>Ga0114129_10006476_pt1 | contig 16608 bp, 14 predicted proteins | sample RhiMetdeltSRZDD1_FD_80071 | JGI IMG/M metagenome (GOLD analysis project Ga0114129, IMG submission 80071) | Populus rhizosphere microbial communities from Tennessee, USA - Rhizosphere MetaG P. deltoides SRZDD1 (version 2) (version 2) | ecosystem: Host-associated > Plants > Roots > Rhizosphere >... | reverse complement strand
CTGACGCGTCACTCACCGTTGCGGGAGACGGATGGATGCGTCCGCAGCTCGAGGCGCTCGCAGGCGAGCTGGGATTGCGGAACACGCAGTTCGTTGGACGTGTTCCCTGGGGTGCCATGCCCGACGTGTACGACAATGCCGACATTTACCTCACGGCAACGAACATCGACAACATGCCCGGGTCCGTCATCGAATGTCTTTCGTGCGGGCTGCCCGTCGTGACCACCGATGCCGGTGGCGTGCCCTACATCGTGACCCACGAGAAGACCGCGCTGATCGTGCCGCGCAACGACCACGTTGCACTTGCGGCGCAGGCCATGCGACTCCTCGAGGATGACACGCTGGCTGTACATCTCGCGCGCAACGGACGCGAGGCGTGCCGACAATACGCGTGGCCGGCCGTGCGCGACGCCTGGCTTGCTGCGTACCACTCGCTCGGCCCGGCACGCCGTGAGCTGTCGACGTCGGCCGCCTAACGAACTCGATCTCGCAGTCCATCCAGTGAACGCTTGGGAGATGCAATGAAGCAGGTCTTGCGGAAGGGGCTGAAGGATATTGTCGTCGCCGAGGTGCCGGATCCGGTGGTCATCGCGCACCACGTGCTGGTGCGCCCGGTCTGCTCGCTGATCAGCGCCGGGACGGAAACCGCCAGCATCCACACCGAAGGCCTTTTGCGCGGGGTCGCGGAAAACCCGTCGCACCTGCGAAAGATCTACGACGCGATGAAGGTCACCGGCCCCACGCGCACCATGGCCGAGGTGTCGGCGAAGCTCAAGGAGTACGGTGCGCTCGGCTACGCGGGCGCCGGCATCGTCGTCGACAAGCACCCGACCGTCACGGATCTCGAGATCGGCGACCGTGTGGCGTACGGCGGCGAGGGCACAGGCCACGCCGAAACCGTCCTCGCGGGGCGTCTGCTCGTGGCGCGCATTCCCGATCAGGTGTCGTTCGAGGACGCGTGCTTCACCACGCTCGGCGCGATCGCGATGCACAGCGTTCGGCTTGCGGCGTTAGGCGTGGGTGACGTCGTCGCCGTCGTCGGCATGGGGATGATCGGCCAGCTGGTCGCGCAGATTGCGCGCGCGCAAGGCGCCGTCGTCATCGCGCTCGACTTGCGCAGCGATCGGATCGAGCTTGCCCACCAGCTCGGCGCCGACTACGCCTTCCCGCCGAGCGATGAAGCAGAACGGCGCGTTGCGGCGCTCACCGGCGGCCGTGGAGCCGACTGTGTGGTCGTCGCAGCCGCTGCGAAATCGGCCGCACCGGCGGAGCTGGCGCTTCGGTTGTGCCGAGAGCGAGGCAAGGTCGTGGTCGTCGGCGCCGTTCCGATGAACCTGTCGCGCGATCTCATGTACGTGAAGGAGATCGACGTCGTCGTGTCTCGCGCGTACGGACCGGGCAGCTACGACTCCGCGTACGAGCGCCAGGCGCGCGACTATCCGGCGGGCTACGTTCGGTGGACCGAGAACCGAAACATGGAGGAGGTGCTCCGACTCATCGCGACGAAACGCGTGGACGTGGCGTCGATGATCAGTCATCGGTTCGAGCTTCGCGACGCCGCGCGCGCGTACGAGACGATCATGGCGCCTGGGTCGACCAGCCTCGCCGTCATCCTCGGTTATCCAGCGCCGACTGAATCACCGGTGAACCCGACGTTCACGCCACGGCGCAAGGTCGACATGACGCCGACGGTCGAGAAGCGCGCAGACGAGTTGCGGGTGGGGCTCGTCGGGGCGGGCAACCTCGCGAAGTGGGCGCACCTGCCGAACCTGAAGAAGATTCCGGGCGTCTCTCTCCGCGCGGTTTACTCGGCGAGCGGCCCGCGCGGCGCAACATACGCGCGCCGGTTCGGTGCCGCGTACGCCTGCTCCGAGGTTCAGCAGATTCTCGACGACAAGGACATCGACATCGTCGTCATTACCAGCCGAAATCAGCAGCACGCCGAACAGGCGGAGGCGGCACTCCGCGCGGGCAAGCACGTGTTCCTGGAGAAGCCGATGGCGCTCACGGAAGCAGAGTGCCGTGCGCTGGACAAAGCCGTTAGGCAGACCGGCAGGCTGCTGACGGTCGGCTTCAACCGCCGCTTCGCGCCATTCTACATCGACCAAAAGCGAGCGCTGTCGCGCCGCAGTGGGCCGGCCGTCGTGAACTGCCGCGTGAACTCGCCTGGTCTCTCGGGAACCTATTGGGCCGCGGACACGGCCCACGGCGGCGCCATTCTCGGCGAGGGGTGCCACTTCGTGGACCTGTTGTACTGGCTGCTCGAGTCCGAGCCGACCTGGGTGAGCGGCGCTTGTCTGCCGACGACGGTGAAAGAGCCTATCGGTGATCACAACGTCGCGACCAGCATCGGGTTCGCCGACGGCTCTGTCGCGAACCTCACGTACTGCACGGTCGGCAGCAAGACATCCGGCGGAGAGCGAATTGAGGGCTGGGCGCCCGGTCTCGGCGTGATCGTCGAGGACTTCAAGTGGTTTCAATCGCGCGCCGGATTGCGCAACACCAGGAGCAAATGGTGGCCTGAGAAAGGCTACGAGACGCAGATGCGCGGCTTCGTCGAGAGCATTCGCCGAGGTGAATCTCCGGCCGTCACGGTTCGCGACGGGGCGCGCGCCACGCTCGTCTGCCTCCGGTTGCTCGAGGCGGTCCATGATCGGATGCCGCGCACGATCGACCTCGATGGCATGCTTCGCTGACGCTGCCTAACGTATCACGACGCCGTCGGTTTCCTTTTTCATGCGATTGAAGTCGACCCCGGGGTCGCGGCCGTCACGGCCGTGCGCCTTGTAGTCGCTCTTCGCGCTCAACCGATAGTCGCCGCCCACGGGATCGAGAAACCCAATGCTGGCGACGGTGCGCGTGTACCAGTTCTGGGGCGGGTGAATCGACGTGAATTGCGGGTCGAACCCGCCGATCAGGTTCCCGCGGAACGTCCAGGAGCTGCCTGCCAACGCGTTCAAGCTCTCGATGCCCGCCTTCTTTCCCGAGTAGAAGATCGCGTAGCCGGCCGGGCTCGTGAACACGTTATCGGTGATGTTGATGTGGCGCGCCTGGCCTTCGCCATAATCCATCACGAGGGCGAGACCAAAGTCCTTCACGTTATGCACGAACGTGTTGTGGCGAATGCTCACATCGCGCAGGTCGTGCGTCAGCAACATGAGCCAGCCGTCCTGGCCGGTGCCGTTGAACGTCCCGATGTTCTCGAAGAGGTTATTCTCGGCTCTGACGCGGGCAACGTGCAGATCGGTTGGACCGTCCGCGCCCTGGAGGTTGAATCCCCTCGGACTGTTGCGAATGTGGTTGTAGCGGAAGGTGACGTCGGTCGTGCCCTGCCAATTGTGCTGGCCGGCCTGATTGCCTGTGGAAGACTTGATCACGATGGCCATGCCGGCCTGCGCGTCGGCCCAGTTGTTCTCGAAGACGTTGCCTTCGATGAGAACTCGTTGAGCGCTCTTGAGCTCGAACAGGTTCTTGACCGTCCACCGGCCTTTCCAGGCGGGATCCTTGTAGAAGTGATTGCGCCGAATCGTGATGTCGGCCGGGATCAGATTCTCGATGCCGGGGTCGGCTCCACCGAACATGACGTTCTCGCCGGCGCCTGCAAGGAAGTTGTTCTCGATCAGATACGGGCCGGGACCATTCCATCCCTCGATGGCCTGGGAATCGAATCCCTTCGCGTGGCAGTCGGCGATCCACGAGTTCACGACGGCGGTCTGCGCGCTGTTGAGCGCGAGGCATCGAACCGTGTTCGTCGTCGGTTGTCCGTGCAGGAACACGCGGTCGAGGATGAGGCGCGACGGCACCTTGGAAAGACTCGTTTGCGTGTCGCCACCGGCCTTCCAACCTCCGTCGCCTAACGCCATCAACGCGTAATTCAGCTTGTCAGGCGTCAGCTCGGGTGAAGCGGTGACCTCGAGCCCCATGATGCGCCACCCGCACGTCGGATTGGCGGTGCGCAGCGCCGGTTGCCCGTCCTTTGTCACGAGCTTGGCGAGTCGCGGCGCATAGGTCGGTGTGATCCGCTGCCCTTCCGGAGGCAGCAGTGAGTCGGGCACGTCCGTTCGCACCGTGATCCAAGCAGTGCCGCACCGCTTCGCGGGCAGAGTGAACGTTCCGACGAACGTCGCGCCCGATGCGATCGCAACAACATCGCCGGGCTGCGCGCGATTGAGCGCGGATTGAAGATTTCCGCGCGCGTCGACTTTGATCGTCTGTCCCGTGGGCGCGACGTACCGCGCGTCCACGGTTGCGCGGGGCAGGTCGGCTACGCTGTCGCGCGGAAGCGTATCGAGCCGAGGGGCCGGCACGGACTGAACGTCTGTGTTCGCGCCCTGGCCATCGTGCCCTGCGCTCAGCGCCGCGTCGCTCGATTGCGGCGTCGACCGTTCCGGGCATCCGAGTAGCGCGGCCAGTCCGAGCACAACAAAGGGACGACGACGGCGCGTCAGCGTGATTGCGTTAGGCATGCGCATCCGACTGCGGATGAGAGGTGAGCAAGGAATCGTAGAGCCGTTCCAGCGACCCGACGACCGTGCGGGCGTGAAACTCCTCGCGCGCCCGCTTCATGCCTGCCGCGCCCAGCTCGAGTCGCCGATCGCGGTTCGCAAGGAGGCTCGCCAATGCAGCGGCCAGCGCAGACGGATCGCGCGGCGGCACGAGCAAGCCATTCAGGCCGTCGCGGACGGCGTCGCGGACGCCGCCCACGTCGGTGGCCACAATGGGACGGCCAGCGGCCATCGCTTCGACCAGCGAGTTTGGAAATCCCTCCGAGATCGAGCACAAGACCGATACATCGAACAGGAAGTGAAAGCTCGGCACCGCGGGCCTCAAGCCGGCGAACCGGACCACCCCGGCGATCCCCAACTGTGTCGCCAGGCCGCGCAGCGGCTCCAACTCGGGGCCCTGCCCGACGACCACCACGCGAAGCGCGGGCCATTGAGGGGCCAGGCGTGCCACCGCGTGGAACAGCGTCGCGTGGTCCTTGATCGGCAAGAGCGAGGCGATGATTCCGACGACGATCGCGTCACTTGCCAGCTCCAGCTCGGACTGCCACCGGGCAAGCTCTTTCTCACCCGGCGGCTCGAACGCGTGGTCGTCGACGAAATTCGGAATCACGACCACGCGTGCCCGGCCGAGGTGGTCTTCCGACTCGAGTGACTGCGCGACGGACTCGCTGTTCGCCAACACGCGGTTCGCCAAACGAAAACCAATCCCGTTCGCAATTCGGTAGCGTAGCGGCGAGTGGAGCCAGCGCTTGCTGGCGACCACCGCCGGGACGCCCGCAATGCGCGCGCTCAAGATCGAGAAGAAGTTCGAGTATTGATCGTGACAATGCACGACCGAGACTCGCTCGCGGCGAAGGAATCCCGCGAGTCGAAACGATTGCCGAATCGTCGCGGCGCCGTAGAGGCTGTGGATCGGAAAGCGAACGACCGGAATGCCAAGCGCCTCGTATCGCGCGGCGAGTGGGCCTTCGCCTCGGAGTGTGACCACGGTGAGTCGAAACCGACTTCGATCGAGTCGCTCGGCTGTACGGACGGCGTTCATTTCGGTGCCGCCGACGCTCATGGTATCGATCGAGAACACCACGTGAATCGGGTCTCTGGCGGGCCGGAATTGATGCGGGGTTTCCAGGTGCAGTGCGTCGCCGGGTCGCTCCGCTTCGGAGGGCATTCCCATCGGCCAATAGTACACGTCGCGGGTCGGCGAGGGCCACCGAAACCATGGCGTACATCGGGAGTCCAGTCATTGGGGCTCATACAACGGGAAGGCGTGATCGTTGCACTCCCCGGTGTCCCCGGTGCTAAAATGCAGTCGTGCGGGCGACTCTACGCACGCTCTCGTACCCTTCAACGTGATGAGACAACGCCAAGGCGGCTGGCGCAGTGCGCGTCATGTGGCGCGCCCACCCCAGCCAGCGAGCGTCGATCCTACACTTCCGCCGGCTACGCCCCCGCGGCGTGTCCCCGTTCCGCACGGGACACGCGGTGAGCGACTCCGCCGCGGCGTCGCGGCCGGCACAGCCGCCGTCGCCAACGCCGCAGCGACCACGACTCGCGCGCAATGGTCGATCGCGTTTGTCGGTGTGCTCGCGTATGTCTACGCCGCGGTAACGTATGGCCTTCCGATCGTCGGCCCTTCGATCGTCATCGCGTTACTCGGGCTGGCTCTCGAACGCGTCGGGATCGTCGTTCCGGTCTTCCTCGTCATCTTCGCGTTGTTCGTGGCGTGGGCCGGCGCAGGATACTCCACGAGCTATGAGCCGTCGACCACGTTCGATCAGACCATCGTCCTCGCGAAGGTCCTGCTCATCGCCTTCGTGATCGTGAACGTGACGCGCAGCAGCTGGAGGGTGCGAGCGTTCATGATCTTCTTCCTTGCCTGTTTCGCTGCCTACCCGACGCGTGGTACGCTGGTGAACTACTTCCTCGCGGGCTACACGGTCTTTGGTCGGGCGCTGTGGAATTTCATCTACGGAAATTCCAACGACCTCGCCGCGCTGACGTTTTTCCCGTTGTTTCTCTCCATGGCCCTGGCGGTCACCGAGAAGAAGGGCTGGGTGAGAAACGCGGCGCTGATCGGCGTTGGCGTGTTGCCGCTCATGATCCTGCTCACACAGTCTCGCGGCGCGCTCATCGCGTTAGTCGTGACCGGGCTGCTGTTCTTCATGACCCACGCAAAGGGAAAGCGACTGAAATCGCTGCTCATTGCTGCGGCAGCGTCCATTGTCATCCTGCCTCTCGTGCCGAGTAGCGCGTGGCAGCGCTTTTCGAACATGGGCGCCCTGACGAATAGCGCCACCATCGGCCAAGCTGACCCTGAAGGCTCGGCCGAAGCGCGATACAACATCTGGCGGGTCGCTCGCGTGATCATCTCCGAAAATGCCGTCTCCGGGATCGGCCTCGGGGCGTACCCGCGCGCCCATGCGACGTACGCTCCGCGCGTGAGCGTTCCATTGGCGGCCATCGGGTTCCGCGACACGCACAGCACCTACTTCAACGTTGCTGCCGAAACGGGCATTCCCGGATTGGTTCTCTTCCTCGGCATGATCGGCACGGTTGCCGTTTCGTGCGAGCGCGTGAGGCGGCGAGCTAAAGGCACCAAATGGTCGGAGCAGTTGCTTGCGTTGGAGCTCGGGCTTCTGGCATTTCTCCTCGCCGGCATCTTCGGCTCGTTCGCAAAGCTCAGTTTCCTCTACATCCAGCTCGCGGTGATGTGGGCCGTGGCCGACACGGCAACCCGCGAAATCGCTGCGGAGGCCGGCGCTCCAAGTCTCCGAAGTGCCGGCCCGACGGCGAGACTCGAGCGCGTCGCAACGGCATAGCGCCGGGACGAATTGCGGCTGCCCGAGGGAGCTTGCGTTGCCTTTCCCTCATATCCGCGCGTCAATCCTGTGGCGCTTCGTCAACAGCCGCGGTCGTTTTCTTGGCGTCCAAACGCTGGCGCGCGCGTCCGTTTTCCCCGCTAACCCCAGTAACAGCTATTGGATGCGATCGCCCAAACGGCCCGACTGAATAGGAGCGCGAGGGCGCCAACCTTGCAAAGCGGTCGGCAACGCCAGCCGTGCCGTAAGAAATTCTGAGGTTAGATTCTGTTCACGTTCACTGCTGGGCCCGTTCTCTGGTAGGGGTAGACGTTCGTTCGCTCGTGGAATCGCGTAGCGCTGAGCTCACACCCGCCGATGTGTCGGTGGTAGTTGCGTCGGTCGAGGCGTCGCGATCGATCAAGGACTGTCTCGACGCGGTAAATACCGCGGTGTGGGGAAGGCGCGCTGAAGTGTTCGTCGTGGACGCGTCTCGTGATGGGAGCGCGGACATTGCGGAGGAGATGCTTGGAGGCGCACGCGTCATGCGCTGCGCATCTGGAACCCTAACGCCCGATCTCTGGGCGGAAGGAATAGCTCGGTCGACTGGACGAATCGTCGCGCTGACGACTGGACATTTCGTGGTGGATCCGACGTGGGTCGATGGGCTCGCGTCGGCGCTCGATGGGGGAGAGGTCGGAGCAGCCGGTAGAATCGATCTCGCTGATGAGACCTCGATCACCGACTGGGCGGTGTTCTATCTGCGATACTCGGAGTTTTTGAACGAGCCCGAGCGAGTTCGGCGGGGAGTCCCTGGAATTCCCGCCGACAACGCGGCTTACGAAGGTGATGCGATTCGGCGATTTGTGAGAACCCACAACGATGGCTTCTGGGAAGTGGAATTCCACCGCCAATTGCACGCGGCAGGCGGTTCACTCGCCATCGTGCCGCGAGCAACCGCGCGGTACACGCGGTCATTCCCGTTCCTCTCTATCGCGACACACCGATTCCACCATGGGCGACACGCCGGTGCGTGGCGGGTTGCCCACGACGCGCGGTCCGCAGCGCGGATCGTGGCCGCCGCGCCGGTCGTGCCGCTCGCGCTCGCACTTCGCACCTGGCGCCGCGTTCGTTCCGCCTCGAACCACCGGAGTCGGTTTCTACGAGCCCTTCCAGCGTTTCTTGTCCTCGCGTCGATGTGGGCTGTGGGTGAAGCCGTGGGCGCCATGGCGGGTGGGCCCGAGTCGCGTCGTCCGGCCCCGCTTCCGGCCTAACGATGTCGTCCCCCAGCCGACTAGATAGCGACGTGGCGCCCTCTGTGAGGCGCGGACCGCGTCGAGGATCGGCACCGACAGTGTCGGTCGTCGTCGCCTCCAATCGCGACAAGGCGCTTCTCCAGGCATGTCTCGGTTCGCTGCTCGGACAGTGCCAGCGTCTGAACGCGGAACTACTTGTTGCACGCGCTGGCGCTCCGCCCGACGTTGCTGCCATCGCGAAAGTCTATCCTTCGGTACGCTTCGTGACCGCGCCCGCCGAAGCCTCGATTCCACAATTGCGCGCGATCGGAATGGCGCAGGCTTCGGGCGATGTCGTTGCCCTTACCGAGGACCATTGCATCGCCGACGAGAACTGGGTCGAGTCGCTGACGCAGAGCGCCAACAGTGATGCAGACGTCGTTGGCGGTGGGATGGAAAACGCGCGCCGATCGCGTGCCGTCGACTGGGCAGCGTATTTCGCGGAGTACGGCTTCTTTGCCAGCGATCGTCCGGAGAAGGCGGAAGGGACACCGCTGTTGACAGGGGCGAACATCGCCTACAAGCGCCACATCATCGCCGACGTCATTGGTTGGGCGCAGGATGGCGAGTGGGAGAACGTCGCGCACACGCGACTCGTTGCCGGCGGCAGCATCCTCCGCTTTGCACGCACCGCTGCCGTGTATCAGAACCAGACCTACAGCATTTCCGGGTTCTGCGCCGACCGTTACGGGCACGGACGGGACTACGCGCGCAAGCGGCTCGTCGAGGAACCGAATGCCAGCCGCTGGTTTCTGCTTGCTGTCAGTCCACTGCTGCCCGCGCTGCTCACGTGGCGCGTGGCTCGCGCATCGGCGCGCGGTCGGTGGGGGACATTTCTGCGGGCGCTTCCGGCAACCGTGCTGTTCCTGACGGCATGGTCCGTCGGCGAAGGCGTCGGCTATCTCCGGGGACCTGCGGACGGTTCGAGTCCGAAGTCGGCGGGCGATGACTGAGCCGTCGCTCACGGTCGTCGTCCCGTCGGTGAATGGGCTCGGCGACCTGCTGGACTGCCTCTCCGCTCTTTCGAAACAGCGTACTGACGTCGATCTCGAGGTGCTCGTCGCGGATCGTTGTGGCGAACCGCTCCGCGCCGAGGTCCGGCGACAGCATCCGTGGGTGCGAATCCTCGAGGCATCACCGGGAACGACCATTCCTGACTTGCGCGCGATCGCCTTCTCTGCGGCTACCGGTCGGTCCGTCGCGGTGATCGAGGATCACGTGATTGTGCCTGATGGATGGGCGCGTGCACTACTCGATGCTCAGGGCGACGCCGAGGTCGTAGTGGGTGGCGCGATCGAGAACGCGGCCGTCGACCGACTCGTCGACTGGGCCGCGTTCCTGTGCGAGTACAGCCACTGCATCGTGCCGCTGCGCGAGGGCCCGACGGACTGGCTGCCCGGAAACAACGTTGTTTACCCGCGGGCGTTGCTCGCGCGGTATCAGTCAGTCCTTGGACGGGGCCAGTGGGAGAACCGTCTCCACGATGCCATGCGTCGCGACGGCATTCCTCTCCTGTGTCGACCGCAGATTCGTGTTGGCCACAAGAAGCACTACACCGTGGGAGAGTATCTGTCTCAGCGATATCTCTACGCGCGGTCGTACGCCGGCGCCCGTGTTGCCGATGCTTCGTTGCCAACACGGCTTGGGTACGGTGCGGCGGCGCTCGCGCTCCCGCCGCTTCTCATGTTTCGGACCGTCTCGCGCGTCGTCGCGAAGCGGCGGCATCGCGCCGAGCTGGTGCGGTCGTTACCGCTGCTGGCGGTGTTCGTGGTGTCGTGGGCATTGGGTGAGATGGTGGGCTACGTCGCTGGCCCGGGCGACTCGCTTGCCAAAGTGTGCTGACATGAGCCCCACGTTGACGGCACACGTGACGGACGCGAACATGGACGGAGCGGGGTCCGCCCTCTGATGCGCATCGGCGTCGATGCGACCTGCTGGGCGAACGGACGCGGCTACGGGCGGTTCGCTCGCGAGCTGCTTCGCGCCATGGTGGTCGAAGGCGCATCGCACGAGTACGTGTTCTTTGTTGACGATCGCGCTGCGCGCTGCTTCTACCTAACGGGAGCGAAGGTGCGCATGGTGCTGGTGCCGCAATCTGCGTCGCCGACGACTGCGGCGAGCGCCGCGGGAAGCCGATCGGTCGGCGACATGTGGCGAATGACGCGAGCGGTTGCGCGCGAGGAGCTCGATGTGTTTTTCTCGCCGTCGGTGTACACGTATTTCCCGCTTCCGCCGTCGCTCGCTGCCGTCATCACATTTCATGACGCGATCGCGGATACGTTCCCGCAGCTGACGCTTCCATCGCCCCGCGCTCGTTTGTTCTGGCGACTGAAAGTGCAAATGGCGCTCGCACAATCGCGGATCGTCCTGACGGTGTCGGAGTACGCTGCGGTGCAGGTGAGCCGCGCGCTCGGCGTCCGTCGCGATCGAATTCGAGTGGCGGTCGAGGCAGCGGCATCGATCTATCAGCCAAGCGAATCGACCGCCGACATCGTTGCCGCGGCGCGTCGCGCCGGCGTGCCGGACGGGCGTCGGTGGTTTGCGTATGTGGGTGGCTTCAATCCGCACAAGCACGTGGATGCGATTGTCCGCGCGCACGCGGGTTTGGTACGGGAGGGCGAGGACCCGCCGATGCTGGTGCTGGTCGGGGCGCTCGACGATGATCCATTCTTTGGGTCGCAACAACGGATTCGTGACGAGATCGCGCGCTGTGGCACCACTGACCACGTGACATGGGCCGGCTTTGTTCCGGACGACGAGTTGCGGCACCTGCTCTCGGGAGCGATCGCCCTGGTGCTTCCGTCGGAGTCCGAGGGTTTCGGTCTGCCGGCGGTCGAGGCCGCGGCGTGTGGGATCCCCGTGATCGCCACCCGCGAGAGTCCGCTGCCGCAGCTCCTCGAGGGCGGTGGCATCTTCGTCGCGCCGCGCGACGATGCCGCGTTAGGCGAGGCCATGCGACGCCTCGCGATCGATGAGTCGTATCGGCGCGAGCTTGCTTCCGCCGCGCTCGACCGTGCGCGCGCTCTCTCCTGGAGGTCCGCCGCCAAGGCCGCACTCGACGCGCTCACGGAGGCTGCAGCGTGACCAGCGCGCTTCGCTTCTGCATGTTCTCGACGTTCTATCCGCCGTTCAGCTACGGTGGTGACGGGATCACGCTGCAGCGGCTGTGTCGTGCGTTGGTACGTGCCGGACACGAGGTGACGGTCGTCCACGATGCCGATGCGTATACATCGTTAGGCCATCCCGAGCCTGCTCCGGCGAAGTCGAACGACGGTGTCGAAGTGGTGACGCTTCGAAGCTCGCTCGGCGTCGTCTCCGTGCTACTCACCCACCAGTTTGGCCGGCCGGTCGTGCATGCACGCGAGATCCAGGCGTTGCTCGCGCGCCGACAGTTCGATGTCGTGCATTTTCACAACGTGTCGCTCGTCGGGGGCCCGGGGTTGTTTTCGCTCGCGCGGCGCAGCGCGAGCGTGTACACGGCGCACGAGCATTGGCTCGTCTGTCCCACCCATGTCCTCTGGCGTCACCGTCGCGAGCTGTGCACGGGACGTGAATGTATTCGGTGCTCGCTGCACTACGGTCGTCCGCCCCAGCTGTGGCGAAGCACCGGATTGATGGAACGATCGCTCCATGACGTCGACACGTTCATCGCGCTGAGCGAATTCAGCCGTGCGAAGCACCACGAGTTCGGCTTCCCACGCGAGATGGAGGTGTTGCCGCCAATCGTGTTTGACGCGGACGCGGAGGGGATCGACGCGCCGGCCGCGAACCCGCACGCGCGTCCGTACTTCTTCTACGCGGGCCGGCTCGAGCGGATCAAGGGACTGGATGACGTCGTTCCGCTCTTCCGCGAAAGCGGCGCACCGGCGGATCTCCTGATCGCGGGAGCCGGGTCTCACGAACCCGTGTTGCGAAAGCTCGCGGGCGACTCGCCGCGCATTCGCTTTGTGGGGCGTCTCCCGGCCGAGCGCCTCGCACCGTTCTATCGGCATGCCATTGCGCACATCGCTCCGTCGGTGTGCTTCGAGACTTTCGGCAATACGCTCGTCGAAGCGTTTCGCCAAGGCACGCCTGTGATTGCGAGACGTATCGGGCCGTTCCCGGAGCTCGTCACGCATGCCGGCGGCGGCGAGCTATTCGACGACGCGAACGATCTTCGAACCGCGCTGCACCGCTTCGCCGCTGATCGAGCGTATCGCGATCGGCTGGGAGCGGCGGGGCGCCGATCGTACGAGGCGACGTGGTCCGAAGAGGCCATTGTGCCACGTTACCTCGAAATTGTGGAGCGGACTCTCGCTCGGCGGTCTCCCCGTGTATCGACTGCTCCGGCGGTCGCGGCCACATAGAGGCAGCCGTGCGCGCGATTCTCACCTATCACTCGATCGATGAGTCGGGCTCCCCGATCTCCATCTCGGAGGATGTGTTCCGGAAGCAGATCTCCTGGCTCGCGCGCAGCGACGTTCGTGTGGTGTCTCTCGAGGTTCTCATGCGAATGCCGTCGGACGCGAACGCCGTCGCGCTGACGTTCGACGACGGCTTCGTCAACTTCGGCGATATCGCAGCGCCGCTGCTCGCTGACAACGGCATGCCGTCGACGCTCTTCGTGGTGTCCGATGCCGTGGGAAAGACGAACCGATGGCCCGGCCGGTCCGACCGGGGCATACCCGAGTTGCCGCTGCTGAACTGGGAAACGCTGTCGCGGCTCGGCCAGCACCGTGTCGAGATCGGCGCGCACGGCCGCACGCACGTCAACCTGGCGCGCCTAACGAAAGAACGCCTGCAGGACGAGGTCCTGGGCAGCGTGGATAGAGTTCGCGCCGAGCTTGGGTTCACCCCTGCTGCATTCTGTTACCCGTACGGCGGAGTGAGCGACGCGGCAGTTGCCCTCGTCGCATCGAGATTTGCGTGGGGATGCACCACCGAGATGCGCTCGGTTTCCGACAACGAGGCGCGCGCATTGCTGCCGCGTCTCGACATGTTCTACCTCCGCGAGGCGGGTCAACTCGAACGATGGGGAACGGCCAGATTCCGCTACCACCTGACGCTGCGCGCGGGAGCCCGGCTCGTGCGCCGTCGCCTCCGCGCATTGACGGGGGACTCGTGAACGCGACGACGCCCTTCATGTCCGTCATCGTGCCGGTGTACCAGGGCGCGCGCGTGCTGCCACGGTGCCTCAGTGCGTTGCGCGCGAGCGAGATGCCGGAAGGATCGTGGGAGCTCATCATCGTCGACGATGCAAGTACCGACGCGACGGCATTGATAGCGGCGGAATTCGCGGACGCCGTCGTCCGTCTTCCTGATCGCCCGCGCGGTCCGGCCTATGCGCGAAACCGTGGTGTCGAGGTCGCTCGCGGCGAGATCATCGTCTTCGTCGACGCGGACGTCTGTGTCCACACCGACACGCTGCGGAAGTTCACGAGCGTGTTCGCCCACGAGCCGGACGTCAGCGCGGTGTTTGGCGCCTACGACACGCAGCCCGAAGCCCCACAGCTGGTATCGCAGTATCGCAATCTGCTCCATCACTTCGTTCACTCACAGAGCGCCGGCGAGGCCGAGACGTTCTGGGGCGGCTGCGGTGCAATTCGTCGTCAGGTATTCCTCGAGGCGGGACGCTACGACGAGTGGTCGTACCCGAGGCCGCAGATCGAGGACGTCGAGCTTGGGCATCGCGTTCGTGCCCTCGGACACCGGATCCTGTTGCGCCCCGAGATCCAGTGCACGCACCTCAAGCGGTGGACGCTGCGCGGCTTCGTCGCGGGTGATTTCCGTGATCGTGGTGTGCCGTGGACCCGTATGCTGATCCAGCAGGGGCTGGCCACGAAGTCGCGAACGCTCAATTTGCGCACGGTCGAGAAGTTGAACACGGTGCTCGTGTGGCTCTCGATGTTCTCGTTGCTCGGCGCGGCGATCTGGCGGTCGTGGGTTCCGGTTACCTGGGCCGGCGTCGCGTTCATCGTGGTGCTCATCCTGAACCGCAGCCTATACGGTTTTTTCATGCGGACACGCGGTGTGCTCTTCGCGATCGCTGTGTTGCCGCTCCACACGCTGTACTACATCAACAACGGGTTCGCCGTGTTGTTCGGCTGGGCCCTGCATCACCTGTTCGGTGATCCGATGCCGGACGCCACCACGCAGGCGTATGCGGAGGTGGGCGTCGACATGTGGCCACCGGTTCCGTCGAAGAAGCCCGAGGCGGGCCAGCGGTGACGGCGACTCGGGCCGTGTCGAGGCACGCGTCGTTAGGCTATGCCTGCCCGCGCTGTCGTGGTGAGCTTGCAATCCAGCCCGACGCCTACGTTTGCGGAGGCTGTCAAACCCGGTTCCCGGTGGTGCTTGGCATCCCGGACTTTCGGGTATTCCCCGATCCGTGGATCGGTCTCGAGGATGACCGAGAGAAAGCGCGGGCGCTGGAGCAGCAGTCGCACGGCGCCTCGCTCGAGGCGATGGTCAGGACGTACTGGTCCATGACGCCCGGGACGCCCGGCTCACAGGCCGAACGGTTCGTGCGCCATGTCATGACCGCGTCCGACCGGTCCCGCGAGTGGATGCATCGATTGGGTGAAGACAGACTTCCGCCTGCGGGCGCCTGGCTGGATGTCGGCACTGGTACGGGCGATCTTGCGTGCGCGGTCGCAGAACAGGGAATCCAAACCTTCGCAGTCGACATCGCGATGCGGTGGTTGGTGGTGGCGCGACGCCGGGCAGAGTTGGCGGGCGTGGCCGTCGACTTCATTTGCTGTAATGCAGAGCATCTGCCATTTGGCAATGACACCTTTTCGCGAGTGGTGTCGGTCGGGACGATCGAGCATTGTCGCGATGCCGATCGCGCGCTCGGCGAGGCGCGGCGCGTGCTGCTCCGTAATGGTGATGTGCGAATTCGCACGGTGAACCGCTATAGCGTCCTCGCGGAACCACACGTGAATGTCTGGGGAGTCGGGTTCGTACCTCGTCGAATGGCCGATCGATACGTGCGGTGGCGGGGAGGAACTGGATACGAGCACCATCGACCGCTCTCGTCACGCGAGTTGCGACGTGGCTTGACCCACGCAGGGTTCGCGTCCATCCGCGTGGACGCCGCGCCTTTGCTCGCGACTGAGCGGGCGCGGCTGGGTGGCGTGCGCTGGGCGGCGAACGCGTACGAGCGGTCACGCCGGATCCCGCTGGGCCGCGACGCGCTGCGATGGACCGCGCCGCTGCTCGAAGCGAGCGGAGTGGCCGCATGACCGCGCCGCGAATCTTCACGCCGGAGTACTACGCGCGCATGCGCGAGCTGGAGGCCGGAAGCTGGTGGAATGCGGCAATGCGCGATGTCGCCGCAATGCTCCTCGATGATGTGCAGCTTCCACCAATCGGAACCCTGATTGACGTGGGCTGCGGGTCTGGGCAAACCCTGACGTGGTTCGCCCAGCGATTCGGGTCCTGGCGCACGCTCGGGTGTGATATCTCGCCAGACGCCGCTGCCGCCGCGCACCGCTCGGGCTTCGAGATCGCCCAGGCGTCGGCGCTGGCCTTGCCGTATCCAACCGCAGCGGCCGATGTGGTCATTTCTCTGGACGTGCTGCAACATGTACCACTCGACGGCGGAGATCTCACCGCTCTCCGTGAGATGCGACGCGTGCTGAGGCCGGGCGGCTGGCTATTCGTCAGGACGAACGCGCAGAGCTTCCCGAAGACGGCTGACGACCACGAGTTCCAATTTCATCGCTACGAGCCGCGCGAGCTGGAAACCAAGCTCCGGGCTGCCGGTTTTGTTGTTCGACGATTGAGCCGCGTGAACGCACTTCTTGGCCTGGCCGAGATTCCTCGCGAGATGCGCGCGCGTCGCGTCCAATCGGCGCAGTATCATGGGATTCTTGCGACGAGCAACGGGCACGCGTCGTGGACGTCGGTGGCCAAGCGCGCGTGGCTCCGCCTCGAGGGACAGGTCGTGCGCCGAGGCGTTAGGCTTCCGACTGGGCGAACGATCGTCGCGCTCTGCACCACAGCCGACGCATGATGAATCGGGGTCGT
>Ga0114129_10006475_pt1 | contig 16609 bp, 14 predicted proteins | sample RhiMetdeltSRZDD1_FD_80071 | JGI IMG/M metagenome (GOLD analysis project Ga0114129, IMG submission 80071) | Populus rhizosphere microbial communities from Tennessee, USA - Rhizosphere MetaG P. deltoides SRZDD1 (version 2) (version 2) | ecosystem: Host-associated > Plants > Roots > Rhizosphere >... | reverse complement strand
CGTCACCGGCCTTCTTGGGCCGAACGGCGCGGGGAAATCGACCTTCATGAAGCTGATTACCGGTCAGCTCAAGCCGAGCAAGGGCAGCGTGACCGTGCTGAGCGAGCCGATCTGGCAGAACCCCGGGTTGTATGCCCGCATCGGGTTCTGTCCCGAGCAAGACGCGTTCTACGACCGGATGACAGGTCTCGAATGGGTGACGGCGCTCGTACGCCTCAACGGCGTGAGCGACGCACAGGCGACGGCGATGGCGACGCGGGCGCTCGAGCAGGTGGAGTTGACCGACGCGGCGAACAAGAAGATCGGCGCCTACAGCAAAGGCATGCGGCAACGGGTGAAGATGGCGCAGGCGCTCGCGCACGAACCAGACCTGCTGATCCTCGACGAGCCGCTGTCAGGAATGGATCCGATCGCGCGCCGGAAGTCGATCCGGATGATCAAAGAATGGGGCCGCGCGGGCAAGAGCATCATCGTCTCGAGTCACATCCTGCACGAAATCGAGTCGATGACGGCGAACATCCTGCTGATCAACCAGGGGAGGATTCTCGCAGAAGGCAACGTGCATCAGATCCGCGATCTGATCGACGAGCATCCTCACACCGTGTACATCAAGGCGGATCAGACGCGCGCGCTCGCGCGCGAATTCCTCACCCACGACGATGTCCTGAGCCTGAAATTCGAGGATGAGGCGGTGGTGGTTCAGACGGGACGGCCCGACGCTTTCTACGCGCGGTTGACAGAGCTCGCTGCCTCCGGAGCGATAGGTGCCATCCACGAAGTGACGTCGCCGGACGACAACCTGCAGGCGGTTTTTCAATATCTGGTCAAGGCATGAAATCTCCCTCGGTGTGGTCCTCGGCGGCGCGCATCTTCGACCTGTCCCTGGGACAGATGCTCTGGTCGCGGCGCTCGGTCTTTCTCGCCATTCTGCTCGGCGGCCCGGTGATCCTGGCGGCGCTCATCGCCATCCTGACGCGGACGAGCCTCGGCGCGTTCCGCATCAACGGCTCGGCGGTCGGCGGGGCCACCATCTTCGGGATGATCATCTGGCTGCTCTACATCCGGTTTATCCTGCCGATCCTCGGCGTGTTCTACGGGACATCGCTCATCGCCGACGAAGTCGACGACAAGACCATCACATACTTGTTCACCCGTCCGATTCCGCGCAGCGCCGTCCTGCTGGGCAAGTACCTGGCGTATCTCGTCTGCACGGTCTTGCTCGTGCTGCCCTCGGTGATTCTGGTGTACTTCCTGATTGTCCCAGTGGCCGGCGGCAGCGTCGCGGCCGCCTTTCCATCGCTCCTCGCGGATCTCGGCATGCTCGCGGTAGGTCTCGCAGCGTACGGCGCCGTGTTCGCCCTGGTCGGGGCGCGGGTCAAGCGCCCGCTCGTGGTGGGCCTGGTGTTCGCATTTGGATGGGAGCCCACAGTTTTGTTATTTCCCGGATACCTGAAGCGCTTCACCGTCGCCTATTACATGCAGGCTCTGGTGACTCATGAGATGCCTCAGGATTCGGCCGTGAGCGTCCTCATGCAGGTGTTTCACGAGGTTCCGTCCGTGGCCACCAGCCTCTTATGCCTGGGCCTCATCGTCATCGCAGCCTTGTGGCTCGCCGGCCGTGCGGTCGAGGTCCGCGAGTACGTCCTTGAGCAATAATGGAACAGAGGGGAACACCTTTCCGTATAAGCCTTTGAGGCCGTGTCCATGACGACAAAGACGCGCTATTTCGTGATTGCTTCGCTGCTCGTGCTGGGCGTGGGGTTGGGCACTGGACTCGTCGCGTACTACGTGGGCTTCCCGGCCGGTGCCGCCACACGCGCCGGCGGCCCGGAGGAGCTCCAATATATTCCGCACGACGCCACCGTCATTGCGTTTGCCAACGTCCAGGACGTCATGGGATCTCAGCTTCGCCAGAAGCTCCTCCAGGTCCTTCCGATGCACGAAAACGGACAGCGCGAATTCGAAAACCAAACCGGCATCAACATCGAAACCGACATCGACCGCATCGTCGCGTGCCTGCATCCTGATCCTTCGACCACGAACATGCCCGGGCAGGGGATGATCCTTGCGCGCGGCCGGTTCGACGAAACCAAGATCGAAGCGCTGATGCGCGACCACGGCGCGCATGTCGAGCAGTACAGCGGCAAGCGGCTCGTCGTCGCGGACATGTCGAGGGACGCGACGATTGGCGACGACGTGCGGCATCATGCTGGCAGCTTCGCGCTATCGTTTGTGGAGCCTGGATTCGTGGCGTTCGGCAGCACAAAGCTCGTTCAGGCGTCGATCGACCTCCACAAGGGCGGCAACAATCCGCAGACAGGCCTGGTGAGCGTGACAGGCAACGACGAGCTGATGAATCTCGTGCGATCGCTGGACGGCGGCAACGTCTGGGCGGTCGGTCGATTCGATGCGCTCACCTCCAAAGCCCGCCTGCCGGAAACGGTCACCAGTCGACTGCCAGCGATCACGTGGTTCGCGATCAGCGGCCACATCAATGGCGGCGTCCGCGCCATGATTCGCGCCGAAGCGCGCGACGAGGAAGCAGCCAACAACCTCCGCGACGTCGTGCGCGGTTTCGTTGGCCTGGCGAAGATGCAGAGCGGATCGAATCCGGGCGCGCAGCTGATGATGCAGTCGCTTGAACTGGGCGGCACTGGTAAAACTGTGGCGCTCTCGTTCACGGTTCCCGTCGAAGTATTCGACGCGGTCGGTGGCGCTTTGAGTAACGGCCTCCCGAAAAAGAATCACTAACGTAAACGTTTGTCTCCACGGAACGCGGCGCCTTGACGCGTTCCGGTCGCACCCCTACACTCCACCTCGTTTGATCGACCTGGTGTTCCACCAGACACATTCCCGGCCGCGGCCAAGGTGAAGAGATGACGACACGACGGGTCCGGCCAACGCCGGACGCTAGTGAGAGTAGCGGAGCGCTCAACGCTGAGATGCCGCGAACAACCGTACGACGCCGACGCTCGACGCTGACGGTCCTTGTCCTCGTTGCGGTCATGTGCGGCCTCGGCCGTTCGGCGGCGGCACAAGTAAGCGATCTCGACCCGCGCATCGTGAAGCTTGTTGCCAGCGTGTCCGAGGAGCGGCTCGGCAACATCCTGAGACAGCTTCAGAGCTTCGAGACGCGCAACACGCTCTCGTCGACCACATCTACCACACGCGGTGTTGGTGCGGCTCGCGAATGGATCCTCCGTGAGATGCGTGGTTACAGCCCGAAGCTGCAGGTGAGCTTCGACACGTACATGGTCGCGAAGCAGGGACGCATCACACGCGACCTGGAACTGCGCAACGTGATGGCCATTCTCCCGGGCAACAGTCCCCGACGCATTTATGTCAGCGGCCACTACGACACGGTTGCTAGACCTGGCGGCCAGAGCACCGCTAACGCCCGAGGGCCCGCCACAGATCTCGGTGAGCAAAGTGCCACTCCAGCTGGAACGGCTGCACCGCTCGACAACCTGGCGCCAGGCGTGAACGACGATGGCAGTGGCACCGCACTTACCATTGAGCTGGCGCGGATCTTCAGCCAGAGCGGCATCGACTTCGAGGCCACGCTCGTTTTCATGTGCCATGTCGGCGAAGAGCAGGGGCTCATCGGCGCGCGCCTTCATGCGCAGAAGGCTGTTGCCGAAAAGATTCCGATTGAGGCGGTGCTCAACAACGACATCGTCGGCAATGATAAGGGAGGCAACGGCGTCATCGACGGCGCGACCATCCGCGTATATTCGGAGGGTCCCGAAGACTCGCCGTCGCGCGAGCTGGCGCGCTTCGTTCAGCGCTGGGGCGGTCGCTACGTGCCCTCGCACAAAGTGCGTCCGATGGCGCGGCCCGACCGTTTCGGCCGCGGGGGCGATCACTCGGCGTACAACCAGCTGGGATTCACGGCGGTGGGCTTCCGCGAGTCGCGGGAGAACTTCACGCGACAGCACGACGTCCGCGACACCTTCGAGGGCATCTCGCTCCCGTATCTCGCACAGAACGCGCGCGTCAACGCGGCGGCTGCAGCGACGCTGGCGCTCGCACCGCCGCCACCCGTGGTGACGAACGAGCGCGGTCAGCCTCAGATCTCGAGAGCGCCGTCGGGCTACGACGCCAATCTCAAATGGACGGCTGCGCCTGGGGCGTCGGCCTACCGGGTTTTCTGGCGCGAGGCGTGGGGTCCCGACTGGGAGCACGAGGTGCTCGTGGGCAGCGTCACGAATCTCGTGCTTCCTCACATGCAGATCGACGACTACGTGTTCGGCGTCGCCGCCGTGGATGCCGCCGGCCACGAGAGCTTGGTGAGCGCGTACGTCACTCCGCCGCGAACGGGGACCGAGATCAAGACCCTCCCGCCAAAACAGTAGCGCACCGATATGCACTTCAGTCCCTGCTGCCAGGGACGGAGGTGACTTGCGCCGCTATAGGGCTCTGCGACCGGCTCGCACAGCGCCGATGAAGTCCGCTATCACTGCGGCGACCGGCTCCGAGGGCTCGACGAACTCGACCCCCGACTTGTAGAGAACGACTTCTTGATCGACGTCGCTGATGCTGCAGTGCACGACGCGGCCTTTGACGACCACGGAGCGATCGCCGAGCGTGAGGCGGAATTCGTGGAGAGAATCGAGATGGAGCGGGAACCCGGTTTCGACCTGCGCGCCGCCGTGGCTGATCTCCTTGATCGCCATCGGCTGAAACACCATCACCTCGCCGTGTAGCTCACCGAGGATCTGCAGCCTTTCAGTATCGCGTTTGTTATCGGGCGCCATCGGGCGCGAACTATAACACGCACCCGGATGGCGCCCTGCGTCAGTTCATCCACACCGCGGGCGGCTTCGACACGAAGATCTCGGATTCCGACGGCTCCGGTGCCTCCTCCTCCGCTTCGTCGCCGTCGCTTTCCGTCGTGTACGTGAGTACCGGAATCGAGCGCGTCTCGTCGTCGAGTTTCAGCATCGACAACACCTGGAACCCGTCGGCATCTTCGATGCGCACACATAGGATCACGAGATGCGGCTGGACGCGTTTGATCTGAGAATATGCATGCCGAGTCGACTCGACGAAGACGACGTCGTAGTGGCCGGCGTCGAGCACCGTTTCAAGCAGCTCGAGGATCTCCGCGCTGCCGTTCACGATGACCACCTTCTGAGTGGTTGTCGCCGCAATGGTTCCGCGGCGTTCGAGGCGGAGCAAATCGGCGGCGGTCGATACGTTGGTCAGCATCGTTGGTCCGTCTCCACGGACGCTATCGCTTAATTCAGGATTCATGCCACGGCTGTATTCACGGATTCCCGCCATTTCTCGCCACTTTGGGCCGACTCGTCGGACCGCTCCAACGATTGACCACGAAAGGTTGCAGATGGGGTAGCCGTGTAACCCCATGCGTTCATGGTGTTTCTCCGAATGTTGCAGCGGGTGTCCACAGTACGGCACTCTCATCGCCATGCCGACGAGCACCGCAAAAACGACGACCCATTACAACTTTATTGACGGTGGCTGGGTGCCGTCGGTTTCAGGAGAAACCTTCGAGAATCGCAATCCAGCCAATACGGACGATCTCGTGGGCGTATTTCAGAAATCGACCGCCGACGATGTGGCGCACGCCATCGAGGCGGCCCGGGGCGCCTATGAACGTTGGCGGCTGGTGCCGGCGCCGCGCCGCGCCGAACTTTTGTTCCGCGCCGCGCAGACTATCGCCAATCGGAAGGAGGCGCTGGCCCGCGACATGACGCGCGAAATGGGAAAGGTCCTTGACGAAACGCGCGGGGACGTTCAGGAAGCGATCGACATGACGTTCTTCATGGCGGGCGAGGGGCGCCGCCAGTACGGGCAGACCGTTCCGTCGGAATTGCGCGACAAGTTCGCGATGTCGGTGCGCCAACCGCTCGGCGTCTGCGCGATCATCACGCCGTGGAATTTCCCGATGGCGATTCCGTCATGGAAAATCATCCCGGCGCTCGTGTGCGGCAACACGGTGGTGTTCAAGCCCGCCACGCTGACCCCGCTGTCCGCATTGAACTTCGTCAAGATTCTCGAAGAAGCGGGGGTGCCGTCGGGCGTCGTCAACCTGGTGACCGGCGGAGGTGCCGAGGTCGGCAGCGCGATGCTCGTGAGCGACGACGTCCGCGTCGTCTCGTTCACCGGTTCCACCGACGTCGGCCGAACGGTCTCGGAGCGAGCCGCGCCGTCGTTCAAGAAAGTGCACCTCGAAATGGGCGGCAAGAACGTCATCATGGTCATGGACGACGCCAATCTGGAACTGGCGGTCGAAGGCTGTCTGTGGGGCGGATTCGGCACGACCGGACAGCGTTGCACGGCCGCGAGCCGCGTGGTGGTTCATCAGAAAGTGTATCGGAGCTTTCTCGATCGGTTCACGGCCCGCGCTCGGTCCCTTCGCGTGGGCGATGGGCTGGATCCGACGTCGCAGATGGGGCCGTTGATCAGCGCGGCGCAGCGGGACACCGTCATGAAGTACGTCGAGACTGGCAGCAAGGAAGGCGCCACACTCGTCTGCGGCGGACACGCCCTCACCACCGGCGGTCATGCGAAAGGGTTTTTTCACGAGCCGACGATCTTCGCCGACGTCGCGCCGCAGATGCGGATCGCGCAGGAAGAGATCTTCGGTCCTGTGGTGAGCGTCATGCCGTGCGCCTCGCTCGACGAGGCGGTGACGATCGCAAACAATGTGCAATACGGTTTGTCCGCGTCGATCTACACTCAGGACGTGAATCGGGCATTCTCGGCGATGCGCGACGTCTATACCGGTATCTTCTACGTCAACGCGCCGACTATCGGCGCCGAAGTCCATCTGCCGTTCGGCGGCACGAAGGCGACCGGTAACGGCCACCGCGAGGCCGGTACGGCGGCACTCGACGTGTTCTCCGAGTGGAAATCGGTGTACGTGGACTTCAGCGGCAAATTGCAGCGGGCACAGATCGACACCGCAGATCTCTGATCCCAACCACATGATTTGGATCGTTGCCGGCGTCGGGTACGCCGTCGCCTATGTGGTGGCGGTGTCGGTGGCTGCCCCGGACCCCGTTTCGCGACTCTGGGTCGGCGACCTTGGTCTCCTTGCGTCTCCGCTCGTTCCGATCATCGTCTTGCTCCGGCGACGCAGGGCCTTCAACGGACGACCGCTCATCTTCTGGACCTCGCTCGCGAGCGGGTGCGCCGTCTGGATGGTCGGTCACCTCGGATGGTCGCTGTTCGAGCTGGGACGTCATCAGCCATTGCCATGGCTGCAGTGGCCGGTCGTCGTGAAGCTGACCGGCGCAATTCTGCCCAGCGTCGCCCTGGTCGCGTGGCCGCACGCGCAGATCCGCGGTGGATCGCTCTCGCTCGTGGTGCTCGACATCGCCGGCGTGACGCTCATCGGCGGCTTCCTTTTCTGGTCGCTCATCGTGGCGCCCGGTCTCGCGCCATCGGCGGCCTGGTTGGGGATTCTGTCGCTGGTCGCCATCGCGTCGGCGCTGCACATCGCGATCGTCGGCGGTTTCGCACTGGCGGCGCACGCCGCGGGCGAGGGCCCGTGGCGAACGGCGTACCGCCGGCTTGCGATTGGTGCAGCCGTCGGCAGTGCGCTGCTGATCGCCAACGCCCCTTCACTCGCGGCGGGCACGTACGTCAGCGGGTCGGTCGGCGACGTCGGGTGGATTCTGCCGTTCTGGTTCTTTGCCTGGGCGATGGCTGAAGCGCCGGGAACACCGGCGCCCGCTGTATCTCCGATCAACGGCTGGACGCGGCCTGCGAGGGTCTCGACGTTATTGCTCGTCGTCGTGGCCGTGCCGCTGATCGGCTACGGTCCACGGTTTCTTGCGCCGCTCGGCCGGCCGGTAGACGACTATCGCGAGCTCGCGACCACGCTCACCGTCACCGCCGCGCTGGGGCTCACGATGATTCGACTGGCCGTGGAGCAGCGGGCGCGGCATCGCTCCGACTATCGCCTGTGGCTGCTCGCCACGGCGTGCGAGCAGAGCAGCGAGCTGATCGTCATCATCCGGCGCAACTCGATCGAGTACGCCAACGACGCATTCTGTCGGTCGTTCGGTTATTCCCTCGAGGAGCTGCAGTCACTGGCTCCTCAGACGCTCGTCGACGGCGAGTCGATGGCCGCGGTGCGATCGATTCTCGATCCGCTGCGCCGCGGTGAGCTGGCGCATGCCACGCTCGTGCTCCGGCGGCGAGACCTCACCTCCTTTCAGGCCGACTGCACGATCGCCCCGTTCGCGTCGGCGTCCGGCCGGACGTCGTATTTCGTCGGCGTCGTGCGCGATCGCACCGAGGATCTCCGCCTGCGCGACCAGCTCGTGCGCCGCGAACGCATGTCGGCCGTTGGCCAACTGGCGGCCGGCGTCGCTCACGAGCTGAACAATCCGCTGCAATCGGTGATAGGGCTCGCGCAGCTGATGCTGAAAGAGCAGCGCGATCCGTCGATTCAGGCCGATCTGGAGCGGCTGAAAGGCGAGGCCGATCGCGCGAGCCGTATCATCAGAAACTTGCTGTTCGTCGTGCGCAAATCTCCCGCGCATCGGACGCTGCTCGATCTGAACGAGATCGCGCGTTCCACGGTCGCCGTCCGACGCTACGAGCTGGAGCAGCGGCGCATCACCGTGCGCGAGGACTACACGGCGGGACTGCCCGCCGTGCTGGGCAGCCGCGACGAGTTGCAGCAGGTTGTGTGGCAACTGATCGCGAACGCTGAATGGGCGATGTCAACGGCAAACCAAGGCGGTTCGCTCGGCATCCGCACATCGTGCTCGCTCTCTGGCGGCGACGTCATCCTGGATGTCACCGATGACGGCCGCGGTATTCCGCCGGATGTGGCGCGCCTCGTGTTCGAGCCATTCTTCTCGACCAAACCGGTCGGTGAAGGCACCGGCCTTGGGTTATCCATCGCGTTCGGAATTGCGACGGCCCACGGCGGCTCGCTCGAGTTGATGCCATCGGTGCGCGGTGCGTCGTTCCGGCTCACACTGCCCGGCGCCGGCTCTCCATGCGAATAGCCGTCATCCCCGGCGATGGGATCGGCGTGGATGTCACCGCCGAGGCGGTCAAAGTGCTTCGCGCGGTGGGCGAGGTCTTCGGACATCGGCTCGAGCTCGAGCCGTTGCCCTGGGGCGCCGAACATTACCTGGCGACCGGCGTCACCGTTCCACCGAACGGCTACGCGATGCTGCGCGACGAGTTCGATGCGATCCTCATCGGCGCCCTCGGCGATCCGCGCGTGCCGGATAATCGCCACGCGCGCGATATTCTGCTCGGCACGCGCTTCGAGCTCGACCTCTACGTAAACTACCGGCCCATCCGTCTTCTCGACGAGCGTCTCTGTCCGCTCAAAGCTCGTACGCCCTCGGACGTTGATTTCGTGGTCTTTCGCGAGAATACGGAGGGTTTGTACGTGAATATCGGCGGCCGGTTCAAGGCCGGCACGGAAGACGAGGTGGCGGTTCAGGAAGAAGTGAATACGTACAAGGGCGTCCATCGAATCATCACGCACGCGTTCGAGTACGCGCGCGCGAAAGGGCGGCAGAAAGTCTGCATGGCCGACAAGAGCAACGCGATGACAGACGGCCACGCGCTGTGGCAGCGCGTGTTTCATCAGGTGCGCGCGCAGTACCCCGAAATCGAAGCGCGTCATCTCTACATCGACGCGCTCGCATTGCTGTTGGTTCAGGACCCGTCGCAGTTCGACGTCATCGTCACCAACAACCTCTTTGGCGACATCATCACGGATCTCGGCGCGGCGCTGCAGGGAGGGCTCGGGCTCGCAGCGTCTGGAAACCTGCATCCTGGACGGACGTCGATGTTCGAGCCGGTGCATGGGTCGGCGCCTTCGCTCGCAGGGAAGAACGTCGCGAATCCGATGGGTGCGATTCTTTCGGCGGCGCTGATGCTCGAGTACCTGGGATTCGAGCCCGAGGCCGCAGCTGTCGAAGCCGCGGTGCACGACGCCGTGGTATCTGGCCAGGGCACGCCAGAGATAGGTGGAAAGCTCGGGACTCGCGAAACCGGCGATGCGATAGCCGCACTGATCCAACACAAAGGACACTAGGGATTCAAAGGAACCATGCAGATTAAAACGGTCGGCATTCTTGGATGCGGGTTGATGGGATCGGGCATCGCGCAGGTATGCGCGGCCGCCGGATACAAGACCATCGTCCGCGAAGTGGACGACATCGCGCTGAACGCAGGCCTTGGCCGGATCACGAAGTTTCTCGACGATGGCGTCAAGAAGGGGAAAGTGACTGAAGATGCGCGGCAGAAAACGCTCGGCAATCTGTCCGGGGCGACAACGTTCGAAGGCTTGAAGGAGTGCGATCTCATCATCGAAGCGATTATCGAAAGCCTCGACGACAAACGGCAGGCGTACTCATCGCTGGAACCGTTCGTGAAAGCGCACACGATTTTTCTTTCGAACACCTCCTCGTTGTGCATCACGGAGTTGGCGGCGGCCTCCTCTCGCCCCGACCGCTTCGCCGGGCTTCATTTCTTCAACCCCGTCCCGCTCATGAAGCTCGTCGAAGTCATCCGCGCCCTGACGACCAGCGACGAAACCTACCAGGCGGCGTTCACGTTCGCGCAGTCGCTGGGGAAGGAGCCGATTACGGCGCCGGACCGACCCGGCTTCATCGTGAACCGGCTGCTCGTGCCGTATCTGCTCGATGCGATCCGCGCCTACGAGCAGGGGCTTGGCACGCTGGAGGATATCGACAAAGGGATGAAGCTCGGGTGCGGCTATCCGATGGGGCCGTTCACGCTGCTCGATTTCGTGGGCCTCGACACGACGTATTACATCGCGAACATCATGTTCGAGGAGTTTCGCGAGCCGCAGTACGCGCCGCCGCCGCTGTTGAAGCGCATGGTCCTGGCCGGGCGCCTCGGAAGGAAAAGCGGGCGGGGTTTCTATAAGTACGAAGTCTGAAGTCTGAAGTCTGAAGTCTGAAGTGAAGTGTGAAGTGTGAAGTGTGAAGTCCGAAGGGCGAAGTCACAACTACTTGACCGGAACTTGCGGCCCGGGTGCGATGCCAGTCGCGAGCCGTTCAAGGGCGAAGCGGGTGAGCTCTTCCGCAACCTTTGGATCCGGCCCGAGCTGTCCATCGATGGCGAGCATGGCGATGCCATGCACGGCAGCCCAGATGAACTGCGCGAGCGTCTGCGGCGCATCGGCGCGCAGGAGGTGGTCTTTTTGCAGCGTGACGATCGCGTCCAGCAGGACGTTGAATGACGCTTCCGCGTCCGCAGCCAGTTCGTGATCGCGCGCGCACAGATCCTTGAACGCGCCGAACATCACGCGGTAATGCGATGGATTCGCGACGGCAAAGCGCACGTACGCCGCTCCCATTGCTCGAAATCCAGCCCGTCCGCCGCCGGCATCCGTCCATGCGCGCGATAGATCGCGCGAGAAGGTCTGAAACCCTTCACGAGCGACCGCCGCCAGGAGCGCGGACTTGTCGGCGAAGTGGCGATACAGCGCCGTCCGCGAGACGCCGAGCCGGGCGCCGACGGCACGAAGCGTGACGGCGTCGACGCCTTCCCTGCGAATGGTGCGTGCGGCCTCCTCCAGGAGCGCCCGGCGCAGGTCGCCGTGATGATAGGCGCGTCGTTTCCTCGCCATATTCCCTAGTGTAGCGATAGGTGTTGACATCGTCAACATTGGCGCGTATTATATGTTGACTATGACAACATTACGTCGCCTCTGGAACACCGACCGACCACTGACCGCGACCGGTGTGCTGATGCTCGCCGCCCTGGTTGCGACGCTACCGGCGCTATGGCTCGATCCGCGGACGATCGCGGGCGCGCCGGCATGGCTGAAGCCGGCGAAGTTCGCGGCGTCGACCGCGATCTATGTCCTCACGCTCGCGTGGATCTTTACCGTTCTCCCTGAGTGGACGAGGATGCGGCGCCGCGTCGGCTCGACGACGGCGATCGTCCTGGTGTTCGAAGTGGGCGCCATCTACGTCCAGGCCTGGCGCGGACAGATCAGTCACTTCAACGTCGGCACTCCGCTGGATGCCGCGATATTCGCGGCCATGGGACTGGGGATCGTCGTCCAGATGCTGGTCAGCGCGGCGGTCGCCGTGGCGCTGTGGCGTCAGCGATTCCAGGACGCCGCGCTGGGATGGGCTCTCCGGCTGGGGATGACGATCTCCATTATCGGAGCGTCGACCGGCGGTCTCATGACGCGCCCCACTGCCGCGCAGCTTGCCGAGGCACGTGCGACGCATCATCTCGCCGTCGCCGGTGCTCACACCGTCGGCGCTCCGGATGGAGGCGCCGGCCTACCCGGCACGGGCTGGAGCCTTTCACACGGCGACTTGCGCGTGCCGCACTTCCTCGGCTTGCACGCGATGCAGGCGCTCCCGGTCGTCGCGTTGCTGTTGACGCGGCGCCGCGAGATGCCTCACCGTCGCGTGCGACTCACCTTGGCCGCCGCAGGCAGCTACTTCACGCTGTTTGCGCTCCTGCTCGCGCAGGCCCTGAACGGCCAGTCGATCGCCGCGCCGTCGCCCGCTTTTCTCGCGGCGTTTGCCGTCTGGGCCGGTGCGACCGCGACCGTTGTGGCCGTCGCCATGCGGCGTCAGACGACCGCGTCTCCGAGCAAGGTCGTGCTCGCATGACGCCCAATCAGTTGTTTTCGATCGCCAACGGGCTGGCGCTGGCCGCGTGGCTGCTGCTGATCGTGCTGCCCCGGCAGCGGTGGGTCTCCGGTATCGTGGCGCCGTTCGCGATTCCGGCGATCTTCGCAACCATGTACGTCGCCATCGTCGTGACGCAATGGAAAGGCAGCGCGGGAGGATTCTCGTCGCTGCCAGATGTCGCGACGCTCTTCAGCCAGCCCTGGCTGCTGCTGGCGGGCTGGGTCCACTACCTCGCGTTCGATCTCCTGGTGGGGACGTGGGAGGTGCGTGACGCGCAGGAGCACGGCGTCCCGCATCTCGCGGTGGTGCCGTGTCTCGTCCTGACGTTTCTTTTCGGCCCCGCCGGATGGCTGCTGTACCGCCTAATCCGCGCGAAGTACGGCGATCGGGTCGAGACGGGCCGCGCGGCGGGCTGGCAGATAGCTGGCTAATAGCGCAATCGTACCGAGAAGCGCGTCGACGGTCGAGAAGATCGCCGTGTTGGCGCCGATACCCAGACCGAACGTTGGCGTCCGGACTTCAGACTTCAGACTTCAGACTTCAGACTTCTTACTTCAGACGTGCAAGGAACACCCGAGCCTTTTCTTTGAACTCGCGATCCTCAGGCACCCAGTCAGGATCGAGCGGCGCGTCGAGAATCTTCTGGAGCTCTACGCGCGCTTCCGCTTTCCGGCCATCGTCGATGTAAAGCTCGGCGAGGAAGAAGTGCGAAGCCGTGCTGTGCTCGTTGTACTTCAGCGACTCGCGCAGGTGCTGCTCGGCCAATTTATGGCTGCCGCCGAAGAGACCCGGCACCTTGTGGTACCAGCGCCCCAGCGCGCGATCGGCGGATCCCTGCTGAAACGCGGCGTCGAGGCGCAGCACGGTCAACAGCGCCTCCTTGATCGGCTTGCGGTACTTGATGCCCTGGCGAAACCCGAACGATTCGGCGAGGGCGCCCATATTGGCCGCCATCCAGAAATGACCTTCCGGGCGATTCGGCTGCAGCGACGCGGCCATGCGGCCCGCCTCGACGCCCTGCTCGAAGAAGCGGCGCCGCTCGGCCGCCGGTGCGTGCCCGCCGAGCCAATAATCGGCGCGTGCAAGCTTCCAGGCGTTCGTAAACGCGCTCGGCCCGCCGCCGAGATGCGCGCGCCAGATCTCGGCGGCCTGGCGCGCACTCGCGAGGTTCGCGCGATCCGCGTACAGCCGGTCGGCGTCATCGGCCCGCGGTGACTGTGCGGTGAGAACCGAGATATAGAATAGAGCGATGCAGGACTTGATCAGACAGCTCCTGGCAGACCTTGGAGAGGATCCGACGCGTGAAGGGCTCCTCAACACACCGAAGCGCGTCGAGAAAGCGTACAAGTTTCTGACCAGCGGGTACGACGCCGACATCGATCACGTGCTGAACAACGCGCTCTTCACCGTCGATTATAGCGAGATGGTGATCGTGAAGGACATCGACTTCTACAGCCTCTGCGAGCACCACCTGCTGCCGTTCTTCGGCAAGTGTCACGTCGCGTACATTCCCAGCACGCACGTGATCGGCCTCAGCAAGATTCCGCGGCTCGTGGATGTCTTCGCGCGCCGGCTGCAGGTGCAGGAGCGGCTGACCAATCAGATCGCCGATACGGTCCGCGACAAGATCAAGCCGGTGGGCGTGGCTGTCGTGATGGAAGCGACGCATCTCTGCATGTCGATGCGCGGCGTGGAGAAGCAGAACTCGTTTGCCGTGACGAGCGCGATGCATGGTGCGTTCCGCGACAACTCACGGACGCGCATGGAATTTCTGGAGCTGATCAAGCTCCGCAGCGCCGTCCCCGGCGTGAGAGAGTCACCGGGCTACGCGTGCATCGGCGAGGAGTGACACCTGTCAATGGCTAATGGCTGATGGCATATGGTCGATCGCGGATAGTCCATGAGCCATCCGCCTCTTGCCATCAGCCATGACAGTGGCGGCTCTGTTAGAACCTGAACTGCCCTCGCAGCACGACCGTCCGCGGCGGAAGAATCTGGCTCGGCGACAGGAACTGCGTCAACATCGCGCGCTGATTCGTTGACGGATCGAGGAAACTCGTCGCTTCGGTGCGATTCCGAATCGCCCACACGGTATTCGCGTTCGTCAGGTTGTCGAAATCGATGGACCCTTCGAGGGTCCGACCGTTCCCCAGTCTGACCTGCTTGCCGAGCCGCACGTCGATCTTCGTCAACGTGCCGATGCGCGTGTTGCCGAGCGGCTCGAGGTTGATGATCTGGTTGGTTCCGAATCCCACCGCGCGGCTGATCTGCCGCGTGAAGGGCGGTCCCTGGATCGCCGAAACGTTCCCGCTGATGATGACGTCCTTCCACGGCGTGAGGTACATCGCGGTCAGCTTGAACTGATTCGGCTTGTCCGCGTTCGATGAGCCGCAACCGCTGCACCGCGTGGATCCGCCGCCCGGCTGCGCGTCCACGCTGATCGGGCCATTCGCGTTGATCAGGAAGTTCGGCGACACGTCGAGGCTGATGTCGTCGATGCGGTTCTTCGAGATCGTATAGCCCGCCAGCATCTGCCAGCGGTCCGAGAACCGCTTGCTCAGTGTGAGCTCGAGACCCTTGTAGGTCTGCGTGACCTTGGGATCGTTCGTGATGACCGTGCGATTCGCCGCCGAGATGCGCGGGTAGAACCCGTACGTCGAATCGTCCGCCGTGCCGACGAACCCGTCGGGCCCTGGGTCGACCGCTGTCGTGAGCCTCGTGTCGTACGGGTTGTCGGGATTGATCGATACCTGCAGGTTCTTCTCTCGCCGGTACGTGACGTTCGCGCTCAGCTTCAAGTTGGCCATCAGCTCGCGATCGAGGCTGAAGGTGTACTCGTCGGTGTAGGGTCGGCTGAAGTTCGGATCGATCGAGGTCAGGATCTGGCCGTTGACCAGCACCGCGCTTACCACTGGCGTGCCGAATTGCTCACCGGGCTGGAATTTGTGGTCACCGTTGGCATCGTTCCACGAGTAGGTCTCGCTGTAGCTGCCGTTCTTGTTGACGGCGCTGACGCCGCCGCCGCCAGTCGAGAGAATGTAGTAGTAGCGTCCCGCCGAGGCCTTCGCCGCCGTCCGGCCGTCGCCGGTGACGTTGAAAATCGCGCTGACGCGCGGTCCCACGGTATGCCACTTCACGACATCGCGGATTTCGTCGTAGCTGCGCGCCTGCGAGGCGAACCCGCCGACGTTGGCGGTCGCGAACCGCGACGGCGGACTCGACTGCGCCGGCAGGTACCCTTCGAGCTGCTCGAAGCGCACGCCACCAATGAGCGTCAGCCGGCGCACGCTGTAGCTGTCCTGAGCGAACAGCGCGAGCACGTTGAGCGCCGTGGCGTCGTTCTGCGGCGTCGCATACAGCGTCACGTTGGCCGGCACGAACGATCCGCTCGCGCTCGTGTACGTTGTGGTGACGTCGTCGACGCGCGTATTCTCGTTCCTCGTCACGGCGTGCGTGTAGTCGAAGCCGAACTTGAACTCGTGCCGGCCGCCCAGTGCCTGATCCAGGTAGTACTGCCCGGTCGCGTTGAACTGGTTGCGGTCGCGATGCCGCACCGTGTTGGTCGGGAAGTTCCCGTAGACGATGCCGGTCGCGTTGTCGGTCGTCGACTGCTGGTTCCCGCCGTTCTGATAGGTGGGGAAGAGAATTTTGTTCAGTCCGATGCGCGCGTCGATGAACAAGTTCTTGCCGAGCACCGAGTTCCACAGCCCCTGCGCCAGGTCGAACATGTCTTCTTCATCGCTCGTCGAGTCGATCACCGTGAACGTGGCGTTGTTCAGCAGCCGGTTCGGTTTGCTGTAGCGCTGCCGCGAATAGAATCCCGTGAAGCGATTGTTCTGGTTCGCCTGCCAGGTGAAGTTCCCGAGGCCGTCTGTGATGTTGGTCTGATCGAGGACCGTCTGCGAGGCCTGGACCGGCACGTTCTGGTGGATGCGCCAGTCGCGGAACGATCCGAAGAAGCGCAGCTTGTTCTGAAT
>Ga0114129_10006474_pt1 | contig 16609 bp, 17 predicted proteins | sample RhiMetdeltSRZDD1_FD_80071 | JGI IMG/M metagenome (GOLD analysis project Ga0114129, IMG submission 80071) | Populus rhizosphere microbial communities from Tennessee, USA - Rhizosphere MetaG P. deltoides SRZDD1 (version 2) (version 2) | ecosystem: Host-associated > Plants > Roots > Rhizosphere >... | reverse complement strand
TACATGCCGCATCCGTTTCAGCTCGTTCAGCAGGCCGACAAGGTCTCCATCCTCTACGAGTATCAGCACGCCATTCGCTACATCTATATGAACGGCAACCCGCATCCTCGTGGGCCGATCGAGTGGTGGCTGGGGGACTCGCGTGGGCGCTGGGAGGGCAACACTCTCGTCGTCGATGTGATCCATTTCAACGACCTTACCTGGTTCGATCGGGCCGGAAATTTCCACAGCGACGCCTTGCACGTGATCGAACGCTATACGCCGACCGGCCCCAATCACCTGCTCTATGAGGTCACGATCGAGGACCCGAAGGTGTTCACGCGGCCGTGGAAGATCAGCATGCCTCTTTACCGGCGTCAGGAACAGAACAGCGAGCTGTTCGAATACCAGTGCAATGCGTACCTTCTGGAGCAGGAATGGAACAATCCCGCGTCGACGTTATTCGAGAAATAGGCCTGACGGCTGCGCTCCTGGCCCTGGTGCTGGCGCCGGCACTCTCGGCTGGACAGGCGTTCTGGTCGAAGGACACGCCGAAGCTGCCGATGGCCAGGAGCTGGGTCGCCCAGAAGGCGAAGCTCCCGCCCTACACCCCGCGCCGGACACCGGACGGCGTGCCCGATCTCCAGGGCGAATGGAGCGGCGCCGGTGGTGATAACAACAGCTTTCTCGAGGATCACGACTACGTCGACGTGACGACGCCGGCCCAGGAAAGTTTCGTCTCCGATCCACCGGACGGGAAGATTCCCTACACCCCGTGGGCGCTGGCGAAGAGAAACGAGATTCTGGCAGGCCTGGCGCGAGGATGGCCCGGCGAGTCGGGCCAGCGTCTCTATACCTCTCCGGGGTCGTTCTGCCTCACGGCCGCGCCCGTCTTCTCGTTCGACGCTCAGGAGATCGTTCAGAAGCCCGGGTCCGTGATCATGCTCACCGATGATGCGTATCGCGTCATCCCGACCGACGGGCGTCCGGCGATCAGCCAGAACGCCAAGTTCTGGCTCGGGAGCGCGCGTGGCCGCTGGGAAGGCAACACGCTGGTGGTCGAGGTGACCAGTCTCAACGGCAAAGGGTGGTTCGACAGCACCGGGCAGTTCTACAGCGAGAACACGCGCATGGTCGAGCGCTGGACGCTGGTCGATGCCAACACGATCGACTACGAGGTGACGGTTGAGGACCCGACGATCTATACCCGGCCGTGGACGATGACATTCCCGAAAAGGCGTGCCGGGACTGGTCCAAGCGGTCCCCGAGGCGTCAGCGTGGCTTCAGTGCTGCCGCCGGTGAACAACGACCCGTACGCGAAAGAGTTATGGGAGACGGCCTGTTACGAGGGAAACAACGAGAGCCTGCAGAGCATCCACTCGCTCGGCTACAAATGGTTCACCGGCGTAACTCCTCCGAAGTGACGCGACGCGTTCACCGTGCGCTGCAGGACCTGGGAGCCCAGCCCGTGGCGTCCGCCTGCAGCTTGAAGTGCGTGCTGTACATATAGGGCTGCGTCAGATACTCCGGATCCTCGATCGTTGTCGTAATGATCAGGTGGGCGTCGCCGTTCGGCTGGGTGATGCGATCGAAGTACTCCGTTAACGTCGTCCTGGCGCTGTACGGGACGCCGTTGGTCCGGAGATACCCGGGCTTGAGGTTGGTGGTGACGACCTTCAACGATCCGGTCAGCGTCCTCTGGCCGCGGAGACCGGGGATCACCTCCCATTGCGCCGTAGACGCGCCCTGCCACCCGCCGCCCGCAGGCCGGGACGAGAAAGCGAACACGCGCGTCTGCATGCCCGCGTCGATGTCGATCTTCAGGGTCTGATCGTCCTGCCAGGTGATGTGCAGGCGGCCGGGCACGCGCATGATGTTCGCCGCGCCGTAGCTGCGGCAGGGCTCTTCGTCCCGGGCTGGATCCCACGCATCGGCGATCTTGCGTGCCGCGGCGTTCAGTGGAACGCCGGCGTAGTCCCCCTTCGGCGGGACCACCATGCGGAATCGCCAGTCCCTCGTCACGACAGCAGCCCAGTAGCCGGTGAGATCGAAAGGCGCCGCCGCCTTCGGGGTGAGCGCCTGACCGCCGGCACCGCCGCGTCCCTGCGCACGCGGCGCCGCGCCGGCGAGACCGATCATTCCAACGATCACCAGCACGCCGGCGAGGTGCCGCATCAGCGAGCCCCCGGCGTGAGGGGCGGCGGCTGCGTCAGACTGGTGTAGATGGCCTCGACGAACATCTCGGTGGTCCAGGGGCCCGACGTCGCGCCGAACCGCGTGTCGTAATCCACGGTGAGATGCGCGGCCTTCACCTGCTCGAGCGTCGCCTTGGCCGTGATCATCGCCTGCACCCGATCGCGGACGATGACGATCATGTCGCGGTACTCGGCAAGCTCCCATTCGTCCGTCACGCGGCCGCGTCCGGGAATGATCATCGTTCCGCCTTCTTCCTGCGCCCTGTACACGGTCCGGTCGAGGATGTCGTTGAGCGCCTGAATCAGACCCTGGACGCTGCCGCCGTTCTTCACGTCGATGAACGGGTACTGTGTGGTGGTGAAGAGATCGCCGGTCACGATCACGTCGGAGCGCCGGAACTGGACGAAGCTGTCGCCATCGGTGGACGCCTGCGGCCGATGCCAGATCTCTACCGCCTCGCCGTTGTGGTACTTCCGCCGGCGTCCCTGAACGTACGTGTCGCTCGGCCATCCCTCGGGCGGCGTGGGCGCTGGCTGACCCGCCGGCGCACTCATGCGGTTCTGCACGTTCACGTGCGCGATGATCGTCGCCCCTCGTCCCGCATCGGCGAACTGGGTCGAGAAGAACGATCCGATCACGCTCGGATCGCGCCCCGCCGCTCGCAGTGCCGAGTTGCCTCCCGTGTGCTCCGGGTGGAAGCTCGTGTTGACGATGAACTGGATCGGTTTCGGGCTGAGCCTGCGGATGGCGGCGACCACCTTCTCCGTCAAACGACCGGCGCCGGTATCGACGACCAGCACGCCCTGATCGCCGATCTGGACCGCGATGTTGCCGCCATCACCCACGAGCATGTAGACGTTGCCCTGCACCGGCCACACATGGATCTCGCCGTCGCGCGGATCGGGATCGGGCACCACGCTCGCGCGGGAGGCCCCTGTTGCCGGCCGGAGCCTGGGAAGCGCATCGGTCTCCTTCGCGGTGGCGAGGGTGGCCATGAACTCCGGCCGCGTGGTCTCCGGTCCGCCGAGCGCGCCGAGCAGCGGCACTTGGCGCAGCTCGGCGTACTCGCGGAGGTACGGGTTCTGTCCAAACAAATGGCTTGGAATGACGTCGTCGGGCCGGCCGACGATCTGCTCGGCGTCGTCGCACGCGTACAGCCACGAAGCGGGGTCGCGCGGCGCCCGAACGAAATCGGCGCTTCTGATCCACGGCTCCGCCAGGTAGACCGGGTCGGTGACGACCGACACGTAGGTGATGCGGTCGCCGTGGCGGGTGAAGTATTCGTCGACGGTGGCGGCGTCGCTTTGCGGCACGCCGTTCACACGCAGCCACGCGCGCTTGAGGTGGGTCGTGTGTACCTTCAGGATGTGCCCTGCCCACGCGCCGGTCGCGAATCCCGTCCAGGAGTGCGGGGCATACGCGGGGGGATGGGCGCGGCCGTCCATCCAGATGGTCCGCGTCTGCTCGCTCGTCTGCGTGTACATCTTGATCGCGAAGAGCTCCTGGGTGGACGGATCGCGCTCTTCCCAGAAGCGGAAACTCTGCGGCGCGAAATAGAAATACGGGATCACGTAGCCGGGGCATTGCTGCTGCCGCACGGTCATCCGCGAGGCATCCCAGGACAGCGCGTAGATCCGGCCGGCCTCGTTGAGCGGGATGCCGCCGTAGTCGCCGATCATCCCGCCCCCGGTGGCGAGCCCCGCGTCCTGGTGAAACACGGCGCTCCAGTAGCCAGCCAGATCGAGGCCGGGGCCGGAGGGTGTCCCGGCGTTCTGGCCGGTAAGGGTCGCGCCGAGGACCAGCAGACCAGCCAGAAGCACGGCTCCGCGGGCACTCGTCCTCATGAACGGGCGCAGTGTACGGCCACCAGAATTGGGCGTCAACGCGTCACGCTCTGATAGTATTCGGTGAATCGAAAGCGTCCTCGAGATGAAGGATCTGATCAGCCTCGTTATCGTCCTGGCGGGACTCACCGCCGCCGCAGCAGCGCAGGCGCCTGGCGGGCTCGAAGTGCTGCATGTGCGCGGCAACATTTACGTGCTGTTCGGCGCCGGCGGCAACATCACCATGTCGGTGGGCCCGGACGGCGTGCTCCTGGTCGACAGCGGCACGGCCGACAAAGCCGACGCCGTCCTCCAGGCCATCCAGGGTCTGCAGCGACAGCTTGATGCGACCGCCGACCGGCGGCCGCTCGGGTGGGGCGCCGAAACGCGGTCGTCGGTCATCGTCGAGCGCGATCCGCTCGCGCCCCCCAAGCCGATTCGCTACATCATCAACACCCACGCGCACGCCGATCACGTCGGCGGCAATGAGAAGCTGTCGACCGCGGGCCGTACCTTCACCGGCGGAAACGTGGCCGGCGATATTCGGGACGCCGCCGTCGGCGCTGCGGTCCTCGCGCATGAAAACGTGGAGAACCGGATGCGCACGCCCCCGGCGGGGACACCGGCGCCGTCGCTGCGCGCGCTCCCCACGGAGACCTATTACGGTGAGGGCATGCGTCTCAGCCACTACTTCAACGGCGAAGGGATCGAACTGATGTATCGGCCGGACTCGCACACCGACGGCGACTCGATTGTGCGATTCCGCGGGTCGGAGGTGATCGCCGCCGGCGACCTGTACTCCACCGAGACCTACCCCGTCATCGACACTGCGCGCGGCGGCAATATTCAGGGCGTCGTCGACGGCCTGAACCGCATTCTCGATCTCTCGTTCCCGGAATTCAGGACCGAAGGCGGCACGATGATCGTGCCGGGCCACGGGCGGATCTCCGACTCGGCCGACGTCGCCTACTACCGCGACATGGTGACCATCATCCGCGACCGAGTGCAGGACATGGTGAAGAAGGGCATGACCCTGGACCAGGTGAAGGCCGCGAAGCCGACTGCCGATTACGATCCCCGCTACGGCTCCAACACGGGTCCGTGGACCACAGAGATGTTCGTCGAGGCGGTGTATCGAAGCCTCGCGCCTGCCGCTCAGTCCCGCGGTCGCACGGAGTAGCGCGTCGTGCGTCTCTGCCGCTTCGATAACGATCGACTCGGCGTTGTCGACGGCGACGTCGTCCGCGACGTCACGGCGGCGCTCGACGTGATTCCTGCGTACCGCTACCCGTTGCCCGAGCACGATCTGCTCGTCGCCAATCTCGACAGGATCGTCGGCCGCGCGAAGGAACTGCTGTCGACGGCGCCCACGCTTCCATTGGCGAAGGTGAAGCTTCTCTCTCCAGTCGCAAACCCCGGCAAGCTGATCGCGGCGCCGGTGAACTATCAGAAGCACCTCGACGAAGTGAAGGCCGATGTCCAGATCCACGCCAATAACCCCGCCCACACCGTCACGATTCAGACTGCGGGGCTGTTCCTCAAGGCGACGAGCTCGTTGACGGGCGCCGGGGATGGCATTGCCGTGGTCAAGCCTGAACGACGGACCGATCACGAAGTGGAGCTGGCGGTGGTCGTCGGCCGGCCTGCGCGCAATGTGATGCGCGCCGACGCGCTCGCGCACGTGGCGGGGTACTGTATTGGTCTGGACGTTTCAATCCGGGGTTCTGAGGATCGAAGCTTCCGGAAGTCGCCCGACAGCTACAGTGTGCTCGGGCCGTGGCTCGTGACCGCCGACGACGTGCCCGATCCCGGCGCGCTGGACCTGGAGATCTCTGTCAATGGGGCAACCCGGCAGAAATCGAACACCCGCTATCTGATCCTGGGGGTGCCCGAACTGGTGGAGTTGGCTTCGTCGTTTTACACGCTACATCCCGGCGACGTCATTTTTACCGGGACGCCGGAAGGGGTCAGCCCGATCCAGCCGGGTGACGAGGTCCGCGCCACTATCCAGGGAATTGGTACGATGGACGTCCGAGTACGGTAGGAGGATTCATGGAATTCACCGGCGCCACAGTCGATTATTACCAGCGGCCGGAGCTCTCGCCCGAACGCAAGGACTTTTATAAGCGGCTCGACGGCAAGCACACCGCCCCTCTGTGGGAAGTCCTGGCGAAAATCATTCCGCCCTCGCCAACGCCGGAAACCGTGCCCGTGCTGTGGCGCTACGACGAGCTGCGCCCGCTGCTCATGGAAGCCGGCCGCCTGCTGACAACGAAGGAAGCCGAGCGCCGCGTGCTGGTGCTCGAGAATCCCGGCGTCCGCGGCCAGTCGAAGATTACACAGAGTCTCTACAGCGGCCTGCAGATGATCATGCCTGGCGAGGTCGCGCCCTGCCATCGCCATGTCTCGTCGGCGCTCCGGTTCGTCGTCGAAGGAAACGGCGCCTACACCGCCGTCGAAGGCGAGCGGACGACCATGCACCCCGGCGATTTCATCCTGACGCCGTCGTGGACGTATCACGATCACGGGAACCCGGGAAGCGAGATGGTGGTGTGGCTCGACGGGCTGGACGTGCCGATTGTCAACATCTTCGACACCAGCTTTGCGGAACGCTACCCGGATGAAACCCAGCCGAATACGATTCCGGAGGGCGACGCGCTGGCCCGCTATGGCGCGAACCTGCTGCCGGTTGATTTCGTGGCGTCGCGCCGCTCGTCGCCAATCTTCAACTATCCCTATTCACGGAGCCGCGATGCGCTCGAGACGCTGCATCGTGACAGTCCGCTTCATCCGTGCCACGGCGTCAAGATGCGCTACGTGAATCCGGCGACCGGCGGCTACCCGATGCCGACGATCGGCGCGTTTCTGCAGCTGCTGCCCCGCGGCTTCAAGGGCGAGACGTATCGCGCCACTGACGCGACCATCTTCTCGGTCGTTGAGGGCAAGGGGAGGGCACGGATCGGGGACGAAACCTTCGACTGGGGTCCGCGCGACATCTTCGTTGCGCCGTCCTGGTGTCCGGTGTCGCTCCAGGCGGAGCAGGAGTCCGTGGTCTTCAGCTTTTCCGACCGTCCAGCGCAGCAGGCGTTGGGCCTGTGGCGCGAAGAGGCTCCGCTGCGCGCGTGACAATTCCCAACTCCCAGGACACCAACGCCCAATGCGTTGGGAGTTGTGGACGCTTGGGAATTGGAAAGTTGGGAGTTGGGAGTTGAAGAACTATCGAATAGGCCAGATCGTCCCGAGCTCCAACACGACGATGGAGACGGAGATTCCGGCGATGTTTCGCGGACGCGAGGCGGTGGCGCCAGAGCGGTTCACGTTTCACTCGAGCCGGATGCGGATGAAGAAGGTGACGCAGGAAGAGCTCGCGGCGATGGACGCCGAATCGCTACGCTGCGCGGCCGAGCTCGCCGACGCGCGCGTGGACGTGATGGGGTATGCGTGTCTGGTGGCCATCATGTGCATGGGCAAGGGCTACCACTGCACCTCCGAAGCGCGGCTGCACGAGGTCACCGTGCGTGAGGGCTCGCCGACGCCGATCGTGACCAGCGCGGGTGCGCTCGTCGACGGCCTCAGGACGTTGAAGGCGCGGAAGATCGCCATGGTCGCGCCGTACATGAAGCCGCTGACCCGCCTGGTGGCTGAGTACATCGAAGCCGAAGGGATCGAAGTGGTCGACGCGATCGCGCTCGAGATCCCGGACAACCTCGAGGTCGGGCGCCGCGATCCGATGGCGCTCGTCGGCATCTACAAAGACCTGAAGCTCGCCGGCGCCGATGCGCTGGTGCTCTCGTCGTGCGTACAGATGCCGTCGCTCGCTGCAGTCCCGGTGGTCGAGCAAGAATGCGGCCTCCCGGTCGTGTCGGCGGCCATCTGTACCACGTACCAGATGCTCCGCAAGTTGAACCAGTCGACGTGGGTCCCGGAAACCGGGCGTCTGCTGTCGGGAGCCTATTAACATGAACGTCCGCATCACCCTGTTGTTGTTCGTCGCAGCCCTGGTCGTGACGCCGGCCTACGCGCAGATGGATTTCTCCGGCGAGTGGGGCGTGCGGATGTATGAAGACCAGCCCGAGCGCGTCCCCGGCCCTGAGCTCGGAGACTTTCTCGGTATTCCGATCAACGACGCCGCCCGGCTGCGCGCTGCCGCATGGGACGCGTCGCTCCAGACGCTGCGCGAGTGGCAGTGCCGGCCGCATTCCGCCGACTACATCTGGAGAGGCCCCTCGCAGCTGAAGATCTCGAAGGAAGTGGATCCCGTCTCGCGCGAGATCGTGGCGTTCCATGCCGAATGGCTGCGGTCGGTGGACCGTCCCGTTTACCTGGACGGCAGGCCGCATCCCTCGCCGAATGCGCCGCATACCTGGGGCGGCTTTTCCACCGGCAGATGGGAAGGCGACATGCTCACCGTTACCGTCACCCATTTGAAGGAAGGGTATCTGCGGCGCAACGGTCTCCCGCGCAGCGACAAGGCGACTGTGCGCGAGCACTGGATCCGCAACGGCGACTTCCTGACCGTGATGACCGTCGTGACCGATCCCGTGTATCTCACGGAACCGTTCGTCCGCACCACCGACTACGAGCTCACTGTCAACCAGCAGGTGCCGCCGTACCCGTGCGGCGTCGTGCAGGAAATCGATCGGCCGAAGGGCGTGGTCCCGCACTACCTGCCGGGCACCAATCCCTATCTCACCGAGTACGCCTCGAAGCACGGGATTCCCGTGGCCGCGACGAGCGGCGGCGCCGAGACCATGTATCCCGAGTTCCGCGCGAAGATCCGCAAGTGAGGAATCGGCTGGCTTTCCGCATTGGCGTCATCGCCCTCGCGTATTCCATTGCGTGCTCACTTGCGTACGTAGTGTCCGGCTTTAGCCGGACCGTGATCGCGCAACAGGCGCCAGCGCCTCCGACTCCGCGCGCCCAGGCCCCGATCGATCTGACCGGCTACTGGGTCTCGATCGTCACCGAGGACTGGCGCTGGCGGATGGTGACGCCGCCGAAGGGCGATTACGCCAGCATCCCGATGACGCCGGCCGCTCGCAAAGTCGCCGACGCCTGGGATCCCAAACGCGACGCCGCTTCCGGCGAAGGGTGTCGCGCCTATGGCGCCGGCGCGATCATGCGCGTGCCCGGGCGCATCCACATCACCTGGGAGAATGACACGACGCTGCGCGTCGATACGGAAGCGGGGACCCAGACCCGCCTGTTTCGCTTCGGCGCTCCCGGCCCGGCCGCGCCCGCCGCCCCGCCCTCCTGGCAGGGACGATCCGCCGCGCAGTGGCAGATCTCCGGCGGCCGCCGCGGCGCGCCCCCGGCCGGTGGATCGCTGCGCGTTGTCACGACCGGACTGCGGCCCGGATACCTCCGCAAGAACGGCGTGCCCTACAGCGCCAACGCCGTCGTCACCGAGTACTACAATCGCACCAACGAGCCCAACGGCGACACCTGGCTCGTGGTGACGACCGTCGTGGAAGACCCGATGTATCTGAACGGCCGGTTCGTCACCAGCTCGCATTTCAAGAAAGCGATGGATGGGTCAGTGTGGAACCCCACGCCCTGTGAGACCAGCTAAGACAGGGCGGCGATCGGCAGCCCCTTAGAGCGGACTCATCGCGACCTGTTTCGAAGGCCGACGGTAGACCGTCCAGGTGCCGGCAGCTCTCCGTTCGAGCCAGCCGTCCCTGCGAAGACGTGCTGCAAGCGGTCGTCCTTGATTGGTCAAGGCACACTCGATGTGGTATCGCTCGAAGAGTTGCCGATAGTTGCCGGACTTCTCGACCTGGATGTGCTCGAGGACAAGCTCGGCCGGGAAGGGATCCTGACGGCTGTCTATGAATATTTTCCGGTGCTTGGCGAACCACAGTAGTGCACCGCCGTCGTTGTAGCGGTTGTATAAAGGCCCGCGGCACTCCTCGATCGCCGAAAGTACGCTCGACGGCACCGGATCCCATCTCAGGCGTGGCAGGTGCGTCGACCACGCGTAGGCGACGAAGAAAGCCGCCGCGATGGCACATGCTGCTCCCGACACCGCGTTCACAAGGACTGATGCACGACGTGTGACGCGTTCCTCGCGGGGCACTACCACATTCAAGAGCACGGCGATCGTCGGCACCGCGCAGACGAAGAATGGTGGGATCTGGCGCGCGCTTCCCGACGCCATCAGGAACAGAAAGACCGCCGCTATCACGAGCGTCAGCGTCTGCACCGACTGCAGCGCGCGACGTTTGACCACTGCCAGGGCAATCACGGTGCCGCCGGTTGCCCAGAACGCCGCTTCAGCCCACGTCGACAAGTCGGGTGCGCGCCATTCCTGGATCCCGTACGCCTCACTGCGCTGCATCATCTGCGGCAGTTCCAACCACAGCGATAAACCAAGCGGCGTCAGGGTGGTTGCCACAAAACACAAGCTGCCGATGCCTAGCAGAAGCTTGAACCGCCCGTCGCCTGCCCGTAACGACGCGAGAGCAGCCGCAACGATAAGCACACCGCCCAGAGCGACTGCGCCGTGTAGATTCGCCCACAGAAGAAAAAGCGGCGGCAGACTCCAGAGATAGCGGCGTCGGACTAATACCCACAGCGTTGCCGCGAACAACGCCATCGTCAGCATTTGCGGTCGCAGCGTCCATGCCACGCTCGACCAGGCGGCTCCGCCACCAACGAGCGCGACTCTGAACAGGACGGGACCCGGCGTCAGCGACAGGACAATCAACCAGGCAACCGTGATGGCCGCCGCGCACAGCAGCGTCAGCAGCGGAAGCCCGCCTGCAGCGTACACGGCGTAAAAGAGGACTTGCGTCAACCATTCATGGTTCGGCCACCGTCGACCGGACACGGTGTGCGTGAAGTTGTCCTGCAACACGATCCGACCGGATCGCCAGATCTCCTCTCCTGTCCGCAGCTGCCACCATGTGTCTGACTGTGCCGGCATCAGGCACGCCGAGAACACAATCGCGACGACCAGAAGCGTGACGGGAAAGTGTTGGCGATCAAACAGACGCTCCAACCGATTCGCTATCAAGGCCCTTCCTGGCCGGCAGGCTTGAGCAAGACCCAGACCGGCTCCGTGCTGCCGCCGCTCGGTGACGCGCGGCGGCAACGGCCGTGAACGTCAACAGGAATCGTAACCATGGAACGAAAATGTAATCACCGCGACCACAGGTCTGTACAATATCCACGTGGAGGATCTGATCAGACGGCTGCTCGCCGAGCTTGGCGAAGATCCCGGCCGCGAGGGCCTTGTCCGAACACCGCTGCGCGTCAGCAGGGCGATGAAGTTCCTGACGAGCGGCTATGGCGCCGACATCGACGCCATCCTGAACAACGCGCTGTTCACCGTCGATTACAGCGAGATGGTAATCGTCAAGGACATCGATTTTTACAGCCTCTGCGAGCACCATCTGCTGCCGTTCTTCGGCAAGTGCCACGTCGCCTACATCCCGCGGCGGCAGGTCATCGGCCTCAGCAAGATTCCCCGTCTCGTCGACGTCTATGCCCGGCGGCTGCAGATCCAGGAGCGGATGACCAACCAGATCGCCCAGACCATCCTCGAGAAAATCGATCCGCTGGGCGTCGCGGTGGTGTGCGAGGGCACCCACTTGTGCATGTCGATGCGCGGCGTCGAGAAGCAGAACTCGTTTGCCGTCACCAGTGCGATGCTCGGGATCTTCCGCGACAACGCACGCACGCGCATGGAGTTCCTCGAGCTGATCCGCCATCGCAGCGACATTCCGCAGGGGGTTCCCGCAGGCGCGGGGCTGACCTGCGTCAACGATTGAGATGCGCATCCCGCTCGCGCTGCTGATGATGCTGACGACCGCGGCGAGCGGCATGATGGACGCCCAGAGCGCCGGGACCCGGGGCCGCGCCGCGCCGCGAGGACGGGCATCCGCCCCGGCGACCCGGACGGAGCCGGCGATGTTCGACTGCCCGTCGCTGCTGGGCGAGGGCGTCCAGACGAAGCGCTCGTTCTGCGACGTGCTGACCGGCCGCGACACTGCCGAAGGCATCATCGTCAAGCTGCCGCCGCACACCGGTCCGGTGACGCTGAGGTTCGATCTCCACAATCGCCACACCTATTCCGAGGAGCTGATCAAAACCAATCGCGCCTACCGCCAGTACACCGCGACGATCGGCGTGCTGACGGCGGACAATACGCTGCTCACGCGCGCGGTGGTGCAGAACGAATTCCGGACGGCAGCCGATCTGGTGGATCGCGTGTCCGGAGGCGCCGGACCCGGCGGGATGAAGGCCGTAGCGCCCACCGGCACCGAGCCGATCACCGTCACGGTTCCCGCGACCGAGGAATCGGTCAGCATTCTCGGCGAGAAGCTCACCGTGATCCGCGCCGACAGCGCCGTGCCCGACAACTTCACCACCCCCGGCCGGCCGATTGCGATCATCAGCAACGTCACGCTCGAGTACCGGCCGGCGCCGGCCCGCCGCGCCCCTGCGCGACGGTGATCGCGTCGCCCGAGCGTCTCTCGATCATTGTTCCCGTCTACAACGAACTAGCCACGTTCCGCGCGGTCGTCGACCGGCTGCTCGCCGTCGATCTGCCGCTGCCGCGCGAGATCATCGTCGTCAACGACGGCTCCACTGACGGCACCGGCGCAGCGCTGGACGCCGCCTTCGGCGACGGGCGGCTGATCACCGTCGTGCACGCGCCACAGAACGCCGGGAAGGGAAGCGCGATCCGTCAAGGGCTCCACCGTGCGAGCGGGTCAATTGTCGCCATCCAGGACGCCGACCTCGAGCTGGATCCGGCGCAGCTCGGGTCGCTGGTCGACCCCATCCTCGACGGAGAGGCCGTGGTTGTCTATGGCTCGAGGTTCTTGAATGGGCGCTCCAACGCACCGCTCGTGACCTTCGTCGCCAATCGTGTGCTGACGACGGTGACGAACCTGCTGTTCGGCGCTTCGTTGACCGACATGGAGACCTGCTACAAAGTGATGCGGCGCGACGTCGCGCATTCGCTCGAGCTGACTGCAGAGCGCTTCGACATCGAGCCGCAAATCACGGCGCGGCTGCTGCGCCGCGGCCACCGGATCCACGAAGTGCCCGTGCGATTCGAACCGCGGTCCCGCGTCCAGGGGAAGAAGATCGGCTGGCGCGATGGCGTGCGCGCCCTCCAGGTGCTTCTCGCCGAGCGGCTGCGATGAGACGGATAGCGGTCGCACTTCTCGTCGCCTCCGTGTTTGCCGTCGGTCTGGTGTGGGAAAGCTTTGTCGCGGGAGGGTCGGACTCCTACTGCTATCTGCACCAGGCGCAGCGATGGGCATCAGGCCGCCTGCAGGTGCCCGAGCCGCTGGCGCTGGAGGCGCCGTGGCCTAACGCGCCGCTGACGTTTGCCCCGGTCGGGCATGTGCCGTCGGCAACCGTGCCGGGCGCGATCGCCCCGATCTGTCCATCGGGGCTCTCGATGGTCATGGCGATGTTCGTGGCCGTCGGCGGCATCGGGGCCGCAGCGCTGGTCGTCCCGCTGTTTGGTGCGCTGTTGATCTGGGGGACGTTCCTGGCCGGCTCCCGCTTCGGCGCGCGGGTTGGCGTCGCCTCCGCCAGTCTCGCCGCCTCCAGCCCGGTGTTTCTGTACCAGCTTCTTCAGCCGATGAGCGATGTGCCCGCTGCCGCCTGCTGGATGCTGGCCGTGGCTGCGGTCACCGGAACGCGGCGGAACGGCTCCGCGCTCGGCGGGTTGGCCGCGGCGACGGCGATCCTGATTCGCCCCAACATCGTCCCGCTGGCTGCGCCGCTTGGAGCGTTTCTCCTGTGGCGGCCGGAACGTCGCTGGCGCCAGCGCCTGCAGTCCACGGCGATCTTCGGCCTTTGCATCGTCGCGGCCTGCCTCGCCGTCGTGGCGATTCAACGCACCTATTACGGCTCCGCGCTGAACTCCGGATACGGAACGCTGGCAGCCATTTACAGACTCGATCGAGTGGCGCCGAATGCCCAGCGCTATTTCTCGTGGATGTCAGAGGTGCACACGCCGGTATGGATGATGGCCGCCGCCGCGCCGTTCCTGCTGCCGGGTGCGCTCACGCGTCTTTTTGCCGGACTGGTCCTCGTCAATGCCGCCTGCTACCTGCCGTACATCGTCTTCGATCACTGGTCGTACCTGCGATTTCTGCTGCCGACGCTGCCGCTCGTCGTGATCATGGTGGTGGCCGCGGTCGATGCGATCTGCCGCCTCGCCTCGCCCCTCCTTTGCCAAAGTCGGGTCGCTTTGCGACCCGACGGGTCAGTGCTGGTTGGGCGGTCCGCTTTTTCGGACCGCCCCGGCGCGCAGGCTGTGAGGGCGGCCGGGGCACTGGCAGTGGCTGTACTCGCGGTGCTCTGGGTGCGTGAGGCGCAGGACCGGCAGGCGTTCCGCTTACAGGCGCTCGAGGCCCGCTTCGAGCGCGGAGGGACATTTGTCGACCAGCGCCTTCCGCGCAATGCGCTCGTGATCACAAGCGCGCAGAGCGGCAGCGTCCGGTTTTATTCAGGCCGGAAAACGCTGGTGTGGGATCAGCTCGATCCCGCCCGGCTCGACGAGGCGATCGGGTTCGTCCGCGCTCGCGGCTTTGAGCCGTATCTGCTGTTCGAGCGGCGGGAAGAGCCGCTGTTCCGGCGCCGCTTCGCGGCGCAGAGCGCCGTCGGGCGGCTCGACTGGCCTCCGGCGGCGGAGGTGGCTTCACTGGTGCGCGTCTACCGACCCGACGATCGCGATCGCTACCTGCGCGGCGTCCAGCCGCCGACCGAGTACTTTCGGTAAGAGCTAGTAGTGCGTGACGATCCGGACGGACGATTCAGCGTCGGACGCGCCCTGCCTGTCGTCGTCCGTGATCTCGTCGAGCTTCTGGAGCAAGGCCGCGAAGCCGCATTTGCTGGGATCGAACAAGCCCCACTCATCCTGTACCGGTATCAGTGGGCCCGAGGCGGTCTCAGGAGACACGAGCTCGGCGGGCAGCGGCGCCGACTCGGCGATCGCGCGGCGCAGCACGGGATCCTCAAAGTCGTCACGAACCGTGATGACCGGCGGCGGCTCGAAGACGACCTCGAACGGCGCAAGTGGCTTCACTTCGGACGGCAGCGTCAGTACCTGCGGCGAGGGAACCGGCGCAGGCACCCCGAGCGGAAGCGTATCCGGCTCGGTACTTGCCGGCTCTTCCTTGAAGTCAATGACCTGTGGCGACCGCGTCAGGAGCCAGAGACCTTCGTCTTCTTCCGCAGCGGACGGCGCGGCGACGAGCACCTCGGCGATGAACGAATCGGGTGCCGGTTCAAGTGTCGGTTCGTGCGGGATCGGATCGCGCACCGGTTCGACCAGTTCGGGCTGGGGTGCCGGTTCCAGTAGCATTGGCGCCGGCGCCACATCTTCCATGCGTTCGACGAGCCCCTGCTCCAGGTAGGCCGCGACGTGCTCGGCGAACATCTTCGGCTCACACCCTTGCGGAGTCGGTTTGGTCCGGCGGCGAAAGCTCGAAAGGAGGCCTCGCTGCGGGGCTTCCGCGGCGGCCTTCGGCGCGAGGATCGGGATCGTCAGTGCCTGGACGCGCGTGCCGGCCGGCCCAAGGTTCTTCAGCCAGTCGGCGAGCCGCGCTTCATCCTGTGGCGAGAGCAGCTGCGACGTCAGCAGCACGTTGGGGACGCGCCCTCGAATGCTCTCGATCGCCGCGTCGGCGGACTTCGCGACGACGACCTCCGTGTGACGGCGGCCTCGCAGCACCGAGGTCAGGCGTGAAGCCTGGCGGGGGTCCGGTTCAACGGCAAGAATCAACGTCATGACCTGGTCCGGGCAAGCATGATGAGCAGGACGGCCGCGACGATCGTGAAGATCGCCATCGGTTCGTACGACACCCTCTCTATAAGTAAATCGAGCATGAGTGGGCGTGCCTGCCTACTCCTTGGTGTTTTGGCTATGTGCTGAGCAAGGCAATTGCCGTTCCCGCCGGGAAAAGACCATCAGATGTGCCGGGAACGCGCGATCCCACGTCGCTTTCCTGACAGGTCGCGCTGCCGCGCGTATAACGGCCGTGGGCGATACTCACGAAAATCGCCCGCGACCTTACGAATCTGCGAGCATTCACGGCGCCAGCGTCCCACCATGCCACACGCTCAAGCATCGACGAAATGCGCGTCTCGGCTTACGAATGTGCGGCGAGGCGTGCGTTTTCGCGCCATCGCGCCCGCGTGACAAATTGGCGCATGATCCGCGGTAGACCTCGCAAATACGCTGTTTGTAACGGACCTCGCCGCCGCACGCCGGTCCATGGCACATCCGTTGCCCCTCCTCGGCCCCGTCGCCCGCGATTGCGCTTTCGCGTGATCGCAAATCGCACACGTTGATCGCGCGCACTTTTGGACGCGCGGGGAGGAATGTCATGAGTCTGTTCAACTATCTGCGCACCTATCTGCGCGCCTTCGTCCGCAACGACGAAGGACAGGATCTGCTTGAGTACGCGCTGCTCGTCGCGCTGATCGCGATCGTCTGCATCCTCGCAATCACGACGACCGGCACGAACGTCAACGCGATCTTCGCGGAAATCGGCGAGGAGCTCGGCAACGCGCTGAACTAACCGGTGCCGCGCGGCGCGCGGCATATGTCCGCGCGCCGCACACCGAAATGAACTGCG
>Ga0114129_10006472_pt1 | contig 16612 bp, 13 predicted proteins | sample RhiMetdeltSRZDD1_FD_80071 | JGI IMG/M metagenome (GOLD analysis project Ga0114129, IMG submission 80071) | Populus rhizosphere microbial communities from Tennessee, USA - Rhizosphere MetaG P. deltoides SRZDD1 (version 2) (version 2) | ecosystem: Host-associated > Plants > Roots > Rhizosphere >... | reverse complement strand
TCGCCACGGGGACGATCACGACGTCGGGCGGAGACCAGCACCTCACCACGGCCGACCCCACGGGGGCGGACCTGGTGATGCTCGCGGGCTCGATGGACGTCAAGGCCATCGTCCTGAACCAGACCAATGCCTTTTTCAAGGGAGCGGTGGTCGCGGGCGGAGGCATCGAGCTCAGCGGAATGAGCACGACCGTGGACACGGCCGTCATTGGCGGGGCCGTCACCGTGAAGGGATCGAACAACGTGCTCGACGGCCGCTGAGGGCGGGGCCGGAGGCTACTCGGCGCGCAGCGCGATCATCGGGTCGACGCGCGTGGCGCGCCGGGCAGGGACGAACGAGGCGGCGAGCGACACCAGGGCGATCAGCGCCGCCACGGCGGCGTAGGCGAGCGGGTCGAGCGGGCTGACGCCGAACAGCACGGTCTGGATCCCCGCCCCGGCGACCCCGGCCAGCCCGAGGGTAATCAGCAGGCCGATCGCCAGGCCGACGCCGGTCAGGATCGATCCCTGGCGCAGCACCATGCGGAGGATGCGCCGGCTGTCGGCGCCCAGGGCCATTCGCACGCCCAGTTCCTGCGTCCGCTGGTTCACCGAGAACGACATGACGCCGTAGATCCCGACGCCGGCGATCACCATGGCGACAACGCCGAAGATGCTGAACATGATGGCGACGACACGGCCCTGGCTCACGAAACCCGCGATCTGCCGGGTGGGCGTGTCCACGAAGTACAGCGGCAGGTCCGGATCGACCTTGGCGACCTCGCGGCGCAGCGCATTGGCGAGCGTGTCGGCGCGCAGGCCGCCGCGCGGCTTGACGAGGACCGTGGCGAACTGGGTGACGCCTCCATCGGCCTGCAGCGGGCCGTTCGGCTGCGAGTAGAACGGGACGTAGAAGCCGGTCTCGTCCACGTTCGGAATGTTGAAGGGGGGCATCATCCGTACCGTCGGCACGACGCCGACGATGGTGCGCCACGGGCCCGGCTGCAGGGTGTTGCCGTCCAGGGCGCGGAAGCGCCGGGCCAGCGGGCTCTCGTTGCCGAAATGCTTTCGCGCGAAAGCCGCGTTCACGATGGCCACGGGCAACTTGGTGTCGAGGTCGTCGTCCTGGAAGTTGCGCCCCTCGACCATCGCCTGGCCGAGGACCTGGAAGTAGCCGGGCGTGACCTGCTCGAAGTTGGCGTTCGGGCGGTCCTTCTTCTCCTTGTACTCCTTCCCCTCGATCTCGATCGGCCCGCTCCCGGAGAAAACCATCCGGAACTTGTTGGTGAGCGCCACCGATTCGAACTCCGAGTGCGCCTGCAACTCGCGCACGAGGCGATCGAAGAAGACCATCTTCGTTTCGGGCGTCGGATAGGCCCCGTCCATGAGACCCATGCGGGCGGACATGATGCTGTCCGTGTCGTAGCCGTAGTCGATCGTCTGCTGCTTCAGGATGGACTGCATCTGAAGAAGCGACCCGATCAGCAGGACGCACGTCACGACGACCTGAAGGACGACCAGGCCGCGCATGGTCACCCGGGTCGCGCGGCTCGTGCCGCCCCGGCCACCCTCCTTGAGTACCGAAATCACATTGGCGCGCGACGCCATCCAGGCCGGCAGGAGCCCCGACACGATCGCGGCCGCGAGCATCGCGATGACGCTGAAGGCCAGCACCGGGCCGTCGAGGTCGAAGGTGATCCACGAAGGGGGCGGGTTGTCGAAGTTCCGGACCGTTGCGTTCAGCAGGTCACAGCAGTACCAGGCCAGGCCCACGCCGACCACGGTGCCTACGACCGTCACAAGCAGGCTCTCGGTCAGCATCTGGAGGATCAGGCGCACCCGGCTGGCTCCGAGCGACGAGCGGATGGCCAGCTCCCTCGCCCGCAGGGTCGCCCGGGCGAACTGCATGTTCATGACGTTCACGCACCCGATCAAGAGCAGCCCCACGCAGAACGCCAGCATCGTGAGCAGCGTCCCGCGCAGCGGCACCGGGGTGTACGTCTTGAGCAGCGGCTCGACCTTGCCTGTGTTGAACTGCTTGTTGGTGTCCGGGTAGGCCTCGGACAGGCGCTTCGCGAGCGTGGTCGCCTCGGCGTTCGCCTGGTCCAGGGACACGCCCGGCTTGAGCAACGCCACCACCCCCGGATTCACGTTGCGCGGGTTGTTGCGCTCGCGCACCGGGAACTCGCTGTACAGCGGGATCCAGAGCTGCTCGTTGATCGGGAACGCGAAGTCCTTCGGCATGACGCCGACGATCGTCGCCGGCGTTCCGTTGATGCGGAGCCCCTTCCCGACGATGTCCTGGGAGCCGCCGAAGTCACGCTGCCAGAGGCCGTACCCGATGAGTGCAACCTTCTCTGCGCCCGGCAGATTGTCCTCCGCCCTCAAGTCGCGGCCGAGGATCGGCCCCACGCCCAGGATGCGCATGAAGTCGGGGGTCACGTAGGCGCCCGTGTAGCGCTTCGGTGTGCCGTCGACCGTCACGTTGACGGTCGAGCCGTTGATGTAGGCGGACATGAGCTCGTAGGACTTCTGCTGCGGCCGTATCTCCTCATAGTCCATCGCGGAGACCTGGCCGTTCTGTCCGAAGAAGTTCGTGCTGGTCGGATCGACGAAATTAAGGCTGACCAGGCGGGCAGAGTTCGGGAACGAGAAGCCGCGCAGCATCACCCCGTTGACCACGCTGAACGTCGTGGTGACGCCGCAGATGCCGAGCGCCAGGACGGCGACTGCCATCGCGCAGAAACCCTTCTCCCGGAGGAGAACGCGCAGCCCGACTTTGAGGTCCTGGACGAAGGTTGTGACCATGAGTGGTTGCCCGGGCGATCATACGACTGAGGCCGGCGATTGGTTCCGAAATTTTCTGCCCGCGTGCCTCGACGCGCTAACTGGCTGACCGCGCTCGATTTCCCCGCCCTCCAAGCCGACCCCTGAATCGTCCCGTCAGCGAGGCGCGTCCCCTTTCATGATGGGCTTGCCTGCCTTGACCCAGCCCTGGATCCCCGACGGCATGATGAAGGTCTCGCGGTAGCCGAGACTCGCGGCCCTCCGGGCCGATTGATGGCACTGCGTTCAGAGCTCGCTCATGCAATAGAAGATGAGGGTGGAATTTCTGTCGGCGGGCAGGACCCCTTCCTTGATGTCCTCGGTGTCCAGATGCATCGCCCCCGGAACATGATTCTTGGCATAGATCTCGGGAAGATTGCCATCGAACACGTGGACGTCGGATTGACTGAGGCGCCGCTCCACCTGGTCCACCGTGAATCGGCCGAACGGTTCCGATGAGCTTTTCTCGTTCTTTTTTCCTGCGGCCCAGGCCGTCGGGACCAGCAGGAGGGCCAGGACGGCGACGACGATCGAATGGCGGCGTGCGCACATGAGGACCTCCTCGGGTGGAGCCCGGTCCTACCCGGCTCCGTCATGCCCCAAGTATAGGCGACCCGGCCGCGGTACACCATCGTAATTGCCTCTCCCGGCTTGACTTGACCGACCGCGACATTAGTTTAGGGAATGGGCCCTGCCGCCTCGTGGCGGGGGTCCGCTGCGTGGGGCCGTCCCGTTGACTCAAGAGTACCGAGTCGCCAAGAAGGAACTGACCGCCGAAGTCACGGTCGCCGGGGAGAAGCCCGCGATCCTGAAGCTGTTCCTGGCGGAACGGACGAGGGCTCATGCCGGAGATGAGCGCCCCAGCGATCTCCTCAACGGTCCGGACCTGTTCCTGCCGGCCGTCGATCGCAAAGGACGGCTGCGGCTCCTGCGGCGCGACGCCGTGGTCGTCATCACGGTGCCCACCGATCACGAGCCCGGATCGGAAACCACGGAGACGGCCGGCACGCCGCTCCCTTCGTCCCGGCACGCGGATGTCGAAGTCATCCTCGAGAGCGGCGACGCGATCCGCGGCACGGTCGAGTACGACATGCCGGAATCGCGCAGCCGGCTTCTCGACTTCCTGAACCGCGAGGACCGGTGCCTCGCGGTGCGCCACAAGGGGCAGGTGCACCTGGTGAACAAGCGGCACATCGCGCGCGTCAACGAAGGCTAGGAGCAGGAGAATGGCCCGCATCGACAGGCTCGTCCAGGCCATGTTCAACTCGAAGGCCGGCCGGCTGATCATGGCCTCCGGCGAGCGGCTCACGCTGGTCGTGGGGGCCGATCAGCGTCCGGCCAGCCCGCAGCCGGTGACCGTGGCGCAGATCCACGATCTCTTGAAGGAGATCGTGCCGCCCGACCTGGCCGAGCAGGTCGAGGCGGACGGCGAGCACGAGTTCTGTTACCCGGCCCCCGCGGGGACCGTGAACGTGAAGGTGACCCGGGACGGCGAGACCCTCCGGCTGGAGTGCAGTCCCCTGCCGGTGGCCCCCGCTCCGGCCAAGGGGCCGGGTCGGGCCACCGATGGCCGCAAGGCGACCCTGACCATCGAGTCGCTGTTCGTCCAGATGGTCCAGGAGCACTGCTCCGATCTCCACCTGACCTCGGGGAACACACCGTTGTTCCGCAAGCACGGGGAGATCGTCCCGGTCGGCGACATCGTGGCGTTCACGGCCGAGCAGGTGACCGAGCTCCTGCTGTCGATCACGCCGGCCGACAAGCGGGCCGAGTTCGAGCGGACGCACGACGTCGACTTCTCCCACGAAATCCCGGGCGTCGCCCGGTTCCGCTGCAACCTGTTCCTGGACCGGCGGGGGATGGGGGGCGTCTTCCGCGTCATCCCGACGGACATCCTTTCGGCACAGGACCTCGGCCTCCCCCCGCAGATCCTCGATCTGTGCGAGCTGCACAAGGGGCTGGTCGTCGTGACCGGCCCGACCGGGTCGGGGAAATCCACCACCCTGGCGGCGATGATCGACTCGATCAACCGCACCCAGCCGGTCCACATCATCACCATCGAAGATCCGATCGAGTTCGTCCACCCGGTCCGCAAGGCGCTCATCAACCAGCGCGAGGTCGGGACCCACACGGGCGGGTTCAAGACGGCGCTGCGCGCGGCGCTCCGGGAGGATCCCGACATCGTCCTGGTGGGAGAGATGCGCGATCTCGAGACGGTGGCCATCGCCATCGAGACCGCCGAGACCGGCCACCTGGTGTTCGGGACGCTGCACACCAACACCGCGGCGTCGACCGTGGATCGGATCATCGACCAGTTCCCCGCCGACCGGCAGAACCAGGTCCGCGCCATGCTCTCGGAGTCGCTCAAGGGCGTCATCGCGCAGACCCTCTGCCGCAAGAAGGGGGGCGGGCGCGTCGCCGCCCTCGAGATCCTCCTGGTGAACTCCGCCGTCAGCAACCTGATTCGCGAGGGGAAGACGTTCCAGATTCCCTCCATCATGCAGACCGGGCGCGGGATGGGCATGATGACGCTGAGCGACTCGCTCCTCGATCTGGTGAAGAAGGGGCTGGTCGAACCGGACGAGGCTTACGCCCACGCGGTCAACAAGCAGGAGCTTCGCTCCATGCTGGAGCGGAGCGGCGTGAAGCTTCAGGCGGCGTGATGCCCACCGACGGTTCGCTCAGCGCGGCCGACACGTCCTGGATGCTGGTCGCGACGGCTCTCGTGCTCCTGATGACCCCGGCCCTCGCCTTCTTCTACGGCGGGCTGGTTCGCTCGAAGAACGCGCTGAACACGATGATGATGAGCCTCGCCTCCCTCGGCGCGGTGGGGATCGCCTGGGTCGTCGCCGGCTACAGCCTGGCTTTCGCCCCGGGGAATGGATGGATCGGCGGGGGCGCCCATTTCTTCCTGAACGGTGTGGGGCTCGAACCGAAGGGGTCGATCCCCCACCTCCTCTTCATGGCGTACCAGATGACCTTCGCGATCATCACCGCGGCCCTGATCTCGGGGGCCATCGTCGAGCGGATGCGATTCGGGCCCTATCTCGCGTTCATCACGCTCTGGTCCCTGGCCGTCTACGCGCCGGTCGCCCACTGGGTCTGGGGAGGCGGCTGGCTGGCCCGGCTGGGGGCCCTCGACTTCGCGGGCGGGACGGTCGTGCACGTCAACGCCGGCGCGGGGGCGCTGGTGGCGGCCGTCCTCCTGGGGCCGCGCAAGGACTATGGGCGCCAGGCTTTCCTGCCGCACAGCGTGCCGTTCGTGCTCCTCGGGGCGTCCCTGCTCTGGTTCGGCTGGTTCGGCTTCAATGGCGGGAGCGCGCTCGGCGCGAACGCCTCGGCTGCGCTGGCCTTCGTGAACACGCTGCTCGCTCCCGTGGCCACGCTCGTGGTCTGGATGCTCCTCGACCTGGCGCGGACCGGCAAGGCGACCGCGGTGGGCGCCGCGACCGGCATCGTGGTCGGCCTCGTGGCCATCACTCCGGGGGCCGGGTTCGTCTCCCCCATGAGCGCGGTGGCGATCGGGGCCATCGCCGCGCTGCCGAGCTACTGGGCCATCCAGTGGCGCTCCAGGACGAGGCTCGACGATTCGCTCGACGTCCTCGCGGCGCACGGCGTCGGCGGTGCCTTCGGGGCGCTGCTCACGGGCGTCTTCGCCGCGCAGGCGTGGGGTGGAACGGACGGGCTCCTGTCGGGACATCCCGGACAGCTCGCGCGGCAGGCAGCCGCGGTCCTCGCGACGGCGCTCTATAGCGCGGCCGCCACGTACGCGTTGCTGCGGCTGGTGGGCCTCGTGGGGGCCATGCGTGCCGGGAGGATGGAGGAAGGCGTGGGCATGGACGTGCCCCAGCATGGAGAGGAGGCCTATACCAGCGGCGAGGGGGCGATCCTGGTCATGCCCGACCGAGCGCCGTCCATGGAGATTCGAACCCGGGAGGGCCGTCCATGAAGCTGATCGTTGCAATCGTGCGCCCGGAAAAGCTGAACGACGTTCTCGAAGCCCTGTACCGCGAGGAGGTCCGGGGGTTGACGATCACGCCCGCCCGCGGTCACGGCGGCGAGCTCGAAAGCGTCGAGACCTACCGCGGGACGACCGTGAAGATGAACCTGGTCGACAAGGTCCGGCTGGACATCGGCGTCTCCGAGCCGTTTGTCGAGAGGACGGTGCAGGCCATCATGCGGTCGGGCCGGACCGGCGAGGTCGGAGACGGCAAGGTCTTCGTGCTCCCGGTCCAGAAGGTCTACCGCATCCGGACTGGCGAAGAGGACGTCGAGGCCGTGACCCCCCTGACCTGAAATCTCCAATGAGTCCACCCGTGGGGACAGATCGACGCCGACGCCGGCCGATTGCCTGTTCGTGTGTGTCCCGGGTGTACGCCGCAAGTCCTTGACCCGAAGCGATCTGCCGCCGATCTGCGACCGAGGGACGCCTCTGGCATCGGGATTGCTCGTTTTACAGGCGTCACGACCGATGTCCTCACTTGAACGCACCGTTCATCGGGCGACTCAGCATGTCGCCTGCGTCGAATCGAGCCATGTCCGAAGCCGCTGCGATGACGCGCTTCCCCAGCTCCGTCGAGCCCCAGGGCGCCCCGCGCCCGCGACCGAGGAACCGCATCCGGGTCGCGACGCTGCAGTACTTCATCCGCCCGGTCGGCGCTCTCCAGGAGTTTCGCAACCAGATCGAAGGCCTGGTCAATACGGCCGCGGACAACCGCTGCCAGCTGCTCGTCTTCCCGGAATACTTCACGACGCAGCTCCTGACGCTCGGCGATCTCAAGCGGCCAATCCGCGACCAGTTGCGGGACCTGGCCCTGCTGGTTCCGCACTTCGTGGACCTGATGGGTGACCTGGCGCGAAGGAGCGGCATGTACATCGTGGCGGGGACGATTCCTGCGGTGGATGACGGTCAGGAGGCGCTGTACAACCAGTGCTTCGTGTTCGGCCCCACGGGCCAGCACGGCATCCAGAGGAAGCTCCACATGACGCGCTTCGAGACCGAGGACTGGAGGGTCTCGCCCGGGACGCGCCTGCGTGTGTTCGATACCGCGATCGGTCGCATGGCGGTCGCCATCTGCTACGACGTCGAGTTCCCGGAACTCGCGCGCGCCGCCGCGCGACAAGGGGCGTACCTCCTCGTCGTTCCGAGCTGCACCGAGGACCGCCAGGGGTTCCTCCGCGTCCGCTATTGCGCCCAGGCCCGGGCGATCGAAAACCAGCTCTACGTGATTCATGCCTCCACCGTGGGCTCGCTTCCCATGGTGCCGGCGGTGTCGATGAACTTCGGCCAGGCATCGATCCTGACCCCCAGCGATTTCCCGTTTTCCCGCGACGGCATCCTCGCGGAGGGCGTTCCCAATCAGGAAAGCATGCTGATCGGGGAGCTGAACATGGAGACGATCGAGGACAGCCGCGTCCACGGCACGGTCGTTCCTCTGTGGGACAGTCGCACGACCGCGGAGGTCGTGTCCACGCTCGAGGAGGTGTCCGTATGATCGGTTCGCTCGTTCAGGCCGGCGTCCGCAACACCCGGCCGGAGGACTTCGCGGCGATCATCGAGATGACCCGGCGGCTCTACCCCGACGCGAAGCCCTGGTCGGAGGTCCAGCTTGCATCGCATCTGAGCGTCTTTCCCGAAGGGCAGATCGTGGCGGTCGACGGCGACACGGGTCGCGTCGTCGGCATGGCCGCGAGCCTGATCGTCGCCTGGGACAACTACGACATGAAGACGTCCTGGCGGGACTTCACCGACAACGGCCTGTTCACCAACCACGATCCAGGGCACGGGCGGACTCTGTATGCCGCGGACGTCATGGTCGACCCGGAATGGCAAGGCCGGGGCGTAGGCACCAGGCTCTACGAGGCGCGAACCGGCCTGGTTCGGCGGTTGCACCTGCGGCGCATCCGCGCCGGCGCGCGCCTGCGCGGGTATCATCGTCATGCCGATCGGATGAGCGCCGAGGAGTACGCGTTCCGCGTGGCCCAGGGCGTGATCTGGGACCCGACGGTCTCGTTCCAGCTGCGCCGCGGCTTCCATATCCTCGCCGTCGTTCCGGGCTACCTGCGGCACGACGGGGAGAGTCGCGGCTACGCCGCCGTCATTGAATGGATGAACCCCGATGTCGCTTCGACCGAAGATCAGGCGGGGCGAGACCGGCGGTTCGAGCTCCCGGCGCCGATTCAGGCGTTGCATCGTTCCCCGCCGCGCTGATCTAGGAGAGGCTCGCCCCCTGACGAATGAGCTCGGCCCGCACGGCATCAGGAGGCACCCCCCGCGGCGACGACCCGGTCTTGACCGCCTGGGCGGCGCACACCCCGGCGGCCTGCCCCAGCGCCATGGCGACCGGCATGACACGATAGGAAGAATGCGCCTCATGCGTCCCTGAGATGCACCGGCCCGCCACGACCAGGCCGTCCACTCCTTGAGGCAGAAGACACCGCAGCGGAATTTCGTACCATTCTCCGGGAGGCAGGCGCTTGAGGACCGTCCCCGTCCCTTCGGGATCGTGGATATCGATCGGATAGGCGCTGCGCGCGATCGCATCGGGGAACTTGCGGGCCTCCAGGATGTCTTTCTCGTTGAGCTGGTACTCCCCCGAAATCCTGCGTGTTTCCCGCACCCCGACATGCATGCCGCTCTGGGTCACGTAGGACTGGTCGAAGCCCGGCACGTAGCGGCGCAGGAAGGCGGCGATCCGACTCATCTGCCGGCGCGTCTCCCATTCCGCGTAGGAAAGGTCCCACACATCGACGCCGAGCACGCGCGTGATCCGGGTGCTGTTCACGCTCACTTCCCGTTCGTGGGGGGTCGCGAAGAACAGCATGTTGTCCCGGGGAAGCGCGAGGTCCCCCGCCGCCGTCGCCTTCCGGACCAGGTCCCACAGCCCATGCACGCCGCGCCATTGGTCGGGGTGCTCCTTGACGTAGCCCGCGAACGCCGCCCGATCGAATTCCGCGATTCGGAACATGAGGGTCATGGGCTGGACCAGCCGATCCGACTCACGGCCGACTTCGAAGGGTGCGCCGGCCCGGGCCGCCACGTCGCCGTCCCCCGTCGCGTCGATCACGACCCTCGCATGGATGACGACCGGCCCTGACTTGGTCTCGAACACGACCCCCCGGATCGTGTGATGCTCGACGAGGGCATCGCTCGCGAACGCATGGAACAGGAAATCGACTCCGGCTTCGTCCAGGAGCTCCAGGGCGATCCGCTTGAACGTCTCGGGATCGAACGGGACGGTGTATCCCGTCTTCAGCGAAGGCTCGATCGCCCCTCCCGCTTTGACCATGCGCTCCAGCAGCAGCTGCAACACTCCCGCGATCAACGGATTCCCCCGCCCGTGATCGGTCGGGAACAGGGCGACCGAGCCTTCCTTCTCGGGACGGTGATGCTGCGTGTGAAAGGACATCAACGGCATGACCAGCGCGGCCGTCGCGTTGCCGCCCAGGAATCCGTACCGTTCGGCCAGGATCACCCGGGCACCGGACGCCGACGCGCCAAGAGCGGCGCCGAGGCCCGACGGACCCCCGCCGACCACCAGGACGTCCGTCTGCGCCGCCACCTGGGCGCGGCGGGGCGGCAGGTCGATCAGGGTGGCGTGCTCCGGTCGCCTGAGGGCGGGCATCGCCGCGTTACGACTCGCCCTGCCTGGGGCGCAGCGACTTGAGGAGCTCGCAGAGGATCTGATTGGTTCGTCTGGCACGTTCCTGGAGCGGAGGGATTTTCTCCTCGAGGTTCTTGATGATCTTCTTGCGTGTATCCCAGGATCGATCCAGGAACGCACAGAGCTTCCCCACGTTCAACTGGCCGATCGAAGGCATCGGCATGTCGACATCGGCGAGAAAGCCCGAGACCTTCGAGGCGTAGGGAAGCGGGACGAACGGGATTTTCTGGATCCCCGAGAAAATCAGAAAGTGAAGTCGCATGCCGACGCTGAAGGACATGTGCCCCACCAGCCCCAGGACCTGGGCCGACGTGTAGTCTCCCTTCAGGACGCTCGCCCGCTGGGCGTTGGCCATCTTCGAGATGACCGCATGCGAATGCTGGGGATCCCGGCTCTCTCCCCGCTCCATCGGGACGAAGAGAATCTGGGCGTCGAACCGCTCGACCATGAAGTCGGCGGCGTTGGCGAGAATGGCGTGGTACTGCTCGACGTCCAGCTGCGGGGCCGCCGGGCCCGGCTCGCGAACCGAAAACCCGACCAGGGGCACGTCCGGATCCACCCCTTCCTTCTTGAGCATCTCCTTGGTGAACGTCTGAGGCTTCAGCAGCAGGGCCGGGTCCGCGGTCACCTCGATCTCCTGGTTCACCCCGAGGTCATGCAGTGTCCTCTTCGCTTCTCCCTCGCGCACGGTGATGACGTCGACCCTGTTCAGGGTCTCCACGACCAGCTTCTTCGATTCCGGCGTCTGGAGCGGGCCCACGCTGATCGCATACACCATGACCGGGATCCCCAGGTCCTTGGTCCAGTTGACGTCCCGCAGATACTCTTCGACACGACCGTCGAAGAGGAGCCCCCCGCCCCCGAGAATGAGGAGGTCGAGCTTCTTCAGTTCGTCCAGGACCTCATCCTTGTGGATCTCGCGAATCGCGACGGGACGCACCTTGTGTCGTTGCTCGGTGTCCGCCGGGTTCTTCGAGAACACGACGATCTCCACGTCCAGCCCGGAGGCCTGAATCTCCTTCAGGATGGCCTCGAGGATCGCCTCGTCGCCGAGGTTCATGCCTCCATACGATCCGGAAATCGCGATCCGAAATTTCATGGGCGCGGGCTCCGAGCAAGCGACGTCAACGCTGTCCGATCAGGGTCCATGAAATTCTATACCCCCGTGCTGCCCGGGGACAGTGATTCGCGGGTTGCCCGCCCGGTTCTCCTGCCTCATGTATGACTTACGCCTGGTCCCCTCGCCTGGCGTTCTCCTGAAGCCGTGCGCCGCGCGCATCATTTCGGGGCTCTCGTTTTACAGGGGGGTCGGCCTCACGCAATTACCAAAGGCGTCATTGATAAGGGATGGGGATCATCGTATCGTTCGGGTCCCGGTCGCCCGATCGACCGCCCCGGAGAGTGGTTCGGGCGCCAGGGAGAAAGCGCCGTGCGCCGTCTCGGACTGCCCCTCGCAACCTTCCTCACTCTGATCCTGAGTGTCTCCGCCCGGGAGAAGTCCCCGGACGGTGGCCCGAGCACCCTGCATCCTGCCTCCCCCAAGGCGATTCTCCAGGCCGCTGCCGCCACTGACGTCGCGGAGCCAGCCGCCCGAAGGCGGGAGGAGACCCCCGCCGCCGAACGCCGGTTCCGCCGGCTGCCGGACAGGGGGTTCTGGGCCCGAGGAGGAGGGGGGATTCTGGTGCGCGGCGACGGCCGCGGGGTCGAGATCTCGGCCCTGCCCCGCTCAGGCCCCGCATGGAGACTGGGGCTTGGCGTAAGCCGGTTCGGCCGGGGGGATACGCTCGAGGCGGTCCAGACGGGGAGCCTTGGTGTCCAGGGGGATGGCCTGGAGATCGGCCGGAACGGGCTGCGAGAGTGGTACCGGAGCGCTGACGCGGGCATCGAATACGGATTCCGGATCGAACATTCCCCCGTGGGGGGACCCGGGTACGGCCCTCTCAAGCTCGAGGTGTCCGTGGCGGGAGGGCTGGGCGTCGTCGCGGACGGGTGCGATGGCTGCGTGGGTTTCCAGGATTTCGCCGGCAGGGTGGCGCTTCAGGGTGCCCGGATCCGGTCCACGGACGCCGCGGGGCGAGACCTCCCGACCCGCGTCGTCCCGCGAGACGGGGTGATCGAGCTGCAAATCGATGACGCCGGGGCGATCTTCCCGATCCAGGTCGACTCGACGCTTCAGACCCCGGCCGCCACGCTCCATGGAGAGACCGCGGGGGACTTCTTCGGATCAGCCATCGCCGCAGCGGGAGACGTCAACGGGGACGGGTACGGCGACGTCATCGTCGGGGCGGGAAGGCATGACAACGGAGACTTCCGCATGGGCCGGGCCTATCTGTTCCTGGGATCGGCGGAAGGGCTCGAAACCTCCCCCTCCTGGGTGGTGGAGGGAAGCGACTACGGCTTCGGTTTCGCCACCAATGTGGCCGGGGCGGGGGATGTGAACGGCGACGGTTTCGCGGATGTCCTGGTTTCGAGGATGGGCGGGGTCCGGGCCTACTTCGGCTCGGCGACAGGGCCCTCGACGTCTCCGGACTGGAGTTCTGCGATACCGGCGGGGATCGACGAGTTCGGCGCCGCCGTGGCCGGGGCGGGGGATGTGAACGGCGACGGCTACGCAGACCTCCTCGTCGGGAGGCCGCGCTCGGCCCTGGCCGGAATCCGGTCCGGAAGTGTCGACCTGTATCTCGGATCCGCGATCGGTCCAGGGACATCCGCCGCGTGGACCAGCAACGGGGAGCGAAGCGAGGACCAGTTCGGCTATGCGCTGGCTGCGGCGGGGGACGTCAATTCCGACGGCTACGGCGACGTGATCGTCGGAGCGCCCGGCTACGACTACCCCGAGCCGATCGACCGGCCGAACGCCGGAAAGGTCCTGGTTTACCTGGGCTCCTCCTCGGGGCTCTCCTCGGTTCCAGTCTGGGAGTCGGGCCTGGTCAACCGGTTCGCGTTCCTGGGCTCCAGCGTTTCGGGGGCCGGCGACGTGAACGGCGACGGCTTCGATGACATCCTCATGGGCGGCTTCAACGGCTTCGGAGGGGAGCGGGGAATCGCCCGGGTCTACCTGGGCTCTTCGTCAGGACCGGCTGCCTCCCCCGCCTGGACCCAGGTCGGCGACCATCTGCTTGCCCACCTGGGAACCGCCGTGGCAGGGGCGGGAGACCTGAATCATGATGGCTACGCCGACGTGGTCATCGGCGAGCCGGACTATGACCGGTCCTTCCAGGAAGAGTCGGTGGGGCGCGCCTACGTGTTCCGCGGCTCGGCCTCGGGGCTGCAGACCGACTACTCCTGGTTCGCCGAGGGGGACGGCGCCTTCGTCTCTCTGGGATACATCGTGAGCCCGGCGGGGGACGTGAGCGGCGATGGTCTCGGCGACTTCCTCGTGGGGACCATCAGTCTCACGGCCACAGGACGGGTCTTTCTTTACGAGGGCGCCCTCGACAACCGGCCGCCCGTGGCCCGGATCACCGCGCCGGCGCAGGTGGAATGCTCGTCACCGGCGGGGGGACCCGTGAGCCTGGGCGGTTCGGACTCGACCGACCCCGATTCCTCGCCGGGAACCCGGGACGACATCCGGACCTTCGAATGGTTCGAGCACTACGGGGGGCCGGAGCAGGTCCTCCTGGGGACGGGAGAGACCCTCTCCGTGACCCTCCCGCTCGCGGACCATCTCGTGACGCTCCGAGTCACCGATGCCGTCGGCGCGACCGGGACTGCCGAGGCGCTCGTCCGGGTGGCGGACACCACACCTCCGCGCATCACCCTGGGTCTTTCCCGCACGCAGATCTGGCCGCCCTCCCACCGGATGACTCCGATCCATGCCACGGTCGGCCTGTCCGATCTCTGCAGCGCTTCGAGCGCCACCCTGCTCTCCGTCGTCAGCGATGAGCCGGACGACGCCCCCGGGACCGCCGACGGCACCACCCTGCAGGACATTCAGGATGCCTCGCCCGGAACGGCGGATTTCGATTTCAAGGTCCGGGCGGAGCGCTCGGACACGGGGGATGGCCGCGTCTACCTGGTGACGTACCGGGCGCTCGACGCCGCGGGAAATTCCTCCGCTTCCGCGGCCCTGGTGACCGTCCCGTACTCCTTCAAAGGGCTCGGCGGCGCGGGCGGCTCCCAGCCGAAGCAAGGATCGTCTCTCTTCTTCCCCGCGCTCCGACGGAACCGCTGACCGCTGCGACTGATAACATGCGATGCGGAGACACGACATGCGCATCGCGACGTGGAACGTCAACGGCCTGCGGGCGCGGCTTGAATTCCTGCTGCTCTGGCTGCGCGAGCGCCGCCCCGATCTGGTGGGGCTCCAGGAGATCAAGCTCACGGAGGAGCAATTCCCCCACGCCCAGTTCGAGGCGGAGGGGTACCGGGCCGTCGTCCACGGGCAGAAGGCCTGGAACGGCGTCGCCATCCTGAGCCGCCATCCCGTCACCGTCACGCAGAAGGGGCTTCCGGGGCAGGAGGAGCTCGGCGCCCGGCTGATCACCGCCGAGGCGGACGGGCTGTCGTTCACGACGGTTTACTGCCCCAACGGCAAGGACCTGGGGCACGCGGACTTCCCCCGAAAGCTCGCCTGGTTCGAGTCGCTCGCGGCTCATCTGCAGAGCCTGCACCGGCCCGATCGCCCCGCGGTGCTGTGCGGCGATTTCAACATCTGCCCGGCCCCGATCGACAGCTGGAACGAAGACCTGCTGCGGGGAACGATCTTCCACACCGACGAGGAGCGCGCCCGTTTCGCCGCGATCCTCGACGGGGGCCTGCTCGACATGTTCCGCCGGCTCCATCCCGAGGCGCGGTCCTACTCATGGTGGGACTACCGGGCGGGCGCCTTCCCGCGCAACCAGGGACTGAGGCTCGACCTTCTCCTCGCGACCCGGGACGTCACGGAGCGCATGCGCTCCATCGAGATCGACCGTGACTACCGGAAGAAGAAGGACGACCGGATCCCCTCGGATCACGCCCCGGTCTACGCCGACCTGTAGACATCCCGGGACGGTGGCTCAGTCTCCGAGGCGGATCGTCGCCAGCGCCTCGAAGTCGGCGGCGAGCTCATGCTGCCCGGCGGGAATGCCGTTCCGGCTGAGGATGAACGCGACGATGTCCGCATACTCCCGCGCGGTGGGGCGCACGGGAATCGGGACGGGGGGCATGCTGCGTACCTTCTCGAAGAGGTCGCCGGCGGTCTTGCGGCTCCAGCGCTCCAGGAAGGCGTCGCCGACGAGCGCGGGCACGATTTGCGATCCCGTCAGCTCGGGCTTGTGGCAACTGGCGCACGTGGCGAGAAAGAACGCCTCCCCGCGCCGGCTTTGCTCCTCCGTGTAGACACCGTCCCGGACGGCACGTCCTGCGCCGTCCGCGACCGCGGACGTCGCGAGCCCATGACGCGGAGCGCCGGTGGCGCAGCCGTTCGCGAGGACGAGCAGGGCGGCGATCGCGAGGCGGGCGGCCGGCGCGCGCCTCAGGCCTTCACGACCTCCGTCATGTACCACTTGATGAACCCCGCCGGATAGTCTTCGTGGGTGGCGTACCGCCCGGGACCGTAGGCGCGGGACATGACCCCCAGGTGGTTGTTCTCGACGATCCAGATGTCCTCCCGGATCGTGATGTCCCAGAGCGCCATGACGTTCTCGGGGCGGTAATCCTTCCCTTCGATCGCGCCGGGATTCACCAGCCAGAAAATCTCGCAATCGGTGAGCGCCACGTCGCGCGGCGTGAAGCGGGCCACCATGACGTGATCGTCGTACGCCTGCCAGTAGCCGGTCGACCAGGAGGTCGTTGTGATCCCGGTGCGATGCGTCCAGTCCTTGATCGTTGGCAGGAGAGGGGCGACCGGCTTGCCGTCGAGCGACCCGGTAAGGAAGCCGGGGTTCAGCTCGCCGATGAGGTATTCCGGATCGGCCGCCCCCCCCATGCCCATCCCCCCCCGACCCGCGGCGTGCGTCGTCGTACCGTTCCCTTCCCACGCGATGACCTCCCGGTTCCTGCGGGCCCGCTGCTCCGGCGTCAGGCTGTAGTCCCAGTTGTGGGTCGTCACGAGGCTCTTGTGCGACGGCCCGCAGTGGTAGCACTCGAGGAAGTTCTCGATCGCCAGCTTCCAGTTCGCCCTGATCGGATAGAACCGCCGCGCGGCGACCTTGAGATTGG
>Ga0114129_10006471_pt1 | contig 16613 bp, 14 predicted proteins | sample RhiMetdeltSRZDD1_FD_80071 | JGI IMG/M metagenome (GOLD analysis project Ga0114129, IMG submission 80071) | Populus rhizosphere microbial communities from Tennessee, USA - Rhizosphere MetaG P. deltoides SRZDD1 (version 2) (version 2) | ecosystem: Host-associated > Plants > Roots > Rhizosphere >... | reverse complement strand
GTCGTTATCGGCGGCAGTGGGCTCATCGGGTCCAAGCTCGTCAAGAAGCTTCGCGAGCAGGGCCACGAGGCGGTTGCGGCGTCGCGCGATTCGGGCGTCAACACCCTCACCGGCGAAGGCCTGGCCGAAGCGCTGAGAGGTGCCTCGGTGGTCGTCGACGTGTCGAACTCCCCCTCCTTCGAGGACGGGGCGGTCCTGAAGTTCTTCGAGACGTCAACTCGCAATCTCCTTGCCGCGGAGGCCGACGCGGGCGTAGGACATCACGTTGCCTTGTCGGTCGTGGGAACCGAGCGTTTGTCCGAAAGCGGCTACTTCCGCGCGAAGATCGCTCAGGAAAAGCTGATCAAAGAGTCCTCGATCCCCTACTCGATCGTCCACGCGACACAATTCTTCGAGTTCGTCGAGGGCATCGCCGACGCCGCCACCGACGGCAACAGGGTTCGCCTGGCACCTGTGCTGATTCAGCCCATGGCGGCTGACGATGTCGCCAGCGCGGTCGATAGGGTCGCGGTGGGCACACCAGTGAATGGCACCGTTGAGGTGGCAGGGCCCGAACAGTTCCGTCTCGACGAACTCATCCGACGGGGCCTCAGCGCACGCAACGATCCGCGCGAAGCTGTCGCTGACCCGCAAGCGCGCTACTTCGGCGCGGAGCTGAGCGAGCGCACACTCGTTCCGGGCGATGACGCGCGACTCGGCGAGACGCGTTTCGAGGACTGGCTGAGCCAGACCACCACCAAGAAGTAATCCAGGACGGGACCTCGTGTCGAGTGGTCGTTATCGATCGCGATTGGATCGTCGACCCTCATTGTCCTTTGCGGCACCAATAGCGAGTCACGCTGCCCGCCAAGAAACCCGAACCGAGATGGAAGTGTTGTCGACTTCTGTCTTCTGGCGAGTGTCACGTCTCCCGTGTCACCGACGTCGCGGAACCGGCAACCGTTACCGCTACCACGGATGCGATGGAACTCGGTTGCAGCGATCGCGATCCCAACTCGCCGACCTCGCACGTAGAGGATCGTCGCGATAGCGGGAGTTTCGGGGTGACGAATTCGGTGCCTGCCGCCCGTGATCCGCCCGAATCCTTCAGCGACCTTGTGGGTTCGCTCGGCATCGAACGCGGGAGGTTACGAAACCGCTGCTTTACTGGCTGAGCTACGTCGGCGCGTAGATCGTCAGGTTGAGGGCGACTGAGCGTTCGACGATTCCGATTTTGGTGCGCTCGCTTTGCACGACCCGGGAACCCCATGTGCTCCAAGTGGTCCAGCGGATCGCGCAGCAGGTCATCACGGGCCGGTCGCATCGTCAGGGGCTCCAGTAATCGCTGCATCCCGCTTCGCTTCTGCATGGCCACGACGCCTCCGATCATCAACTTCAACTCTCCCGTTCTCGAGGTGTGAGTCGCTGCGTGGCTACACCGGACGGTGTAGGCGCGCAAGCCTGAGGCGAGGGCCTTCCTCGAGTGATCGTTTGGCCAGCAAACGCGCCCGTGCGGGATTCAGGTCGCTATCGACGAGGACCAGTAGCTGATCAGCTTGACTAGACCGCGCAGTATGAGCCGAGCCGGAAGGGAGGCAGCCGCCGCGACGCGCAAATCCGAGACGCACCACCGACGGAACGATGATCAAACGTAGGCCCACCAGCCGCGCGCCGCAGTCAGGGGCGGTGGCGATCGCGAGGAATTCAACTCGCGAACGGTGGCGACGGCCGACGCAGGTAGGTGCTGCCGTCCTGATCTACGGCCTCGTCACTGCACCCCTGACGATCGCCAAGTCTCTCGGCGACATCCCGGCCACGAAGGACTTACCTCCCGAGCTTTTCATCGGTGTGCTACTCGTCGCTGGCGCGATGACACCGGTGATCGAGCCGCTAACGAAGTGGGTCAGCACCCTGATCGTGGGACCGCCCACGGTCGGCCGGTCGATTGCGATCGGAGAACAGAACATTCAGGTCGGTGGTTCGGCCGGTAGCGTCGTCAACTCGTCGACGACTCCAATGCCGACACCTAGACCTCGCCCCGAACCTGTCCGTCTGCTTCCATCGTCGGCTCCGGATCTGCTCGGCCGCGAGAACGAGCTACAGGTAATCACTAGCGCACTCGCGACCTCACAGGCCATAGAGCTATCGGGACCAACGGGGATCGGCAAGACCGCGCTGCTGCGCACAGTGTGCCTACGTGCGGAGACGAGCGAGGAGAACATCGTCTTTCGCTCCGCGCGGCGAGAGCCCGCGTCCGACCTGCTGGAGTTCTGCTTCGAAGCCTTCTACGAGACGCCCAGTGGTTACAAGCCAACAGATGCGCAGCTGCTCATCTCTCTTCAGAGTGTCGCGGGAACGATTGTCCTCGACGATGTCGAGCTCACGCGCGAGGATCTGGAGACGCTAGCCAATGGACTACCGACGGCGACGCTCCTTACTGCGGTTACGGAAGCTCGGCGGGCTGGCGAGGCGCAACAGCTACCGATCAAGGGACTCGGTGCCGGTGCGGCGCTTGCGCTCTTGGAGCGCGAGCTTGGCCGAACGATCGATCCCACCGAAGTCACTGCCGCGGCTGCGCTTGTCGCATCGTGTCATGGTCGGCCGTACGACCTGGTTACGGCGGCCGCCGCGATTCGCGCCGGCTCGACCTTCACGCAACTCGCCACTCCATCGGCGGATCGCGCACCTGGGACGGACCAAGCATCCGCGAAAATAGCTCCCCTTTCGAGCGAGCAGCGAGCAGCATTCGCCGCAGTCGCCGCGGCAGGCGGCGCACCTCTGCGCACGGAGCACGTCGCCGCGATAGCCGGGCCATCAGCGATGGAAACACTCGGGCAGCTCGAGTCCAAGGGAATCGTCAGCTCCGCCAGTCCGAGCTTCGTCCCATCAGGCGACGCTGTCGACGCTCTGAGCGCGGCAGAGGTCGGCGCGGCGGCTGAACGACTCCTGGACCACTTCCTCGACCTCGCTCGCACAGGGAACCTTCGCAGCGAAAGCCCCGTGGAAGACCTTGACGTAGCTCGTGCGCTGTTCGATTGGGCTGCGAACAGCGGCCACGCACCACAAGCCATCGATTTCGGGCGGCAGCTCGGCCCGATCCTGGCCGGCGCACGCCGCTGGGCGGGCTGGCACGACGTGCTCGAGACGACGAGGTCGCTAGCTGCGACCAGCGGCGACCTCTCGACCCAGGCGTGGTCGCTACACGAGCTGGGCAGTCGAGCGCTCGCGCTGGGTGACCGAACCCAGGCGAAGGACCTTCTTCGAGAGGCCTTGGCGTTGCGACGCAATATCGGCGACGAGGAAGGCATGCGTGTGAGCGGCCACAACCTCGCGCAAACGGAGGCACCCGTCATTTCTCGGGGGCCCGCTTGGCCCGGCGGTGGCCACGGGATCGCCTATCTGTGGATGGCTGCCGTCCTCGGCGCCGCGGGCCTGACCTTCGCAGGTGGGATCGTCGCAGACACCAGGAGTACCCGCCAACCTGCGGCGCTGTCGCGCGTAAGTGTGCGCATCGACGGTGCCGGCAGCGGCCGCGTGACGAGTGCCGACGCAGGGGCCAAGCTCGACTGCGTCGTCACCTGTGTCGTGGACTTCCATGTTGGCGACAAGGTCACCTTGCGGCCGATCCCCGGCGTCGCATCCTTCTTCGAAGGTTGGACCGGCGATTGTGCAGGCGCCGATGCATGTGACCTCACTCTTGGCGCCGCCGCTTCGGTCACCGCGACCTTTGGACCAACCATCACCGTCCAAAAGAGCGGATCGGGCAGCGGACTCGTCACGAGCGACGTCACCGGGATCGACTGCGGCAACACCTGCAGTGCGAACTTCAAGAGCGGCTCTTCCGTCACGTTAAGCGCAAAGCCCGCCGCGAACGTTCGGTTTGCGGGCTGGAGCGGGACGACCTGCCAAGGGACGAGCACATGCACCGTGCTCATGAATCAGATCCAGACCGTGGCCGCATCGTTCGTGCGACGGGTCACGCTTCAGATCTCGCGCACCGGCTCAGGGGTCGGCGCGGTACTGAGCGATCCCGCAGGCATCAGCTGCGGTCTCGACTGCGTCGAGGTGTACGACCTCGGCACGAAGGTCACGCTCCGGACGAGCGCAACTGGCTCGCGGTTCGACAGGTGGGAGGGAGCGTGCACCGGCTCAGCACCTACCTGCACTGTCACGATGGACGGCGATCAGAAGGTTGCTGCGTCCTTCATCAAACAAGTGACGTTGAAGGTGTCGAAGACTGGCTCCGGCGGCGGCGTGGTCGTGAGCACTCCAGCGGGAATCAACTGCGGGACCGATTGCGACCAAATCTACGATCTGGGCACCAAGGTCACACTCGAGGCGAAGATGCTCCCCGGGTCCTACTTCGCCAACTGGGCGGATGCATGCAAGGGCACCGCATCAACCTGCACCGTCACGATGGACGCCGATCACACGGCGATCGCGAGGTTCGAGCCGGTCATCCTGTAAGAGAAGTTAAGTGCCGCGGCCGGCGACATCCGAACGCGGTGGAGCGCAGCGACAAGCGGCGGATGACCGCGCCGCGCGGGAGACTCGCCTAGCCCGACATCCCCTCCGCCGCGCATTCGGCGGCTCGTCGGTGCAGGAGCTCGCGCTCCCGCGCGTTCTCTGTCAGCGACGCGGCGCGCTCGAACTCGGCGCGCGCCTCCTCGGACCGGCCGAGCTTCCTCAGGAGATCGCCGCGGACGGCTGGTAGCAGGTGGTACGACTTGAGCGAGGGCTCAGGGACAAGCGCGTCCACGAGGTCGAGTCCGGCAGCGGGACCGAACGCCATGCCCACGGCGACCGCCCGGTTCAGCTCGATGACCGGCGATGGCGCGAGCTGCGCGACCGCGTCGTAGAGCGCGACGATGCGCGGCCAGTCGGTCTCGGCCGCGGTCGTCGCTCGAGCGTGACAAGCGGCGATCGCCGCCTGCAACGCGTAGGGACCCATCGCGCCCCCGAGCCTCTCGGCGCGCTCGAGTGCCGCCAGGCCGCGGCGGATGAGCAAGCGGTCCCAGCGCGCCCGGTCCTGATCCAGCAGGAGGACGGGTTCGCCGGACGGTCCGACGCGAGCACGCAGACGTGACGCGTGGATCTCCATGAGCGCGACAAGCCCGAGGACTTCCGGCTCGGTGGGGCAGAGCTCGGCCAGGATCCGACCCAAACGGAGCGCCTCTTCGCACAGAGCCGGTCGGATCCACTCCTCGCCCGCGGTCGCGGCATACCCCTCGTTGAAGATCAGGTAGATGACCTCGAGGACCGAGGCGAGGCGCGCCACGCGCTCGGGCCCACCGGGGACCTCGAACCTCACGTGCGCTTCGGTGAGGGTCCGCTTCGCGCGGACGATGCGCTGGGCGATGCTCGAAACCGGAACGAGGAACGCCCGCGCGATCTCCTCCGTCGTCAGACCACCGAGGACCCGAAGGGTGAGCGCGACACGTGCCTCCTTCGAGAGGATTGGATGGCACGCCATGAAGATGAGGCCAAGGAGATCGTCCCCCACGTCCTCGTCGATCGCCGTGTCCAAATCCTTGTCTCCCGGATCCCGCTGGACATCGCGTCCGAGCTCTTCGTACTTGCGCTCCAGCGTCTTGCGGCGCCGGATCAGATCGGTGGCGCGGTGCTTCGCGGTCGCCATCAGCCAGGCGCCCGGCTTCTCCGGCACTCCTGAACTGGGCCATTGCTCGAGCGCGGCGACGAGGGCGTCCTGTGCGAGCTCTTCAGCCGTCCCGATATCGCCGACGAGGCGAGCCAGCCCGGCGATGAGCCGGGCCGACTCGATCCGCCAGATGGCTTCGATCGCGCGATGCGCGTCGGCGGCTACGGCGACGGCTCCCTCACGCGCCCTCGTACTGGGAGACCTCACGGATCTCGAAGGTCCCGCCGTCGTAAGGTGCCCGCTTGAGCCATTCGATAGCCTCGTCCATCGAGCGCACCTGCCAGAGCCAGTACCCGGCCACGAGCTCCTTGGTCTCCGCGAACGGCCCGTCGATGACGGTGCGCTTCGTGCCGTCGAACTGGACGCGCCTCCCCTGCGAGCTCGGGGAGAGGCGGCCAGCTTCTACGACCACCCCCGCCTTCACCAGCTCTTCGTTGAACTTTTGGTACTCCGCCATAGCCTCCGCCGTCGGTGGGGTCGCGGCGCTCTGATTGCCTTCCTTCGCCAGCACCAGCACACGCATGTGTATCTCCTCATATTGGGACGTCATCCGGATCGCTTTGGCTCGGGCTCTCTTGAGCCTCATCCATACATCGAACGACATGCGGCCTTTTCGACATGCCCGATCCGCCCACGTCCTGTGAGAGGCGGTCGCCTCAGGCCCGCGGCCGCGGCTGCTCGCTTCGTTCCTGTATCGCCTAGGACCTGCGCAGCTCATCCCTGATTCGTCTAGCGATGGACTCTCGGACCAGCGAAGCCTCTTCCGACGGCAGCGCAAAGCCAGCAGCCCCGGGATGCCCCCCGCCCCCAAGACGCTGGGCGAGCGTAGAGACATCGACAGACCCTCTGCTTCGCAGCGAGACCTTGTGAGCGTGGAAGTTGACCACCGCGATGAGCTCGAGCTCGTGTCGCTGGATCAACGCGGCGGCGACCTCCGTCACCGAACGGTCGGCGTAGCAGATGCCAGCGCGAACACCGGCGAGGTCGTACCGCTCGAGCGTGCCATCAGCAGAGTCGACATAGCGTGCCAATCGTTCTGCCTCGACGTCGAGCAGCAGTCGCTCCTCGCCCGTGAAGGACGGTTCCGGCCGCGTCACGAATCGTCGGAGGAAGCGCTCGGGTCCGACGAGCTCGTACAACCGATTGAGTTCGGTCGAACGCGGGTCGTGTTGCTGCCACCGATCGTAGTCGTCGACGACCCGCGCAAACTCGTCATAACTGGCTCCCGGCTGAAGCCTTTGGTAGGCGAGCAGAGTGCCGCAGGCGTCCGTTCGCACCGTTGCCCACGCGTACTGATTCAGCCAGAGCGCAGTCTGGTGATGATCCAAGAGCGTCACGGTCGTCTTTGCTGCGTACGCCTGAAGGCGCGCAGCGACCTCGGCCCTGACGCTGATGTCGGTGATGAGCAGGGGCCGGCCGTCTGGAGCGTCAAGATACTCCGCGACGGCGGCGTTGATCTCTTGCGTGCTGCACTGGCGAAATTCGAGCGTGTCGCCGTACCTGGCCCTTGCGATCACCGCGGCGCCGATTCCGTCGAGATCGTCGTGCGTGAATAGCAGCGGCGCCACGGTCCGCGGCTCGCGCATGACGGCAGGATACAAGGACGCCGTCGATGCCTGGCGCGTCGTTTGACCCCGCGGTGCGCTAACTGCGCCGGATGAGTCTCAGAGGAGCGCTCAAGCCCGAGCGGATCGCGGCGTTCTGCCAGATGTTCTTCGCGTTCCGCCACTGCCGGTGGCTGTCGACGACGACGATCTTCGACTCGACCGTTGCCTCGACGCCGAAGTGCCTGGCGAGATTGCGGAGCGTCGCGCGCCAGATGTCATTTTGCATGCGCTCGCCCAGCACCGGCACCATCATCGCGAGCTCCCAGAATGGATCGCTGGCCCGAGTGAGCTCTTGGACCTGCGCCACGGTGATGCCGGATTCATCGGTCTGCGCGCTGAACGTCAGTGGACCGGCGAACGGATGACCCTCCGGTGACATGAAGCTGAACGACACGTCGTCGGCGTAGATCACGAGCACGCCCGTCGCCATCGTCGGCGCTCCGGGTATCGACGCGTTGATGAGCCCGACCTCGCCGGGAGCGATGCCGGTCGCGGGCAAGAACATCCGCTGGCCCTTCGGCCAGAAGTCGCCGAACCGGGTCTTCCAGGTCGCGATGACGGCCTGGGGCGTGACCTCGGTACCGATCCGCACTGAGAAGGTCTTCTGGGATAGCCGGCCGAAGCCGCCGTTCGCGGCGTTCAGCCGCCGGCCGTGCACGTTCGCGTTGATCGCTCCGTCGCGGTCGCTCGATTCGAGCGTCTTGACGGTCTTCGCCCAGTTCGTGTCATCCCGTGTCATCTCGATCGCCTCCCTACCCTTTTGCGCGCGCGCTGCGCCGGCGCACCCAGCGGATCGGCGCTCCGAACATGTAGAAGCCAGAGCGGATCGCCGCGTTCCGCCAGACGTTCTTCGCCTCGGACCAGTTCCGCCGCCGGTCGACGAGGACACGCTCCGTCACCACGTCCGCGGGCGCGCCGAAGTGCGCGGCGAGCGCCGCGAGGGTCTTCGTCCACATCTCGTCCTCGACGCGGTGGCCATAGAGCGGCAGGAGGAGGTCGTAGAACGGGTCGTTCGCGCGGATAAGCGCCTGCACCTGAGCACATACGCCGGCGTCGTCGCCCATCGCGCTGAACGTGATCATCCCCGCCGCGGGGTGCCCTTCCGCGTTCATGAAGCTGAACGACTCGTCGTCCGCATAGATCACGCGGATGCCGGTCGAGAGCTGCACGCCGCCGAGGGACGAGGCGTTGATGACCGCGACGTCGCCCGGCTCGAGGCCGCTCACCGGCGCGTAAAAGTGGTTTCCCGCCGGCCAGTAGCTCGCGTAATTCGCCTTCCACTCGCGGATCACGTCGGCCGGCGTGACCGCGCCGCCGAGCCGCACGCGGTAGGTCTTCTGCCAGAGCTGGCCGAAGCCCTGGATCGGGCCGACGAGGCGCCGGCCCGCGACGTTCAGGTTCAGCGCGCCCTCGGGCATCTCACCAACACGCAGCGCGGCGCTCGGGGTCGCCCAGTTGGCGGCGTCGTCGCGTCTGGGAGTCTCGGCCGGCGTGTTGCTCACCATCACGAGCGCCTACGCCTTCGCCGCCGCGACCGCCGCGGCCTCGCTGTCGTGGATCCCGATCGCTTCATCGAGCCGGGTCAGCTCGAAGATCTGTTTGTAGTGCTCGTTCAGCCCGCAGGCGAGGAGCTTCTGCTTCTGCCGATTGGCGCGCACCAGGAGCGTCACGAGCAGCCCGATGCCACCACTGTTCATGTAGTCGAGCCCCGTGAAGTCCAGCACGATCGCGCGGGTCTTATCGCCCGCCTGGCTGTACGCGGCCATGAGCGGCTGCTCCGAGGCCGCGGTCACATCGCCTCGCACGCGGATGACGATCGTCCACTCGTCGATACGGTCGGCCGTCGTTGTCGTCGTCGCTGTGGTCATGTCGCTTCCCCACCTTTCAATGCCGCGCTCTCGTCGGCGTAGATCTTCATGAAGTCCGAAAGCCGCGTGATCTCGAAGATCTCGCGGTAGTGGTCGCTCAGTCCGGACGCGGTGATCGCGCGGCCGTCCTTCCGGGCACGGGCGAGGATCCCGACGACGAGCGCGATCCCCGTGCTGGAGAGGAACTCGACACGGCCGAAGTTCAGCAGCACGGTCTTCGACCCGTGCCCCGCGGCGGTCGCATACGCCTCGTTCAACGCCCGTTCCGCGCTCGCGTCGATCTGTGCCGGCAGGTCCACGACCGCCGTCCCGTCGCGATAACGCACCGGTGCCGTCGACTCAGTCATGGGCATCGTCCGCTCCCTTCTTCGCAGCGAGCTTCATTACGAGCTCGATGGAGTGGTGCATGTTCGTCGTGTGCACGCGCATGTCATCGACCATGTTCTTGATCAGAAACAGGCCCCAGCCCCGCGGCTTCTGGAGCCCTTGCAGCTTGGCCTCGAGGTCCGGCGTCTCGGGCTCTGGGATCTCTCGGCCGCCGCCGTTGTCGACGATGCGGACCAGGAGCTCGTCATCGGTCACGCTCACGCGCACGTGGACCGGCAGCTCCACATCGAGGCGGTTCCCGTGTTCGATCGCATTCATCGCCGCTTCGCTCACCGCCGTCTTGAGCCGCTCGAACCGCTTCGGGTCGAGGCCGACGTCCCGCACCGATGACGCAACGCGGTCCATGATCCGACGCTCGTTCCCCGGCGCGCTCGACTCCTCGAACTCGACGAGGACGTGCTCGGTCTCGCCGCGCGCGGGTGATCGCGAGAGCGTCACGAGCGTGATGTCGTCCTCCTGCTCCCAAGCTGGGCCGGTGAATGCGTGCAACGATTCGAGTAGTCCGTCGATGAGCTCGTGCCCGGTACCGAGCTCGCCGATGAGCTTGCGCATTCGCGGGAAGCCATACATCTCGTGCTGCGGATCGTGCGCCTCGGCGAGCCCGTCACTGTGCAGGACCATGACGTCGCCCGGCGCGAGCGTCGCCTCCTTCTCGTCGTAATGCATGCCCGGCAGTGCTCCGAGCGGCATGCCTGTTGCTCGAAGCTCGAGGACCTCATTGCCCCTGCGCACGAACGGGAGGTCGTGGCCCGCGTTCGCGTAGGTCAGCGCGCCGGTCGCTGGTTCGAGGACGGCGTAGAGGCAGGTGACGAACATGTTCTGCGGAATGTCGGCGTGGAGAAAGTCATTCACCCGCTCGAGGAGCTTGCTCGGCGAGACGAGGCGCGCCGCCTCGCTCCGCAACACAGACCGCGTCGTCGCCATCACGAGTGCGGCAGGCACACCGTGTCCGGTGACGTCGCCGACGACGAGCCCGACCCTGCCCCCAGGCAGGTCGATGAAGTCGTAGAAGTCGCCGCCGACCTCGGCCGCGGCGCGGTAGAACGCCGCGATCTGCCAGCCCGGCAGGTTCGGGAGCGTCTTCGGGAGGAACTGCTGCTGGATGAGCTGCGCGACGCGGAGCTCTTGCGAGATCCGCTCCCGCGCTCGGACCTCCGCTTCCTGCTCGCGCACGAGCTGGGCGACGCGTACCGCGGGCGAGGCCTGCGCGGCCAGCTTCTCCAACAGGCGACGGTCATCGGTCGAGTAATCCTGATCCGAGAGACGGCGGCCGAGGTTGAGAAGCCCGATGAGCTCGCCTTGGCTGATGAGCGGCACGACGAGCTTGACCCCAGCGGAACGGAGCGCGCGGACGGCCGGCGAGTCGAGCTGCAGGTCGTCGATCGCGACGGCGCCCGAGCCGGCGTGGAAGTAAGCGAGGATCGGGTCGTTAGGTGCGATGTCGATCGGTGGCATCTCCAGGACGCTGGCGCGGCTCGGTGCGCGCGGGACGGCCGCCGGCGTGTCGACGCCTCGGCCGATGGCCCGCCGAAAAGTCCTCGTGAGCGAGATCATCCTGTGTCCTTTCTATGCCCTGGGCGTCCGAGAATCGTTACGGCTGCTGCGGAGCGAAAACGGTGCGTCTTCATTGGCTGCGCTCCCGCAGCCACACCGAGGCTGAGGTCGGCTGGAGCGCGTCGCCGACCGCGTCGAGCAACCGCGCGCGGACCGCACCGAGATCGACCTCGCCGGCGAGTTCGCCGCTGAACCGGTCGAGCACACGCGATGCGTCGTAGCGCGAGCGATAGAAGCGGCGGTCGACCGCGGCCTGAGCCCGCCGCCGCAGCGGCTGTGACAGGGCGACGCTCCCAAGCGTCGACCCAGCGACCGCGATCTCGGACCCACTCGTGAACGAGCTCAGTAGGAACTGGAGGACGACGATCCCAGCGGCGAAGGCAACCACGAGGCTGCTCGTCGTGAGCCCGTACACGAGCGTCCGATTGATGAGGAGGTCGATGTCGTAGAGGTGGTGACGGAAGATCGCCACCGCGGCAAAGACCGACATCACGATGGTCACCGTGCTCGTCAGCTGCGCCGCGGGCTGGATCGGGAGCCCGCTCCCGACGATGAACGTCGCGACGAACGCCGCAATCGCGCCGCCCAAGAGGAACCATTTGAGCTGCTGGCGCTCGACACCACCGGCCCGGCGGTATCGCCGGAAGAGCGACGCCACGCAGGCGATCACGCAGCCCATGCCGATCACCAGACCGACGCTCGCGAGCGCGAGCGGCAGCGGACCAGGCACGCCGTATGGGTTGTCGAACCCGAACACGACGAGCGGGCCAGGGAGCGTCGCGATCCCGATCGCGGCGACGACGGTCGCGGCGAGTGTCAACGAAGCTACCGGCCGCCAACGGCGAGAGGGCAGGCGGCCGTCGGGGAAGAGGAGGAAGACGAACGTCAGCGAGGGCGCGTAGTGCAGCATCGCCGTCCACACGAAGAGCCAGGCGACGAACGACGCGCCCGGCAGCGGCACGGCCTCGCGATACAAGAGGTAGCCGGCGATCGCCTGGAGCAGGTAGCCACAGGCATGGATGAACGCGATCGCACTGAGCAGCCACCCGAACCTGTTCCCGGGTCGCCGCTCGGCGACGAGCGCACCGAGGAGCGCGAAGCTCACGATCGACGCGCCGTAGACATTCACCGGGCTCGTGCCGAGCTCCGGCGGTCGCTGCGTCAGGCTGCCGATGAAGGTCGACCCGACGATGACAAGGAGCCCCCAGCCGAGGACCGCCCACGCTAGGTCTGCCGCGATGCGCGTGCTCATCGCCTCGCCGACCCGGCGGCATGCTCCGCCTTGATCTGCCGCTTGATCGCGTTGATCTGGTCCCACCGGATCTCCGGCGGCACGATGCCTCGCGCAGTGAGGTACCGGCGCGCGCGACGGCGACCGCCGACGAAGAGCCTGATCATCGCGACGACCCCGCCCATGCCGGGGACGAAGGTCGTGGGCCGGAAGCGCCAGCCGTCAGGTGTCAGCTCCAGCGAGCCACGCGCGCCGAAGCTGCGCAGCGACCAGAGATGCTCGTCGTGGTAATGACACAGGATCCACGCCGGCCCCGGCGCGATGCTGAGGCCGTCGGGGAGCGGCACCGGCAGCGTCTGGCTGCGCTCGTCTGGGACAGGCAGAAAGCGGACACTCACCGGATAGCCGTGCTTGTCGCGTACGGCGATCACCGCGGAGTCGTAGCGACGGACCGCTCGCACGATCTCGCGCCATGCCATCACAGCACGACCTCGTCGCTTGTCCCGCCGCGATCGCTTTCGTACCACCATCGGATCCGACGCGGTCGGACGTAGATGAGGACCCGCCAGCAATACCAGTCCACGAGGTGCCGCAGCGGACCTGGCAACGCGCCCAGCAGCGTGATCCCGATCGGCTGACGCTCGAACAGCAGCCGCGTCATCGACTCGAAGCGCTCGTCGAATTGCCCCAGTCCCGCGGGCACCTCCGCGTCCCCCTGGATGAGGACGGTCGGCGGCGAGGCAAGTCCGCTTCCCATCGCGTTGGAGAAGAGCATCGCGACTCGCGCGTCGCGCTGGATGTTGAAGGCCTTCTGGGCAAGCCCGACCGAGGAGGTGATGAGGAACCGTCGCCGCTCGGGCTCAAAGAACGGGAATGTCGGCCACGTCACGGGTGTGCCATCGCGCGCGACGGTCGAGAACTCGCAGCTCCGGAACTCGCGCACGACCGCACCAACCTCGGCGGGCACGCCGAAGAGGGCCGAAAAGTCAGATGACACCGGCGCCGCCGCGCTCGTAGTCGTCAAGACGGGCTCGTTCACAGCGTCCTTTCGCGGAGCCACAGGCTCGCGTGAGCCGGGGACATGGTCTCAGCGACGGCGCCGATGAGCTCCACGCGAACTGACTCGAGGTCGACCTCGTCGCGGAGATGGACGGCGAAGTCGTCGAGCGTCCGTTGGGTGTCGTAGCGGGCGCGGTAGAAGCGGCGGTCGACCGCTTGCTGGATCCGTCGCCGCATCGGTTGGAAGAGCGCGAAGCTCGCGAGCGTGGACGCCGCGACCGCGATCTCGGATCCGCCGGTGACCGGACGGAGGAGCGATTGGAGAATGACGATCCCGCCGAAGAACGCGGCCGCAATCGCGGCGCTCGTGAGGCCGTACACGAGCGTCCGGTGAATGAGGACATCGATGTCGTAGAGGCGATAGCGGAGGACCGCTATCAGGATGGCCAGCGGGAACAGCGAGTGGGCGGCGCTGAGGAGTGGCACAAGCGTCGGGTCGGACCTCACGCCGAACATCAGCAGCACTCCGATCAGGAGTGCGCAGAAGAGCGCCGCGGCGAAGCCGAACCAGCGGAGCTGCGCACGCGTCGTTCGATCCGCGTTCCGGTAGCGCGCGATGAGTGACCCGACCGCGGCGATGCCCCCGACCAGGAGCATCGCAATGCCGACGACGTAAGCGACGCGGAGGGCTTCACTATCGACGCGGAACACGTTCGGGAGTCCGATGACGAGGACGTCGTCTGACGCGAAGCTGCCGATGGTGGCGAGGAACATCGCGCTGACTACGAGCCAGGCCATGGGTCGCCATCGCCGCGACGGCAGCCGGCCGTCGGGGAAGAGCAGCGGGACCAAGGTCAGGAGCAGGCCTTGGGTGAGCACGATGAGTGGCGAAGACACGGCCACGAGGACCCTCCCGAACGGCTCACCTCGCGCGAACTGCAGGTACGCGCCGACGCGTTGGAGCATGAAGATGACACCACCACCGACGCCGATCCCGAGCATGAGCCACGCGATCCGGTTGCCCGGGCGCGCGGCGGCGATCATGGCGCCAGCGGCACCGAACGTCACGACGCCGACGGCGAACGCCGCCGTCGAGGGCCAACCGAGGGTCTCCGGGAGGGGGAACCCTACGGAGAGCGCGAGGGAGGCGAGCCCGACCGCCACGAGCAGCGCCGCAACGGCCGCGAGCGCGAACGCGACCGATGGCATGCGGCTCACGGATCGGCTCGCAGCCACAGCGAGACGGTCGCCGGCTGCATCGTTTGCCCGACCGCGTCGACGAGATCGTTGCGCACGGTGTCGATGTCGACCTCGTCGCGGAGGCACACGCTGAACGTATCGAGCGTGCGCGCTGCGTCGTACCGCGACCGGTGGAAGCGGCGGTCGACGCCACGCTGGATGCGGGTGCGCATTGGCTGTACGAGCGCGAGCGCGGCGAGGGTAGATGCGGCGACGGCGAGCTCGCCACCGCCGGTGATCGGCCGCAGTGCGGATTGGAGAACGAGCACGAGGGCCCAGTACATCAGCGCGACGGTCGCCGAGAGCGTGCCGTACACAAGGGTGCGCTCGATCACGACGTCGATGTCGTAGAGGCGATACCGGAGGATCGCGACCGCCGCGCCGGTCGGGATGAGGAGGACGCTGAGCGCCGCGACGCCCGAGGACAGTGGCCCGATGTCCGGGAGCTGATAGACGACGCTTGAGAGCGCAAAGATCACCGCCGCGATGCCCGCGGGATAAGCGAACCACTTCAGCTGCTGCCGCTCATCGCTACCGGCGCGCCGGTACCGCACGACGAGCGATGCGGTGGCGAGCAGCGGCGCGATGAGGCTGAGGAAGTTGCTGCCGACCTGGAGCACGTTCGTCGTGTCGGCGCCGGGTGTCGGGAACGTCGCCGCGAATTCTCCCTCAGGTCGCGTCGCGAGCAGCGTGCCGACGATCGTCGCGGCGGTGCTGCCGAAGCTGAGCCACGCGACCAGCCACCAGCGCGGCGTCGGTGGCCGGCCCGTCGGGAAGACGAGGAATACGAGGACGAGGAGCGACCACGGGATCGCCCAGATCCACTCCGCGAGCCAGACCGCTATCTCCGGCGACGGGACGGCGCCCGGCGCGACGAGGGAGCCGTACAGGCCGTAGCCCTGGATGAGCTCCAGTGTTTCGCCGCTGACGCCGATCACGAGGAAGAGCCACGCGACCGTGTGTCGGGGTTGACGACTGGCGATGAGCTGGCCGAGCGCGACGATCGTGAGCAGCGCGATCGGGAAGGCGATCTCGATCGCCTTCGACCCGAACGAGAGCGCCACCGGGGTGGGCGTGTCGCGACTCGCGACGAGGAACGCGGTCGCGATCAGAGCGAAGATGATCGAGACGATGACGATCGCGAGCCGCGTCGCTCCTAGAACGCCGTCGCTCATCGGAGCCACACGCTCGCATGCGTCGGTTGCACGGTCTCGCCGACCGCCTCGATGAGGCTCGCCCGCACCGCGCCGAGGTCGACCTCGCCCGCGAGCTCGCTCGTGAAGCGGTCCAGCGTGCGTGTGGCGTCATAGCGCGAGCGGTAGAAGCGGCGGTCGACCGTCGATTGCATGCGTCGACGGATCGGCTGGAACAGCGCGAAGCACGCGAGCGTCGACGCTGCGACCGCGACTTCGGAACCGCCGGTGAGCGGACGGAGGCCGGCCTGCAGGACGACGATGCCGCCGAAGAACGTCAGCGCGATCGCCGCGGTCGTCGCCGCATACACGAGCGCGCGGTTGATGAGAACGTCGATGTCGTAGAGCCGATAGCGGAGGATGGCGACCCCGATGGCAACTGGCATGAGCGCGAGGACGACGATGAAGAGGACCTGCACGGGCTTGAAGGTCGGGGCGAACGCCTGCGCGAGACCCGTGATCACGACAGCGATCGAGATGAGGACGGCCTCGAGCGCGAGCCACTTGAGCTGCTGCCGGCCCGCGCCGGCCGAACGGCGATACCGCACGACGAGCGAGGCCGCCGCGCTCGTAGCAAGGAGCACGACGCCAGCGAAGCTCGCGTAGAAGAGGTAGCGACCGGGCTCGCCGAGGAGCGGGAACGGATTCAGCGCGAACGGCGCGTTGTTCAGCGGTCCTGCGGCGAATGCGAGTCCCACGACGCCTACCGCGAGGTCCGCCGCTGCAAGCCACGCGACGATCCGCCACCGCGGCGAGACGAACCTGCCATTCGGGAAGAGGAGGAGCGTGATGACGACGATGAGCACGACGCCGACGAGCCAGATCCAGCTCTCGACCCAGCCGGCGAAGACCGCGGCGGGCAGCGGCGCCGTCCGGCCGACGACGCCGAAGATCGCG
>Ga0114129_10006470_pt1 | contig 16615 bp, 16 predicted proteins | sample RhiMetdeltSRZDD1_FD_80071 | JGI IMG/M metagenome (GOLD analysis project Ga0114129, IMG submission 80071) | Populus rhizosphere microbial communities from Tennessee, USA - Rhizosphere MetaG P. deltoides SRZDD1 (version 2) (version 2) | ecosystem: Host-associated > Plants > Roots > Rhizosphere >... | reverse complement strand
TGGCTCTGCGTTGAACCCTCACACGGCCAGCGTAACCCGCGTGAGATGCAAAGCCGAGGTCGGTCTTTCCATATGGTCTAGCATGTCCACGTCAACTCCCAACTTCCAACTCCCAACTCCCAAGCCGCAGGACTCGGGAGTGCTGGGTGGAAGGCAAGGCAACCAGCTCGTTGCTCCGACTCTCACCCATTGCTTCGAGCCACTCGGCTTGGGAGTTGGAAGTTGCGAGTTGGGCGTTGGCAGCGCCAGCTCCTCATGACCGATTTCACCGCCCGCGTCATCGCCACTGTCCGCCGCATCCCGCCCGGGAAGGTCTCGACCTACGGGGACATCGCCGAGATCGCGGGGCGCCCTGGCGCCGCGCGGGCGGTCGGCAATATCATGCGCGACTGCCGGGCTCGGGATGTCCCCTGCCACAGGGTCGTGGCCGCGGCCGGACGGCTCGGCGGCTACGGAGGTGCGACGGCGCTCAAGCGGGCGTTGCTCGAAGCCGAAGGCATCGTCGTCGGCGCCGCACGGATCCGTGATTTCGAGGGCTGCCGCTGGGCTCCACGGGCCCGAACTGTCGGGAAGCGCAGGACGTAAACCATCCTCCATGAACGAGTCCCGGGCAACGCGGCGTGACCATGGCGACGTCTAAGGCCACAAGACCGCCGGTGATTGCAGAAACGGCCGGGGCCAGCCGGGCCGAAGAACTGGCGCTCGTGGAGCGATGTCGCGCCGGGGACCTGACGGCGTTCGAGGCGATCTACCGGACCCACGCGGGTCGGCTCTACAGTGTGGCCTGCCGGGTAATCGGGAATCCGGCCGATGCAGAGGACCTGCTCCAGGAGATTTTCCTGGCGGCGCACCGGAAGCTCGATAGCTTCCGCGGCGAGTCGGCGCTCGGGACCTGGCTCTACCGGCTGGCCATGAACCTCTGCCTCGATCACCTGCGGAGCCGCGCCGCGCGCAGCAGCCAGCTGACCGACGCCCTGGACGAGGAGCACGGACTGGACGACAGCCGTTCGCGGCGGCTCGCGGAGCGGACCGTGGCGAGGATGGACCTGGAACGGGCGATGGCGCAGCTCCCGGAAGGCTGCCGCACCGCGTTCGTCCTCCACGACGTGGAGGGGCTTGAACATCGCGAGGTCGCCGAGATTCTGGGCATCGCGGAAGGGACGTCGAAATCTCAGGTGCACAAGGCGCGGATGCGGCTTCGCGCCATGCTGGGGCGGTAGGCACACGTGAAGGCTTGCGAGCGATATCTCAACGCGATCCACGAGCTGGTCGACGGCACGCTGGGACCGATCCGCCGCGCCGAGCTCGAGCTCCATCTCGAGAGCTGCGATGGCTGCCGTGAGCTCGCACGGGATCTGCAGGCGATCGCAGAGGCGGCGGAGGCCCTGCCGGCTCTCACGCCTCCCGAGCGTGTCTGGACGCAGGTGGCGGGACAGCTTCGGGCGGACGCTCGCGGCGCCACGGCCTCAATGCCTCTGGCGCGCCGCCGGAACGTCGGGCTGCTCGCCATCGCCGCGGCACTGACGCTCGTCGTGGCCGGATCGCTCTATCTGCTCCAGCGCCAGCGATCGACAGCGCCGGCGACGGCTTCGACTCCTCTTGCGACCGCCGCGCCACAGCCCTCGCCCACGCCGTCTCCGGCGCCCGAGGCGGGCGGCAACGCGGCGCCGGGAACGGCCGTCCAAGGCGTCGACGTGGCCACCGAGCTGGCCTTGACGGAGAAGCACTTCCAGAACGCGATCGAGCAGGCCTCGACGACCGACCCGGCGACCGCCGCGGTGCTGCAGAAGAACCTGCTGGTCGTGAACGAAGCCATCGCGGAGAGCCGCAAGGCGCTGGAAGCCAACCCGCAGAGCGGATCGACGCAGCTCTACGAGATGTTGAGACAGAAAATCCGGTTCCTCCAGGACACGATCGCGCTGATGAACTCGATGCGCCAGGGGGACGCCGCCGGCGCGGCGCAGATCGTGGAAGGCGGAAAATCTTGAGGCCACTGACGGAGATCATGCGCACGATTCTGACCCTGACCCTCCTCGTCGCACTCGCGGCGCCTGCCGCCGCGCAGAGCGAGCGCGACCGCGAACGCGCGGCGTCGCGCGAACGCCTCGCCAGCCAGGCGCGCGAGCGCGAGGCCGCGCGCGAAGCGGCCGCCGAGGCCCGCCGGCAACGGGACCAGCAGCGCGACCAGCAGCGCCAGGAGCGCGGCGACTCGCGCGAACAGGTCGAGCGCACGACGCGAACCCTGAAGATCGGCGCAAACGGAGAGCTGCAGCTCGCGAACATCTCGGGCGACATCAACGTCTCCCGAGGCGGCGGCAACGAGGTCTCGGTCGAGATCGTGAAGACCGCCCGCGGCCGCACCGACGACGACGCGCGTGAGCTCCTCAAGCTGGTGCAGGTCGATGTCGTCGAGCGCAGCGGCCGCGCCGAGGTGAGGGCCCGCTACCCCGAGGGCGAGGAGATGCGGCGCAACAACCGCCGCAACATCAATGTGTCGGTCGCCTACAACGTGACGGCGCCCGCCGGCATCCGGCTCCGCGCGCACTCCATCTCGGGATCGATCACCACCAGGGACATCAAGGGCGAGGTGTCGGCGGAATCGGTCAGCGGCAACGTGCACGTTTTCAACGGCGGCCGGATCGCGTCGGCCAAATCCATCTCGGGCAACGTCGAGGTCAACGACACCGACATCGACGGCAGCTTCAATGCGTCGAGCGCCAGCGGCAGCGTCGTGCTGCGGCGCGTGAAGGCGCGGATGCTCGATCTCGGCTCGATCAGCGGCGACGTCCTCCTCGACGACGTCGACTCGCCGCAGGTCGAGGCGCAGACCATCAGCGGCAACGTGCGGTTCGGCGGGCCGCTCGGGAAAAGCGCCCGCTACGAGCTCAGCTCGCACTCCGGAAACGTCTCGGTCACCCTCGCGGGGTCATCCGGCTTCGAGGTCGAGGCGACGTCGTTCAGCGGCTCGATCCGGTCCGATTTCACCTTCAGCAGCGACACCGGCGACGCGGGCCGCTCGCGGTTCCGCCGAACCATCCGCGGCGTCTACGGCGACGGCAGCGCGGTCCTCGATCTCACCACCTTCTCCGGCAACATCGTCATCGCCAGGAAGTAGCGAACGGCGGGAAATATCGGGGCGCGTGTATTGCCGCAAGGCACGACCGCCTTGCGAACCCGCGTCAACCTCGGCCGGACGGCATGGCACCCGACTTGCTGAGCCTTCCCCGTACGCCGTGCCGCCAACCGTGCATATAATGCCGAAATGGTCCAGGTCGGCGGATGTTGAGGAGAGTGTGGCTATGAAGAAGCAGTGGGTTCTGGTCTGTGTCCTGGCGGGCGCGCTCGTCGGCAGCGACGCCGCGGCACAGCACAAGGCGCCAAACCAGCAGCCTTCGACCACCGAAGCGCCGCCGGCGGCCGCCACCGGGGACGTGACGCTCGGCAGCGTGCGTCTGCCGCGCGGTGTCACCGCGGACGGCAAGCCGCTCCCCGCAGGTACGTATCAGTTCAAGCTGACCGCCCAGCAGGCGGCGCCCGAAGCGGTGGGCACGACCGAGGCGCTCGAGCGCTGGGTCGAGCTCTCGCAGGGCAAGACCGTGAAAGGCCGCGAGGTCGTCAGCATCGTGCCGCAGAACGAGATCAAGCTGGTGGCGAAGGACGCGCCTCCGGCCTCGGGCGGGTCAAAGGTGCAGCTGTTGCGCGGGAACGATTACCTGCGGGTATGGTTCAACCGCGCGGGGACGCACTATCTGATCCACTTCCCGGTGCCTGCAGGAGCGGCAGCCCCGGCGAATAAATAGGGCGTGCTGCGTCCTACGTGCTACGTGCTACGGGACGAGCGAGTGCTGGACACCGCACGTAGCACGTAGCACGTAGCACGCAGCAGGTCGCCTCAGACCGCCATGACGTCGAACTGCTCGTGATGCAGGTGCGCATCCGGGCGGATCGTCACCTTCTTCCCCAGCGTCGACTCCAGATCCCGCAGGAGCGCCTGCTCCTCTTCCTTCAACGCCCGCGCGATGTCCGGGTTGACGCGCAGGATCACGCCCTGTCCGTCGAGCTCGGGCCCGATCTTCTGCATCTCGGTCAGGATCTCGTAGCAGATCGTGAACGCCGACTTGATCGAGCCCGATCCCGAGCAATAGGGGCAGGGCTCGGTCAGCTGCCGTTCGAGGCTCTGCTTGACCCGTTTGCGGGTCACGATCACCAGGCCGAAGTCTGAGACCTGCAGCGCCTTCGACGGCGAGCGATCGCGGCGGAGCTCCTTCTCGACCTCCTGGAACACCTTCTGGCGGTTCTTCTTCTCCTCCATGTCGATCAGGTCGAGCACGATGATGCCGCCGAGGTCGCGCAGACGGATCTGGCGGACGATCTCCTTCACCGCTTCCAGATTGGTCTTGACGATGGTGTCTTCCAGGCGTCCGGTGCGCTTCCCCACGTACCGGCCGGTGTTCACGTCGATCGCGACGAGGGCCTCGGTCTGGTTGATCACCAGGTAGCCGCCCGACTTGAGCCAGACCTTGCTGCGGAGCGCCTTGTCGATCTCCGCCTGGACGCCGTACTCCTCGAAGATCGGAAACGTCTTCGTGTACAGCTTCACCCGCGGCTGCAGCCCCGGCATGATGCGCTCGATCAGCGCGAGCACGCGCCGGTGCTCCTGGTCGTCGTCGATCCGGATCGCGGTGTAGTCGTCGGTCAGCAGATCGCGCAGGAGCTTGACGACCAGGCTCTGCTCCTGGAACAGGACCGCCGGCGCGCGGCGGCCTTCCATCTTCTGGCGGATCTCGGTCCAGATCTGATGGAACCAGGACAGGTCGCTGACGATGTCCTCCTCGGACCGGCCCGAGGCCGCGGTCCGGATGATGACGCCGCCGATGAAGCCGTGAGTCTCGCGGAACGACTTGACGATGCCGCGGAGGCGCGAGCGCTCTTCCCGCGACTCGATCTTCCGCGAGACGCCGACGTGATCGACGGTCGGCATGAACACGAGGAAGCGGCCGGGCATGGTGACGTGGGAGGTGAGGCGCGCGCCCTTGGTGCCGAGCGGCTCCTTGACGACCTGGACGAGGATCTCCTGCCCTTCCTTGAGCAGATCCTCGATCTTCGCTTCCGGCCGGTCGCGATCCTCGCGGGTCCCGCGGGTCTGATCGCGGTCGCGGCTGCGCCGCTCGACGCGCGCCCCGCCGTTCTGTGCGGGAGCCGGAAACTCCTCGACCGCGGCGCCGCCGCCCTCGGCGATGGCCACCGGCTCGCTCACCGGTGCGGGTATCACCTCGTCCTCGTCCTCGCCCGCTTCGAGGCGGTCGAATTCTTCGACCGTGTTGACGACCTCGGACACGTAGAGGAACGCGTCCCGCTCGAGGCCGATGTCAATGAACGAGGACTGCATCCCGGGGAGGACCTTGGAGACCCGCCCCTTGTAGATATTGCCGACCACGCCGCGCGATCGCTCGCGCTCGATGAAGATTTCGACGACCTGATCGTCTTCGAGGATGGCGACCCGGGTGTCGTGGTCGCCAGAGGAGATGATCATCTCCTTGTTCATGGATGAAGCTCCGCTGATCTGCGGACGCAGGCACGATCCCGGCGCGCCAGGGCGCGGCCGGCCGTGCGGGGCGATGCCCGGCGGCGAACCGTCCCGTCGCGATGATGCTCAGTACGAGCACGAGCAAGCTGCCGGTGTAGCCCATCTGCCTGCGATGTCCGGAAGAAGGTGGCCTGAAGCCGGACTTCAGACCTAATTCGTGAACCGCCGCATCCTGACATTCAGGATGAGGCCGAAAGCCGCCAGCGTCGCGATGATCGACGACCCGCCGTAGCTCATCAGCGGAAGCGTCAGCCCTTTGACGGGTGCGAGGCCGGCAGACATGGTGATGTTATAGATCACCTGGAACGTAAACCCCGAAATGATCCCTCCGACCAGGTACGCGCCGATGCGGTCCTTGGCGAGCCGCGCCGCTTCGAGCGACCTGAGAATCACGAACAGGTAGAGACCGAGGGCGGCAAGGACGCCCAGAAACCCGAACTCCTCCGCGAGCACGGAGAAGATGAAATCGTTGTGCGCGACCGGCAGGAACTTGTACTGCCCCTGCGTCCCCTGCATGAAGCCCTTGCCGCGGAGCCCGCCCGAACCGACGGTGACGCGGGCCTGAATCGGCTGATACCCGGCGCCCCTGGGGTCCTGCTCCGGGTCCATGAAAATCACGATGCGCGACTTCTGATAATCCTTGAGTCCGTACTTCCAGGCGATCGGCGCCAGCACGATCGCCAGCGCCGCCGCGATCGCCAGCAGGCGGAGCCGGAGTCCGGCCAGGTAGGCGACGCCGAGGAAGACCGGCAGCAGCGTCATCGCGGAGCCGAGGTCCGGCTGCTTGACGATGAGCAGGAACAGCACCACCACGAAGATGCCGCCGATGATGAGATCGGACGTATTGCGCGCGCCGCGCCGGTTCTCGCCGAAGAACATCGCGAGAATCAGCGCGAGCGTCATGCGCGCGAACTCCGACGGCTGCAGCTTGAAGGGGCCGAGCGCGATCCAGCGCTGCGCGCCCATCGCGCTGTTGCCGGCCACCAGCACGAAAATCAGCAGCGCCAGGAGCCCGCCATAGAGGATCAGCGAGTGTTCCGCGAGGAACCGGTAGTCGATGGTGAGGCAGACGAGCAGCGCGACCGCGCCGATCGCCAGCGCATACAGCTGGATGTAGAACTCACGGCCCGCATGGCCGGTGCCATCGGGCAGCCGGACGTAGGTCGTGCTGTAGATCATCGCGACGCCGATTGCCGCGATCAGCAGCACCGCCCCGAGCAGGAGCCAGTCGACGTGGAAGAACAGGCGGCGCTCGAACATCGCGCTCAGTTCCCCCCGACCGGCTGGCGGCGCGCCATCGGGTCGGTCAGATCCAGGCGCATCTGATCGGTCGTCGGCGGCGGCGGCAGTGGACGTCCTTCCTTCTTGTTGAAGTAGGTCTCCAGGATGTGATGGGTGATCTGCGCGGCGTTGGCGCTGTGCACGCCGTGTTCGGCGAACACGACGCCGGCGATCTCCGGATTGTCGCGCGGAGCGAAGAAGACGAACCAGCCGTGATCGCGCAGGTTCTTCGTGGTCTTGGTGGCGGCGAGGCGGCCCTGATTCGAAATGACCTGCGCGGTGCCGGTCTTGCCGCAGACGTCCTTGCCCTCGATGCGCGCCCGCCGGCCGGTCCCGCTCGGCGAGTTGACGACGTTCCACATGCCGTCACGAATCGCCTGCAGCTTCTCGTGCGTGACCTCGACGACCGACTGCGGCGGCGGCGACGGCACCGGCTTCCACTCGGAGCCCTCGGACACGGCCTTGAAGATGTGCGGAGTGATGCGCACGCCGCCGTTGCCGAGCGTCGCCGCGTAGACCGCGAGCGAGATCGGCGTCACCGACACCTGCCCCTGGCCGATCGCCACCGAGATCGTTTCGCCGGCGTACCATTTCGGCTCGCGGGTCGTGGCCTTCCACGCCGTCGACGGCACCAGTCCGGTGAGCTCGTTGGGCAGATCGATGTTCGATTTCACGCCGAGGCCGAACAGGGTCGCCCACTTGTTGATGCGATCGACGCCGAGCATGTTGCCGACGTTGTAGAAGTAGACGTCGCACGACTGCTCGATCGCCTTCCGCAGATCGACGGTGCCATGCCCCTCTTTCTTGTGGCACTTGAACCAGCGCCCGTAGAAGGTCTGGCCGCCGGGGCAGAAGAACGTGGTCGACGGGGTGATGATGCCTTCTTCGAGCCCCGCCAGGCCGACCGCCATCTTGAACGTCGATCCCGGTGAATACCGCCCCTGCAGCGCCCGGTTCTGCAGCGGCTTCAGGTCGTCGGCGTTGAGCGCTCCCCAGGTCGCGCGATCGATGCCGGCGGCAAAGGCGTTCGGGTCATAGGCCGGACGGCTGGTGAACGCCAGCACTTCGCCGTTGCGTGGATCGAGGACCACCGCCGCGCCGTTGAACGTCGACGCGGTGAAGCCGTCCTCCGCCGCCTTCTGGACGTCGGCGTCGATGGTCAGCTGGACACTCCGCCCTTCACTCGGCGGCTCCTCGCGCATGACGTTGATCTCGCGGCCGAGGCTGTTGACGATGACCTCCTTGGTGCCGTCCTTGCCCATCAGATATTTGTTCAGCGCCTTCTCGACGCCGGCGTGGCCGACCACGGCCCCCGGCTCGACGCCGTCGTACTCGTCCGTCGCGAGCTGGGTTTCGGTGATTTCGCCCACGTAGCCGAACACGTGTGCGGCCAGCTCGCTCGGCGGATACTTCCGGGTCGGCACCGGCTGATAGATGATGCCGGGGAGATTGCGGGCGGCGACGGCAAACCACTGTTCGGGCGGGGCGTTCTCGATCAGCACGATCGGCCGGTAGCTGGGTTCCCGCCGCCTCCGGTTCACGGTCTCGCGCATCGTCGCTTCGTCGGCGCCGGTCGCGAGCGCGAGCCGGTGGAGCGTCTGGTCGAGATTCCTGGTCTGCTCCCGGACCAGCGCGATGTTGTAGGTGCTGCGGTTGTCGACCAGGACCCGGCCGGTGCGGTCGAAGAGCACGCCGCGCGGCGCCGGCAGCGGCAGCCGCCGCAGGTGGTTCTCCTCGGCCATCTGCTCGAACTTCTGGTTCTGGACGATCTGGAAGACCCAGAAGGCCACGATCAGCGCGCCGAACAGGACGGCGATGATGTATTGGAGCGACGACAGCCGCACCGTCAGGCTGCGACGGTCTTCGGACATCAGCACGGGAGTTGCGGGCATAGGAAGTTCCCTGACTACTTGCTACGTGCTACGTGCGACAGTGCGACGGTGCGACGTGCCGGTGCTGCGTGCGACGTGCACCGTGCCGTGCGTCGTGCGGAGCCCGCGAACCCGGCCTGGAGCACGAAGCACCAGCACGTCGCACCGTCGCACGTCGCACCCAGCACGTGACACCTACCCATTTTAGTACCTGCCCCGCCTGGCCCGACGGCTCTGGAGGATGCCTGGCAGGCGCTCGACGACGAAAAACGCTGCGAGCCCGACAATTCCGTTGATCGCCGCCTGGGTCAGGACCGGGCCGTAGGACAACCGGAACCCCCGGACTTCCAGGAGCGCCGTCAGCCCCTGATAGCAGACCTCGTGCAGCACGCTGGCCGAGACGAACATCACGAAGCGCGGGAGCGGCTGCGCGACGATGAACTGGGCGCCGAACAGCCCGGCCAGGAACCCGACGATCGTTTTCGCCAGGCTGCCGATGCCGACGATTCCTCCCGCAAGCGCATCCTGTGCCAGCCCGCCGGCGGTGCCGGCCATCATCCCGGTGACCGGCCCGTAGACCAGCGCCGCGTAGACCACGGCCACCACCACCAGGTTGACCAGGCGCGCGCCGCTCATGGTCAGCCCCGACAGGCTGGTCTGGACGGCCAGCGCCACGATCAGCGCCAGGAGGACCCCGGCTATCTTCATCGGGCCGGCCCGCCCGGCTCGGTCGCTCCCTCCGGGATGGCGGCCCGCGCCTCGCGCAGCACCACCAGCACGTCCTCCAGCGCCCGGAAGTCCACGGCCGGGCGCACGGTGATCGCCTGCGACAGGCCCTCGCCGCGCTCCGAGCGCTCCACCCAGCCGATCCGGAAGCCCCGGGGGTAGATCCCGTCCGCGCCCGACGTCACGACGACGTCGCCGGCCTTGACGTCGGCCAGATTGGACACGAAATCCATGCGCATCGGGGGGTCGCCTTCCCTGCCCTGCACCATCCCGCCGGCCCGCGTCCGCTCGATGATCGCGGCGGCGGCCGCCGGCCCGTTGTGATCGATCAGCAGCTGCACGCGCGCCGCGTGCGCCGCGAGCGGCCCGATGACCCGCCCCACCACGCCATTGGCCGAGATGACCGCCATGTCCGGCAGCACGCCATCGGCGCTGCCCTTGTCAATCGTGACGGTCAGGATATTCGGGTTCACATAGCCGGCGATCACGTCAGCGGCGAGCGTCGGGGCCGACACGAACGGCCGGAGACCAAGCAGCGCCTGCAGCTCCTGGGCTCGCCCGGCCAGCGCCCGCTGCTCCTGCAGCCTGGTCTCGAGGTCGGCGACCTGCCGGCGGAGGGTCTCGTTCTCGGCCCGGGCGCCCCGCAGGTAGACGTAGCTGCCCCAGAAATCGCGCACCGAGGTGAGCCCGCGCGCGGTGCCCTGCTGCACGCGCGCGAACACGCCGAAGGTCACCCCTTCGAGCACCGGCACGCCCGATCGCGTCGGCACCTGCGTCGAGATCAGGATGACGTGGCCGACGACCACGGCAAGAAAGAGCAGGCCGGCTCGTGGCCGTGAGGTGGTGGTGCGCTGGAGGTTGTCGAGCACAGCGGCGCTATCGGTTACGCATTGCCAACATTGCCAAGATTGCCAACATTGCCAGCATTGTTGGGGGACGCTGCTACCGACCCGCCCGGCTCAATGTTGGCAATGCTGGCAATCCTGGCAATGTTGGCAATGTTGCCAATGGGCTAGTCGATCGAGATTTTCCGGAGGAGGTTGAAGTCCGACAGCATCTTGCCGGCGCCGAGCACGACCGATGACAGCGGGTCCTCGGCCATCGCGAGGGGCAGACCCGTCTCCTCACGGAGCCTCTTGTCCAGGTTCTTCAGCATCGAGCCGCCGCCGGTCAGCACGATGCCGCGATCGACGATGTCGGCGGACAGTTCGGGCGGCGTCCGCTCCAGCGCGACCCGGACGGAATCGACGATGACGTTCACGGTCTCCGCCAGGGCCTCCCGGATCTCCTCGTCGGTGATGGTGATGGTCTTCGGCACCCCTTCGATCAGGTGCCGGCCCTTGATTTCCATCGTCATGCGCTCCTCGAGCGGGAAGGCCGAGCCGATCTCCATCTTGATCGCCTCGGCGGTGCGCTCGCCGATGAGGAGGTTGTACGTCTTCTTGATGTACTGGATGATCGCCTCGTCCATCTCGTTGCCCGCGACCCGCACCGCCTTGCTGTAGACGATGCCGGCGAGCGAGATCACGGCGATGTCGGTGGTGCCGCCGCCGATGTCGACGATCATGTTGCCCGACGGCTCGGTGATCGGCATGCCGGCGCCGATCGCGGCGGCCATCGCCTCCTCGACCAGGTGCACTTCGCTGGCCTTGGCCCGGTAGGCGCTGTCCTTCACCGCGCGCTTCTCGACCTGCGTGATCTCCGACGGCACGCCGATGACGATCCGCGGCCGCACCCAGACGTTGCGGTTGTGGGCCTTCTTGATGAAGTAGGTCAGCATCTTCTCGGTGACCTCGAAGTCGGCGATGACCCCGTCCTTCATCGGCTTGATCGCGACGATGTTGCCGGGCGTCCGGCCGAGCATGTCCTTCGCGTCCTTCCCGACGGCTTCGATCCGCCCGTTCACCTTGTTGATGGCGACGATGGACGGCTCGTTCACCACGATGCCCTTGCCGCGCGCGTAGACGCACGTGTTCGCGGTGCCCAGATCGATCGCCAGGTCACTCGAGAACAGTGAAAACAAAGAACGCAGACTCAAAATCGCTCACCTCGACTCACAACTGCCCGCCGTGCCTGGCCCGTGGGACCAGGCCGGAGCCGCGCTAGCGGCGCTGATCTTCCCTGGCCCAGCTCGCGCTCATGACGCTCTTCGCGTCACTGGGGGGCCCGTCGGTCGGCTGCGCCACGCGCACGTTATTCTTGCCGTGCTCCTTCACCCAATACATCGCCTCGTCCGCCGCCTGGACCAGTTGCTCGGCGGACGCTGCGACGTCGGGCACCGTGGCAACCCCGACCGACACGGTCAACCTGATGTCCAGGCCGTCCTTCCGCAGGAACGGATGGAGGGCAATCTTTTCCTTGATGCGCTCGCCGACCATCGCGGCGCCCTCGGTTCCGGTGTCCGGCAGGACCAGGGCGAACTCGTCCCCGCCGAACCGCGCCACGATGTCCGTCTCGCGGGCGCTCATACGGATGACAGAGGCCGCCTCCACCAGGGCGCTGCTGCCCGCGAGGTGCCCGTGGGCGTCGTTGACCCCTTTGAACCCGTCGAGATCGATGAACAACAACGACAGGGGCCGGCCGCTTCTGGATGCCCGCTTCGTCTCGCGCCTCAGCACCTGCGACAGGTAGCGTGAGTTGTAGAGCTGGGTGAGGTCGTCGGTGACCGACAGGGCCTCGGCCCGTTCTATCCGTAAGGCGTTATCGAGCGCAATGGCTCCCGGTTCCAGTGCCGCACGAAGAACGCCGAGACTCGCCGCCGAGAACCGGGGCTCGCGGGCCGACGCGCTCCGGTCGACGCCCAAGAGCGCCCCGAGCGTCCGGCCGCGGCACGCGAGCGGAAACCCGACGGCGGCCCCGGCTGCGGCTGCCCCGTCTACCGCGATGCCAAACCGCTTGTCCGCAGCGAGATCCGCGGAGCAGACCACCTCGCCGGTCCGGAGCACCAGCTGCCCGGCGGCCTGCGCGGCCGACCCGAGCGCCGGAAGCACGCCTCGCGAGACGACCGTTTTCAACTGCCCGCCCTCGTCTGCGGCCAGCACGAGCCACCCTGACACGGGGATCCAATCGGCGATGCCGGCGATCATCGCCTCGGCGACCTTTTCCGGCTCGAGGCTGGCGTTGACGGCGCGGAGGATCTCGGTAAGGGCATCCGCCCGAGCCAGCCGGCGGCGCATTCCGACCTGAAGCGGCCGGAGCCGTCCGGCAAGGTCCGGACGGCCTCCTGAACGAGCTTTCCTGCTCGATGGACGGGCGCGAGACTGCCGACCAGTCCCGGTCAATCGCGTCTCGTTCCCATTGGAGTGGCGAATCGCTCTAAGTCCTTCTATTCAATACGATAGTAACACGTACGGGCCCCCGGCCCGCCCGCTGTGCTATAAGGTTGCGGTTTGCGTCATCGTCGGACAGTTCACGAAGAGGACGTCATGCGCTTCCAGATCCTCGTTCCCGTCACCGCGGTCGCCGGCGCCCTGCTCCTGGCCGCCGCCACCCCGGCGCCCATGGCGGCACAGGCCGCCAAGGAGCCGCCGAGCGTCTCGCTGTTCGACGGCAAGTCGCTGAAAGGATGGCGCGGCTATAAGAAGGCCGATGCCGCCGGCTCGCGGTGGGTCGTTCAGGACGGCCTGCTGACGCTGCCGGCCGCCGACGGCAAGGACACGCGCGGCGAGCGGGACATCATCACGGACGCCACCTACGATCTCTTCGACCTCACCTGGGAATGGAAGATCTCGGAGGGCGGCAACAGCGGCCTCAAGTATTTCGTGCTCGAGGATCGCGACAGCGCGATCGGGCACGAATACCAGATGATCGACGATGCGAGGCATCCCGACGCGAAGGTTGGCCCGCATCGCCAGACCGCGGCGTTGTATGACGTGCTGCCGCCGCAAATCCCGCCGGGCGCCACGATCAAGAAGCCCGCGGGCGAGTGGAACACCAGCCGGGTGCGCGTCGCCCCGAGCCGGGTCGTGCCCGGAGGCACGCGCGTGTATCACTATCTGAACGACGCCCGCATCCTCGAGTACGAGCTCAACTCTCCCGAGCTCAATGCCGCGATCGAGAAGAGCAAGTTCAAGGGGATGGAACGATTCGGGAAGCTCCAGAAGGGGCACATCCTGCTCCAGGACCACGGCAACCAGGTGTGGTACCGGAATATCCGGATGAGAATCGGGATCTAGGAACCAGGAACCTTAGCGAAGAGGCTTTATGCGCCGGACACTTGCCTGTCTGCTCGTCGCGCCGCTCCTGATAGCGGCCGCGGTCACCACTGAAACCCCCCGCATCCAGGTGGTGCCGCATGCGGTGGCGCCGCGCGTCGACGTGACCATCGACGGCAAGCCGTTCACGTCGTACATCTACGAGCGCAGCCAGAAGAAACCCTCGCTGTATCCGCTTCGCACCGCCAGCGGGAAAGTGATCACTCGCGGCTATCCGCTGGACCCCCGGCCCGGCGAGCGGACCGATCACCCGCATCACGTCGGTCTGTGGTTCAACTATGGCAGCGTGAACGGGCTGGACTTCTGGAACAACTCCGACGCCATTCCGGCGGCGCGGGCCGACGAGATGGGAACGATCGTCCACAAGCGCGTGATCGAGGCCACGAGCGGCAAGGACAAGGGGGAGTTGAACGTCGAGATGGACTGGGTGGACTCGAAGGGCACGCTGCTTCTCAAGGAGAACACGCACTTCGTGTTCCAGGGGGATGCGGTCAGGCGCGTGATCGATCGAATCACGCGCCTGACCGCGCTGAAAGAACCGGTGGTGCTCGGCGACAACAAGGAAGGCGTGCTCGGCATGCGGATGGCGCGCAGCCTCGAGCAGCCGTCGACGCAGGCGGACTTCTTCGTCGACGCGAGCGGCAAGCCCGGCACGACGAAGACCGTCAACACCGAGGGGGTCACCGGCAACTACATCGGCAGCGACGGCAAGACCGGCGATAAAGTGTGGGGCACCCGCGGTCCCTGGACGATGCTTCAGGGGAAGGTGGACTCGGAACCGGTGACGGTCGCGATTCTCGATCATCCTGAGAACCCGGGCTTTCCGACGTACTGGCACGCGCGCGGCTACGGGCTGTTCGCCGCCAACAATCTCGGGCAGAAGGTCTTCGATGACACGCAGTCCGAGGCGAAACGCACCATCGCGCCGAACGAGTCGATGACCTTCCGGCACCGCGTCCTGATCCTGAACGGTACTGCGGACGCCGCGCAGATCGCCGCCGAGCACCGCAAGTTCGCCGAGAAGAAGTAACCCGGATGCACATCGGCATCCTCGGCGGGGGGAACATCAGCGACACTCACGCGCGCGCGGCGGCGGCGATTCCCGGCGTCACCGTCGCCGCGTGTTACGGATCCAACAAAGAGCGCACCAGCCAGCTCGCCGCTCGCCACAACGCTGCGGTCTACGACGACCTCGAACGTTTCCTGTCGCACAAGCCGATGGACATCGTCGCCATCGGCAGCCCCTCGGGCCGGCATGCCGAGCAGGGCATCGCGGCGGCGCGGCACGGCCTGCACGTGCTCTCGGAAAAGCCGCTCGATATCACGACGAAGCGCGCCGACGAGCTGATCGACGCGTGCAAAGCCGCGGGGGTGAAACTCGGCGTCTTCTTCCAGGATCGGCTCCGGCCGGCGATGGCCGAGCTCAAACGGCTGGTCGACGACGGCGCGCTCGGCAAGCCGGTGATGATCGCCGGGCGCGTCCGCTGGTACCGGCCACCCGATTACTACTCGAGCTCGAAATGGCGCGGGACGTGGGCCCTCGACGGCGGCGGCGCGCTGATGAACCAGGCGATCCACACCGTCGACCTCGTGCAGTGGCTGTTCGGACCAGTCTCCCGTGTGTCCGCCACCGTCGCGACGCGGCTGCACGACATCGAGGTCGAAGATACGGCGGCGGCGGTGCTGGACTTCACCAGCGGCGCGATCGGCGTCATCGAAGCGACCACGTCGCTGTTTCCCGGATACCCGCGCCGTCTCGAGGTCACCGGCTCCGAAGGCACGGTGATCGTCGAGGGCGATACCATCGTCCAGCGCGATCTGCGCGGGTCGACGGAGCCGGGTGGTGGGGGACCGGCCGTGCGCCTCGAGAACGTCGCGTCGCCGGTCGTCTCGGATGCCAGCGCCCACCAGCGGGTGCTCGAGGATTTCATCGCCGCCATCCGCGACGATCGGACGCCGGCCACCGACGGCCGCGAGGGCCGCCGGAGCGTCGAGCTCATCGAGACGATCTACGCGGCGGCCCGGAAAGGACGCGCGCTGGCGCCGGGGGACGTGTGAGGTGGACGCACGCGCGGTCAGCATCGACCAGATCCCGCCGTCGCGGATCGTCGCCTGCGTGCTGGCCGCTCTGGCGCTCGTGGTCGGCGTGTGGTACGCCGCGTTCGGCTTCTCGCTCCTGATGAATCTTCCGCTGGTGACGCATCGCTGGATCGTCGCGTCCGGCGATCAGGATTTCTGGCTCGATATCGCGCTCTTTCGACGCTACGGAGCGGGCCTCGCGCTGCTGGCGCTGGGACTTGGCATTTTCACCGTCCGCGCCGCCGGGCGCACGTTCGCCAGCGCGTACGAGCCGCGGCGGCACTGGCTGCGGCTGATGAGCGTCGCCATCCTGGTCGGCCTGCTGCGGGGACTCGCCGAAGCGATCGCCGGGACGCTCACGGTGTGGCGCATTGGATCGTTCGCCGTGACCTGCATCATCTACGCGCTGCTGTGGGCGGTCGATCGGCCGCCAGAGCGCGCGCCGCGGCTCGCCGCGCGCTGAGGCGGCGCGAACTCCCAACTCCCAACTTCCAACTCCCAAGCCGAGCCGCTCGAGCAAACTGGGCGAAAGCCGCACCAACCAGCTCGTTGGCACGTCTTTCACCTAAGTGGTCCGAGCGAATCGGCTTGGGAGTTGGAAGTTGGGAGTTGGGAATTGATCTATTCTCTTCCCCATGAAACGCCGCGAATTCCTCACGACCGTGGCCACCATCCCCGCGCTCGGCATTGCTGGCGCCGCACAAACGCCGCGTCCCACCGCGGCCTCGACCCGGAAGGGCATGAAGCTCGGGACCGTCACCTACAACATCGCGAAGGACTGGGATCTCCCGACGCTGATCAAGAACCTGACCGACATCGGGCTCGACGGCGTCGAGCTGCGGACGACGCACAAGCAC
>Ga0114129_10006469_pt1 | contig 16615 bp, 13 predicted proteins | sample RhiMetdeltSRZDD1_FD_80071 | JGI IMG/M metagenome (GOLD analysis project Ga0114129, IMG submission 80071) | Populus rhizosphere microbial communities from Tennessee, USA - Rhizosphere MetaG P. deltoides SRZDD1 (version 2) (version 2) | ecosystem: Host-associated > Plants > Roots > Rhizosphere >... | reverse complement strand
CTTCATGGCGCTCTCCTGTTCTTGCTTCGCCACGTTCGCAAGGACGAGAGCACGAGACGGTCGCCGGCGCAGCGGGTGTGACGGCGTCGCTCCCGATAAGGGCTGTTGCGAATTGCGCCCTCGTCTCCTGCGATTGAGCTTTGGTAGGGCGAGCCGACGTGGTCGACGAATGAGAGGGCCGAGCAAATAGAGCGCCAGCGTGATCGCGAACGATCGTCTCACCGTTCACAGTGCAATGTTCGAAAGGGAATGCGCTGAGCGGCGAGTGAGTGCGCGAAATTGAGCGAATGTGGTGTGCAGGAAAGCCGCAGGTGTGGCGGGAATGCTGCGCTACGCTCTCCCGTACAAGAGTGCGTGACGCGAAACGCGAGCGCCGCTCGCCACCGTAGCGTCCGGCCGTTCGCCAACTGCCAGCTGTTGAACAGCGTTACAACGAAAGGGTCCCAGGAACTGGCCCCCTCTAACGTATGGTGCGGAAGAGAGGATAGTCCGCATTAACGCGGTGCTGCGAGAGCCAGTTTACGGAAAATCCCTTATCGGACCGCGCTCGCCGTCTCCGACAGGCCGATTTCTTCGTGGTGCCGACCGTCACGTACCGCCTCTTGTTCGTTCTCGTGCTTCTGGCGCACGATCGCCGACGCATCGTGCATCTCGCTGTGACCGCCAATCCGACGGCGGCGTGGACCGCTCAACCGCTCCGAGAGGCGTTTCCATGGGACCGTACGCCTCGATATTTGATCAGGGATCGCGATCATGCGTTCGACGGGTGGGGAGTTACGGCGTCAGCGATGGGGATTGAAGTGCTCACAGCGCCCGGCGCACCGTGCCAGAACGCGTACGCCGAACGGTTCATCGGATCTCTACGGCGGGAATGCCTCGATCATGTCCTCGTGTTCAGCGCAACGGGACTGCAGCGACTTCTCACCCTCTATCGGCCGTACTACGAACAATCGCGGACTCACCTGTCGCTCGACAAGGACGCGCCGATCCCTCGTCCGGTCGCCGCGCTGAGTGACGACCCTGTCATAGCCATTCCGCAGGTTGGTGGGCTTCATCACCGATACGAACGGGTCGCAGCCTGACTCCGGCGTGCCCGGCTCACGACCTCCCACATGAGCGGCTCGTGGACGAGAGGCCATCCTTGCTTCCAACCACGGACCGCTGTGGAGCACGCAGGCAACAATAGATCCCATCGCCTTCTAAAAGCCGCACTGAAGTGGGGTGCCCTGAGGTCTTCGACCAACTCGCGCTGCCATGACTGGAGTTCTTGGTAGGCACAGCCTCTCAAGATCGTCATGGATGCCGCGCTCACACCAGGGAACGTCATTCAGGATTCAGGGCATGCTCGGCGTTGTGTTGTGTATCGTGACCGCCAACGCTCAGCAGGGGACGCAGCGCGCCGTAATGCTCATGCAGGAATCTTCATCCGTCGCAGCAGATCGCGGTAGCGTGGGTCGCCGCGAATGCCGTCAAAGCGCAGATCCAGCTCTATCCAAATCAGCCAGGCAGAATGATCCTCGTACGCTCTTTGCAGCCATTCCATTGTCTGATCAGTGTCTCCGAGGCCGACATACACGACCGCGACGTCATACGGCGCGACATACCGGTCCTTTGACAAGTCCCTGAGTCTCACAATCGCCTTCTGCGCTTCGGCTCGCTTACCTGACAGCGCATACGCGTGACCAAGGGCGCCTGTGGCGGCAGGCTCATCTCCAGAAAGGGTTTGCCATGCTTGAAACTCCGCAATGGCTTGCCCGAGCATCCCCTTGAGCTCGTAAAACAGGCCCAGATAGGAATGCGCCAACGCAAAGTTTGGATCAATCTCCAAGGTCGTCCTTAGCTGTTCGGCCGCTCGGTCGTATTGACGGGCAAACATGAAATTCCGCGCCAGGACAGCGTTTATGACGGGCGACAGCGGGTCGAGCTCGTGGGCCCGTTTCAGCTCAGTCATGGCCTCATTCAGCCGTCCCATCGGCTCCAGGAAATTCGTGGCCCGCCAGTGGTGGGCCGTTGGATAGGTTGGGTCCAGCTGAATGGCACGCTGGAATTCCCTCTCGGCGTCCGACCAGTCCCAATCGTAGCCCTCGGCATATCCCAGAGACGCGTGAGCTTCGGCCAGTGTGTCGTCTATCTCCAGGGCCTTGATCGCCGCTTCCTTCGCCAGAGGTATCGAGTCTTTGTTCGACATGACTCCGTATACGCCAGACACGCCGTAGCAGTCCGCCAATCCGGCCCAGGCCAGGCCATAGCCGGGGTCTCTGTCGATCGCCTGCTGGAAGTACTGCGCGGCTCGTCGCACCGTTTCTCGCGTCCTGCGATTCCACAAGTAGCGGCCCTTGAGATAGAGCTGGTGCGCTTCGGGACTCTCAGTGGAACGCTTAGTCAGCCGGTTCTGCTCCTCCCTGGTGGGTTTGAGCCGCAACTCTTCCGCGACGTCCTTCGCGATCTCTTCCTGTATCGTGATGATCTCGGACAGCTTCCTGTTGTATTGCCGTCCCCAGAGCTGCGAGTCCGCCGCGACGTCTACCAGCTCGGTTTGGATGTTGAGGTCATCGCCGTGCTGAACGACTCTCCCTGTGAGCACGGCCAGCACGCCGAGCTCTCGCCCAACCTTTTCCGGTTCGGCGTCGCGCCCCCTGTAGCGAAAGGCCCGGCTGCGCGGTACAACTCTCAACCTTGGGAACTGCGAGAGGCTGTTGATCAGATTCTCCGTGATACCGTCGCTGAGGTAGTCGGTGTTCGGGTCGGCTCCGACATTGACGAATGGCAGGACCGCCAGCGAGTCGATCGGGCCACCGGCGGCTCCCCGAGTGAACCACAAACGTCCGACGATCAGACCGACCGCAGCCATCAGGAGCGCTCCGACAGCAATCCGGGTGGCGCGACGTCGCGTCGGCACGCCTGCTGGGAGAGCGCTATCCTCTTCGAGCTCGCGCAATTCGTTTCGGAGATCTTTCGCGCTCTGGTAGCGATACTCGGGATCCTTCACGAGGCACCGCTTGACGATGCGCGAGAGTTCCTGCGGCAGTGCCGGCTTCAAATCGGTGACCGACTGTGGTGTGTCTTTGATGATGGAGGAGAGCAGCGAGACACTCGTGTCGCCAGCGAACGGGCGTCTACCGGTCGCCATCTCGAAAAACATGACCCCTAGCGAGAAGATGTCCGATCGCGGGTCAATGGGTTTCCCCTCGACCTGCTCGGGCGACATGTACTCGACAGTTCCGAGGATACGGCCCTCACCGGTCACGGTGGCCGTTGGAAGTGCATTTGCGTCAGCGTCGAGGGACGCGGGTTCCCTCAACTTGGCCAGGCCGAAATCAAGGACCTTCACGCGGCCATCCGCCGTCAGCATCACATTGCCGGGCTTGAGATCTCTGTGCGTGATCCCGGCCTGATGTGCGGCGCTGACCGCATCAGCCAATGGGATGATGATCTTCAGAAGCCGATCCAGCGGCATGCCCTCAGTCGCGATCAGCTCGTTCAACGACCTGCCCTCGAGGAGCTCCATCGTGAGGAAACGCGTACGATCGGCCTCTTCGACGGAATGGATCGTAACGATGTTTGGATGATTCAGCGCGGCGGCGGCGCGTGCTTCCTGCTCGAAGCGGCGCAGGCGATCGGAATCCGCGCTGAACTCGGCGGGCAAGACCTTAATCGCAACGTCCCGTCGAAGCCGCGGATCGTGCGCGCGATACACCTCGCCCATCCCGCCGACGCCAATGCGCGACACGATTTCATACGGGCCGAGGCGAACGCCTGGTTGCAGGATCACTCGCTAAAGTTGCTGAACATGTGCCCGGCGATCGTCGAGTCGGAGACACACAGTTCGGGCAGCCATCACCGCAACATCGCAAGCCAGCCAGCTTCGGCCTCTTCGAGCGTCGCACCAAACGCCTGCTGAAAGCGCGCGCGAATCATGTCGAGCGAATCGTCGCGTCCACTCGCTCGAAAGAAAGCGAGGAGTGCCGGCAAACCGAAACGCTCCTGCAGATACAGCACGAACGATCCGGCCATCCGATAGGTCAACACCTGATCCGTGATGCCGCGAAACTCATTCGTCGTCACGTACCGACTGATTGGCAGCGGCAGGGTGCCGGCCCGCAAGTAGCCTCGGCACGCCTCGTGTACCTGAAGTCCATTGAACACCACGGAGAAGTCGTTGTGGCTCGGGTCCGTCTGGAATGAAACGGCGATTCCCTCGTTGAAGAAGTCTGAAGGCCGGCCGACGATCGCGGTATACACGTGCACGACCTCATGATTGTCGTAAGGCCAAATGGTGTGAATCACAAACCGTTCCGGTTCGGCGAATCCATTTGTGTTGCCTCGGCCTGTGTACTTGGCCATGGCCTCGCGGGACAAGTACTTCCGGTACTCCACCTTCTGTGGTAATACCACGCCGAGCCGCCCGAGCGCCCAAGCGTTGAACGCCTCTTGCTGTGGCACATTGACCGTGTCCCCGGGCTCGTAAAAGTAGCGCATGGAAACTGTCTCGGAGACGAACGGGAGCTGGGGAGTTGTCGATGGGTTCGTCGGCGAGCTGCCGCAGCCCCACGAGACATGCGCCGCGAGAAGCAGAACGAGAGCATGACGAATGCGCATCGCACCCTCAATCAGGCGCCATGGCCCCCCCGCTGCCGGTCAAGTGTCGCGCAGCCAATAAGGGCGGTCGGGATCCGCTCGAATTATGACACCGAGAGACTGGTCAGGAAACGGTAGACCACCACGGGATCACGAATCCTGTGTCGCGCATTAGACTGCGGTCGACAGGCCGCTGCGGCGACGGCTGATCGTCACAAGGTCAGCGACCACGTCAGGAACCGATGAGAATCCAGTGAGGGAGGCGATTCGTCGAACAGCACTCGTGCTGGCGGAGTGCTCGAGTTGCCGGCCGTCCGGTGAGAGTACGATCGCGGTGCGCGTCGGCTGGTTTCGACCGCTCCAGCGCTCGCCCTGCAAATCGGGTCCGCGAATCCCTTCGGCGGGCTCGATTCCGACACGCAGGTACATCACGGGAGTCGCCGGGCTGACGAACCGCGGAGCTCTCTTCTCGGACATTCTGGACTTCTGCGCGCGAGTTCTCGCCATTCAATTCGGCAGGGCACGATCGATAGACGAACGGTTTCGGATTCCGGAGACGGTCCTGGGCCCTCTCGTCATGGGACGCGCGCGGTCGGGTTCTCTCGGCGATCGCGTCGAGGCGCACGAGTTCGCGATCGCAGCGGCGGTCAGCAGCCGGGGTCATGCGGCCGCGCTGAGGGACGGGCACGTCTCGCAGGACACCGATCGGTTGGCCTCCACGCGTGCTCGGCGCGAGGCGGCCGCGCGGGACATCAGCTCCGCCGGCCCCGCGTCCCCGGTGCCGAGGTACATCTCGTCGGGCGTCTGTCCTCGAAACGCCGAATGTGGAAGCACGTGGTTGTGTTCGTGGACGTAGAACGCCACCAGCCGGCGGATGGTCGCGACGCTCTCGAGCGGGTCGAGGAAGAGCCACTGATGTTTCAGCGAACGCCACCAGGCTTCGATCATCGAGTTCGAGAACTTCAGCTCCGTGAAGGCCAGCAGACGGCGTAGGACGCCCGTGGCGATCAATTCGTCGACCTGGGCGTTGACGTTCTCCACGCCCGCGTCCGCCAACACGACTGGGGCACTCGCTGAACGGGTCACGCCCCGACTCGCCTCGAGCAGCACGGCCACGCTGTTGACGGGTGCGAACGTGTCGGCCACGCGCCACGCCAGAATCCGTCGAGAGAAGTTGTCGATTACGGCGTGCAGATAAGCGCGTGTCCCGTCGAGCAGGCGGATGACGGTGGTGTCGATGTGCCACATCTCGTCAGGTCCAGTCGTGCGTAGCCCCACCTTCGGCTTCGTTGGATGCACATGGACCCGAGGGCGTCGCCAACCGTACTTCCGGACGACTCTAAAGGACTTCTGGACGGAATTCTTCTCGGCAACCGGCGCTAACGTCCGGGCCTTCAGCATCATGCGGCAGGTGCCGGGATTCGGAAGGGAATGACCATTCCGACGGCGAGAGGATGCGATGGCAACGCGTTACTCCTCCAAATAAAAAATCACTCATGTGTTCAATACTGCACAGACAGCTCACGTATCGATCCGTTAGCGTCGAGCCAGCCTTGGATTCCAGCTGTGCGGGATTCAAGCGGAATTCCGGTCTAGGCGGAATCTGGGGCGCCCCCCCACGAACTGAATACTCGTCGTCGAGGAGACCGCCATGCTGCGTGCGTCGGTCTGCCGTCCTCGTCGCGTCGTCGCAAATCACCGCCCAAACTGCGCATTGTCCACAGTCGCAGCCTGGACAGCATTTCACAAACCCGTAGAGTGAAGTTATGAACTCCTCTGAAACCTCTCCGCAGGAGCCGTCTGGCTTGCGGGTCGAACTGGGTGCCAAGCCGAAGTCCTTTCGCTGGGCAATATGGCTGATTTCGGTGTTTGTCTTCGTCGCCGTTGTGACAGGGGCGACGATCGTCGGCTGGTCACCAAATCTGTTACTGGTCCAGCCGCCTTCACGCCTCCCGACTTACCGAAAGGTGAACGATTCTACAGTGACACCACATTCCTCCAAAGTCGGTTCGGTTCTAACGCGGCTTGCCGATAATTATGCCCGAAACGGCGGTGCTGCACTACGCGACTTCGAATCGCAATACACAGTAGCCATCGACTCTAAAGACCGCATTCAGGTTTATCTGATCGGCGAACCAAACGGGCATCTCGAGATAGATCACGACGTTCTGAGCACATTCGACGTTGAGGTGGTGAAGTCGTCCGGTGAGGTAATTCAGGCTTTTGTTCCAGTCAACCAACTGGATCGCTTGGCCGAAGCATGAATCGTGGTCTTGGTAGATGTGCTGGCATGAACGAGACCTTTACGTCGACTAGCCTAACCTTGCAGAACATGATTGGAAAGCAGGCTGCAGGAGTGTGGACTCTAACGATCACGGATGACAGCGCCGGGTTCTCGGGTCAGCTTAACTCGTGGAGCTTGAACCTTACGGTTCCGAAATAGGCCGTGTCTTCTAAGCTTAATCACCCGCATCAGGTCGAGCGATTATGGGTGGTTCAATAAAGGGAGTGAAGAAACCATGCGCAACAGATTTCTCGGTCTGACCGTCATCGCTCTTGTGACCGTTGCTTGTGGACAGACAGGGTCACCGAGCCCGAGCGCTCCGTCAACACTCTCACAGCCAGCAAATATCGCCGGCAACTCCGCCGTCATTGGGACGCTCTCGGCGCATGAAGTTGGCACGTTCGCTTACCACGTCGGTGATGCTTTGATCCAGGGCTTGGGCTTCCCGCCGGGCAACCAAGCCATGGCCGAGAACGGCGATGTGGTCACAGTCATCGGCACGGGCACGTTCGATGTGGCTGCCAAATCGGCAACCGGCGGAGGCACGTTCGTGCACAAGACCTCTGGGGGCACGACTGTCGGCAGCGGCACTTGGGCGGCGAGTGAACTCGTCACGTTCCAGTCCTACGGGAACGCTGTCCCCCAGGGTTTGCCGCCGACCTTCTTCGGCGGGCGCGTGGCGCTAAACGTGTTGCTCACGCCGACCGCGAATCCGTCCGTCCACCGGCCCGCGATCCTGCAGATCGAATGCGCGCTTGGCCACCCTCCGGGCGGTGCAGTCGAAGGGGTCCGACTCAACGTGCGGGACGTCATCAACTTCAACAAGACGGTGCCCGAGAGCGGGGCCAACGTGTATATCAAGGAGTAGCTTCAGCTCGCCAGCGTTGTGAGCTAAACCGCACGCGCTCGGATCATCGGCCAGCTCGCCGAGGTGCGGCAGGAGCTGGACTTCTGCGCATTGTCCACAGTACCGCTCTGGACGCGATTCACGAAACACGTAGAGTGAAGATATGAACCCGTAATGGCCGAAAACTGGGTCAGTGTCATTACGCGGCGGGAGGATAGTCCGCATTAACGCTGTGCTGCGAGAGCCAGTTTACGGAAAATCCCTTATCGGACCGCGCTCGCCGTCTCCGACAGGGTCAGCGCGGTGCTCATGGCCTCGGCGCTACTCGCGTGCTACGTGCCTGCACGCCGGGCGAGTGCTGTGGATCTGATGATCGCGCTCCGGGCAGAATGAGGCCGCACCTTATCCTGCCGCGATACGTGCTCCGCACCATGTGTGATCTTCATCATCCACACAGTTCGCGTACACCCTTTGACACCTGCAAACACCACCGGTCGCGCGTGACGGTGTTACTCTCCGCGTAGCGCGGTCATCGGGTCGACAGCCGTCGCGGTGCGGGCGGGAATCCACGCGGCGACGAGTGCGACGCCAACCAGGAGCACCGCGGAGAGCGCGATGGTCGGCGGATCGATCGGCTCGACGCCGAACAGGAGGCCGGTGAGCATTCCCGACAGCGGAATTGCCGCCAGTCCGCCGACGACGAGGCCGATCGCCGCCATGGTCGCTCCTTCGCCAAGAATCATCCGCAGGATCGTCCCGCGCGTGGCGCCGAGGGCGAGGCGAACGCTGAGCTCGTTGGTCCGCTGACTCACCGAGAACGCGAGCACGCCGGCGACGCCGACCGTCGCGATCGCAAGCGCGAGCAACGCAAAGAGCCCGATCAGCGTGGCGTTCAACCGCTGCGGCGCGATCGTCTCGTTGCGGATCTCCTCGAGCGTCTGCACGTGGTCGATCGGCCGGTTCGCGTCCAGGCCGCGGATCGTCTCGACAACGCGAGGCGTGATCCGGTCCATCGACCCGGCCGTCCGCACGAGCAGCGTCGATTGCGGGCTCGACTGCGTGTCCGGCTGGTACAGGGTATGGAGCGGCGTTCGCTCGATGCCGTCCGCGCGCGAATCCGCGGCGACGCCGACAACTTCCGCCGTCGGCGACCAGCTGCCGTTGAACAGCTTCCAGCTCAGATGGCGGCCGATTGGATTCTGGTCCTTGAAGTAATAGCGCGCCATCGAGTCGCTCAGGATCACAACCGCCGGCGAGGTGGCCGTATCGGTTGGCTGAAACGATCGGCCGACGCGAATGCGTGCACCGATCGTCTCGAAGTAGCCGCTGCTGACCACGCGCGTCACGGTCTTCGGCGCCGACGCAATCGCATCCTGGTCTGCCCCCTCGATCCGGAATTCCCGCGGCTGCGGGAACGACCCGGTGAGCGGCGCGGCCGACGCCATGGCCGCGGATTGGACCGTCGCCTCGGCCCTGACTCGCTCGAGGACGTCGCGCGAGAACTGGACGCGCCGGTCCCGGTTCGGCACGCTGAAGTCCGGAGCCTGCAGGCTGAGGACGTTCGAGAGATCGAATCCGGGATCGATCGCGTAGAGACGCATCAGGGTGCGCGTGAGCAACCCGGCGCCAATGAGCAGCATGAACGACGCCGCGAGCTGACTCACGACGAGCGCACGCTGCGCGCGGCGCCGGCCGATGCTGCCGGTGGCCCGTCCTCCGCCGCTCGCCATCGCGCGCACCGGATCGCTCAGGAAGCCGAATCGCGGCGCCCAGGCAAAGACGAGCGCCATGCCGATCGAGACCACTACCGTAAAGGCCAGCACCCAGCCGTCGAGCGCGATCTCCCCCGTACGGTTGGTGAACCGGCTGGTGTACTTGATCAGGACGTCGAGGCCGGCCACGGCAAGGCCGAGCCCGAGCACGCCACCGAGCGCCGAGAGCACGAGGTTCTCGGCGAGCAGCTGCCGGCGGAGCACGGCGCCGCCCGCGCCGAGCGCCGCACGAATCGCCATCTCCCGCTCGCGCTGCACCAGGCGGGTCAGCGTGAGATTCGCGACGTTCGCGCACGCGATCACGAGCACGAAGAACGTCGTCACGAGCAGGATCATCAGCGTCGGCTTCGCCTTCGCCGTCAGCTCGTCCTTCCACGGCGTGACGATGGTGTCGAAACCCTGTGCTTTCGGGTACGCCGCCGGGTAGGCCTCGTGGAGCCGCGCGGCAATCTGCCGCAACTCGGCCTGCGCTCCGCCGAGCGTCGCGCCCGGGGCGAGGCGGGCGTAGACGTCCGTCATTCGATGGATCCGCTCGTCCTGCATGGACGCGCTCACGTAGTGATCGTTGGCCGCGTAGTTGACGTAGAAGTCCTGTTTGCGCTGCGTCGCGTAGTGCGAGCCCGGCTCGAGCACGCCGACGATGATCGCCTTCCTCACCGTCAGGTCGAGGACCTGTCCGATCACGTTGGGATCGGAGCCGAACACGCGCTGCCAGTACGCATAGGTCAAGACCGCGGCGGGCTGCGCGGCTTTGCCTTCGTCGGACGGGAGCAGCATGCGTCCGAGATGCGGCCGCGCGCCGATCACCTGGAAGAAGTTGGGGGTGACCAGGCCGCCGGTCGCGCGATGCGGCTCACCGCGTCCGATTACGTTGAACGTCCAGTCACCGAACTCGATGAACTGGTCGATCGTCTTCGCCTCCCGGCGGTAGTCCGCGACCTCCGCGAAGGAAAAGCTGGTGTCTTCGATCCCGGCGGTCACTTGCGCTTGACGGAGGTGCATGATCCGATCGGCTTCCGGATACGGGAGCGGCCGCAGCAGCACGCCGTTGATGACGCTGAAGATCGCGGTGTTGGCGCCGATGCCGAGGCCGAGTGTCAGGATGAATGGGAGCGAGAACCCAGGCATCCGCGGCAGCGTACGCAGCGCGAGACGAATGTCGGTGATCACAGCGGCTCCTTGAGGGTGTCTTGTAGCCCGTCTACAGGAGCACAGTGTATACCACAAGCGACTGGCCGTTGAACGTCCTGGCCGCGGGCCGGTCCTGAGGTCGTTGACAGGGCGTGCGCATTGGTCGCTCGTGCGACCACGAGTGCGCACTTCCGGACACTCCAGAGAGATCGGCCCGTCCCGCACTTCGTCCCCGTGCTGCGTAATCACCAGTACAGAAGCGGATCTTGTAGAGTACTTGGCGTCGCTCTGAGGCGGTCGGAGGGCGACGGCGCCGGAGCCGCGACGGGACGTGAGATACGACTTCCTGATCGAGAGTTACGAGACAGAGTGCGTGAAGGTCCTGAGTGTCTGGAGCGAGTTCACGGACAATGATCTTCCAGTGCGACCGCACCCGACCGATCCACGCGGGCGCAGCGTGCACGAGCACATGGTGCATCAGTGCGTGAGTGAAGACACGTGGTTCCGAACCATGCTTGGTATCGACGTGAATGCGCCGCCGCTTCCTGATCACGAAGTCCGGATCGAATTCATGAGGCGGTACGCAGAGGACAGCGGCAAGCGACTGGAGTTTCTTCGAGGAACCGACGAACCCTGGTGGGAAGAGCTGACGACGTTCTTCGACGTGAGACGCTCGAAAGCCTGGGTAATGACGCGCCGGCTGACACACACGTCACACCATCGAGGTCAGCAGATGGCGATGCTGCGCATGCTCGGACGCGACCTGCATAGCAACTACGGACCGACGGCCGACACCGGCGGGCTGACACAGAATCACGCGCCGACGATTTACGCGTACGCGAGCGTGCACGCTCTGCTCGAGGGAGAGGAGCGTGGCGGCGCGAAATCACCGCTGCCGGGTTGGCACGGACAGATGGTAACGGAACGATCGCGTTAGAGCGTCCCTGGCGCGGCCTTGCTAATTGTTGACTCAACCGACGCCACTGGTCTGCCTGACACCGATCATTCGACGCGCACTAACTTGAGCGAGAACGGATTGGCGAACGGGCCGTTCTGGTTGCGGTGCTGAGTCAATGACAACGTGTCCCCGTCCAGTTTGAAGGAGTACGTGATGAACACGCCTTGGCCCATCACCGCGGGGTTCTTCGAAGCGATCGGCCGCATCGTGATGAGACTGTCGGAGGTCACTTCATAGGTCCCGGCTTCGCTGACGACCGGCCCCCATACTGCCCGCAACTCGTCGGCGCTCGCCTTTGCCACGTCTGCCAGAATCGGCCGCGCCCGATCGGTCTGGACTTCGACTCGGCTGTAGTGCTTTGCGGTGATAATGGTCAGGTTGGGTCGTTCGGAGAAAGCGATCGTGCGGGCTTCAGGGCCTGTGGTCGTCGCTTCCACGATCCGCCAAACGCCTTGAACCCGGGGCGTCGACTGCGCCACTGTGCCATCGCTGGTGAGCAACCCTAGGCCGAGCGCTGCGCCGAACAATTTCTGCACAAAGCACCTCCTTGACAAAAGTGTCGCACATGCCTTTGGGATTCCTGGTGATAGAGATCGCCACCCGTCGGAGTCTGGACTGGAATGTCACCGGACATCCGGACGACCCAGTGGACGGTGCAGCAGTTCAGCGCGGTGATCGTGTCACGACCGGCCGGCCAACAACTTCCGACTGGACATCGAGTCGCTGCGAAACCAGTTCTTCTGGGTCTCCATCACGAGTACCGGCTCGAGCCGATCGGGGACATGATTTATTGTCGGACCACAGGTATCCTAGTCGACTGTCCTCTCGATTCGTAGAGTGGCCCGCTCCGTTGTCGCGGCCCGACCATGCGGGCCCGTGTTCGCACAGCCATTATGGTTATCGCTCATCCGGTCCACTAGTCAGTCTCGCGGGGAGGTTTTGATGCGGAACGGAATCCGGCTTCTCATCGCTCTCCTGCTCGCAATCTGCACCTTGAGGACGATCGCGGCACAAATCACGACCAATCCAGTTTCTGCCCCAATCCTGAAACGCGGACTGCAGGTCGAGATCAAGGACGTCGTGCGCCTTCGGGATACGCGCGGGATACGCCCTGCTGATCAGGATGTCACGCCAGCGGGATGGGCGCGCATCAGTTTCGTGCGCGATCTGCCTGACGGCCGCCGCTTTGCGAACGATTCGCGCGGCTTCCTCTATCTAATCGATGCGAACAATCAGCCTCAGGTTTACGCCAACGTCGCGGCGGTGTTTCCTCATGCCGTCTATAACCGCCTGGAGAGCGGATTCATCGGGTTCGCCTTTCATCCCGAGTTCGCGCGAAACGGCCTCTTCTATACCGTGCACGGCGAGCGCGGTCCCGGCAACCCAAAGACGCCCGACTTCATCCCGCCGGGGTTCACGGCAAAGGACGTGACCTACCACGACATCATCACGGAATGGCACGCCACCAACCCCGCGGCCAACACGTTTGCTGGAACACGACGGGAGCTTCTTCGTGAGACTCATGTCGTCGCAAACTTCACGCACCCGATGGGGACCGCCGAATTCAATCCCACGGCAAAGCCCGGCGATCCTGACTACGGGCTGCTGTACACCAGCGGCAGCGATCATGGATTCAGCAACGGCGGAGGACCGAACTCGAACACCGCGAGCCAGACACAACGCCTGGATTCCATCATGACCGCCATCCTGCGGTTCGATCCGCGCAGTCCAAAAGTGACGGGCGGAACGAAGGGGCTCGGCGACTACACGATTCCGATGGCTAATAAATTCGCCTCGGACGGCGACCCGAACACGCTCGGTGAAATCTATGCGTACGGCTTCCGGAACGCCCATCGCATCTCATGGGACACAGATGGCACGATGTTCGCCTCGGACATCGGGATGAACCACATCGAGGAGATCAATATCGTCCGCAATGGCGAGAACTATGGCTGGATGAAACGAGAGGGGTATTGGGAGAACGGCCGGTGGCGCGGCGGCCTGCTCAACGAATTGTTCCCTCTTCCTCAGGAGGTACTAGACGGCCGTGAGAAGGACGGGTTCACGTATCCCGTCGCCATCTACGACCACGACGAGGGACGGGCAGTCACCGACGGGTTCGCCTACCACGGCCGGATCTCGGCACTCGGCGGCAAGTTCGTTTTCGGCGACATCCAGAACGGACGTGTGTTCGCGGCCGATCTCGCCGAGTTGAAGAAAGCTGACGATGGAGTCCCTCAGACCGTGGCACCCATCGAAGAAATCCAACTCTACGTCCGCGACGCGAGTGGTAACCGCATTGGAGTGTCCATGCGGGAACTCGTCGAACGAACGATGGGTACGAGCCTTCCTCGTGTCGACCTGCATATCAGCCGATCTCGTGACGGCGAGCTGCTGCTCACCTCGAGGCAGGATGGCGTGATCCGAATGCTCGTCCCGGATTCAACCACCACAGGAACGGCGCAGTCGCGGCGCTGACAAGTCGTCAATCCTCTAGCGAGGCTGCGCCTTGGACTGTCGAGGCTCCGCCTCGCTAGCCGTGCAAGCACGGCTAGCGCACCACGCACATCGCGGCTGCGGAGATCGCACAGGCGCGCCTGGTGCACGCATTGCTGCAGCCAATCGAGGAGATACTTTCGAAGAGATGCGCGCACTCATTGAGCGGGCGATCAAAAACGGTCAGGCGAGCGCGCGCGTTATCGGGCAGCCTCAACCGAGGCGTCGTATTCATGCGTCAGCGCACGCCGTTTCAGCTCTTTCAGCCCGATGTGGTTCCGTTTTATCGACCAGGAGACTGCCATGTTGAACCGTGCCGCTCTTCTTACGCTGTCCGCGATCCTTTGGCTCAGTCCTGCGTATGCGCAGCAACGGCCGGAACGTCCACCTGCGCCGGCACAAGCGCCCCCGCCGCAACAGCCGGAGCAGCAGCAACGTCCACAGGCTCAGGAACCGCGGCAGGAGCCGCAGGAGCGGCCGCCGGCGCAGCCAGCTCCTCCGACGCGCTCGCCGCAGGATGAACCCGGAGGGCAGCCACCGCGCCGCTGGGAGTTCGCCACGAGCGCCGAAGACAAACTGTCGCGGACCCCACATACGGTTCGCATCGACGGGCGAGAGATTCGGTACACGGCAACGGCCGGCACGTTGCCCATCCGCCTGGAAGATGGAACGCTTGCGGCTCGTATGTTTTTCGTTGGCTACACGCGCGACGGTGAAGATGCACGGTCGCGCCCTGTATCGTTTCTCTACAACGGCGGTCCGGGATCGGCCACCGTCTGGCTGCACATGGGCTCGTTCGCGCCTCGACGGGTCCAGATGGCGGATGAAGGTTTTCAGCCGGCGCCCCCGTTTACGCTCGTCGACAACGAGTCGTCGCTGATCGACACCACGGATCTCGTATTCGTCGACGCAATATCCACCGGATACAGCCGTACGGTCCCCGGCGTCGACCCGACGCGGTTTCACGGCGTCCGGGGCGATCTCCAGGCGTTCGGCGAATTCATCCGGACGTACCTCGACACGTTCGGCCGCTGGCGCTCACCGAAGTTCCTCATTGGCGAGAGCTACGGCACGATTCGATCGGCCGGTCTTGCGCAGGAGCTGCAGACGCGCCACGGCATCGAGCTCAACGGGGTAGTTCTCGTATCGGCCCTGTTGTCCTACCAGACCCTGAGTCCCGCGCCGCAGAACGACGTCGCGTACATCACGCTGATCCCGACGTACGCGGCGACTGCGTGGTATCACAAGAAGCTTCCGCCCGATCTCGCGGCGCGAGGGATCAAGGCAGTCGTCGACGAAGCGCGGGCGTTCGCCTTCGGCGAGTACGCGCAGGCCCTCGTGAAGGGCAACACCTTGACCGACGGCGAGGTCAAGTCCGTGGCGCAGAAGCTGGCTCGCTACACCGGCCTTTCAGCCGATTTCATCATGCGATCGAACCTGCGCGTGAATGCCGGCGATATCGCAAGGAGCTGCTGCGCGACCAGCGATTGAGCGTTGGGCGGCTCGACAGCCGGTTCACTGCCGTCGATGTCGACGCGGCGGGCGAGCAACAGGAATTCGACCCATCCAACACGGCGCTGCAAGGCGCGTATACCGCACTTTTCAGCGACTACGTCCGCAACGAGCTGAAATGGGAGACGAACCTGCACTATCCGACGAGCGGCAATGTGCGCCCCTGGAACTGGGGGGAATTCGAGAACCGCTACATGGACATGACGGAAGCGCTGCGGCAGACGATGGCGCGAAACCCGTTCCTGAAAGTGTTCGTCGCTGCCGGGTACTACGACATGGCGACGCCCCTCGGCGGAATCGAGTACAACGTGTGGCACCTCGGGTACGACAAGACCTTCGTGGAGCGAGTGTCGTTCGGCTATTACGAAGGGGGTCACATGATGTACATCCGGCCCTCCGCGCACAAGGCACTGAAAGACGATATCGGCAGGTTCATCCGATCGATGAACGGTGGACCGAAGACCACGACGAGCGCGAGAGAGGAGAGGAGTAAGTAGATATCCGCATCATCCAGTTGATGCTCGGCCACGCAAGCGTGCAACAGACGCAGCGCTACTTGAACGTCACCGGCGAAGAACAGCGGAAAGGACTCGAGGTGAGTTGGAGCCGACGGGCCCTGAGAAAGCCGTCGCCCGAGGTGACGCGTGCCGTCCGCAGCGCCAATGAAAGTACGACATCGCCGCGGACACGACGACCGTGGCCGCCGCCGCATCGTCCAAGCCTGGGGCCGACGCCAGGCGCCGGCCCAGGAGGTCGCCTCAGAACGGGAGTTTGCCGACGCCGGCGCCCTGCATCACAATCGCCTTCACGTCCGCCGGGTTGTCGAGCGTGTAGCTGTAGTACGAAGCCGGGTCGACCACGGAACCCCCGACGACCGGTTTGCCGCTCGTGCCCACGAAGACGTTGTTCCTCTCCACCATGCGGCCCGTGGGGCCCGAGTAACGGATGGTCATCGGCTCCTCCACGTCCTCAAAATAGTTGCCCTCCACCGTGCAGCCGGCGTTGGCCTGGCAGGCGACACCCACGTCGGAGTTGCT
>Ga0114129_10006467_pt1 | contig 16615 bp, 8 predicted proteins | sample RhiMetdeltSRZDD1_FD_80071 | JGI IMG/M metagenome (GOLD analysis project Ga0114129, IMG submission 80071) | Populus rhizosphere microbial communities from Tennessee, USA - Rhizosphere MetaG P. deltoides SRZDD1 (version 2) (version 2) | ecosystem: Host-associated > Plants > Roots > Rhizosphere >... | reverse complement strand
TAAGAGGCAAGTCCAGTACCAGTCTAAACCACGCGCCAAGGAGACTTTGGCCACGGCAGGGCTGTCCCGCGATGCGGGGACGGCGAGACTTTTTGGAGATGGGCTAGTCAACGGCCGGGCTTGGCTGATGAGCCAGACGCTAACGGAATCCGTAAGTGGCCTCAGGCTTGCGTTGCTCAGCTTGTACCCAGCGCTCACGGCCCTTGCCGTCCGTGGCAACTACACGAGACGGCCTGGGCCGTTCATTTTATGGACATCTGTTGTCCGCGTTGCGGGGCTCTGGCGGAGGCGGCCGGCCACGAGGACGGTCGGGCTTACTTTTCGTGCGTCCGATGCAGACGCGTGTGGTCCACGCCTCTAACATCGCTGGCGCGCAGCTCGGGGCCGCCTTCCCAGACGTTTACGCCGCGTGTCCTGGTAGTCGACGACAGCGAGCAGATGGTGGGCCTGCTCGCCATGTGGCTGGAGGACGAGGGCTGCGAGGTCGCCACCGCGCTGTCGGGACACGAAGCCCTGGACGCCGCGGCAACGTACTACCCGGACATCGTGTTTCTTGACCTGGTCCTGCCGCCGCCCGATGGCTTTCAGGTATTCGAAGGGCTCAAGCAGTGTCTTGCTCCGGAAGTCATCCTGATGACGGGGGTTTCGAGCCCCGATATCGCACGCAGGGCCGCCAGACTAGGCGCTGTGGCGATGCTGCACAAACCCTTTACGCGTGAAGCTGCAATCGCGGCGTATGGCATCGCCTACGACCGGTGCCGGCGCGATCCGCTGTTGCGGCTGCGCGAGCATTTCGGCTCGCTGCCAAGAATCCGCAGCGTCCTGCCGACAAATTGATCGATCTCGACACCCTGCGATCTGGAGGTTACATGTTTAAACGACTTCTCGTCCTGACGCTCGGGTGCATGACCCTGATAGGGGTACGCACGTTCTCCGCCCAGTCCGACGAGGCGGAACGCGTGCAGAAAGCAGCCACGGTTCTCGAACAGATCATGAGCGTGCCGGACAAGGCGATTCCGACACCGGTCATAAAGAAAGCGGAAGCCATCGCGGTCTTCCCCGCAACGATCAAGGGCGGCCTCGGCATCGGCGCGCACAGAGGCAAGGGCATCCTGAGCGTTCGAAACCGTGAGGCCGGCAAGTGGTCGAATCCGGCGTTCCTGACGCTGACCGGTGGAAGCTTCGGCGCGCAAATCGGCGCGGAAGAGATCGATCTGGTCCTCGTCGTGATGAACAGGGCGGGGCTCGAGAACCTGCTGAAAGACGAGTTCAAGATCGGCGCTGACGCGTCGGTTGCCGCAGGTCCGGTTGGCCGCAGCGCCGAAGCATCGACCGATGCCGTGGCCAAGGCGGAGATCCTGAGCTATTCACGCGCGCGCGGGCTCTTTGCCGGGGTCTCGCTTGCCGGCACTGCCATTCGCGCGGATGGCGACGCCAATCAGGCCTATTACGGACGCGCGTTGAGCACGCGCGAGATCGTACGCCCGGGCGAAGTCGTGGTCGGCACGGCCGGTGCGAAACCGAAAGCGCCTGCCGGCGTAGCGGTCTGGCATCGCACGCTCGACAAGTACACCAAATAGCGCGCGATCAACGGTTGGGCTCGATGGCCAGGATCGGATGCAGCTCGATGCAGTTGCGGGAACGGCCGCGCTGGCCGTGATCGAAATCGTAGAAGCCGACTCCCTTCAACCGCACCGTGGTCCCGACCAGAGCGGTTGGCGATCGGCTGCCGACGAGCGTCGAGAACATGGCTTGCGCGCCCATCAGCGTGGTGAGATGCGGCGAGCGCACGGCGCCCTGACACAGCGTATCCGCAAGCTCCGTGACGACTGAGAAGCCGGGCGCCGCCGGATCCTCGATCGCGATGTGATAGTCGCGGTCGACTTCGTGGGCCACGTACGTAATCCGGCCCACGACTTCGAACACGCGGAACTCTTCGGGAAAGGTTCGCCGGTCGGGCAAACTCCCACAGTGACCGGCGAACCCGTTCAGATCCTGGATCGAAATAGGGGTCACCACCGCGGGATCGACGCGCGAGGCGTCATCGTCCGCGAGCGTCTTGACGAACCATCGCTCGATCCCGCACGCGAGTCCGGGCAGCGACGGCGGCAGGCTCGGTGTGGGCCCCGGCGAGACGCTGCTTCCACAGCCACCGACGGAAGCCGCGAGCACAATCCCCCACGCGACGGCGATCCATCGTCGTCCTGACGCGGAGCGCGTTGGATCAGTTTGCAATCTTGTAGAGTTTCGATTCCGTCCGGATGTAGAGCGCGTCTCCCGCGATGGCCGGCGATGCCAGCGACATCTCCGCGAGATCGTTCCTCGCGATTTCTTTGTATTCACTCCCGGCATCGAGGACGAAGGTCAACCCTTCTTCCGTCAACAGAAGGATGCGACCGCCGACCGCAATCGGGGATGCGGAGAACGTGTGTCCTCCGCCGCCTATACGCACCTTGTACACCTGATCGCCAGTCTTTGCATCGAGCACGGTGAGAACCCCTGTGTCGTGCACGAGGTAGGCCCGGCCGTCATACATGAGAGCCGACGGCGTATAGCCGGACGCCCGCGGATGCGACCAGGCGATGAAGTCGTTGCTTCTCGCCTCGTTCTTCAACGAGATGTCGCCGTGCGCGCCTGGTCTGATCGCCAGGAACGGACGGTTTGCGTCTCCCTGGGATCCGCTTCCGACGTAGAGCAGGCCGCCCGATGCGAGCGGGGAGGCCGTCGGCATGGCCATGCCACCCGCGCGCCACAGCTCGGCGCCGTTCGTGTCGTACGAAATGATCAGGCCGTGGCCTGTCGTCACGATCTCCGCGCGGCCATCGTGCTTCCAGATGAATGGCGTCATCCACGACGATCGTGGAAAGCCCGTAGACGGACGCGCGGTGCGCCAGATCTCGTCGCCCTTTTTGGCGTCGAGGACCACGATCGCCGATTCGGCCTCGTTATCCTGAAGCAGGTAAACGCGGCCGTCGTGGACAACAGGTGAGGACGCGGTGCCGAAATCCAAATAGATCGGCCGCGGCTCCCACTGCTTCTTCCAGAGCAGCTCTCCGTCAAATGTGTAGCAGAACAGCCCGACGTTCTGTCCGAACGAGGCGTACAACCGCTCGCCGTCGGTGAACGGCGTCTCGGACGCGTATGTGTTCTTGCGGTGACGTCCGCCAAAAGGTGTGGCGTGGACGGCCTCCCGCTCCCACCTTGTTTTTCCCGTGCGCGCGTCGAGCGCGTAGACCATGTAGCGAATCTCGGAGGCCTCTGCCGACAGCTCGCTGTCGCGGGCCTGCGCACGCCGCAGGATCTCTTCGTCCGACAATCCCTGCGCCGAGAGCTCCGCGATGTACTCGTTGCCGTAGAGGCCCGGCGTCGGCCGCTTGAACGGCTTGCTGCTGATCGCCGACGTCACGAACACGGTATCGCCCCACACGATCGGCGACGACCAGCCGTGGCCGGCGATCGGGACGACCCACTTCACGTGATCGGTGGCCGACCAATGGTCTGGAATGCTCGCAGCGGCCGCCAGTCCACTCATCTCGTGCCCCCGGAACCCGGGCCACGTCTCTTCGGGTCTGGGACTTGCGGCAGAGACCGCCACGGTCAGCGCAAGCACGGCGGTTGTCTTGAACATCGCATCAACCCCGCGGCCCCATTCCTTCTTTCGGCGCATCGACGATGAGCAGCAGCCCTCCGCGGTAGCGGAACACCGCTCGCGAGGGATTCTCGAACTGCGCCGCCATGTCTGCCGGTGTGCGTGTCTTGTAATGCTGCGCCCAGATGTTTCGGGTCTGTTCGGCAGAACCGCACAACACAAGGACCGTAAACAGCGGCGTCACGGGGCGATCATGCGGCAGAGGGTAGCACGCGTCGGCACAGTTGGCTGGCTCTCTGGGACGAACGATGTGGTGGCGCGGATGAGGTGTCGTGTGGGTGTACCTCTTGCACTGACTGAAGTCCATGACCGATGACAGGGTCTTGCGGCACGACATCGATCACGTCAAACGCGATCGTCTCGCCACCGATGACAGCCTGAAGAGCGAACGTTCGGAAGCGGACACTCTGATCGACACCACGGTCGCGCGGCAAACTGGCGACAGGTTGAATCGCCAGCGCCGGGAAACCGAAGAACGGCTGACTGACAGCATCGAGCGCGTTCGAAATGCGGGGGCCGATCTGCCTGAGGTCGCCGAGACGCTCGTCGACGCCGCCGACATGCTCTCGGAAGCAGCAGACGGTCTTGGCCGGGCTGCACAGAAGCTCACCGACGCCACGGACCCCGAAGCTGTCGCAACACTGCATCACGTGGCGACGACGCTGGATAAGACGGCGGACACGGTTGGCGGTGAGCCGCGGGATATCGACGTAGCGCGTCCGGAATCCGCAGATGAGGCACATCCAGTGGTAGCCGATACGCTCGCGAGCGTTGCCGAGAGCCTGGGGGTCGTCGCCGCCACGCTGGCGGAAGAACGGAAGCAAACCGATTCGGCGATGCAGGAGGAGCGGGCGTTCATCGACGAGACGCTCGCTGACGAGCGGAAGGCCGCCGACACGGCGATCGAAGAGGAGCGCGATGCCTGGCGGCATCTGCTGTCGGCCGAACGCCGGGCAACCGATGAGGACCTCGCCCGCGAGCGCGCCGACACGGATCGGGCGGTGGAGCAGGCGATCGACTTATTGAAACACGAGCAGGACGAGCACGACCGCACCCGGGACGTCGTTGTCACGCGAGAAGAGCTGCTGGCGATCGTCAGCCACGATCTGCGAACGCCTCTCAACGTGATCTCGTTGAGCGCGGCGCTGCTCGCGGACGACATGCCCCGCGCCAACCGGTCGGCCCGAACCATGAAGTGGATCGACGACATCCGGCGCGCCGCCAATTTGATGAGCCGTATGTTGTCGGATCTCCTCGACGGCACGCGCTTCGAGGAAGGGCGGTTCCGCCTCTCAGCCGAAACCCGCGACGCCGTCGGAGTGGTCAGGGAGTGCGCCGCTCAATTCGACGCTCTGGCGCGAGCCCACGACGTCACGATACGCGTCGATGTCCCCGCGACACCGGTGGCCGTGGTGGCGCACTTCGATCACGACCGGATCCTGCAGGTGCTCTCGAACCTCGTTCGGAACGCGCTGCAGTTCACGCCCGCCGGAGGGCTCATCGCGTTGCGCGTCACGGCCGAAGCGGACGGCTGTCGCATCGCGGTCAGCGACACGGGTCCAGGAATCCCGGCAGCGGATCGGGAGCGGATCTTCGAGCGCTTTCACCGGTCCGAGTCGGCGGACCGGACTGGTCTGGGGCTTGGGCTCTACATCTCCAAGGCGATCGTGGAGGCGCACGGCGGACGTATCTGGGCCGATGGCGAAGTCGGCCACGGCAGCACGTTTTCATTCACCCTACCTTGTAGCGTCCGGCTTTAGCCGGACTGCACCGCCCGGCTTTAGCCGGACCCGCCGGACTCTCCATCAATCGCGTACCGACGCGCGAGCGACTCGAACGCGGCGATCTGACTCCGCTGCCAGGCTTCGTCGCGACCGAGCTCGGCAGCCATCAGCGCGGCAGCCGCCGGCGCCATCCGCGCCGCGGCAGCAGCGTTGAGAAAGAGCGCGCGGCATCGCCGCGCGAGCACGTCCTCGACCGTCCGCGCCATTTCCGTCCTGGCAGCCCATACGACTTGTGCACGCGTATACGGAAGCGCGGCGTCGAGCGGCTCTGCCAGCGAGGCCGCATCCCTCTCCAGATCGCGGATCGCCTGGGCGTCGGAGCCGTAGACGCTGAGCTGCCCCAGCTCGTGCGAGTGGTCATGAAAGCCGTGGATGCGCAGCGTCGTCGTCGTGCACGCCCTTTCGGGCAACCTCGCCAGTTCCACCGCTTCGTTGACCGCGTCCTCCGCCATGTGACGGTAGGTCGTCCACTTGCCTCCGGCGGTGGTCAACAGCCCGGACGGATCGATATGGATCGTGTGATCCCTCGACAGCGCCGCGGTAATGCGGCTGTCGCCGCTCCGCACCAGCGGACGGATTCCTGCGAACACGCTCAGGACATCCTTCCGCGTCGGCGCCTTGTGAAGGTACAGCGCGGCGGTTTCGAGGATGAATCCGATTTCCGTTTCGAGCGGCTGTGGCTCGAGCGTCGGCTGCGCGACCGGCGTGTCGGTGGTACCGACGACGGTGTGCCCGTGCCACGGAATTGCGAACATCACGCGGCCGTCTCGCGTGTGAGGCACCATGATGGCGCTGGCGCCCGGCAGAAAGGATCGATCGAAGACCAGATGGATCCCCTGGCTGGGTGCGATGAGCGGTGGCGCCGCTGGATCCGCCAGACGGCGAACCTCGTCCGCGAACGGTCCGGTGGCGTTGACGACCACCCTGGCGCGCGCGTGAACCTCGCGGCCGGACTCCATGTCGCGGGCCACGACGCCATCGACGGTGCCGTCGCTCGCTTTCGTGACGGCAGTCACCTGCACGTAGTTCAACAGCGCCGCGCCGTGCTCTGCCGCTGTCTGCACCAGATTGATCAGCAACCGCGCATCGTCAAACTGGCCGTCGTAATACACGACGCCGCCGCGGAGCCCATCAGTTCTGATCGTGGGCAACCGGCGCAAGGTCTCTTCACGTGAAAGGATGGACGATTCCCCAAAGCCATACTTCCCTGCGAGGAGGTTGTAGACCTTCAGACCAAGACCGTAGAAAGGCGTCTCCCACCAGTCATAGTTGGGCACCACGAACGGCAGGTTGCTGACGAGGTGCGGCGCGTTCTGACGGAGGATGCCGCGCTCTTTGAGCGCCTCCATCACGAGCGAGATGTTGCCCTGCTCGAGATAGCGGACGCCGCCGTGAACCAATTTCGTGCTGCGACTCGATGTTCCTTTGCCGAAGTCGCTCTGTTCGAGGAGCAGCACCGAGTATCTGCGCGACGCTGCGTCGACCGCCACACCCGCGCCCGTGGCGCCGCCGCCGATGACGAGGAAGTCCCATGGCTCGCGGCGCGCGTGCAGGCGCGCGAGCATCTCGTCGCGTGTCACTGCGAGAGCAGTCCGCGGAGAAACCGCAGTCCATCCTGCGCCAGCGCATCCGACGAAGGCGCGAGGGGACGCCAGATGGATGTTGCGCGAGCGATGGCCTTGACCTCGCTGGTGAACGTCTCGATGACCACGGCGCCCGTATAGCCAATGTCGCGGCAGGCCGTGGCCATCTCGCGCCAGGGAATGTGACCCGCGCCAGGAGTCCCGCGGTCGTTCTCCGAGACGTGAATGTGACGCAGCCTTGGACCGGCCAGACGAATCGCATCGCCGATCGATCGCTCTTCGATGTTCATGTGAAACGCGTCGAGGAGGATTCCGCAAGCCGGATGAGAGACGCGATCCACGACCTCGACGGCCTGTGCGGCGGTGTTGATGAAGCTCGTCTCGAATCGGTTGAGTGGCTCGATGCAGATCGTGACGCCGCGATCGGCGGCGTATCGTGCAAGTTCGGTCAATTCTTTCACCAGCAAGTCGAGATCGCGCCTGCGTTCGTCGGCCGAGGCCAGCCAGGTCCTGCCGACGGCGCTATAAAGAGGTCCCACGACGTGCGGCGAGCCGAGCGCACGCGCTGCGTCGATGCAGTGCCGGACGTACGCCATCCCGTTCGCACGGACGCGCTCGTTCTGGTCGAGCAGATCGCGGTCGGCGCCGATGACGGCGCAGACGCTGACGGCGAGCTCCTCGTCGCGCGCAATCGCGGCGATGCGTTCATAGTCGAGCTCGCCGGGCGACTCGATCGGAACCTCGACCATGTCATAGCCGAGCTTGGCGATGTGAGCCGAAACGGGGCCGAAGTTCTCCGCGGTCAGCGGTGAAGCCCACAACCAAGTCGTGATGCCAATCCGATTCACGGATGGCGGACTGTATCATGCCTGTGTGGCCCTTTCGTTGAGGACGGCGGTTGCGTCGGCGGATCTCCCCGAGGAAGTGCGTCCGGCGCCGGAACTCTTTAGTCAGGAACAGCTCGAGCTCCACGCGACCGCGCTTGCCGCGGCGCACGTGCTCGCGCCCGATTCAAGCCGTGGCAAGCCCCTGTGGCCGCGCCTCGACAGAAGCGCGCGTCTGCTGGACGAGGCGTATCACCTCCTGACGTCCGGCGCACAGAAGGACGCATGGCCTGTCGGCTCCGAGGACTGGCTGCGCGACAACCATCACGTCGTCCTCGATCAGATCCGCGCGATCAGGCAGGACCTTCCGCGAAAGTACTATCTCGAACTTCCGAAGCTCGCGAGCAGTCCGTTCGAAGGCTACCCACGCGTCTACGTCATCGCGCACGAACTGGTCGCGCATACGGCCGGACGATTCGATCTGCAGACGCTCGTCGGTTTCGTATCCGCGTACCAGCGTGGCGCCGCGCTGTCGATCGGCGAGGTCTGGGCGATTCCGATCATGCTGCGTCTCACGCTGGTGGAGGAGCTGCGCCGGCTTGCGCGCGACGTCCTCGCCGCGCGGCGCGGCCGTGACGAGGCGCATCGCTGGGGCGCGCGCTTCAGGGACGCCGCGCTGGATCCCTCACAGGTCATCGATCGGCTGCTTCGCGATGCGACGCGCGGGAAACGGCGTCTGAGTCCGTCCTTCGTCGTGGAGCTCCTCCAGTGGCTGCGCGATCAGCCCGCGTCAGCTGCACCCGCATGGGAGGCACTGCAGCACGCGCTCGAGTTGCAGGGGGATTCTCCGGACGAGATGCTCCGTCGCGAGCACCACCGCGAAGCGACGACTCATGTTGCCATCGGCAACATCATCACGAGCATGCGGCTGCTGTCGTCGACCGACTGGCCGGTGTTCTTCGAGCGCGTCAGCCTGGTCGAGCAGATTCTGCGTGAGGATCCGGCTCGCGCGTATGCGGAGATGGACTTCCCCACTCGCGATCGATACCGGCACTCGGTCGAGGAGCTTGCGAAAGGTTCGAAGCGGCCGGAGCCCGATGTCGCGCGCCGGGCGGTGGAGCTCGCGCGCGAGGCTGTCGCGACTTCACCCGAGAGCGATCGACGCCACCATGTCGGCTACTACCTGATCTCGCGCGGACGCTTCGTTCTGGAGAAGAGCGTTGGCTATTCACCAACCGTCCGCGAGCGGCTCGCGCGATTCGTCTACGGGCATCCTGCCCTTGGCTATCTCGGCACGATCGCGATCGGAATCGGATTGACGATCGCCAGCCTGCTCTCATACACGGCTCGCCACGGTGGCAGCGCCGTCGACCTCTGGATCGTGGCGCTCGTCGCGCTCCTGCCCGTCAGCGAGCTGGTTATCAGCCTGCTGAACCTGATCGTCACGTCACAGGTTCCGCCGCGGCAGCTTCCCAAGCTCGACATGCGCAGCGGCATCCCCGCCCACGATCGGACCATGGTCGTGGTGCCGGCGATCGTCGACTCGTCGGCGGAGGTCGTCGCGCTGCTCGACGATCTCGAGGTCCGCTTCTTCGCCAATCGCGATCAGCACGTCCACTTCGCGCTGTTGACGGATTTCGCGGATGCGGATCGCGAGACCCTTCCTGAAGACGACACCGTGATCGATGCCGCGCGCTCGGGCATCGATCAATTGAACGCACGGCACGGTCCGGGCAGATTCTTTCTGTTTCACAGGGCGCGCCGCTGGAATCCGGCCGAGCGCCGGTGGATGGGATGGGAACGGAAGCGCGGCAAGCTGCAGGAGTTCAACCGCCTGCTGCGCGGCGCGACGGACACGAGCTATGTCGTGCAGCATGGCGACACGACCGTACTGACGTCCGTCAAGTACGTCATCACACTCGATTCGGACACGCAGTTGCCGATGGAAACCGCACGGCGGCTCGTGGGCGCGCTGTCGCATCCGCTCAACCGGCCGCGCTTCGACGCCCGGCTGCGGCGGGTGACCGAAGGGTACGGCGTGCTGCAGCCCCGCGTGGCCGTCAGCGTGGTCAGCGCCAACCGCACGATCTTCGCGCAGGTATTCGCCGGCCACGTCGGCATCGATCCGTATACGACGGCCGTGTCGGACGTCTACCAGGATCTCTTTCACGAAGGCAGCTACGTCGGCAAGGGCATTTACCACGTGGACGCGTTCGACGCGGCGCTCGCGGACCGCGTGCCCGAGAACACGCTCCTCAGCCACGACCTGTTCGAAGGCCTCTACGCACGCGCTGCGCTCTGCACGGACATCCATCTCGTCGACGATTACCCCGCGCACTATCTGACGTTCGCCGCGCGGCTGCATCGCTGGGTGCGCGGCGACTGGCAGATCGCGCGCTGGCTGTGGCGCACCGTGCCCGACGCGCACGGCCGCAAGGTCCCGAACACGCTGCCGATCATCGCGCGGTGGAAGATCCTCGACAACCTGCGGCGCAGCCTCATGCCGCCGGCCATCCTGACTTTGCTCGTGTGCGGCTGGACGTTTCTGCCGGGATCCGCGTTTCTGTGGACGACGCTGGCCCTGCTGGTGCTCGCGTTCCCGGCGTACACCCAGATCGGACGGTCGATCGCCAGCCGCGTCGCCGGCGTCTCCGTGCGAGCGCATCTCGCCGCTGAGGCGGACAACATCCTCACCAGCCTCCGCCAGGCGGCGTTCTCGATCGTGATGCTGGCGCACCAGAGCGTGTTGATGGTCGATGCGATCGGCCGCGCGCTGGTGCGAATGCTCTTCACGCGGCACCGGCTGCTCGAATGGGTCACGGCCAAACGCGCGCCGGCCGACAGCTCGCTGGGTGCCGTCCTCCGGCGCATGTGGCAAGCGCCGGCGGTCGCCGTGGCGATTGGCGTCCTCGTCGCGCTGACCGCGCCTCAATGGCTGATGCTCGCGAGCCCCATCCTGATTCTGTGGACCATCTCGCCGGTGCTTGCGTACTCCGACAGCTTGCCGCTTGCGCACCGTCGCGCGCCGCTGACGCGATCGCAACGGACGACGCTGCGCCGGCTCGCGCGAAAGACGTGGCGGTTCTTCGAAGAGCTGATCGGGCCAACCGACAACTGGCTCGTGCCCGACAACTATCAGGAGAATCGCGCCGAGCTCATCGCGCATCGGACCTCGCCGACCAACATCGGCCTCCAGCTCCTCGCGACGCTTGCCGCGTACGACTTTGGTTACATCGGTACTACCGACGTACTCGATCGCCTGGAACCGACGTTCGACACGCTGCTGCGGATGCAGCGCTATCGCGGTCACTTATACAACTGGTACGACACCAAAACGCTCGCGCCGCTCCCGCCCGCGTACATTTCAACCGTCGACAGCGGCAACCTGGCCGGCTATCTGTTGACGCTTCGAGCGGGCCTCACTCACATGGCGGAAAGGGATCCGATCGTCAGCCGATCGACGCTACAGGGCGCCGGCGACGCGCTGGATCTGTTCGAAGCGGAGGTGAACGCGATCGTCAAGGGTCCGATCGCACCCCGTTTGAGGAAAGAGCTGGAGAGCATTCGGGGCCAACTGGCGCAGGATCCGATCGCGCTGGCGGCGTGGCGACGTCTGTTGACGGCGATTCGCGAGCGGCTCGGATCGATCAGCATGATCCTGCACGAGATCGAAGAACCGCTGTTGGCTGGCGCGATAGAGGGATCGCCGCCACCTGCTCTGAGTGAAGCGGCCTACTGGCTCGAACGCGCGGAAACTGTTGTCGCCGGCCGCCACGCCGAGCTCGAGCGCATGACGGGATGGATGACGCTGCTCGAAAGAAATGAGCCTCCGAATCTGCCGTCGACGGTCCCCAGTCTCGTCGAGCTGACCCACCGGTGCAAAGCGGCTCTGGAGGCGCTCGCCACACGACCCGCCAGCACGAATCTGCGCGAGACCATCGAGCAAGCGCAGAGGCATGCCGAGGAGCTGATCGAGCGCGCCGAGCGGATCGGCGCGCTCGCGGACGATCTGGTCGAAGAAATCGAGTTCGGTTTTCTGTACAACCCCGAACGGCAGTTGTTTGCCATCGGCTACAGCGTGGCGGACGGACGGCTCGACAACTCCTACTACGACATGCTGGCGTCGGAGGCGCGGCTCGCCAGCTTCATGGCCATCGCGACCGACCGAATCTCGAACGAGCACTGGTTCAAGCTCGGACGCATGCTCACGCCGAGCGGCTCCTCGCGCGCGCTCCTCTCGTGGAGCGCATCGATGTTCGAATACCTGATGCCGCTCCTCGTGATGCGCAACTACCCCGGCACGCTGCTCGATGAAACCTACGAGGCGGTCGTCGAACGTCAGATTCAGTACGGCACGCAGCGCGGCGTGCCCTGGGGAATCTCGGAAGCTGCCTATAACGTGCAGGACCTCGAGGGAAACTATCAATACCGCGCGTTCGGCGTGCCCGGGCTGGGATTGAAGCGCGGGCTCGCGGAGGATCTGGTCGTCTCGCCCTACGCGACCGTGCTCGCTGCGCCGCTCGTGCCCGTCGAGGTCGTCCAGAACCTCGATCGCCTTCGCAGCGAAGGTCTCGCCGGTCGCTACGGTTATTTCGAGTCAATCGACTACACGCCGGATCGGCTGCCCCCCGACTCGAAGGGTGTCCTCCTGCCGACGTATATGGCCCATCACCAGGGAATGAGTCTGATAGCGCTCGACAATCTGTTGAACGGCGCGCCAATGCAGGATCGTTTTCACTCGGATCCGCGAATTCAGGCCGCCGAGCTGTTGCTGCAGGAACGCATCCCTCGGCTCGTGCCGCTCACGAATCCGCCTGCGGAGACCGCGGAGCATGTGCCGTCGGCGCCTCGCGGCGCGGCACCGCCGGTTCGCCGGTACGTCACGCCGCATACGCTCAGCCCGCGGACGCATCTTCTCTCGAACGGATCGTACAGCGTGATGATCACGAACGCGGGCGGAGGCTACAGCCGGCGCCAGGCTCTCGCGATGACGCGATGGCGCGAGGACATCACCGCAGACGACTGGGGCAGCTTCTGTTTCGTGCGCGATCTCGAGACCGCTCGCGTCTGGTCCGTCGCGTATCAGCCGGTCGCCGCCGAGGCGGACGAGTATGAGGCGAGCTTTGCCGTCGATCGCGCGATGTTCCGGCGGGTCGACTCCGGTGTGGAGACGCGGACGGAAATCGTCGTCTCGCCCGAAGATGACGTGGAGTTGCGCCGGGTGTCGCTGACGAACCACAGCCGGCAAACACGAAGCCTCGAGCTGACGAGCTACGCCGAGGTCGTGCTCGCGCCCGCCGACGCCGATATCGCACATCCGGCATTCTCAAACCTATTCGTCGAAACCGTGGCGGTGCCGGATCGTGATGCGCTCATCGCATGCCGCCGGCCGCGCGCGGGGACCGACCGCTCGTATTTGATCCACGTGTTGAGCGGACGCGGACGCATCGGCGCGCCCGTGCAGTTCGAGACCGATCGCGCGCGCTTCATCGGTCGCGGACGGACGTTGAGGCGGCCACTCGCGCTGTTCGGCGCCGACTCGCTGTCGAACACTACCGGGGCCGTGCTCGATCCCATCGTCAGCCTGCGTCACACGATTCGGCTTCCACCGGGCGGGACCGCACGAGTCGCGTTCGCGACGGGGTTTGCGGAGAGTGAGGCGGACGCGCGGCGGCTGATCGAAAAGTATTTCGACCGGCGGGCGGTCGCCCGCGCGCTCGCCCTGGCGGGCAGCCACGGACAGATCGAGATGCGCCACCTGGGGTTGACCCCCGACGACACGATCCGCTTCCAGCGGCTGGCCGGACGCATGTTGTATGGAGATCCGCGACTGCGGTCAACGGAATCGGTCTACCGAAACCGCATGAGCCAGTCGACCTTGTGGAAGTACGGGATTTCTGGAGACCTGCCGATCGCGCTCGCGCGCGTGAGGGAGGCCGCCGAGCTGGATCTGTTTCAGCATCTGCTCAAGGCGCACGAGTATCTGCGGGTCAAGGGATTCTTGTTCGACCTCGTCGTCTTGAACGAATACGGCGGCGGCTATCGACAGGAATTGCAGGATGCGCTTCAGCAGATGTTGGAGAGCAGCCCCGAGCGAACGTGGGCCGATCGGCACGGCGGTGTGTTTCTGCGCCGCGCAGAGCTGATGCCGCAGGAAGATCAGCAGCTCCTTGCAGCGGCCGCGCGCGTCGTCATGGACGGCGCAGAGGGAGGACTCGAGCAGCAGCTGATCAGGCCGCAGCCGCTCGTGCAGGCGCTTCCTCCGGTGCTCAAGCCAAGGGTGGTGCCGGAAGCCTTGGCGCGAGCGCCGGTTGCCCCGCCTTCACCCGCTCAACTGGAGATGTTCAACGGATTCGGCGGCTTCGTGAACGAAGGACGGGAATACCTCGTCCTCGTCGAGGCGCGGCGCGGGGCCATCCCACCGTCGCCCTGGTCTAACGTCGTCGCGCACGCGTCGTTTGGATTTGCCGCGTCGGAGCTCGGGCCCGGTTTCACATGGTCCGAGAACAGCCACGACAACCGATTGACTCCCTGGGGAAACGATCCGGTGCGCGATACCCCGGGCGAAGCGGTGTTCCTCCGCGACGATGAAACAGGTGAGTTCTGGTCGGCAACGCCGCTGCCGGCGGGCGAAGGAGCGCCTTACACGGTTCGCCACGGACAGGGCTACAGCACGTACGAACACGTTCACGGCTCAATCGGATCGCGTCTGACGCTCTTCGTGCCTCGTGACGAGCCGGTCAAGATCTTTCAGCTCGTGCTGCGAAACACGTCTTCTCGAAAGCGCCGCATTTCGATCACGTTGTACGTGGAATGGGTGCTTGGCGAGCACCGAGCGCGCACGCGCGCGCACATCGTGACCAGGCGTGAGCCCGCGACCGGCGCCCTGATGGCGACGAATGCGTTTCGCGACACGTTCGGCGACCGTGTGGCGTTTCTCGATCTGTTTCCGGGTGAGGCGCGCACGCTCACCGGCGACCGCACCGAATTCATTGGGCGAAACGGTTCTCTGGACACGCCGGCCGCGCTCGAACGCAAGCACCTGTCGGACAAGGTCGGTGGCGCGCTCGATCCCTGTGGAGCCGTTCAGGTGCAATTGACCCTCGACCCGTCCGAGGAGCGCGCGGTCATCGGCCAGCTCGGCGAAGCGCACGACGAAGCGGGGGTTCGCACGCTCGTTGAGCGCTATCGCGATCCAGCAGTCGCGGCGAACGCGCTGCGGGACGTCACCGGGTTCTGGGACGGGCTGCTGGGCACGATTCGCGTCAACACACCCGATCAATCGATGAATGTGCTGCTGAACCGGTGGCTGCTCTATCAGACGCTCGCGTGCCGCGTCTGGGGGCGCTCCGCGTTCTATCAGTCGAGCGGTGCGTTTGGATTCCGCGATCAACTTCAGGATGTGCTCGCGCTGCTTTTTGCCGAACCCGATGCGGCCCGCGCGCAGCTGCTGCGCGCGGCATCCAGGCAATTCGTCGAAGGAGACGTGCAGCACTGGTGGCACGAGCCCGCCGGTCAGGGCGTGCGGACGAAGTTTTCTGACGACAGGCTGTGGCTCGTCTACACCACGCTGCAGTACGTCAAGGCCACGAGCGACGATTCCGTCCTCGACGAACACGTGCCGTTCCTGGAAGGACGTCCGCTGAACGCCGACGAGCACGAGGTGTACGAATATCCAACGCGTTCTCGTCAGACCGCCTCGCTTTACGAGCACTGCGTCCGCGCCATCGCGCTGAACCTCGACGTCGGCGCGCACGGTCTGCCGCTGATGGGCACGGGCGACTGGAACGACGGGATGAACCTGGTCGGCGCAGGCGGACGCGGCGAGAGCGTCTGGCTCGGCTGGTTCCTCGCATCGCTTCTGGGCCCATTCGCGGATCTCGCGGACGCGCGCGGCGAGCGCGATCGCGCCAGCGCGTACCGCCGTCACGCGACAGCGTTGTCGCAGGCGCTGGAAAATGCGTGGGACGGCGAGTGGTATCGGCGCGCCTATTTCGACGATGGAACTCCGCTGGGATCGGCGGCGAACGAAGAATGCCGAATCGACTCGATCGCGCAATCGTGGGCGGTCATCTCCGGTGTCAGTACGCCCGTGCATGCGCGCCAGGCCATGGAATCGACGGACACGCATCTCGTGCGCCGGAAGGATGCACTGATCCTGCTGCTGACGCCCCCCTTCGACCACATGACGCCGAGCCCGGGCTACATTCAAGGGTACGTGCCGGGCGTGCGCGAGAATGGCGGTCAATACACGCACGCGGCGTTGTGGACGGTGCTCGCCTTCGCGAGACTTGGAGATGGCGACCGCGCCGGCGAGCTGTTCGCAATGCTCAACCCGGTAAACCACGCACGGTCGGCCGACGATGTGAAGCGTTACAGGGTCGAGCCGTATGTCGTGGCTGCCGACGTCTACTCGCGGCCGCCGCACACGGGACGCGGCGGGTGGACGTGGTATACCGGGTCGGCAGGCTGGATGTACCGCGTCGGAATCGAGGCGATCCTCGGTCTCTCGCTCGATCGCGGCTCGCTTCGCGTCGATCCATGCATCCCGCGGAGCTGGCGCGGCTATGAGGTCGTGTTCCGGCCGCCGCGCGCGGAGTACCGCATTTCGGTCGAGAATCCGGATGGCGTGAATCGCGGCGTGCGGCGTGTCGAGTTGGACGGCGTCGAACGCCCGGATCGCTCGATTCCGATCATCGCTGACGGGGGGACGCATCACGTTCGCGTGGTTCTCGGCTAAGGGACTGGCGTGTCCGCTCTTCAGGACGCGTACCG
>Ga0114129_10006466_pt1 | contig 16619 bp, 13 predicted proteins | sample RhiMetdeltSRZDD1_FD_80071 | JGI IMG/M metagenome (GOLD analysis project Ga0114129, IMG submission 80071) | Populus rhizosphere microbial communities from Tennessee, USA - Rhizosphere MetaG P. deltoides SRZDD1 (version 2) (version 2) | ecosystem: Host-associated > Plants > Roots > Rhizosphere >... | reverse complement strand
TCGACCCGCCCTTGCTCGACGGCCTTCAGGAATTCCGAGAAGTTCGGCGACTCCTGCCCACCGGGCTGGGTGTTGGAGAACACGGTGAAGAGGAGGATGACGATGAGGCCGATGACCATCCAGAGGGCGAGGTTTTTGTAAACCTGGTTCATCGCACCCAGTCTAGCACAGCGAGAAAGGTGAGCCGCGGGCTGACACGACGCGTCAGGCGCGCGTTTCGTCGAGCGCGGCGACGTACGGAAGATTGCGGTACAAACCGCCGAAGTCGAAGCCGTACCCGACGACGAACACGTTCGGAATGGTGAAGCCGACGTAGTCGATCCGCACGTCCACCTGCCGGCGCTCGATCTTGTCGACGAGCGCGCACACCCGCACGCTGCGCGGATGGCGCGCCTCGAGGTTGCGTCGCAGGTAGGAGATCGTGAGCCCCGTGTCGACGATGTCCTCGACCACGACGACGTGGCGGTTTTCCACGGGCATGGCGAGATCGGAGACGATGCGCACCTGGCCCGACGAGCGGTGGCCGGCGCCGTACGAGGCCAGCCCGATGAAGTCGGTCGTGATGTCGCTGGGGATCGCGCGCACCAGATCCGCCATGAACAGGAACGCGCCCTGCAGGACCCCGACCAGCACCGGCGTCTCGCCGACGTAGTCGTGCGCGATCTGCTGACCGAGCTCCGCGATGCGCGCGCGCAGCTCCGGCTCGCTGATGAGCACGCGACCTGGGCGCCCGGTCGTCACGTCAGCGCGGAGTGACGATGGGGGCAACGGACAACCGCTCGCCGCTCAGACGCGCGGCCACCGCGCGCGCCGCGTCGCGCGTAGAAAAGTCCCCCACCTGCACGCGGTACACCGGGCCGTGCGCATCGGCCTCGACGACGCGCGCGTCGTGACCGGCGGAGGCGAGCGTCTCACGCATCGCCTCCGCCTGCGGGCGCACGCGGTACGAGGCGACCTGCACCGTGAAGCGGTTGGTCGCGGGGGCCGCGAGCACGGCTCGGTCCGTGGGCGCCCTGCCCGGGATGGTCGTGGCGGCGTCTCGTCCGGTCAGCGCGTCGGCTTGCTCGCCGGGACGCGGCCCATTGACCAGGGGCTTGCCGGCCTTCGCGGGTTTGGGCGGAGGCGGCGGCGCCGTGAGCGGCGCCGTCAGCTCGTGATAGAAGGTCAGCTGCGGCGACGGCGGCTCCGGCAGCTTCGCGCCGCGCGTCGGGCCACGCTTTCCGATGTCGGCGTCCGTCACGCGCGCGGGCGTCACGGTCGAGCGCGCCATCCAGATGCGCCCGGCGTACACGCCGGCGCCGAACGTCACGCCGAGGATGCTGAGGATGCCGATCAGCACGAAGAGACCGCCGCGCCGCCGCCCGCGCCCCGCCATCTACATGGTCTCGGGCGCGCTGACGCCGAGCAGCGCCAGGCCGTTGGCGATGACCTGGCCCACCGCGGTGCACAGCGCGAGCCGGGCGAGCATGAGCCGGCGATCGTCTTGCAGCACGCGGTGATTCTTGTAATACGCGTGGAACATCCCGGCCAGCTCCGTGAGCCCGTACGCGATGCGGTGTGGCTCGAGCGCGCGGGCGGCGCCGGCCACCACGTTCGGATACTCCAACAACCACTTGATCAGCGCCTGCTCCTCGGCGGCGGCCAGCGGCGACAGATCGATGTCCCGCCACGCGGGAATGGTGAGGCTCTGCTCCGCGGCCTGACGATGGATCGAGCGAATCCGCGCGTGCGCGTACTGCACATAGTAGACGGGATTGTCGCTCGACTGTCGCGTCGCGAGCGCGAGATCGAACTCGAGCGGGCTGTCATGGCGCCGGGTCAGGAAGGTGAAGCGCGCGGCGTCGCGCCCGACTTCCTCCAGGAGCTCCTCCATCAACACGAACTCGCCGCGACGCTTGGACATGCGCACGGGCTGGCCGTCGCGCAGCAGCGTCACGAGCTGCACGATGAAGACGGCAAACGCTTCGGGCGGATGCCCGAGCGCGGACATCGCCGCGCGCATGCGTGACACGTACCCGTGGTGGTCGGGACCGAGCAGGTTGATCACGCGGTCATCGCCGGCGAACTTCACGTAGTGGTGGTACGCGATGTCCACCGCGAAATACGTCAGCTCGCCCGTCCGGCGGCGCAGCACGCGGTCTTTGTCGTCCTCCGCGGCCTCCGCCGTCGTCGAGCGGAACCACAGCGCGCCGTCCTGCTCGTACGTCAGTCCGCGCGCGGTGAGCTCTTGGACGATCTTCTCGGCCAGCCCGCGATCGCGCACGTCGCGCTGCTCGGACGTCCACACGTCGAAATCGACGCCATAGTCGTGCAGGACGCGCCGCTGCTCGGCGACGTAGTGCTCGACGGCCCACCGGCCGAAGTGCTCGACGCGTTCGCGCTCGGGCATCTCGAGCGCGGCCGGACGGCCGCCGCCGTGCTCCTCCACGTAGCGCGCCGCGAGATCGGCCACGTACTCGCCCGTGTAGCCCTTCTCGGGAACGGCCGCCGCCTCGCCGAAGCGCTGGCGGACGCGCGCTTCGAGCGAGCGCGCGAACATCACGAACTGGTTGCCGGCATCGTTGACGTAGCACTCCGTCGTCACGTGCGCGCCCTGCGTGCGCAGCAGACGCGCGAGCGAATCGCCGACGGCGGCGGCGCGCGCGTTGACGATCACGAGCGGCCCGGTGGGATTGGCGGAGACGAATTCCAGGCGCGAGCGCAGCCCGGCGTGGCCCGTCCCGCGGCCATAGGCGGCGCCCGCGTCGAGGATCTCGTGCAGCGCGCTCGACGTCCACGTGGGCGCGAGGAACACGTTGAGGAATCCGGGGCCCGCGACTTCCACGCGGGCGACCTCCGGCATCCCGGGAAAATTCTTGGCGAGCGCGTCGGCGATCTGGCGGGGCGGTCGCTTCGCGGCGCGCGCCAGCGTCATGGCGACGTTGGTGGCGTAGTCACCGTGCTCGGCCTGGCGCGGCACCTCCCACGCACAGTCGTCGGCCGCGGGCAGCCCCGCCGCCGCCAGCGCCGCGCGAACTCCGTCCGTCAGCCGATCGGTGACCGTCATTGAAGCCAACATCGCCCTCCGCGGCGACGCCCTAGATGATACTCAGCGCTCCATGGCCGCCAGCAAGAAAAAGCACAAGCGAATCGAGGAGTAGGAGCGCGCCGACGGTCACCGCCGCGGCCCAGCCGAGGATGCGGACCGCGCGTGGGATGTCGCCGGCGACGGCCGGACGACCGTCGCCCAGGCGATAGGCGCCGCGCTTGGTCAGCGTGAGCCCCAGGGCCCCCGCCATCGCCGCCATCGTCCGGCCGGCGTTCGGACTCGCCGTGCGCGCGCCGTCGCGTCGCCACACGCGGGCCGCGCCGCGCGCATTCTCGCCCGCGGCCGCAGCGCCGGCGACGAGCCCGAGCGCGGCGAGCCGGGCCGGGGCGAAGTTCAACGCGTCATCGAGTCGGGCCGCCACCTTGCCGAACCATTCGAGGGTGCCGTCACGGTAGCCGATCATGGCGTCGGCGGTGTTGACGGCGCGATAGGCGGCCGCCCCAGCCAGCCCAAAGACCAGGTAGAAGCACACGGGCGCGACGAGCCCATCGGTAAGGTTCTCGGCGACCGACTCGACGGCCGCGGACGCGATCTCGTCCGGGCGCAGGTCCGACGTCGCTCGGCTGACCAGATGACGAGCGAGCGCCGCGCGCGCGGTGGCGAGATCCGCGGCCGCCAGCGGCACGGCCACCTCACGCGCCGCCGCGGCGAGCCCGCGCAACGAGAGCAGCAGCGAGAGCACCGCGCCCTCCACGAGCGGCGCCGCCCGGCCACACAGCGGAGCCAGCGCGGCCACGACCGCGCCCGCCACAGCGGCGGCGCCGGCGACGGTCAGCGTCACGAGCGCGCCGGAGATGAACAGCCGCGCCCGTCCGCCCCGGCAAAGCGCCCGGCGGCCGGCGCCGATCGCGCCCCCCATGAAGGCGACGGGATGCAGACGGTTGGGGGGATCGCCGAGCGCCAGGTCGAGCGCGACGGCAACGATCACGGCCAGCGCCGACACGGCTGGCATTATCGACACGTTCGGGGCGATGTGGTACTTCTTCAAACGTGTACGCCGCCCTGAGACGCGCACGCTGGCCTCGCCTGTTGCTGGCCGTGTACCTGGCCTGCCTCGGCCTGGTCTGCGCGTTCATCCTGTTCGAGGTCCTCGACGTCGACGGCTCCGATTTCGTGCCGTTCACCCAGGCCGAAGCCGTCCGGCCCGCCGAATCGCATCACGACGACGTCAAGCGCGTCGTGCTCGCGGCGCTCGCGTTCAGCCTCGTGCTCGGCGCCGCGCTCGCGGCCCGCGCGCTGGCCACGGCGGCGCGCGTCGAGCGCGCCGCCATTCCGCGCGTCCGCCGTTTCGCGCCGACGCCCGCCACGCGCATCCTGCTGCCGCGCGCGACGCTCGCCGACGCCCCGTCCGCCTGACCGCTCCTCGCGCGCACTGATTTAGCCGGCCCTCGTTTCACGCAAGGAGACGTCATGGTCAGGTTCGCATCCGTGCTGGCGGTCATCGTCGCGTCCGCCGCGCCCGCGCACGCGCAGGCGCCCGCGACGCCCGTGTCCCTCGACGACGTCGTGGCGCTCGCGCTGCGCGAGAATCCCACGCTGCGCGCCAAGCAGCACGAATACCGCGCGACGCGGGCGCAGGAGATCACGGCGGGGCTGCGGCCCAATCCGACGGCGAACTCCATCGTCGAGCAGCTCGGCAGCCGCAACGTCGACCCGCAGTACACGGTCAACGTCGGCCAACCCATCGAGCTGGGCGGCAAGCGCGAGCGCCGTCTGGCGAGCGCGCGCGCCGCCACCCGGGTCACCGTTGCCGAGCTCGAGGACACGCGGCGCCAGGTCGTGGCGCAGGTCAAGAAGGCGTTCACCGACGTGCTCGTGGGCGAGGCGACGCTCGGGCTCGCGAACGACAGCCTCCGCGCGCTCGACGAGGTCGAGCGCCTGCAGCGGATCCGCGCCGAGAAGGGCGACATCTCCGAGCTCGAGCTCGCCCGCATTCAGCTGCAGCGCTTCGCCTTCGAGCGCGACGCCGCCGACGCGCGTCAGGCCATCGCCGCCGCGCGCATCGCGCTGCGGGCGGTGGTGGGGCCGCCGGCGCTGCCCGAAGACTTCGCGCTGTCCGGCGACCTCGGCTTCCGCGACACGCCACTCGACGCGACCGCGCTGCGCCGCCGCGCGCTGGACACGCGGCCGGATCTGCGGGCGGCGGAGGCGGCGCGGGTGCGCGCCCGGGCCGACCGCGAGCTGGCGCGCGCCAACGCCTGGTGGGACGTCACGCCGCAGCTCGAGTATCAGCGCATCGGCAGCGACAACACGTTCGGCGTCGGGCTGAGCGTGCCGCTGCGGATCTTCGACCGCAACCAGGGCGAGATCGCGCGCACGCGGGCCGAGGTCGATCGCGCCGACGCGCTTCGCGAGGCGGCCGCCGTGCAGGTGCTGGCCGACGTCGACGCCGCGCTGAGCCAGCTCGCCGTCCAGCGCGACAAGGTGCTCCTGCTGCGCGACACGTACCTGCCCAAGGCGCAGCGGGCGCGCGACACGGTGGAGTTCGCCTACCGCCGCGGCGGCATGAGCCTGCTCGACTTCCTCGACGCGCAGCGGACGTATCGCGAGACCGCGCTCGAGCATCTGCGCACGCTCGGCGCGTACTGGGCCGCTGTCTATCAGCTCGAAGCCGCCGTCGGTGAAGGGGCGGTCGCGCGATGAGCGCCCGCAGCGTCGTCGTCGGCGTCGGGCTGCTCGCCGTTCTCAACGGGTGTGGCCGGCGCCCCGACGACGCGCGCGCGGCAAGGCCGGAGCCCGCGCCGGCGCCGCCGGCGAACGTGGCCGTCGTGGTCGTGCAGCCGCAGTATCAGGAGCGGGCCACGACGCTCGAGACCAGCGGCAAGGCGCAGTTCAACGAGGAGGCGCTCGCGCGTGTGCACGCGCCGCTGACCGGCCGCGTGCTCGAAGTGCTCGCGCGGCCGGGTGAGGTCGTGGAGCCGGGCCATCGGCTCATGGAAATCGACAGTCCCGACCTGGGCGCCGCCAAGTCCGACTACGCGAAGGCGGTGGCCGACGTCGAGCGGGCGGAGGGCGCCCTTCGACTCGCTCGCGAGCTGTTCGAGATCAAGGCCGTGCCGCAAAAAGACGTTCGCGAGGCGGACAACGACTATCGCAAGTCGGTGGCCGAGCGCGAGCGGGCGGCGGCGCGCCTGCGCACGCTCGGGGTCGCCGCCGAGCAGCTGCCGGCCATCGCCTCCCGCGCCGACAGCAGCACGCGCATCGTCGTGACCGCGCCGCGCTCGGGCGTCATCGTGGAGCGCAACGTCGCCCCCGGGCAGGTCGTGGCCTACGGCCAGTCCGACACGCCGGTGAACCTGTTCGTGGTGGCCGACGTGTCGACGATGTGGGTGGTGGCCGACGTGTACGAGCCCGACGTGCCGCGCGTGCGGCGCGGTCAGCGCGTCGTCGTCACCCTGCCCTGCTGCCCGCACGAGCGCTTCGAGGGCACGATCGAATTCATCAGCGACCTCGTCGACAAGGAGACGCGCACGGTGAAGGTACGTGCGGTCGTGCCCAATCGCGGCCGCACGCTGAAGGCCGAGATGTTCGTCAAGGTCGCCATCGCCACCGGCGTGACCCGCGTGCTCACGCTGCCCGTGACCGCCATCCACCGCGAGGAGGGCCAGACGTACGTGCTGCTCGCCCGCGGCCCGGACGACTACGCGCGCCGCCCGGTGCAGATCGGTGTGGAGATGAACGGCGCCGTCGAGGTGCGCGAGGGGGTCACCCGCGACGATCGCGTGGTCGCTTCCGGAAGCATCCTGCTCAAGAAAGCTGCGAAGTGATCGCGCGGCTCGTCGCCTTCGCGCTGCACCAGCGCTTCGTGACGGTGGCGCTGGCGCTGCTGCTGACGGCGGGCGGGCTCCTGTCGTGGACGCGGCTGCCCATCGAGGCCTACCCCGACGTCGGCGACGTCACCGTGGAGGTCATCACGCTCTGGCCCGGCCATGCCGCCGAGGAGGTGGAACGTCTCATCACCATCCAGCTCGAGAAGGAGCTGAACGGCATCGCCAACGTCACGTTCCTGCGCTCCGCCTCGCTGTTCGGGCTGTCGAACATCCGCGTGCTCTTCGCCGACGGCACCGACAAGTACTGGGCCCGACAGCAGGTGCAGGAGCGCATCGCGGGCGCCGAGGTCCCCTCGGACGCGCGGCCCTCGCTCGGATCGTTGTCGAGCGTGATCGGCGAGGTCTACCGCTACACGCTCTGGTCATCGAGCCTGCCGCTCGTCGAGGTCAAGGCCCTTCAAGATTGGGTGCTCGAGCGCGAGTTCCTCAAGGTGCCCGGGGTGGCCGACGTGATCTCGTGGGGCGGTGGCATCAAGCAGTATCAGATCACCATCGATCCCGCGCGGCTGCGCGCGTACAACCTGACGCTCAAGCAGGTCTTCGACGCCGTCGCCGCCAACAACGCCAACGCCGGCGGCTCCTACATTCCCTGGGGGCAGTATGCGCTGACCGTCCGCGGGATCGGCATGATCCAGTCCACGCGCGACGTCGAGAACATCGTGGTGGCGGCGCCGCGTGGCACGCCGGTGCGCGTGCGGGATCTCGGGACGGTCGGCATCGGCCACGCGATCCGCCTCGGCGTGCTCGGCCGCGATCACGACGACGACGTGGTCGGCGGCATCGTCCGCATGCGCAAGGGCGAGAACCCGGGCGCCGTCATCGAGGGCGTCAAGCGCAAGCTCGAAGAGATCACGCAGCTCCTGCCGCCGGGCGTGGAGCTGCGGCCGTACTACAACCGCGAGCGGCTGGTGTCGGCGACCGTGGGCACCGTGATGCGGAACCTCATCGAGGGCGCGGCCCTGGTCGTGCTGCTGCTCTCGCTCTTCCTCTACAACATCCGGGCGGCCGTCCTCGTGGCGCTGACGATTCCGCTGTCACTGCTCTTCGCATTCATCTTCATGGATCTCAACGCGATCCCGGCGAACCTGCTCTCGCTCGGCGCCATCGACTTCGGCATCATCGTCGACGGCGCCGTCATCATGACCGAGAACATCGTGCGCCATCTCGCCGAGCGGCGCGTCACGGGCCATCGCGTCGTCCGCGAGGTGCAGCACAGCGCGCTCGACGTCGCGCGCCCGCTGACGTTCGCCGTGCTGATCATCATGACCGTGTACGTGCCGATCCTCACGTTTCAGCGGATCGAGGGCAAGCTGTTCCGTCCGATGGCCGTCACCATCTCGCTGGCCGTGATCGGCTCGCTCGTGCTCACGCTGACCCTCATCCCCGTGCTCGCGAGTCTGCTGTTCCGCCGCCCGCCGTCCGAGCGCGAGAGTCCGCTGCTTCGCTGGCTGCGCCGCCCGTACGCGCCGGCGCTCGGCTTCTGCCTGCGGCGCCCGGTCGTGCCCGTCGGCGCCGCCGCCGCCCTGCTCGTCGCCAGCCTCGTGGCCTTCACCTTCCTCGGCAAGGAATTCCTGCCCGAGCTGGACGAGGGCGACATGTGGGTGCGCGTGGCGCTGCCGCTGGGCATCTCGGTGGAGGGGGGACGCCCGTACGTCCGCGAGATGCGCGAGCAATTCCTGAAGTTCCCCGAGGTGCGCGCCGTCGTGTCGCAGCTCGGCGCCCCCGACGACGGCACCGACCCGGAGGCGCCGGACAACGCCGAGTTCTACGTGGGCCTCAAGGCACGCGAGGAGTGGACGACGACGCACGACCGCGACGAGCTGATCGAGCGGATGCGCGCCGCCCTGCTGGCCGCCGTCCCCGGCATCACCACGAATTTCTCGCAGCCGATCAAGGACAACGTCGACGAGGCCATGGCCGGCGTGAAGGGCGAGCTGGCCATCAAGCTCTACGGGCCCGACCTGTTCGTCATGGACGCGAAGGCGAGAGAGATCGTGAGCGTGCTGCGACCGATCGCCGGCGTGACCGACCTCGACTACGATCACTTCGTCGGCCTCCCGCAGCTGCAGGTCATCATCGACCGCGCGGCGACCGCGCGCTATGGCATCAACGTGCAGGACGTCCAGGACGGCATCGAAGCCGCCACCAAAGGACGCGTCGTGACCCAGGTCTTCGAGGGCGAGCGCCGCTTCGACCTGGCCGTGCGGCTACCCCGCGGCGACGATCCGCTGGCGACGCTGAAGACGCTCACGGTGAGCGCGCCGAGCGGCGAGCGCATCCCCGTCACGCACCTCGCGGAATTCGTGCAGACGGAGGGGCTGGCGGAGATCGATCGCGAGGCGAACGCGCGCCGCCTGGCCATCAAGTGGAGCGTGCGCGACCGCGACATGGGCGGACTCGTCGCGGAGGCGATGGCGAAGATGAAGGCGGTGACGCTGCCGGCGGGCTACCGCATGGTGTGGTCCGGGCGCTTCGAGGACCAGCAGCGGGCGCTGGCGCGCCTGTACGTCATCGTGCCCCTCGTGATCTTCATCATCTTCATCCTCCTCTTCGGGGCCTTTCAGTCGGTCGGCGACGCGCTCATCATCATGCTCAACCTGCCCTTCGCCCTGATCGGCGGCACCCTGGCGCTGCTGTTGTGGAACACCAACTTCAACATCTCGGCGGCGGTCGGCTACATCGCCGTCTTCGGCGTCAGCGTGCTGAACGGCGTCGTGCTCGTGTCCTCCATCCGTCACGCCCGTGAGGAGGGGCTCGCGCACGCCGACGCGATCGTGCGCGGCTGTACGCTGCGCTTCCGCGCGATCGTCGTGTCGGGCATCGTGGCCGTCATCGGTTTCCTGCCGGCCGCGCTCTCGCACGGCATCGGCGCCGAGATCCAGCGGCCGCTCGCGCGCGTCGTGGTCGGCGGCCTGATCTCCTCGACGCTCCTGACCCTGCTGGTGCTGCCCGCCATCTACGCGTGGCTCGGCGCCCGGCACTCAGCCGCCGACGAGGTCCCGGCATGAGCCCGCGCGCGTGTCTCGTGCTGCTGCTCCTGCTCGCGCTGGTGAGCCTGACGCCGCTGGCGCTGGCCAGTCCGCCCGACCCCACATGGGTAGCCGGATTCTGGGACGACGGCGACCACGACGACGTCGTCGTGCTCGTCTGCGCCACCGCCGCGACCGTGCACCCGGCCCCGCCCGTGTCCGACTGCCGGCGGGTCGTGGCGGGCACCGTGGCCACCGCCGATGTCGGCGCGCCGCCGATCCGCGCGGCCGCCGCCGACGCCACTCGCGCCCCACCCGCGCGCGTCTGATCCCGCCGTCCCGAGGCGCCGCCGGCGTTGCCGGCAGCATTGCCCGAACCGAGCCCGGGCTGCGCGCAGGTGATGCGCGCCGGTCCGAGGAAGGCGTGAGTCATGATCGCGCGTCTCGTCGCGTTCGCACTGCACCAGCGTCTGATCACGCTGGCGCTCGCCCTGCTGCTGACGGCGGGTGGCATCGTGTCGTTCCATGGCCTGCCGATCGAGGCGTATCCGGACGTGGCGGACGTCGAAGTCGACGTCATCACGCTGTGGCCGGGTCACGCCGCCGAGGAGGTCGAGCGCTCCATCACGATTCAGCTCGAAAAGGAGCTCAACGGCATCGCGGGCGTCACGTTCCTGCGGTCGTTTTCCAACTTCGGCCTGTCCAACATTCGACTGCTGTTCGCCGACGGCACCGACAACTACTGGTCACGCCAACAGGTGCTCGAGCGCATCGCCCAGGCCGACATTCCCTCAGACGCCAAGCCGCAGCTCGGGCCGTTGGCCTCGCCCATCGGCGAGGTGTATCGCTACACGCTCGAGTCGACGACGATGCCGCTGATCGAGCTCAAGGCCTATCAAGACTGGGTGCTCGACCGCGAATTCCGCAAGGTGCCCGGCGTCGCCGATGTCGTCTCCTGGGGCGGCGGCACCAAGCAGTACCAGGTGACCGTCGATCCCGAGCGGCTGCGCGCCTACAACCTGACGCTCAAGCAGGTGTTCGACGCCGTGGCCGCCAACAACGCCAACGCGGGCGGCTCCTACATCCGCGAAGGCCAATACGCGCTCATGGTGCGCGGCATCGGCCTCGTGCAGTCGACGGACGATCTCGACAACATCGTCCTTTCGTCGTCGAAGGGCACCCCGGTGCGCGTGCGGGACATCGGGCACGCCGGAATCGGCCACGCCATACGTTTCGGCATTCTCGGCCGGGATCACGCCGACGACCTCGTGCAGGGCATCGTCCTCATGCGCAAGGGCGAGAATCCCGACGCGGTGATCGAAGGCGTGCGCGCGAAGATCACCGAGCTGCAGAAGACGTTGCCGGCGGGCGTGGTGATGCGACCGTATTACAGCCGCGATCGCCTCGTGAAGACCACCGTAACCACGGTCATGCGCAATCTGATCGAGGGCGCCGCTCTGGTCATCGTGCTGCTCTCCGTGTTCCTCTACAACCTGCGGGCCGCGCTCATCGTCGCCGTCACGATCCCCCTGTCATTGCTCTTCGCGTTCGTCTTCATGGATCTGCGAGGGATTCCGGCGAACCTGCTGTCGCTCGGCGCCATCGACTTCGGGATCATCGTCGACGGCGCCGTGATCATGACCGAGAACATCCTGCGCCACCTGAGCGAGCGGAAAGTTACCGGCGATCGCGTCGTGGCCGAGGTCCAGCACGCGGCGCTCGAGATCGCCCGCCCGCTCACCTTCGCCGTCATGATCATCATGACCGTCTACGCGCCGATCCTGACGTTCCAGCGCATCGAGGGCAAGCTCTTCCGGCCGATGGCGGTCACCATCGCGTTCGCCGTCATCGGCTCGCTCCTGCTGACCCTCACCCTGCTGCCGGTGCTCACGACGTTCCTGTTCCGGCGTCCGCCCGCCGAGCGGGAGAGCCCACTGCTGCGCTGGCTGCGTACGCCGTATGTGCCCGCGCTCCGCTTCTGCCTGCGTCGGCCGCTCGTGCCGCTCGCCGCCACCGCCGCGATGTTCGCGCTCGCCCTGCTCGCGTTCACGGTCCTCGGCAAAGAGTTCCTGCCGGAGCTCGACGAGGGCGACATCTGGCTGCGCGTGAAGTTGCCCCTCGGCATCTCCCTGGAAGACGGCAGCCCGTACGTCCACGACATCCGCGAGCGCCTGCTGCGCTTCCCCGAGGTGCGCGTCGTCGTCTCGCAGCACGGGGCGCCCGACGACGGCACCGACCCCAACGGCCCCGACACGGCGGAGTTCTACGTCGGACTCAAGCCGCGCGCCGAGTGGAGATTCGCGGACAAGGACGCGCTCGTCGAGGCGATGGCGGCGCGCCTGGCGGATCTGCGCGGCATCACGACCAACTTCTCGCAGCCGATCAAGGACAACGTCGACGAAGCCCTGGCCGGCGTGAAGGGCGAGCTGGCCATCAAGCTGTTCGGCCCCGACCTGTTCGTGCTCGAGGCCAAGGCGAAAGAGATCGCCGATGTGCTCGCCGGCGTGCGCGGCGTCACCGATCTCGACTACGACCATCTGGTCGGCCAGCCGCAGCTGCAGATCGTGGTGGACCGCAAGGCGGCTGCCCGCTACGGCATCAACGTGCAAGACGTCCAGGACGTGATCGAGGCGGCCACACGCGGCCGCGTGATCACCCAGATCTTCGAGGGAGAGCGGCGCTTCGACCTCGCCGTCCGATTGACCGGCGGCGCCGCGTCCCTGGAGACGTTGCGGGCGCTGACGGTGAGCGCCCCGAGTGGTGAGCGCATTCCCCTCCCGCAGCTCGCGGAGTTCGTCCAGACCGAGGGCCTCGGCCAGATCCTGCGCGAGGGCAACCAGCGCCGCATCGCGATCAAGTGGAGCGTGCGCGAGCGCGACATGGGGAGCCTGGTCGCAGAGGCGATGCGCAAGGTCGACGCGACGGTTCACCTGCCGGACGGCTACACCATGGCCTGGTCGGGGCGCTTCGAAGACCAGCAGCGCGCGCTGGCCCGGCTCTACGTGATCGTTCCGCTCGTCATCGTCATCATCTTCATGCTGCTCTTCGGCACGTTCCAGTCGATCGGTGACGCGCTGCTCATCATGCTCAACCTGCCATTCGCGCTCATCGGTGGCACGCTGGCGCTCTTCGTCTCGGGCACGCACTTCAACATCTCGGCAGCCGTGGGGTACGTCGCGGTCTTTGGCGTGAGTGTCCTCAACGGCGTCGTGCTCGTCTCGTCGATCCGTCAGGCGCGCGCCGAGGGGGTGTCGCTCGGGGACGCGATTCGACGCGGCTGCATGCTGCGGTTCCGCCCGATCGTCGTCTCGGGCATCGTGGCCGTGATCGGCTTTATTCCGGCCGCGATCTCCCACGGGATCGGGTCGGAGATCCAACGCCCGCTCGCCCGCGTCGTGATCGGCGGCCTGCTGTCTTCCACCGTGCTGACGTTGCTGGTGCTGCCGGCGTTCTACGCGCTCATCACGCGGCGCGCAGCCCCCGAGTCGCCGGCTCAGGAGGCGTAGCGGGAAGCGATTCTTCAGCGCATCAGCGTAAAAGACCGTGGGCGACCAGGCGCGCGGTGACGATGCCGCCCAGCCGCTCGACGAGCGCGCTCTCCGAGGGCTGCACGTGCTCGCCCGCGACCCACACGAGCTCCTTGGGCTCCTGTGCGGCGCGGTACAGCGTCAGCGCGTATCGGCGCGGGACGAGCGAGTCGTCGGCGCCGTTGATCATGATGAGCGTGCGGGGCGCGATGGCGGGCGCGTAGCGCTCGGGGGCCAGCGGCGTGAGCCACCACGCGAGCGCGTGTCCGACGAGCGGCGCGATGGCGTGCGCGACCGGCGCGTCCTGCGCCGGGTGTCTGAGCGTGTGCGTGATGAGCGGCGCCATGTCCCCACCGCCGTAGAGCAGGACGACCGCCGCCGGGCGCGCATCGACACCGCCCGCGATGGCGACGACCGCGGACCCGAGGCTGCCGCCAATCAGGAAGATGCGGCGCGGGTCGACGTCGGGGCGCCCGCTCAAGTACTCCGTCAAGAGCAGCACGTCGCAGACGCTGTCGAAGGCGGCCGGGCGCAGCCCTGCGAGCGTGCGCAGCGCCGTGAGCCCGCGCCACGAGCCGGCCCGGAGCTGGATCGGATAATCCGGTGACACGAGGACGGCGTCGCGCGCAATGTCGTCGAGCCCGGCGAGCGTGAGCACGCGGCTGCCGCGCTTGATGCCTCCGACGACTACCGCGCCCGCGTACGGCGGACGGCCCGTCGTCGGTATGCGCACCAGCCCATGGACGTCGAGGCCGCTCGAGCTGTGCAGCGTGAGCTCCTCGAGACTCGAGGCGCCGAGGCTGCGCAGCGGCGTGGTGTCGATTCGCGCCAGGCGTCCCGCCCGTGAGCGCAGCCGCTCAGGGGAGCCCTGCCGTGTCATGACCATCGTCGCCACGACGCCGGCGGCGAGCGCGCCGAGCGCACAGATCGCCACGCCGAGCGTGGCACGGCGAAGAACCCTAGCCGGCGGCGCCCGCGTAGCGCGCCCTCAGCTCCGTCCAGAGCGCCGTCTTCTCCCAGCGAGGCTCGCGCGTGCGCTGCTGTGCGTCGTCGAGCCACGGATTCGGGAAATACACGGTGATCATCTGCTCGCCCCGCCCGTTCCAGAGCCGTAGTCCCCACGCCCCGGGCACGCAGCTGCCGCCGTCCGTGTGAAAGAACGCTGCGCGCGCCACACGGCGGATCGCCGCCTGCTCCGGCGTGGCGGCGCCGCGATGCTCGCCGACGCAGAGATGAAAATGCCAGGCGCCGACGTCGACGGTCAGGTAGCCGTCCAGCATCGAGAGGTTCGGCGGCGACGTGAAGCGGATCTCGTAGGCCGCGCCCTCGATGACGGGCCCCGCAAAGATCTCGGCCCAGTGGCGGCTGAAGAGCTCGGTGAGTAGCTGTTGCACGACGTCCCCCTGCACCGGGACGTCGGCGTATTCCGTCACGCTGTCGTCCGGCCCGCGCTCCACCGTGCGCGTCGTCATGGCGCGCATGGTAACGCGATTCGCCGCGGGCGTCAGCGCGCCTGGGAGGTGACGGGCGCGACGAGCGAGAACGATGTGGCGCGACGTCAATCGGAGCCGCGGCGCGGCTCCGAGTGGCGAGCGCCACGAGGCCCGAGCGAGGAACCGACCGGAGCGTACGCGTTTGTACGTGAGGATCGGCGACGAGCGAGAACGATGTGGCGCGACGTCAATCGGAGCCGCGCGTCAGCGCAGCTCGAAGACCACCGGCAGGCGCACACGCAGCGGGCGCGGCCGCACATCGGGCGGGAACGGCACGCGCGCCAGGCTGCGCGCGGCGCGAAGCGCGGCGTCGTCGAGCACGCTGTGGGACGAGGAGCGAACGATGACGACCTCGCTCACGCGGCCAGACGACTCGAGCGAGATCTCGAGGTGGACCGTGCCGCTGAGCCCGCGCCGCCGCGCCGTGGCCGGGTATTCGAGCGTCTCTTGCAGTCGGCGCCGCAGCGCCGCCAGATACGCGCCGTACATCTCACCCCCACCGTCGCCGGGAATCGCCAGCGCGAGCGCACTGCCGTCGCCAGCGCCGCGCGCCGCCGTTGCGCCGGGCGTGCCTTCACCGCTCGTCAGCCCCGTGGCCCCTGCACCGTCACCACTTGCGCTGGCACCACGCGACGCCGCCGCGTCGTTGGAGACGCTCGGCGCCGTCGTCGCGCCGGCGGCGGGGGCGGCCTGCGTGACGCTCGGTGACGGCTCGGCCGCCGGCGCCGGTCTCGTGACGGGTGCGGGCGGCGGGACGGACGGTGGCTCGGACGGCGTCGCGGCAATCTCAGGTGTCGAAGGAGCCGCAGGAGGCGACGCCATCGGAGTCACCGCCGGCTCGGCCGCCGCGCTTGGCTGCGGCGGCGCCGGCGATGGCGCTGAGCGCGACGCGGCGGATGGTCGCTGCGTCGGCGCGCGAAGCGGCGCGGCGGCGCGCTGCGCCGCCCCGGCCGCCGGCGCGGCGACGTCGGGGCGCGGCGCGCCGCCGCCGCGTGGGGTCTCGGCACGCTCGTCCGGATCCTTCAGCGTGAGATCCATGAACAGCGCGCGCTCGAGCGGCTCGCGGGCAGCCCACACGCCACCGCCCAGCGTCGCCGCGTGTAACGCGAGCGACAACGGCACCCAACGCACCGGACGGATCACGTCTGCGCCCCGTTGGCGTCGAGCCATCGGCGCACGCCACGCTCGAGCGCCTGCCGAGCCGCGCGCGCCGTGGCCCAGCCGACTTCCGTCAGCGGTCCGCCGTAACGGCAGCGCGCGCCGCGTCCGGTTGCGGCCACCACGATCGCATCGCTCGAGGTCCCGGTGGCGGGATGACCATCCTCGCAGCGCACGCCGGCCGCGTGCAGCACGTCGGTCTTCACCTCGGTCAGCGTCGCCACCAGGTTCACGAGCGCGGCGGGCTCGGGATCGGCGTCGACCACGGCGATCGTGTTGATCGTCGCGGGCAGCGCGGCCGCGCGCGCGGTCAGCCCCGCCGCGCTCGGATTGCTCAGCCCGATCGTCGCGACGACGAGCGCATGAACATCGTCCGCCGTTGCCGTGGCAACCTCCGCACGTTCAGTCCACGCGCCGGTGAGCAGCCCGACCCACGGCGCCGGCACGCCGAGGCGGCGGGCGGCGGCGGACACCGTCCCCACCGCGTCGGCGCACTGAAAGTTCTTCGGCACGTGCACGTTGAGCACGGCGCGCGCGCGGGTGAAGCCGCCGCC
>Ga0114129_10006463_pt1 | contig 16621 bp, 25 predicted proteins | sample RhiMetdeltSRZDD1_FD_80071 | JGI IMG/M metagenome (GOLD analysis project Ga0114129, IMG submission 80071) | Populus rhizosphere microbial communities from Tennessee, USA - Rhizosphere MetaG P. deltoides SRZDD1 (version 2) (version 2) | ecosystem: Host-associated > Plants > Roots > Rhizosphere >... | reverse complement strand
ATGAGGAGTCAGTTGTTTGAGACCAAGGCTGATACGTTTTTTCTCATCATCGAAATCAAGCACCACCACTTTCAGTTTCTGATCCAGCTTCAATACTTCGCTCGGATGCGTGATACGACCCCAGCTGATATCAGTGATATACAACAGACCGTCTAAGCCGCCCAGATCCATAAAGGCGCCGAAGTCGGTAATATTCTTGATCGTTCCTTCCAGTACCTGGCCTCTTTCGAGTTTGCTCATGATCTCGGCACGTTGTGCTTCGATATCGCTTTCGATAAGTGCTTTATGAGATACTACGGCGTTCTTAATAGCTTCGTTGATCTTCACTACTTTGAACTCCATGGTTTTTCCTACAAACTGATCGTAATCAGTTACAGGTTTTACGTCGATCTGTGAACCCGGTAAGAATGTTTCCATACCGAATACATCTACGATCAAACCGCCTTTTGTTTTTGAAGTAACAGTACCGGTAATAACTTCGCCGGTTTTGTGAACTTCCACAATTTTTTCCCAGGCACGGGTAATACGGGCCTGTTTACGGCTGAGATTAAGATGACCTTCCCGGTCTTCTTTTTCTACCACCATTACTTCCACTTCATCACCTGTTTTAAGAAGAGGTAAATCACGGAATTCGTTTAACGAAACCAGACCGTCGCTTTTGAAGCCGATGTTGATCACCACATCAGTTTTGGTAAGGGCCACTACCAGACCTTTTACCAGTTCACCGTCGGTAACTGCTTTGAAAGTACCCTCGTAAACAGCATCATACTTTTCTTTCTGCTCTTTTGTGTAAGCTGCTACATTACGTTTGTCGATACTCCAGTCAAAATCGTCGTGAGCACTGTTGTCAACAACCTCGGGGGCCTGTACAGGTGCAGTTGTTGTCGCTGTAGCTTCTTCAACCTGAGGGGCTGCAGAAGACTCCTGTGCATCAGCGTTTAATTGTTTAATAATTAAGTTCTGAAACATGATAAAAAACCCGATGATTTTAATTCGGGCTGCAAAGATAGGCCAAAATGCTGAATTGTAAAGGGATTCAGCGTTTTTTTTCGTTTGATAAAGATCTGATTTGCATAGTGTTAAAGAGCGGCCTAAAGGTGGGTTATTCGCCAGCGGGCGAATGGCCCGCCGGGTTCTTTTTTAACAAGCCGTTTACTTTGCGTATAGCAGGGTGACACTCAATTAAGAGGGAGACCCACTCCTGCTTTACACATCAGCAAAAACGATTATTTCATTCACTGTAAATACTGTACGAAAATGTGAGTTATTATTTTTTCGTCGTACGTGTATAACTAAGATTGTTTTTAATTGCCGAAAATTATTTTTTTGTACGGCTATTCTGATGGGAATTTTTATTTTTACATTTATCGAAATTTTTATTCAACTGACAATTTGTATGATTACACCAGTATTGATCACTTTATTTGAGCGGGACCTGAATAAATTGACTGAAGAAATTACGCAGTACCCTGACGACAGCAGCCTGTGGGTAGTAAAGGAAGGAATTAAAAACAGCGGTGGCAACCTGTGCTTGCATTTAACCGGAAATTTACAACATTTTATAGGCAATGTGTTGGGTGATTCGGGATATATACGGAATCGGGATGCAGAGTTTAATCTGAAGAACATCAGCAAACACAAGCTCTTAAATGAAATAGAGAACGCTAAAGTAGCCGTTAAAGACGCATTGGAACAAACCAGTAAAAAAGAACTGGAAAAAAATTATCCATTGCCTATTAATGGCGAAACCGTAACAACCGAATTCTTCCTGTTGCATTTGCTGGCGCATTTGAGCTATCATACCGGGCAGATCAACTATCACAGAAGGTTGCTGGGTTTTCCGCAGGAGCAGGAGAAAGAACAAAAGGCATAAAGTAACAAAACAAGGTCCGAAAGTCGGCAAGTCCGAAAGTCCGAAAGAATGTTTCATAAGTCGCATGCGTCTTACGGACTTTCGGTCTTTCGGACATTACTGACTTTCCAATTGTTTGGCAATTGCTTTCGCTGCAATATAACCGCTCGTCCAGGCATTCTGGAAATTAAAACCACCGGTAATGCCATCCACATCCAGTATTTCGCCGGCGAAATATAAATGGGGGACTACTTTGCTTTGCATGGTATTCACATCAATTTCCGATAGATTAATACCACCTGCTGTTACAAACTCTTCTTTAAAAGTAGTTTTTCCCTGCACTGTAAACTCCTGTGCACAACAATTGGTGATCAGTTTATTTTGTTCTTTTGCCGGAAGATCGGCCCAGCGTTTGTCGGCATCGATGCCCGATTGCTCCAACAAATACTGCCATAACCGTTGCGGTAAATTAAACGGATTGCGGTTTATTATTTTCTGCGCCGCCATATCAAACCGCAATTGCTGCAGGTATTCGCGCAATGTATGTTCATTATACTCAGGCAGCCAGTTTACAATAATTGAAAACTGATAATTTCGACCGGCCAATTCTCGTGCACCCCAGGCCGATAGCCTCAATATGGCTGGTCCGCTCATGCCCCAGTGTGTAATCAGCAATGGTCCTTTTGATGATAAATTACTGCCGGCTATTTTAACATGCGCTTCGGGCACCGAAACACCCATAAGTTGTGTAATGGCATTACCGGGCATATTAAAGGTAAACAGCGAAGGTACGGGCTCTGCAATGGTATGCCCCAATTGCTGTAACCAGGTGAATTGTGCAGCTTTCGGATAACCGCCGCTCGCAATGCATACGAAATCTGAAGTCAGAATCCGGAAGTCGGATAGTTCAAGCGTAAACTGTTTTTGTTCACTATTTCCTACCTCATCCGATTTCAGATTTCTGACTTCTGACTTCAGATTTCTTACCTCATTCGTCATGCGAATTTCTACCCCAAACCGATTCGCTTCTTTCATTAAGCAATCAATAATGCTTTGCGACGAATTGGTAACGGGAAACATTCGTCCGTCGTCTTCGGTTTTTAGTTGTACACCACGTTCCTGAAACCATTGTATGGTGTCGGTAGTAAAAAACTGATGAAATGCTTTTTTTACAAAGTTGGCGCCGCGGGGATAATTGCGGCTCATATCGGCAATGGAAAAGCAGGCATGCGTTACATTGCATCGCCCGCCGCCCGATACTTTTACTTTCGAGAGCAGTTTATTTGTTTTTTCAAGAATGATCACTTCCAGTGAAGGATGCATGCGGGCCGCATTCACTCCACAAAAAAATCCGGCCGCTCCCCCGCCAATAACTACCAATCGTTTCATGGAGTCATAAGTTGTAAGTTTTAAGTATTAAGTTAAAGACAAGGAAAGTAAGAATAATGAATTACTTATTACTTACAACTTAATACTTACTACTTAAATTCGGATTGGCCTTTTCAGCTGCTTCTATAATGCTGTAATCAGATAGTATATCGGCTTTGTTTTTACGCACACATACATCGTGCTCAAAGTGCACCGAAGGTTTATGGTCAACTGTGCGAACCGTCCAGCCGTCTTCTTCGGTATACACATCTTTTTTGCCCATATTGATCATCGGTTCAATAGCCAGCACCAGCCCTTCTTTCAATACCGGTCCTGTACCACGGCGGCCATAATTCGGTACCTGAGGATCTTCGTGCAATTGTTTACCCAAACCATGCCCTACCAGTTCGCGCACCACGCCATAACCATGCTTTTTTTCGGTATGTTCCTGTATAGCCCAGGCAATATCGCCAATACGGTTGCCAGCAACCGCTTTTTCGATGCCTTTGAATAACGATTCTTTGGTAATGCGTATCAGCTTCGCCACTTCTTCACCGGGATCGCCGATGGCAAATGTATAGGCATGATCGCCATGGTATCCGTTCATATAAACCCCAATATCAACCGAAATAATATCGCCTTCGCGCAATTCATTGTTATCGGGAAACCCGTGCACAACCACATCATTTACCGATATACAGGAGTTGTACGGATACCCTCTATAGTTCAAAAAAGAAGGAACCCCTTTATGATCGCGAATAAATTCACCAATGGTTTTATCGAGCGAAATAGTGGTTATACCGGGCTTTAACATGCCCGCTATTTCAGTAAGCGTTTTACTTACCAGTAAAGCGCTTTCGCGTAACAGTTCAATTTCTGCTTCTGTTTTGTAATAAATCATTTCTTCCGGACTTGTTTATTAAAACAAAACCTGACAACTTTTACAGTAAGCTGTCAGGTTTGGATTGAAAAAAATATTTTTATCAGATGGAAGCCGGCGTAACCTGCTGGCGTCCCTGAATTCTTCCGCTCTTCATTAAGCCATCGTACTGGCGCATCAGCAACTGGGTTTCGATCTGTTGCAGGGTATCGAGAATTACACCCACCATGATCAGCAGCGAAGTACCTCCAAAGAAGGAAGAGAATGACTGCTGAACGCCCAGTCTTTGTGCAAACCCTGGTAAAATACCAACCAATGCCAGCAATACCGCACCGGGGAAAGTAATTTTATCCATAACAGCACCGATATAATCGGCTGTAGGCTGACCGGGTTTTACACCGGGAATAAATCCGTTATTACGTTTCAGGTCGTCGGCAATTTGCTTGGGGTTAAATATCAATGCTGTATACAGGAAGGTAAAACCAATTACCATTACTGCATAAATAACCATGTACCAGTAATTGCTGTGATTACCAAACACCGAAGCCAATCCTTTTGTTGAATCGAAGTTAGATAACAGGGTTGGTAAAAACATGATGGCCTGTGCAAAGATGATAGGCATTACACCGGCACTGTTAACTTTTAATGGTAAGAACTGGCGGGCGCCACCAAACTGGCGGTTACCCACAATTTGTTTGGCATACTGAACAGGCACTTTGCGAACGCCCTGGATCAATATGATCAAACCCATTATAATTGCAACCAGAATAGCTATTTCAATTACGAAGATCAGCAAACCACCACCGCCTCTGTTCGAGCGGGCCGACCATTCCTGCCACAACGATTGCGGGAAACGGGCAAGGATACCTACCATGATGATCACTGAGCTACCGTTACCCAAACCTTTATCGGTGATCTTTTCGCCGATCCACATTACAAACAGGGTGCCTGCAGTAAGTATAACGGTTGTCGATATCCAGAAAAATGGTTTATAAACTTCAACCATGGCCTGGCCGTTGGTTGTATTTAAAAAAGCAACGTAAGCGCTGGCTTGTAAAATAGTAACCAGTACAGTGAGGTAACGGGTATATTGGTTGATCTTTTTACGGCCGCTGTCACCTTCTTTCTGCAATTTCTGGAAAGGAGGATACAGGATGGTCATTAACTGAATAAAGATCGACGCAGAGATATACGGCATGATACCCAACGCCAAAATAGAAGCCTGGGAAAACGCTCCTCCTGCAAAGGCATCAATTAATCCAAGAATGCCGCCAGATGAAGCACCTGTAGTGATTTTATCGGGGTCAATACCGGGCAACACAATGTGGGTGCCTAAGCGGTATACGGCTATCAGGGTAATGGTAACCAGAATTTTACTCCTCAGCTCCTCAATACTCCAGATATTTTTAAGTGTTTGTATGAACTTTTTCACGGATTTGCAAAGTTTTATTTAATCCCTCAAAAGAAAAAAGACGCACCGGTTGAATGCGTCTATGCAAGTTACACAAAATTACTTTATCAATTCTACTGTACCACCTGCAGCTTCAACAGCTTGCTTTGCTTTATCGCTAATGGCATGTACTTTAAAGGTTACTTTGCTTTTCAGTTCGCCGTTTCCTAATATTTTTACCTTATCTGTTTGGCTTATAAGACCGTTGATATATAAATTTTCGAGAGAAAATTCTTTCAGCTCATATTTTTCTACCAGGTGATCTACCTGACCGAGGTTAAATACTTTGTACTCAACACGGAAAGGATTTTTAAAGCCACGTTTGGGCAAACGACGCTGAATCGGCATCTGTCCGCCTTCATGTGCATTTTTACGTTGATAACCTGCACGGCTCTGGCCCCCTTTGTTACCTTTTGTAGAAGTGCCACCTTTACCGGAAGCTTCACCACGACCTAAACGTTTCTCTTTGTGCGTTGCGCCTTTGGCAGGCCTTAACTCATGTAATTTCATTGTAATTTGATTTTTACTTACGGGGAATCGCCCCTCGCTTTATTTAATGTGATAATTTGCTAATGCAATAATGTGCTAATTGAAAATTCCTGACCGGAAGTTCCATTAGCACATTATCAAATTAACTAATTAGCTAATTCTTCTACTTTCACCAGGTGGGTTACTTTGCGAACCATACCCAGGATTTGAGGAGTAGCTTCAACTTCTTTCGAAGCATTGGTCTTATTTAAACCCAGTGCCTGCAGGGTTAATTTCTGCCGCTCGGGCCTGTCAATAGGACTTTTTACTAAAGTTATTTTAATCTTTTTCATGATTCAACTCATTATGGGCTGCCGGCTCCCGGATGCCGATTCACGACTGCCGATTGCCGATTGCCGGTTTATCCGTTAAATACTTTCTTCAGGTTCAGTTTACGCTGACGGGCAACAGTAATCGGTTCACGCAATAAAGCCAGTACTTTAAAGGTTGCTTTTACCACGTTGTGTGGGTTGGCAGAACCGAGCGACTTGGCCAAAACGTCGGTAATACCGGCGGCTTCCAGCACAGCGCGCATACTGCCTCCGGCAATTACACCGGTACCATGGGCAGCCGGTTTAACCAGTACTTTGGCAGCGCCTTCTTTAGCCCATTGGTCATGCGGAATAGTTCCATGCATGATAGGCACTTTTATGAGGTTCTTTTTGGCGTCTTCGATCCCTTTGGTAATTGCTTCCTGTACTTCTTTAGCTTTTCCAAGCCCGTGTCCTACCACACCATTTCCGTTACCAACTACCACCAGGGCAGAAAAACTGAAGGCGCGACCACCTTTGGTTGTTTTTACCACGCGGTTAATAGCCACTACTTTTTCTTTCAGCTCCAGATCGCCGGCTTTAACCCTGTTTAAATTAACTTTTGCCATTATTTCTATTTGAAATTATCGGAATTGTATAATTGAACTAATTAAAATTGAAGTCCGCCTTCTCTTGCTCCTTCAGCTACGCCCTGAACACGGCCATGATACAGGTTACCGCCACGATCGAAAACGAGTGTGGTAATTCCCAGCTCTTTTGCTTTACGGGCAACAGCCTGGCCTACCAGTTTGCTTTTTTCAACCTTGGTTCCTTTTTGCGCAGCGATGTCTTTATCACGTGTAGAGGCAGCAGCCAGGGTGAAGCCATTTTCGTCGTCGATCAACTGTGCGTAAATGTCACTGTTGCTACGAAAAATAGCCAGTCTTGGCTTTGCAGCAGTGCCAGCCACCTTCTTACGAATGCGGTAGCGAATTTTCTGCCTTTGTTCTAATTTGGTATTCATTGCTTTTATTTTATGCTCTCCGATGCTGCCGGAGGGCTAATTTGATAATTTGATAATGAGATAATGTGCTAATTGATCCTTTTATTTTAAGCTCCCGATAAGAATTCAATTACCCTATCGGAAACCTCATTAGCACATTAGCTAATTAGCTAATTAGCTAATTATTACTTACCAGCTGCCTTACCAGCTTTACGACGTACCTGCTCACCCACGTATTTAACACCTTTACCTTTGTACGGCTCGGGTTTACGTAAGCTGCGCAATTTGGCCGCTACCTGACCCAGCAATTGTTTGTCAATGCCTTCGAGGGTAATTTTGGGGTTTTCCCCTTTTTCCTGTGCAGTAGCCACTTTCAGTTCTTTGGGAACTTCAAATATAATATTGTGCGAATAACCCAGCGATAAATCGAGCAGGTTACCCTGATTGCTTGCTTTATAACCTACCCCTACCAGTTCCAGTTTCTTCACAAAACCTTCGGTTACACCTTTTACCATGTTTGCCACCAATGCACGGTACAAACCATGCAATGCGCGGTGACGGATCTGGTCGGTAGGACGGCTGAAAATAACTTCTCCGTCTTTCACTTCTGCTTTAATATCCCGGTCAATGGCCTGTTTCAATTCGCCTTTAGGACCTTTTACAGTGACCACATTATCAGCGCCAACTGTAATTGTAACACCACTAAGAACAGGCACCGGTTTTTTACCTATACGAGACATAACTAATTAAATTTTTAGTTTGTAGTTTATTGTTTGTAGCTCACCGAACCGGTCAGCCCCTATAGGTTAAGGGCTTAATGTATTCGTGAACCTCCCTCTTCGCCAACCGGCGGATCGGGGCGCAAAATTAATAAATATAGCAAAGAACTTCGCCGCCAACATTTTGAACTTTGGCTTGTTTGTCGGTCATTACACCTTGCGATGTGCTGATAATAGCAACACCCAAACCATTCTTCACTCTTTTGAATTCGGCCGGGCTGGCGTACTGACGCAAACCAGGGCGGCTGATTCTTTCCAGCGATTTGATAGCAGGTTCTTTACTTTGAGGATCGTATTTCAGGGCTATTTTAATTACACCCTGTTTAGTATCGTCCTCAAATTTGTATTTCAGAATATATCCCTGATCGTACAATATTTCAGTGATACGCTTTTTGAGGTTAGAAGCCGGGATCTCAACAATCCGGTGTCCGGCTAACTGCGCATTCCGAACTCTTGTCAGGAAATCTGCTATGGGATCAGTTACCATGTTTATTTTAAATTAAACAGTTTTACAATTTTTTAATTACAACAGGCTTTTACCAGGGCTTTCTTTAAGCCTTGTTTTGTGCCTTGTACCTTGTTATATTACCAGGATGCTTTTCTCACACCCGGAATTTTTCCATTCAACGCCATTTCACGGAACGTAACACGACTTAAGCCGAAGTACCGGATATATCCTTTAGGACGACCGGTTATCTGGCAACGGTTTTTCAGACGAACTTTCGAAGAGTTCTTCGGCATTTCATCTAAAGCTTTCCAATCGCCGGCAGCTTTTAATGCAGCACGTTTTTCGGCATACTGCGCCACCATACGTTCTCTTTTTCTTTGTCTGGCTTTTACTGACTCTTTAGCCATAATTTATTTACAATTTTGAGATTTCGAAATTTTGAGATTATTCTGCTGCTTCTTTCTTCACTCCTCTGAACGGCATGCCCAGCTCTTTCAACAATTCAAATGCCTCTTCGTTAGTTTGGGCAGTAGTTACAAAAGTGATATCCAAACCGGTGATCTTATTTACCTTGTCGATGTCGATCTCAGGGAAAATGATCTGCTCGGTGATACCCAGTGTATAGTTACCACGGCCGTCGAACGCTTTTTCATTGATACCTTTGAAGTCGCGTACACGGGGCAGAGCGGTAGCGATCAGCCTGTCGAGGAATTCGTACATTTTTGTGCCGCGTAAAGTAACGCGGGCGCCGATGGGCATGTTCTTACGCAACTTAAAGTTCGAAATGTCTTTTTTCGACATCGTAGGAACTGCCTTCTGACCCGAAATATTGGTCAGTTCGTCAATGGCCACATCAACCAGCTTTTTATCCGAAACGGCTCCGTTTACACCACGGTTGATGCAAATTTTTTCCAAACGCGGAACCTGCATCACAGTGTCATAGCTGAAACGTTTCATTAAAGCAGGTACAACATCTTTTTTGTACTTATCTGCCAGCCTTGGGCTATATTTTATTGTACTCATTTTTTAAAAGCTTAACGCGGAACGCGGAACGCATAACGCAATTAAAAACTATTGTTATCTATCACTTCAGGCTTCCGCTTTCGGCGTTTTGCGTTGAGCGTGTAGCCTTAAGCATTTATTTTATTACCTCTCCGGATTTTTTTGACACACGCACCAGTTTGCCTTCTTCGCGGGTGCGTTTTATTTTCACGGCAGCTCCGGCTTTGGCATCCCACAGCATCACATTTGAAATGTGAATAGCGGCTTCTTTTTTCACAATACCACCACGGGTATTACGAGCCGAAGGTTTGGTGTGTTTGGTAATGATGTTAACGCCTTCAACCAGCACGCGCGATTTATCAGGAAATACTTCCAGTACTTTGCGGGGCTTTTTAGCGTCTTTATCATCACCGGCAATTACCACCACGGTGTCGCCTTTTTTAATATTAAACTTCGGTTTAAATCTGTTGCTCATTTTTTTTAAGCTTAATGCGAAACGCGGAACGCATAACGCAATTAAAAATCAGTTACTCTTTATCGGTTAGCTACAGGCTTTCTGCATTTCGCGTTCTGCCTTCAGCATTTATTTTAAAGTACTTCGGGAGCCAGTGAAATGATCTTCATGTATCCTTTATCACGCAACTCTCTGGCAACGGGGCCGAAAATACGGGTACCACGGGGTTCATCTGACTGATTCAACAACACTACGGCATTATCATCAAACCGGATATAAGAACCGTCTTTGCGGCGCAACTTATTTTTGGTACGAACAATTACCGCTTTGGTAACAGTGCCCTTTTTAATACCGCCGGCAGGAATAGCATCCTTTACGGTTACTACGATTTTATCGCCTATTTTGGCGTAATCCTGGCCGCTGTTTCCCAGTACACGAATGCACAGTACTTCTTTGGCGCCACTGTTATCAGCTACATTTAATCTGGACTCTTGCTGAATCATTGTATTAGCTTTTAGCTCTCGGCCATTAGCTCCGATTGTGTCGGGAGCTATAGCGAATGATTAAAAATATATTTCAAACTTCGTTAGCTTACAGCTTTTGACCTGCAGCTAACAGCTTTATTACTTCGCTTTTTCTACTACCTCTACCAGTCTCCACCGTTTTGTTTTGCTCATAGGGCGGGTTTCCATAATACGAACAGTGTCGCCTATAGTGCACTCATTTTTTTCGTCATGAGCATGGAATTTGGTAGTCTTTTTTACGAACTTACCATAAATGGGGTGCTTTACTTTTCTTTCTACAGCAACAGTAATGGTTTTGGTCATTTTGTTGCTTGTAACCACCCCGGTTCTTGTTTTACGCAAATTTCTGTCAGACATTATTGTAATTTGAAAATTTGAAAATTAGCAAATGTGAAAATTGAACCCCACTTTCTTATCCCGCAATTCCATTTGCACATTAGCACATTTGCACATTGGCTAATTACTTAGCCAGCTCTCTCTTTCTTAATTCGGTTTTTAAACGGGCTGCATCTTTGCGCAGATCGCGTATGCTCATTGGATTTTCCAACGGAGATATAGCATGCGCAAACTCCAGTTTTTTCAGCCTCATCTCATCTTCCGCTATCCGGGCTTTCAGATCTGCCTCGCTCATATCCTTCAGGCTCTTTACAAAATCAATTCTCTTTGACATATAATTAATTTGATAATTTGGTAATTAGCTAATGTGATAATTAAAAACCCATTAGCAAATTAGCACATTGGCTAATTAGCACATTATGCTGTGTAATCGGGCCTAACAATGAACTTGGTTTTGATAGGCAGTTTTTGAGCGGCCAGTTCCAGCGCTTCTTTTGCTACTGCTTCTGATACGCCATCGCACTCAAATAAGATACGTCCTGGTTCTACTACAGCAGCCCAGAATTCGGGGTTACCTTTACCTTTACCCATTCTCACTTCAAGTGGCTTGCGGGTAATTGGTTTATCAGGAAATATGCGGATCCAAACATTACCTTCACGTTTCATAGCACGGGTCATAGCCTGGCGGGCTGCTTCTATCTGGCGGTTGGTTAACCAGATCGCTTCCTGAGCTTTCAAACCGAAAGAACCAAAAGCGATGGTAGTACCACGCTTGGCTACTTCGCGGATGCGGCCTTTCTGCGCTTTCCTGTGTTTCGTTCTTTTAGGCTGTAACATTTATTGTTAATTTGAAAATTTGAAAATTTGAAAATGTGAAAACTGAAAACCATTTGCACATTTGCTAATTAGTCTTGTCTTCTTTCACCTCTGTGTTGACCACCGCCGCCACCGCCTCTTCTGTCGCCACCACGGCCACCGCCGCCGCCTCTTCTGTCTTCACGATGATGTTCACCACCTTCTCTTCTGTCTCTTCTGTCGCTTACATCACTCTTACCACCTACGAAGTTGGGGTTCAGATCTCTCTTGCCCAGGACCTCACCTTTACAGATCCATACTTTGATACCGATCTTACCGTAAACAGTCAACGCAAATACGTTTGCGTAATCGATATCCATACGCAGTGTATGCAATGGTGTACGACCCTGTTTAATTTCTTCGGTACGGGCAATTTCAGCACCGCCCAAACGACCGCTGATCTTGATTTTGATACCTTCGGCACCCATACGAAGTGCAGAAGCGATCGCCATTTTGATAGCGCGTTTGTAGTTAATACGATTTTCAATCTGGCGGGCAATGGTATCACCTACGATCATAGCATCCAGTTCGGGACGACGAATTTCAAGGATGTTGATCTGTACGTCTTCTTTGCCGGTGAGCTTCTTCAACTCTTCTTTAATGCGATCTACCTCGTTCCCACCTTTACCTATGATAATACCAGGCTTGGAAGTATGAATGGTAACGATCAGTTTATTCAGCGTACGCTCAATAACGATCTTTGATATACCACCTTTGTTGATACGGGCGTTCAGATAAGTTCTGATCCTGTTATCCTCAATCAACTTGGTAGAATAATCTTTTTTGTTACCATACCAGTTAGATTCCCAACCGCGGATAATCCCTAACCTGGCACCAATAGGATTCGTTTTCTGACCCATTTATTATAATTTGAAAATTTGCTAATTATTTAACGTCTACAATTATAGTTACGTGGTTACTACGCTTGCGCAAGCGATAAGCTCGTCCCTGAGGAGCGGGTAACATTCTTTTCAAAGTACGTGCGCCATCTACAAAAATTGTTTTCACAATCAGGCTGGCATCAGCAGCGCTTTGTCCTTCGTTTTTCTGCTCCCAGTTATTAATGGCGCTCTTCAGTAATTTGTACAGCGGAGTGGCCGAGTGTTGCGGGTGAAACTCCAGCAACGCCAGTGCTTTTTCCACTTCTACGCCACGTATTTCATCAGCCAGCAAACGCATTCTGCGGGGTGATGTGGGATAATTCTTAAGTTTAGCTACAGCTTCCATTATAATTAAGTTTGTGGTTTGTGTTTGTTGTTCTTCGACTTCGCTCAGAACTTAAAACGATCCTTCGACTACGCTCAGGATTTCAAACCATTAAGCGATTTTCTTACTTGAGTGTCCTTTGAACTGGCGTGTTGGTGCAAATTCGCCCAGTTTATGTCCAACCATAAATTCGGTTACATATACTGGTATGAATTTGTTGCCATTGTGCACAGCAAATGTATGGCCTACAAAATCCGGAGTAATGGTTGAACGACGGCTCCAGGTTTTGATCACACCTTTCTTTGTTTTGCCTTCGTTAATACCAAGAACTTTTGCCTCCAGCTTGGCGGCTACATAAGGACCTTTTTTTATTGAACGAGCCATATCTTATTCTTAATTTGATAATTTGATAATTTGCTAATGTGCTAATTGAAAACCCGAATACCTCATTAGCATATTAGCACATTGGCTAATTAGCTTATTTTGCCAGTTTCTTTCCGTTCTTACGTTGAATGATCAGTTTATCGCTTCCTTTGCCTCTTTTACGTGTTTTCAGACCTTTGGCGTATTTACCTGTTCTTGAACGTGGGTGACCGCCTGAAGCTTTACCTTCACCACCACCCATCGGGTGATCTACAGGGTTCATCGCAACACCACGGTTACGGGGACGAATACCTCTCCAACGGTTACGACCGGCTTTACCCATCATTTCGAGGTTGTGGTCGCTGTTGCTTACTATACCAACAGTAGCATAGCAATTGATCAGTACTTTTCTCAGTTCACCTGAAGGCATTTTCAATACAGCATACTTTTCTTCCTTGTTGGTAAGCTGAGCCGATGTTCCGGCGCTGCGTACCAGCTTTCCACCCTGACCAGGCTGCATTTCGATGTTGTGAACGTTAGTACCCAAAGGCATACTCTTCATCTGAAGGGCATTACCAATTTCGGGTGCAACGCTGTCACCAGATATGATGGCAGCACCTACCTGCAAACCCTGAGGAGCGATGATATATCTTTTCTCACCATCTTTATAATTGATCAGCGCGATAAATGCAGTACGGTTTGGATCATATTCGATAGATGCAACTGTACCTGGAATATTTTTCTTATCGCGTTTGAAGTCGATGATACGGAACATTTTTTTATGTCCGCCACCCATATAGCGCATTGATCTTCTACCCTGAACGTTACGGCCACCGGTAGATTTTGTGCTCTCCAGCAGACTTTTTTCGGGTTGATCGGTAGTTATTTCAGCAAAAGCATTACCAATTCTCCAGCGTGTGCCTGCTGTAATCGGTTTGTATTTTTTAAGTGCCATTGTTAACTTCTTATACTGTTTAAAAATCTTTTGTCAATTCTTTGCGGCGATTGACTTCGCCATTCTTTCCGGCGCCCTTCGGGGCGAGTGCTTAAATATTGGCGTACAGATCGATGGTTTCGCCTTCGGCCACTTTTACGTACGCTTTTTTATAAGCCGGTTTAGTACCTGAAATAAATCCCGATTTGGTGAACCGGTTTTTTGCTTTACCGGGAACCACTACCGTATTTACTTCTGTTACTGTAACACCGTAAAAGCTTTCAACAGCTTTTTTAATTTCGAGCTTATTGGCTTTACGGCTTACACGAAAAGCAAAAGTTCTTTTGGCATCAGACAGCTTATTGCTTTTTTCGGTAACTATAGGTTTTATCAGTACTTCTGCGAGTTTCATAATACTCAATTTGATAATTTGATAATTTGCTAATGTGCTAATTTGAAAATTATAAACCGCTTCATCATTCAACGTCTAATTAGCATATTAGCACATTGGCTAATCAGCACATTTATTATGCTTCTACTTCTTCTTCGCTGAACAATTTGGCAGCGCTTTCGGTCAACACCAGCACTTGTGAATTCACAATATCATACGTATTCATATCGGCGATCAGCGTGCTTAAGGCATTCGGTATATTGCGAACGCTCAGCTGCAGATTGTCGTTATACTCAGGTAATATTACCAGTGCTTTTTTATCATCGATCTTCAGCGCTTCCATAATAGCAATAAACTGCTTTGTTTTGGGAGCATCGAGATTTACATCTTCAATTACAAAAATTGCATTTTCTTTTGCTTTGTAAGCCAACGCACTGATCTTAGCCAGATCCTTCACCTTGCGGTTCAGTTTAAAATCGTAACTGCGGGGTTTGGGACCAAAAATAGAACCACCACCTTTGAACAACGGGTTACGAATGTTACCCTTACGCGAACCACCGGTACCCTTCTGGCGGTGTAGTTTTTTGCTGGAACCTTTTACTTCCAAACGGGTTTTCACTTTGTGCGTACCCTGACGCTGTGCAGCCAGATATTGCTTTACTGCGAGGTAAACAACGTGATCATTCGGTTCTGCTCCGAAAATATCATCGGGTAATTCAACAGAACGACCGGTTTTTGCACCCTTTATACTTAAAACATCTACTTGCATCGTACTTTATATTTAAAATTGCCGATCTCTGATTTTTTCCAAAACTGAATCAGCAACGTCAATCAACAGAATTATTTTTGAATATATACTATTGCTCCGTTATGGCCGGGAACTGATCCGCTTACCAGGATGTAATTTTTATCAGGAAATACCTTTACGATCTTCAGGCTTTTTACTTTTACGCGGTCCTGACCCATGCGGCCGGCCATGCGCATACCTTTAAATACGCGCGAAGCATCGGATGAGTTACCGATTGAACCCGGAGCACGTTGACGGTCGTGCTGACCGTGGCTTTGTTCACCAACACCACTAAAACCGTGGCGTTTTACCACACCCTGAAAACCTTTACCTTTAGTAGTGCCTACGATGTCAACCTTTTCGCCTTCAGCAAAAATGTCAACAGTAATAGCGTCTCCTAAATTCTTTGCAGTAAAATAATTGCGGAATTCCTTTACAAATTTCTTTGCGGCTGTATTGGCCTTTGCGAAGTGATTTTTTTCGGCAGAGTTTGTGTGCTTTTCGGTCTTATCTCCAAAAGCTAACTGGATAGCATTGTATCCATCTGACTCGGTAGTTTTAACCTGGGTCACAATACAGGGACCCGCTTCAATGATGGTGCAGGCAGTTTGCTTGCCATCCTGACTGAAGATGCTGGTCATCCCGATTTTTTTACCAATGATTCCTTTCATCGTTGTTCGGTTTGTGCCTTTCGTGGTTGAAGAGACATTTGCGAAATGATTGCAGAACCGGGGTTCTGTAAGGAGCTTATTCGCCGGGAGGCGAACAGGCACACAACCATGAGCAACTTCAATCTCCGTTTGCTACCGACCTTTTCTGTTAGCCACCGAAGCTTTAGTGTAGATGGCCTTTGGGCCACTTTCACCTGTTCTTCGTCATCTGTTCTTGATGTCCCGACCGCAGGGGCGAGATGAATAAGAAGTACCGGTAGTAAACTAACCTCGAAGGGCTAGTTCATATTTTAAAATTTTTAAAATCGTATTCGTATATGAAAAGGCAAGTTCTGTATCCAAATTCACGATTCACATTTGCCGTTTCACGATACACAACCCAGCGCTGTTTTATCTGCCCGGTTAAGGAACAGAGTTTACAGATGGGATTGAAAGAACTTTATGAAAAAACCCTGTCAGGATTTTTAGAACCCTGACAGGGTTCATACAAAACTATCACGCTTTAATTTCAACTTCAACGCCGCTGGGTAAATCCAGCT
>Ga0114129_10006462_pt1 | contig 16622 bp, 16 predicted proteins | sample RhiMetdeltSRZDD1_FD_80071 | JGI IMG/M metagenome (GOLD analysis project Ga0114129, IMG submission 80071) | Populus rhizosphere microbial communities from Tennessee, USA - Rhizosphere MetaG P. deltoides SRZDD1 (version 2) (version 2) | ecosystem: Host-associated > Plants > Roots > Rhizosphere >... | reverse complement strand
CGTGCTTACACGGGTGAGTGCTTCAAACCCAATCGACCTATTCTGGAAGCCGCCACGGCGCTGATGGCGAAAATTCACGGCGAGTTTAAATTCGATACCGCCGCGACTACCGTCACCACGCCGGTGATGAAGTTTTTCAGGGAGAAGCGCGGCGTGTGCCAGGATTTCGCCCATTTCATGATTTCGTGCCTGCGCTCAAACGGACTCGCCGCGCGTTACGTGAGCGGTTATCTGCTCACGCGCCCGGCGCCCGGTAAGTCGCGCCGAGTCGGCGCCGACGTCTCCCACGCGTGGGTATCTCTATTCGTCCCGGGCAGTGGCTGGATCGACCTCGATCCGACCAATAACCTGCTCCCGTCGTTGGAGCATGTCACCATCGGCTGGGGCCGCGATTTCTCCGACATCACGCCGCTCCGTGGCGTCATCAACGGCGGCGGCGTTCAGACCCTGGAAGTAAAGGTGACTGTCGAACCGTTAGAGAATGCCGAAATGGCATCGTTCTCGTAGGGGAGCAATTCATTGCGCCCTCTTCTTGTCGCGGAAAATTAACCGACGCTGTTTTCTTTCGCCGTCACAGGAGACTCATCAGTCAGCGTTAGAAGAACATCGGCATACCAAGCGCAATTCAGATTCAGACGCTCATCCTCGTTGCTATCGCGGTTGCTCACATCCATACGCGCGGCGTGCACGCCGAGTAACATCCACGGGAAATCGGCGCGGCCGGAACGCTCCGTGGTGACGCGCGCGACGACCGGCGCGCCGCTGGTGCCGCGGTGCATCGTGGCATCCGTCAGGAAATATCCTTGTCCCTGAAAACGTATACCGAACGCCGAAGCGATCACCGCCTGGCGCGCCACCGGCAGATGATGCAAGTGGTCATGAAATCCCAATGGAAAACCGACGATCAGCACGGCAGTTCCCACTTCGATCTGATCGAACTCAGTGACGAGATGGTAGGGAGTAAAGCTTGACAGAAGAATCGTCTTCGGCAGCGCCGCCCGTTGCAGCTCCACGGCGACAATATCAACGCTGCCGCCGGAGTCAGTCCCTTGGCGCCAAACCGGATCATTGCCCCGATAAAGTGGAATCGACATCTGTGTCACCACCGCGATGTTTTTCGGATCGACGTGCAGCTCGATTTCCAGTCGGTCAGGCCGGTGATTACTGGCCTCATCCAACACAACGTGACGGCTCGTAACGAGATAGAGCCGGTCATCGCGCTCGAAAAAAAAGCCGGTGGCGCCGGTCAAGGTTTTCCCGGCCGACATGGTTGAAACTCGGGTTACGGCGACGAGCAGTGATTCGATCAAGACTGAGGTCCTCGGAAATTACGCTTGTAAAATAGAGATCACCGGGCTTTCAACGCACCCAATGACTTCTATTGCACCTTACGTTCGCGTCTTCGCGAGTTCAAGCTCGCGCGGCGACATGGTTTTCGCCCGCGAACCTCATTGTCTTCTGACCCAGATAACGAACCCCAGAGCGAGAGCGACGAAAATCGCCACAATGATTGTATCGGCTGATAGTTCCAACATTTTTCACCCCCATGCCCACGACGAGCCGGAGAACAGCACCGAGGATCGGCAAACGACACCGCTCGGCGGCGAATCGGGGCGCAACGATTAAATTTTTCTGGATACTGCGAGAGCTATGTAACGGTATCCGAAGGGGGGGAACGAATCAGGAAGGAACCGATAGTCGGCGGATCAGAGTAAACGGCGCTTCGATCGGCAGCGCGAAGGACAACTTTTTGGCGCGAGTCGGATCGAGAAATACTGGCGGTAAATAGACGAACCTGGTTCTGAAAGTCGCCGCTCTTGAGGCCGCGGCCGACGATCGCCGCCTCAAGAAAATCGCCGACGTTAAGATACCTACTTTCACGATCCGGCAGATGATGAGCAAAAATTTCCGGCATCCGGGGCTGGGACGCCAGCAAAAACGTACCGACGAATATAGTCAGGAATGCTCGAGCGAACAGGCGCGTAGTGTTGCTGTCCCCTCGGCACGAAAACATGGAGTGATTTCTAGGGCGGCTTCTTATTCTCAACGCATTCGACAACGGGATGCTACACTTTTCTAGGCGCTTTGGATTCGTATCGGACTTCATCGGAATAACGACAAGCCTTGGTCAACACCTAAATCAAATTCGTCCTTAACTACAACCGGCGGTGCTTCAGCGCCGGCAGCTCGGCGCGCACTTTGGCGAGATAATCCAAGTCGATTTCCGCCGTGATCACACCTGGACCGTCGGGAAGTTCGGCTAATATCTGTCCCCAGGGGTCGACGATCATGCTGTGACCGTGGGTTTCGAAGCTTTTGGCGCTCTTGCCGAACTGATCCGGCGCGATGATGTAGACTTGATTTTCGATGGCGCGGGCGCACAGCAGCGTTTCCCAATGCGCCTGGCCCGTATAGGCGGTAAAAGCGGAGGGGACAAAAACTAAATCAACGCCCCGCTTGGCCAAATTGCGATAAAGCTCGGGAAAACGCAGATCGTAACAGACCGACAAGCCCGCTTTGCAAAGCTCGGTGTCGGCAACGATGACGCTATCGCCGAATTCGCGAGTGGCGGATTCTCTGAGCGAAGTGCCATTGGCGAGATCAACGTCGAACAGATGAATCTTGCGGTAAGAAGCCGAGAGTTTTCCCGCCGGATCGAAGAGCAGGCTCGTGTTGTAAGCTTTTGGGCTGCCGGGGATCTCCTCAAGAATCGATCCGGCTAAAAGATAGATACCGAGCTCACGCGCCAACTCGGCCAGCGCGGTCGATGTGGGACCGGGAATGGACTCGGCGAACTCACGCTCCAAATTTTTGCTACCGCGCCAGATAAAAACTTCCGGCAGCGCGATCACGCGCGCGCCTTGCTCCGCCGCGTGGCGCACCCAGTGTTTGGCTTCCCTGAGATTGGCCACCTTATCGTCGGCGGCGAGCATCTGAATCGCTGCGGCGAGGAACTTCATAACCTTGACCTTTTGACCGGTTGAATTTTGAACGGTTGTTATCGATTGAGAAACACCGGACAGGGAGCGTTGCGCAGGACATACTCGGTGGTGCTGCCCAAGACCATTTTAATGATGCGCCGGTGGCCGTAAGCGCCGATGAAGAGCAGATCGTGATTCATGCTTACCAAATATTCGATAATTTTTTGTTCGGGATAGCCGATCGCACGCTCATATTTCACGTCGATCGCGTAGGACCCGAGATAGCCGCGCGCTTGCTGTAAATGGGTATGCGCCATGGAGTCTTCTTTCGCGATCGTCAACACGGTCAACGGCAGGTGCAACACCGTGCAGAACTCGGCCGCCGATTCCATGGCGGAGCTTGCGCGCTGGCTCCCGTCGTAAGCCAACAAGGGCTTTTCGACAGGTTTGAATTCTTTCGTGGAGACAAAAACCGGCCGGGGACACTTGCGCGTAATGGTTTCGGCGGTCGTGCCCAGGAGCCCGGTGGAAAATTCTTCGTTGACGCCCCGATGGCCGATCACCACAAGGTCGGCAACTTTGGCGCGTTCGCAAATTTCATTGGCGATCAGACCCATGTCGAGGATCGTCGTATGCCGGACACCCTTTTTTTCGCAGCGCATCGCGAACTCTTCAAGAATCGTCTTACCGCGCTCCTCGAGTACTTCCCGCATCTTGCTCGAAAAGTCCAAATAGGGTTCGAAGCCGAGGGAGCCGGAGATGTCGTGAAAGAACGTGCCTTCGATCGAGATGGTATCGATAATATGTTGGCCGAAAAGCGTGCCGCTGAATTTTTCGGTAATCCAAATGGCATAATCGAGCGCCGCTTTGGAATGCTCCGAACCGTCTAGAGGCACAAGAATGTTTTTAATCATACCGACCTCCCGAGGAAAGCCCCAGCGGAGACAGCGCCGCCGTTAGCCTATGTGATCAAAACGCCAGGTCACGATAACAAGGAAGCGCGTTTTTGCAAGGAGAAAAAAGAGCGTGGTGGTTTACAACCGAAGCGATTTTGTAGATAATCAGAGCGAATCGTCGAGGCTCATGCCATGGCACAGCCGAAAAATAAGCAGGAAGCTCGCTTGCAGGAACTGATTCTGAGCGCGAAGCGGATGAACATCCAGGTGCGCACCGAGAAACTCTTGCGCGAGGCGGGATATCGGGCTCAGAGCGGGTGCTGCCGGGTCCGTGGCCAGGAACTCATCCTGATCGATCGTGATGCCCGAATCAGCGACCAAATCGAATTTCTCACCGGTGAATTGGCCGAGCGGCAAGGCGGCGATGGCGTGTAATCGCCATCGGCTAGTGCACGCGGATTTTTTTCGCCGCTTCAATCCCTAGCGAAAACGCATCCTCTCCCACTTTCAATGTCATCATGCCGAGCGAAGGCGCGACGTCGAGGACATGCACCTTGGCGCCGGGCCGCATGCCGTGCTCTTGCAGAAAACTGAGCAATCGAACGTCCCGCTCACCGCCTTCAGTGATAAAATCAAGCTCGACACTCTGCCCATCGGTCGCTTCGTTCAGCGCAATAGTCTTCTGTGACGGGCCCGATAGCGCCCCCGGGATTGGATTACCGTGCGGGCAGGTCGTCGGATTACTCAATAATTTGGCCAGCCGCTCTTCCACGTCCTGAGATATAGCGTGCTCCAAACGGTGCGCCTCCTGATGCGCCTTCACCCAATCGAGTCCCAGCAAATCAGTGAGAAACCGCTCGGTTAGGAAGTGCCGCCGGACGATCTTTTCCGCCACCGTCTTGCCATCCGCCGTCAGATGGATTTCCTTGTGGCGATTGATCGTCACATAGCCTTCCCGCGCCAAACGCTGCAGCGTCATGAATATGGTTGACGGAGAAACCCCGGTTTCGGCCGCGATGCGCGCCGCGATCACCGGCTGAGATTCCTCGGCGAGCTGATAAATTGATTTGAGATAGTCCTCTAAAGCATGACTTACTTTGGGACCTTCGATAGTATTGACAAACTTTTTTCTTTCGACTATACGAACTTTTGACTTTGCCATAAGGAAAGCATTAATTTATTAATGTACAAACAATAAATCACACAAAGGCCTTATAGTAAAGATGACCATCTAGATCAAGGGAAAAGGAATTTATCATGATCAAAGCTATCGTCGCACGTTTTCTAGGTTCACTGCTCATTTTTTCCGGGCTGGGGTTCTTGCCGGGCCTTAGCTCCGCACAGAATAAGCTGGTCGTCGCAATGCAGCCGACCGTGGCGAGTGACGAAATGCTTAACAAGGCCAAACCGTTGCAGCAGTTCATGGAAAAAGAACTGGGGGGCGGGACCAAAGTCGAGGTCTATGTGCCGAGCAGTTACGCCGCGGTGGTGGAGTCGCTTCGCTTCGGCCACGCGCACTTGGCCTTCATGTCGGCATGGCCGGCGCAGCTCGCGGTGCGGCTCGGCGGGGCCGAAGTCGCTTTGGCGGAGATCCGGCAGGTACTGCACGGCAAGGAGAAGGTCGAGGCGCCGCACTATTTTTCTTATTGGGTTGTTGCTCCCGACTCGCCGTACAAAGACCTGCATTCGTTGAAGGGCAAGAGCGCTTGCTTTCCCAGTCCGATCTCGACTTCGGGTTTCGTCGCGCCGATCGGCCGCATGATCGAAATGAATCTGTTGCAACCTGGGGAAGGAAAAGAAGCCGACCCCAAAGCCTACTTTAAGGAAGTTCTGTTCGGCGGCGGCTATGGCCAGTGTTGGCAGGCGTTGAAACAAGGCCAAGTGGATACGACGGTGATCGCCGGCGACGTGCCCGAGAAGCTTTATAATGAAGTCCTCGCCGGCACGCGCACGGTCGAGCAGCAAGGGCCGATCCCGTCCCACGCAGTCGTGCTCAGCAAAGAGCTGAAGGACCCTCTGCGCACACGGGCAGTGCAGACCATCGTGAAGCTCGGCGCGCCCGAGCACCGCGAGCTCATGCGCGCGTTTATTTCCAGCATCTTCGTTGGCTTCAAGCCGACTACCGCGACCGAGCATCTCGGCGCTCTGCAGAAGTATCTGAAAGCGGGCAATCTGAAGTTCACGGAGCGTCTGTGACGCCAACCGACGACGGCGCTCCCGCTGTGCAAGCGGATCGAGTCTGGTTTGCCTATCGCAACCGCGACTGGGTGCTGCGCGACGTGTCACTGGCGATTCCAGCAGGAAAACACACCGTCATCATGGGCCCTTCCGGCACCGGCAAGACAACACTGTTGCGCGTGCTGGCCGGCATTCTGAAACCCGACGAAGGGCGAGTCGCGGTTTTCGGCCAGCCGACGAATGGCTTCGACCAACGCCGGCTCAGTGCTCTAATCGGCTACATCCCGCAGCAATTGGGATTGGTAAGAAGCCTCTCGGCGCTTGACAATGTTTTGATGGGCTCACTCGGCCGGATCGGCGACGGCAAAGCGCTCTTCGGTCTGTTCCCGCGCGCAGAAACTGACCGAGCCGAGGCCGCGCTCGACATGATGGGCATCGCGCATAAGCGCTCCGAACAGGTTTTTCGTATGAGTGGCGGCGAGCGCCAGCGAGTCGCCATCGCGCGCACCTTGCTGCAGCATCCCCGCGTTGTGATCGCCGACGAATTTGCGTCCGACTTGGACCTCGCCCTGGCGTCGGAAATTCTCACGCGCATCCGGCGCGCTGCCGACAAGGAAAATATTACCTTCCTTATGAGCATGCACCGGCTCGGCCTGGCGCGCCAATTCGGTGATGACGTTCTCGCGCTCAAAGACGGCGAGATCGTGCCGGGTTTTATCGGCAACGAAATGCTTGAGACCCCGCGCGCTGAGGTAAGTTTGTGAAAGCGCCTCTGGTCTTGCCGGCGACCACCGCGCTGTTCTTGTTCGCGGTGCTGGCGCATCTCGGCTTTTTCGATCTCGAGCGCCTCGCGCGCGGCGTGCGCAATTTGGGCATCCTCGGGTCGGAGATGTTGCCGCCGGACGTGGGCATCCTGCCGACCGTCGGCGCCGCGTTGTGGGAGACCGTGGAAATGTCGTTCGCCGGCACGCTCCTCGGCTTCCTGGCGTCGCTACCCCTGAGCGTTCTCGGCACCCGAAGATTGTTTTCATCGTGGATTTCTAGTGTTGCTCGTTTTATCGCCGCCGGCATTCGCACGGTGCCCGTGCTGCTGTGGGCCATCATCTTCGTCATCCTCGTCGGCCTCGGCCCGTTGGCCGGCACCTTGGGCATCGCCGCTTACACCGTCGGCTATCTCGCCAAGATCTACGCCGATCTTTTCGAAGGCACCGATCCGGAGATTGTCGAGGCGGTTCAAAGCACCGGCGCCTCCAAGCTGCAACTCGTCCGCTTCGTGATTCTCCCCGAAGCGGCCAATGCGGTCCTTGCCCAGGTGCTTTTCATGCTCGAGTACAACATTCGCGCCTCGTCGGTACTCGGCTTCGTCGGCGCGGGCGGACTTGGCTTTGTCATTCAAATCTATTTGCAGAGTTTGGACTACCAGCGGTTGGCAACGATCTTATTGCTGGTGCTGGTGATCGTACTTGTCATGGACGGCATCAGCGCATGGTTGAGAAAACATTTTCTGTTGTCGGCTCAAACAGTGTGATCCATGGAAACTCGATGGCATAGCATGAAATTGTCCCGATTCTCTCGTGGTTGGCTGCACGCCGGTTTTGGTCGGCCAAGCCGTAGCAAAATCGTTTTGCCTTCAGTTCTATTTTTATCCGCCATGTTAATGCTCTTGAGCACGGCGCCCGCCGCCTTTGCCCAAGATCAAGCAAAACGTTTGGTGGCATTGCTCGATTATCTCGGCAGCGATTACAAAAACGCCGTCCGCGACGGCAAGGTTCTCAGCCAAGATGAATACGGCGAAATGCAGGAGTTCTCCAGGCGCAGTCTCGATCTCTTTAAACAACTCAAAGAAGTCGACAAGGCCGACAAGGCGGGCGTCGAGCCGGCGCTAAAATCGTTGGCAAGTCAGATCGAAAACAAAGCCGACCCGAAAACCGTCTCGGAGCTCGCCAAAAGGACCAAAGAAAAACTGATTGCCGCTTATAATATCGTCCCTTATCCGCGGCAGCTGCCGAGTTTCGCGAGCGGCAAAAAACTCTACGACGAAAATTGCGCGCAATGCCACGGCGCCACCGGCAAGGGGGACGGCCCGGGCCGCGAGTCGATGAATCCGAAGATGCCGCCGCCGGCGAACTTTACCGACCCGGAGCGTATCGGCGCCCTCTCGCCTTTTAAAGCGTTCAATACGTCAACCTTCGGCGTCGAAGGCACGGCCATGGCGTCTTTCGCCGCGCTCACTGAGGATCAGCGCTGGCAGGTAGCCTTTTACGTCTTCTCGCTCCGCTTTTCGGAAGACGCCGTGAAGAAAGGCACGGAGCTCGTGAAGGGGAAGAAACTGCCGCCCGATCTTCAAACGGTCGCGACTCTAGCAACCCATTCGGACGACGAATTACTGGAGAAGCTCAAAGCCTTTGCTTCGAATGAGACCGACGCGCTCAACATGCTCGCGTATTTGCGCCGCGGCCTGCTCGAGACCAAAACCTCAGACCCGTTAGCGATCGCGCGCGAATATTTACGCGAGTCCGTCGAGCTGTATAAACAGGGGAACAAAGAAAAGGCGTACCAAAAGGCCGTGGATGCGTATATCGACGGTTATGATCTGGCGGAGCCGGCTTTATTTGCCAAAGACATGACGTTCGGTCGAGACCTTGAGACTCAATTCACCGAATTTCGTAACGCGATCAAACAGGGAGTATCCACAGACGAAATTCAAAAGCGCCACGTCGACATGGAAGCCAAGCTCGATCATGCTGAGCAGATCCTTACGCGCCAAGACAACATCTCCGATTATTACACCTTCATTAACTCGGCGCTCATCATTCTTCGAGAAGGACTCGAAGCCTCGCTCATCCTGGCGGCAATTTTAGCGATGCTAAAAGTGATGGGCGCAAAGGACGCCGTCCGCTACATCCATCTGGGCTGGATTCTGGCTCTGGTCATGGGAGGGCTTACCTGGCTCATTACGCAAACCGTTCTGACATTGAGCGGCCAGCATCGCGAGAGCATGGAAGGATTCATTTCGATCTTCGCCGCGCTCGCGTTGTTCTACGTCGGCTACTGGCTCCATACCCGCTCCGAGACCAAAAAGTGGCAGGCGTTCATACAAGATAAGGTCAAGAGCAGTCTTTCGAGCAAAAGCATATTCGGTTTGATGGGGATTTCATTTTTTGCGGTCTACCGCGAGGCTTTTGAGGTCGTCCTCTTTTACCAAGCGCTCTGGCTACAGAACGAGAATAGCCATCACGCAGTTCTGTGGGGCTTCGTCGCCGGTTTGGCGGCCTTGATAGTTTTAACGATTGTCATTTTTAAGCTCGGCATCAGGGTTCCGTTGAAATATTTCTTCGGCGTCACCGGAACATTGCTCTACCTCGTCGCGTTTATCTTCGCCGGCGTCGGCATCAAAGAGTTGCAAGCGGCCGGTTGGATCCCGACAACACCCGTAGATCTTCCGCTGCAAGTGCCGATACTCGGCATCTATCCCACCGTCCAAACATTAACGGCCCAAGCCATCATGCTGTGCGCCTTCGTCATGACGTCGCTGGGAATGGCCAGAGAAAGAAAGAAAGCGTAAATGCAGTCTCGCTTTCAAAACCAACGGAACGAAACTCGCGCGCCGGCCACGCGTGAAGGCTCGCTTCGCTGCGGCTGCGGCAATCTGCTGGCGCGCGTGGTCGCCGAAGGCGTCGAAATAAAATGCCGGCGCTGTAAGCGGCAAGTAATTTTACCGATCGACCTAAAAGGAGCCGTACGCGTGAACTTGTAAATCAATTACAATGTAAGCAAAAAGTAGCGGCCAGAGATCGAGAATCCAGAGCCCGGTGTTCCGTCGTTAGATGCGGCGGGAGCCGGGCTTTTTTATTAAAAAGGGAGGAGATGTCATGTCTATTTTTTTGATCTTTTTGTTGGTCCTCGTTTCTAAGCCCGTAATAGCGCAGGAAGCCGACACGCGCAGCGAGATTCGTGAATTGCGCGAAAAACTCGAACGGCTGGAACGCAAATTGGCCGACGACGAAGCAATGCGCGAGAAGAAAACAGCCGATGAGCGCGCCGCGCTGACTGAGAAAGTCAAAAAAGACGTAATGTCAGAAGTTTCGGCCAAGGGTCAAAGCTATTTCAGCAAGCTAATTGACCAGACTAAGATTGGGGCTTACGGTTCCATGCGCTACGGCACGTCGAATTTGGACGATCTGCATAATACCTTCACCTTCAGACGCTTCGTCATGACGATGGATTCTCCCATCTACGAGCGACTGAAGGCCTATATGGAACTCGAGTTTGAACGATTCACCAGCCTTGAACTTGATAAGAAGCTCACGCGCACTTCCGGAGGCGGGCTGACGAGCGAAGTAGCGCTTGAAGGCACGGCCAAGTCGGAAATTTCCATGGAGCAGGTTTGGATGCAGTACGACATCGCCGATTGGCTCAAGTTTCGCGGCGGCGCCGTCTTAGTTCCGTTGGGAAGATTCAACATCAACCACGACGATAACCACTGGGATCTACCGCGGCGTAGTCTAGTTGATAAAGGTACACCCGTGCTGCCGACGACCGCCGCGTGGCCGGAGCTTGGCGCAGGCTTTCTTGGAGATATTCCAATCGGCAACACGGGAAAGCTTAGCTACCAAGCGTATGTAATGAACGGCGTGACTTTAAATTCCGAAGTCGAACAGATCGGCCAGACGAGGGCTGGGGATACGACCAAATTGGCCTATGAAGTCAAGCTCCAACCGTCCCGTGGAACATTTTCCGATGACGTCAAAAAGGGGAAAGCCATTGGCACCCGGTGGGCCTACAGTCCCTGGCTCGGCGATGAAATCGGCGCGTCTCTTTATTGGGGACGCTACACTCCCGACTTCCTCCCAAGTAAGCCTGTTTTCTCCTTTGCCATCGACGGCAAAAAAACTTTGGGGCCCTTTGAAATCGAAGGACAGTATGTGAATACTCAGTGGAGCGGAGTACGTGGCGTCGCCCGAGGCTTGGCACAAAGAGCCATTAGCAGCTCAAGCGAAGCCGAGATCGGCGATGTAGAAACGGAAGTTGAATTTGAATTGGCTAATCTAGCGAGTCGCAAGCAGGGATACTGGGTGGATTTTCGCTACCGTTTCTGGCCTGAATTCTTGAGTAATACGATCTTGGGTACGCATTTTGCCAATCCCCAACTCATCGCCACGCTCCGTGCGGAACAGGTTTGGTTTAGCGGTCTCTTAAACTCAATAGCATTCACGAGTGGAGAGCTAACTGACTTTAGAACCGAGAACCGGCTTCTTAACCGTCTCACTTTGGGGCTCACCTACCGGCCGGTTCCGCTTGTCGCTCTACAACTCGCTTACGAGTATACCCGCACTAATCGAGGCAAGAGTCTTTCCAGCGTAACCAACTTTCTTCCCGCGCGAGACGGCGAGTACTTCCAGAATGCCGTGCTTATGGGACTCGCTTTCGGGTTCTAACCATAAATATGCTAGAAAAATCTCTGCGCCTTTTGTGCCTCGTTTCCGGCCTGGTTTATCCCCTCTTGGCGATCGCCCAAGAGGGGATATTTTTAAAGGAGCCGGAAGCTCCCAAAGCGGTTTTCTCTGATGCCACTTCGTTTGACCGCAAAGAGATTCGTTCGACCGAGGAACTGAGAGAAAAAATTCGTCAACGCATGGGTAAGACGAAGACCTCGCTTTGGGAAGAGTCGTATGTGACTTTTATCGCCAAGAAGGGTGACACAGTTCTAGGTTACGCGGTGATCGTCGAAGAGATCGGGAAACATCGGCCGATTACTTTCGTTGTTGGCGTGGGCAGTGACCGCAAGATCAAAGATGCAGCGCTAATGGTTTACCGCGAGGCTTATGGTGGGGAAGTGCGGGATCGGCGTTTTCTCCAACAGTACAAAGGCAAACAACTCACCGACCCTCTCCTACCGTTCCGCGATATTCAAAATATCAGCGGCGCGACGCTCTCGGTGGAAGCGATCGGCCGGGGGAGCAAAAAGGCTCTGGCATTGGTGGAAGTGGTTTTCTTCGAGAAGGCGGAACGCCAGTGACAACAACAGCTAAGTTGATTTTGCTTCTCCTCGTCTTCGTGACAGCGCCGACGAAAACATATGCGGCACCGCGCGAAGTTCGCGAGGTGCACTACCAAATGGGCACGTTCCTCGAGCTCACTCTATGGCACGAGGAGCCTGAAAAAGCCCAACGGATCATTCGGGATGCAGTGCAAGAGGTACATCGTCTCGAGGAGATGTTGTCGAACTACGATCCTGAGAGCGTCTTGTCGAATTTTAACGCGGAGGCAGGTACAGGACCCAAGCGCGTCCCCGCCGAGCTTTTCGACCTTCTCAAGACAGCTCGCGCATTGAGCGAGAAAACCGATGGGGTTTTTGACGTGACCGTCGGCAGTTTAATGGATCTCTGGAGTGAAGCGGCAGAGGCAAATCAGCTGCCTTCCAAAAAACAACTGAATGAGCTGCTCGCGACGGTGGGCTATCGGAATCTAGTGCTCCACGGAGCCGAAGAGGCGGAAATCAAGCGGCGCGGCATGAAAATAGATCTCGGGGGAATCGGCAAAGGCTTCGCAGTCGATCGTGTGGTGGAGAGATTAAGAGCGCAGCAGATGACCTCCGCTCTGATCAATTTCGGCGGCAGTAGCATGGCCGCCATTGGAGCGCCGCCGGGAGAAAGGGGCTGGCGAGTTGCCGTACAGGGTGCGGATGGTCGGCTGCGCGGCGCATTGTATCTGCGCGATACTGCTCTGTCGACTTCCGGCAGCATGGGCCGCTGGTGGAGCATTAAAGGGAAAAGATATGGCCACCTGATCAACCCGCTGAGCGGCTATCCTGTAACAGAGAAGCGCGTCGCCACTGCCGTCACGCGCAGCGCCACTCAGGCGGAAGCGCTGACTAAACCTTTGGTGCTGCTTGGCAAAAAGGCTTTGCCAACGGTCGAGAAATTTTCTAACGCGGCAGCGGTGGTTATATCCGAGACCGGCGCCGCTTCGTTTTCACGCGAATTTCGTGTGATCGCATCCTGGAAGGACATCTCGCAACCGTGAGAAATTTCGCGGCTCCATCTTTCCGCTTGCGCGACGCATCGTTCGAGATTCGTCTGATCTACAGTTTCTTTTTAATTTTCATCTTAGGCGGATTAGCGACGATCTGGTTTTTTCAATTTCAGCGCATCGGCATCAGCTACGAGCGTATCGTCGCTTATTATCTCGGCGGTGAAATCAACGGCCAAATGTTTTTCGCCAAAAACGTCAATGCCCTGCTCGAGGAGACCCATTTCCATGCATTTACGATGAGCGTGGTATTCTTGATTCTCGCTCACTTGTTTCTCGCCACTGCCCTGTCTAGACACACAAAGTTATTTTTTATCCTGACCACTTTTTTTTCCCATATCTTCGATATGGGTGGTACTTGGCTGACGCGCATGCTTTCACCCAACTTTGCTTACCTGCTGATGGCCGCGTGGGTAGGTCTGTGGATCGGCTACGGAGCCATGATCCTGATACCCCTCGCGGAAATGTGGCTTTGGCGTCAAGCCAAAGCCTAGATAGCTTTCAAGGCACGGGATTTGGCGCCGTACACCGAAAGAATTTACTGCTGAGGAGTCAGTGATGAATGCAAATACCGATCAAATCAATTTTCTTGACCCACACCAGACCGAGACCGTCGATGCGGCACTCGCGCATCCATCGAGCGAAGCGCAAACCATCGAATCCGGCGGCGCCAACGGCCACGCCCGCGCTGTGCAGGATCTCGCGCGCGAGCACGCGGCCGCGGCGTCTAACGACGAGTCGGTATTGATTCTTTACGGCACCGTGACCGGCAACTCGGAGACGCTTGCTAATAAACTGGCGGACGCGCTGCGCCCAACCGGTTTAACCACGCGTATCCGCGACATGGCGCATTGCCAACCGAACACGCTCACGCAAGCGAACTATCTGCTGGTCGTGGCAAGTACTTACGGCGACGGCGAACCACCCGACGACGCCGCGCCGTTTTGGCACGCGGTAGTGTACGGTAACGGTCTCGATCTTCGCGGCGTTAGATTTTCCGTGCTCGCTCTCGGCAATACGACTTACGATCACTTCTGCAAGTGCGGCCGCGACTTCGACGACGCGCTGGAGCGCCACGGCGCCACGCGGTTTTATCCGCGCGTCGATTGCGACGCCGATTATAACCGGGCAGCAGCAGCTTGGATCAACGGCGTGCTGGTAACCTTGCAGCAGGAAAGTGTCGTCGCTGCATCGGCGTAAAAAAGGAGAACGCCAATGTTACGATTGATCAATACCGTGATACTCATCCTGGCGCTGATCGATACGGCGCACGCCCATTTTGTCTGGCTCGAACGCGATGGCGACAGCCCGGCGCGCGCCTACTTCGGCGAATGGATCGACGACATCCGCGAAAGAACCGGCGGCCTACTCGACAGGTTCAAGGCGCCGCGGGTTTTTATCGGTGCGAGCGACGAGCCGCTGCCGGTCAAGAGGAACGAAAACAATTTGGAGTTTGCCGTCAAAGGCCGCGGCGATGTGCGTTTCGTGGACAGCAGCGTTCCGCCACGCGAAGACAAGGAAAAAGGCGGCGTAACTAAAACGATTTACTACGCCAAGGCCGGACGCTCGGAAACCGCCGCCAAGCTCGACCTGGAGTTGGTGCCCACGCAAGTGAATGGCAAAACCTTTGTTCTGTTATTTTTCGGCGCGCCGTTGGCCAAAGCCGAGCTCACGATCATCGGTCCGTCCAAGTGGGAGAAACCTCTTGTGACCGACGACCAAGGCCGGATCACACTGCCGACGCCCTGGGCCGGGCGCTACGTATTGGAAATCACCTATTTCGATGAGAAGCCCGGCGGCAGCGGCGAGGAAAAGTTTAACCGCACGCGTCACATCTCGTCGCTCTCCTTCGTGCAGCCAAATGGCCTTCGCTGGAGCGAGAAACGCTGACCTTTGAGATTGCGGGTGAACTATGGATACTTTGATTCAAAGAGCATGTGAGCTTTATCAACATATGGCGTGGCGTGCGGTTAGAAGGAGTCCGATCTCTCGGCGAAAATGTCGACGAAACACTAACGCCCAGCTGAATTTTTAAACCTGGATTGGCCGATTAAGGGAATTTCTCGATCATCAATTCATCAGGCGAGACCCAAACACACTATCAGCAAAGCTGCGCAAGTGTCTGAATCCTCGTCGCGTCTGTAGCGCAAAACCCGCACGCGAGCAGGTCTCAACTTAGATCGCGAATAGATCTTGCACGTTTTGGCTGGTACGTTCGGCGACTTCTTCGAGAGAAATACCTTTGACTTTTGCCACCGTCTCCGCAACGAGCCGTACAAAGGCGGGCTCATTGCGCTTTCCCCGGTGCGGCATCGGAGTGAGAAATGGCGAGTCGGTCTCTACGAGCATTCGCTCTAGCGGGACTTTACGAACAACGTCTCTTAGCGGCTCGGCGTTTTTAAAAGTGATGATACCGGTAAAAGACAGATAGAATCCTAAATCGAGATAATCGCAGGCCGCTTCATAATTGCCCGTGAAGCAATGAATGACGCCGTGCAATTCCCGCGCGCCTTCGCTACGCAGTAATTCAGCGGCTTCCTGTGCCGCGTCGCGTTCGTGAACCACGATCGGCAAACCGGTCTCGCGCGCCATGCCAATGAACTGGGCAAACACGCGACGCTGCACCTCGTGCGGCGAATGGTTGTAGTAGTAATCGAGCCCGGTCTCGCCAACGGCGATCACTTTGGGCTGCGACGTCAATGCGCGCAGCGCGCGCAGCTCGTCCGCGCCGACGTCCTTGGCATCGTGCGGATGCATACCGACCGTGGCGTAAATGTTCGGAAACGAATCGGCTAAAGCCACCGCCTCGGTATTGCTGGACATGTCACCGGCGCCGCCGACTGCGATAATTTTTTCGACTCCCGCCGCGCGCGCTCGCGCGATCACGTCCGCCGCTTCGCCGGCGTATTCCTTCCCTTGGATATGCGCGTGGCTGTCGATCAGCATGATTGCGAGCTACTTTTTCGCATCGGTTTCGATGCGCGGGAACAAAATTTTTGCCGGATTGACCTTGTGGCCGGCAACGAATCCCTGACCCCAAGGCACTCTCAAAGCATCGTCGCTCAGCGCAAGCAGCGCGCTCAACTCTCGCGCCGTGTCGGGCATGAACGGCGCGAGCAAACGCGACAGAGTTCGTACCGCTTCGAGCAGATGATGCAATACTTCGCCGACGCGAGCTTGTTTTTCTGGATCTTTGATCATCGTGAACGGCGCAGTCTGGACGATGTAACGATTCGCGTGATCGAGGGCCGACCAGACGGACTCCAAGGCGCGATGGAATTGTAGCTCCGCTACGTAGCTATTCAGCTCGTTTTCAGCCTGAATGAACTTGTCCCGCAGCTCGAAATCTTCCGCAGCCCAGCCGGAACTTAGCGGCTGAACCGCCCCGGCGAAATACTTTTGCTGCATCGCCAACACGCGGCTCACCAGGTTGCCCAAATTGTTCGCCAGATCGGCGTTGATCCGAGTGACCAACGCTTCCTCGGAAAATTTTGCGTCCTGACCGAAAGCCATTTCACGCAGCAGAAAATAGCGAAACGCATCCATGCCGAAGCGCGCTTTCATCTCCAGCGGACGAATCACGTTTCCCAAGCTT
>Ga0114129_10006461_pt1 | contig 16625 bp, 14 predicted proteins | sample RhiMetdeltSRZDD1_FD_80071 | JGI IMG/M metagenome (GOLD analysis project Ga0114129, IMG submission 80071) | Populus rhizosphere microbial communities from Tennessee, USA - Rhizosphere MetaG P. deltoides SRZDD1 (version 2) (version 2) | ecosystem: Host-associated > Plants > Roots > Rhizosphere >... | reverse complement strand
CGCGTTGTTCTGGTGCATCCAGGTGTGCATCTTCGCGCCATGCCCACCGAGGCCGCCGCTCGTCAGCGCGCCATCGGCGAGCTCGTTCGGATGCAGGAGGCTCGGCTGCAGCTCGTCGAGGATGCGGCCGTAGAGACGGCTGCGCAGGAAGACGCCCTGCGACTGCACCTGGTACGCGTACACGACGCGCGGCAGTGGTGACGCCGGCGCGGACATCGCCCGCGTCTCGATCGCGGTCGGCTCGGCGTCGCGCGCGACGATGGCGAGGGCACGCGCGACCTTCTCGCCCGCGAGCAGCAGAGCGCGCTCGTAACCCTCGTGGTCGACGCCCTCGGCGAAGTGGAAATGGAGGACGACGAGGTTCAGATCCGCGTACGGATGCAGGTCCGCGCCCGGGCCGTCCATGTCCAGCACGCTGTCGTGAGGCACGAAGAGTCCCCTCGCGCCGAGCCACGGCACCGCACCGGCGGTCACGACCGCGACGCCTCTCAGGCGATCGGTGCGTCCGGTCCCGACGGGCTCGACCGGCGAGAGAACACCAGGAAAGACACCGCCAACGCCGCCGGACTTCGTGCGCGGCTCGATGACATCGGTGATCTGTGGAATGCGGACCGACTCGTGAGGCTTCACCAGGATCACGTCCACGCCGGTGAATGCCGGGTCGGAGGCCGCGAGCGTCGCGATCTCGTCACGGTCGATCGTGAGGGTGCGTCCGTCGAGCGCGGTGCGACCCCCGAACGTCACGCGGTCGACATCGAATGTGCGGAGCTCCAGCGCTTTTTCGATCACCTACGCCTCTTCCCTCTCACGAAGCGACCCGATCGAACATCGCGGCGGCCTCCAGCTTCGTGCCGAGGGCGCCGAGCGCAGCGCGCGCGAGACCAACGCGGAGCTTGTGGTCGCCGCTCGGATCGAGCGATGGGTCCCCACAGGGGTGCGGGATCTTCACGCCGCGGACGACGCGATTCGCGCCGAGCTCCGACGCGACCGGACCGAGCGCGGTGATCATCGCCGTGGGCAGCCCGGCCCGCTCCAGCTCCGCGCTTATCGCTGCACCGCAGCGATTACAGGTCCCTCAGGTGGCGGTGAGGATCACCCCGTCGACGCCCTGCGTCTTCAGGTCCGCCGCGATCTCGCGGCCCATCTTGCGCGCCTCGACCACCGCGGTGCCGACACCGGTCGTGACGATGTAGCGCTGGTAAAGGGCGCCGAACGCATGCGCGCTCTCCAGCTCGCGCAGCGCGTCGAGCGGCACGACGTAGTTCGGGTTCGCGTTCGCCGCGCTCCCGTCGTAGCCCGAGTGGATCGATTCGTACTTCCCCGCCTCGAGGCCGTCGATACCTTCGATCGAGTACGCCTTCCACTCGGTCGAGTTCGACTGCTTCAAGCGGTCGGGGTTGCCCTTCGGGACGATGCCTCCCGTCGTCACGATGGCGAGACGCGCCTTCGTGATGTCGGCGATCGGCGCGGCCGGTGCGACGCGGTCCACCGGCGGAAGCGTGAGCTCCGTCTGGAACGTCGCGCCGGTCATGCGCGCAAGGAGCATGTCGAGTGCGCGGTCCGCCGCGGGGCGCTCGAGGATGCGTGTGTGATGGACGCCTTTGCCGTAGAAGCCCTCGACCGCGGGCGATCCGATGTCCTCGTGCCTCCCGATCCGCACCGCGAATCGCGCGAGCCGTCCGAGCGTCTCGTTCATCCCGACCGCGGTCGGCGTCGTCGGCAGGATGTAGGTCTTCCTACGGTAGAGCTCGACGCCTGGGTTCTCGGAATTGAGCGCCGTGACCGCAGGGATACCCATCGCGGCGGCGCGCGCGCAGGCCTCACCGCAGGCGAGGCCGTAGCGGCCGGCGTTGAAGCCAGGACCCGCGACGAGGACGTCGGCCCTCTGTTCACGCAGCGCCTTCTCGACCTCGGTGCCGAAGGCCTCCAGGTCGGTCGCCGCGCGGTTGTCGCCGCAGATGAGCGTCGAGACGACGTTCCCCGCCTCGCCGAGCTCCTTCTGCAGCCCGATGCCGGGGCCGACCGGCCCCTCCTTGACGGTGAAGGGGTGGTCGCCCGCCTCCTCGGCTCCGATGCGTCCGAAGAACTGGTTCACGTAGTGGATGACGCGAAGCGCGCTCACTCTTGCCTTGGTCACTCCTCACGCGGTCCGAGGTGCCGTCTCACGATACGGGACGTCGGGACCGTGCGCCGCTGGCGGCTGGACCTGCGGCCCGCTGTGCGGGAGCATCCGCGTGTGTTCTACCTGGCCCAGCGGCTCGTGCAGGGGCTCCTCGTTCTTCTTGGTGTGACCACGATCGTCTTCGCGCTCACCTTCATCGCGGGCGACCCCGCCTCGACGCTCGCGCCGCTCGACACGACACCGGCGGAGCTCGAGGAATTCCGGCACAACATGGGTCTGGACCGGCCCGTACCGATCCAATATCTCGACTTCCTCTTCCATGCGGTGCAGGGCGACTTCGGTACGTCGTACAGCAGCAAGGAGCCAGCGATGCAGGTCGTACTCGAACGGCTGCCGGCGACGCTGCGGCTCACTGCTGTGGCCGTGCTGTTCTCGCTCATCGTGTCGATCCCGCTGGGGCTGGTCGCGGCGCTGAACCACGACCGTTGGATCGACGTCGCGGCCCGCTTCGTCGCGTTCCTTGGCCAGTCGATACCCGTGTTCCTGCTCGCGATGGTGCTGATGCTCATCTTCGCCGTCGGTCTGCGCTGGCTCCCGTCTTCCGGCGCGGATTCGTGGAAGAGCCTCATCCTGCCGGCGATCTCCGTCGGTGCGTTCTCCACCGCTGTGCTCGCGCGCTTGCTGCGGTCCAGCCTGCTCGAGGTGCTGTCCCAGGAGTACATCCGAACCGCATACGCGAAGGGCCTTCGCGGCCGGACGATCGTGGTACGGCACGCGCTCAAGAACGCCGCGCTGCCCTTCGTCACGATGCTCGGACTGCAGATCGGCTTCCTTCTGAGCGGCGCCGTGGTCGCCGAAACGATCTTCGCGTATCCCGGTGTGGGACGGCTCGCGGTGCAGGCGATCTCGAGGAAGGACGTGCCGGTCATCCAGTCATTCGTGACCGTTGCGGCGGTGATCGTCATCGTGGCGAACCTGCTCGTCGACCTCGCGTACACGCGACTCGATCCGCGCATCAGGCTTAGTTGAGGCGCCGGCTCGGCTCGCGCGCCCGGACGGTGCCGGGCGTGATCGGCACCGTCATGCTCGTCGTCCTCGTCCTCGCTGCGATCGTGGCGGATCAGCTCGCACCCACACCCAACGCGCAGGAGCTGCTGCAGCGTCTCGACGCGCCTTCGTGGGCGGGCGGGGCGCACGGCTATTTCCTCGGGACGGACAGCCTGGGGCGGGACATCCTCGCGCGCATGATCCACGGCGCGCGCGTGTCGCTCCTGGTCGGCCTCCTCGGCGTCGCGCTCTCCGGTGGCATCGGCATCACGCTCGGGCTCATCGCCGGTTATCTCGGGCGGCGCTGGGATCGCGTGATCATGCGGGTCGCGGATGTCCAGCAGGCGATCCCCGCGCTGGTCCTCGCTGTCGCGGTGGCTGCGGTGCTGAGGCCGGCCGTGGCGAACCTCATCGCGATCCTTGCGATCACGACGTGGTTCACCTTCACGCGCGTCGTGCGCGCGGAGGTCCTCGCGCTGCGCGAGACGCTCTTCGTCGACGCGGCGCGCGTCGTCGGTGCGCGTGACGGGCGCATCATCATGCGGCACATCCTCCCGAACGCGGCGGCGTCGATCATCGTGATCACCACGCTCATGGTCGGGAACCTCATCCTGTTCGAGGCGAGCCTGTCGTTCCTCGGTGTCGGTGTCCCCGTGACGACGCCGACCTGGGGCCGCATGGTGTTCGACGGCATCGAATATGTCTCGACCGCATGGTGGATCGCCCTGTTCCCTGGGTTCGCGGTGATGCTCACCGTGCTCGCCACGAATCTGGTGGGCGATTGGCTGCGCGACGCTCTGGACCCGCGACAGAGGCGGCGCTAGGCGGCGTTCACCAGAGCGATCGTCCGCTTCATCGCGCGGGACATCTCCACGTAGCCGTCGAACCACGAGTCCGAGCGCGGCGGGAGCGCGTACAGACGGACGCCGGTGACGTCCGGCAACGCTGCGTGGAGCTCGCGTATGCGCTGAGCGCACTCCTCAGGAGTTCCGGCGATCGCGAATTGGTCGAGGACGTCGTCGGTAATGAGATCGGCGAGCTCCGTCGCCAGATAGGGCTGGGTCCAGAAGTCCCACTTCGCGAGCGCGGCGATGACGTGCTCAGGAACGTTGAACTCTGTCGGTCGCCGCCAGTCGGCGCGCTGGCGCGAGTACTTCTCCGCGCCCGCCATCCAGAGGATGCCCTGCGCGGCGGGGCGCTTCGCCGCGTGCCGCGCCGCAGCACGATCGACGGAGACCGAGCACGGGATCGAGATATCGATCTCGAGGGACCGCAGCGCGCGGCCCCCGCGCGCCGCGCCGGCTCGAACGTGCTCGAGCTCTTCGCGGCGGTGCGTGACGTTCACGAAGAACGCGGCGAGATGGACGATGTCGGCGATCTCTCCTGCGAGCTCGATCATGCGCTTGCCGCGCGCGGCGATAAGGATCGGCAGGTCTGCACGGAACGGCCGGAAGTTCAGCTGCGCGCGCTCCACGCTGATGACGCGGCCGCGATACGTGACCTCCTCGCCGCGGAACATGCGCCGGCAGATCTCGACCGCGTCTCGCACCGCGTCGAGTGGATGGGCGCGCTCGGCGGGCCAGAGCGCAGGCTGTTCGAGACCGCCGCCGAGGCCGAGCACGACGCGCCCACGCGACAGGTCGTCCATCGTCGCGTGCGCGAGTGCCGTCAGCGCGGGGTGCCGGACGAACGGGTCGGTCACCAGGCTCTCGAGCTGTAGGCGCTGGGTCGCCACGAGACACGCGGTCATGTGGACGTAGAGATCGGGGTAGTAGCGCCAGTCGGCGACGCCGAACCGATCGATGCCCGCGTCCTCATAGTGGCGCGCGAGGTCGACGAAGCGCTGCGACGATTCTCGCCACAGCGATGTCGGAAGATCGAACGTGAACTTCATGACACGGAAGCCGGAGAGACCCGCGCCGGCGTAGTCGCCGGCGCGGGTCGTCCGAACGGCGCTACTTGTTCACCGTCGTGTTCGTGCCGAGGACCACGGTGATGCCGTGGGCCTTCCAGCCCGAGACCTTGCTGCTGAGTCCGTAGAGCGCGTTGTCGGCGCTGATGTAGATGCCGAACGGATCGGTCGCGAGGACCTTCGCGGCGGCCGTGTATGCGGTCGTCTGCGCCGCCTGGTCGAGCGTCGCGCCGCCCTGGTCGAGGAACTTCTGCGCGTCGTTGTTGCAGAAGCTAGAGATGAATCCCTTGCAGCCGGCGAGCAGATCCAGGAGCGCCGGGTGCGTGAACGTGTTCCAGGTCACGAAGTACATCGGGTCCATGGTCCGCTTGACCCATCGGTCGTTGAAGACGTCGGTCGGCAGCGCGTTGAGATTGACCTTGATGCCGACCTGCGCGAGCTGCGCGATGATCGCCTGTGGGACGTCCTGCTTCGCGGTGTTGGAAACGTCCGCGTCGATGGTGAACCCGTTCGGATAGCCGGCTTCGGCCAGCAGCGACTTCGCCTTCGTCTGGTCGAACGCGAACGGCTTCAGGTCCGACGAGTACCCGTCGGTGAGGTCGGTGATGCCCGCGGCCAGCTGGCGCGAGTGCCCGCCGAGCACGGTCTTGATGATGGTCGCGGTATCGACCGCCATGTTCATCGCCTGACGCACCTTCGCGTCCTTGAGCGGCTTCGCGGCGTCCGCGGTGCTGGCGGTGTTGAAGAACGCCCAGTTGTAGACCGGGCTCTTGTTCTCGACGACGTTGAATCCCGCCGCCTTCAGCGGATCGAACTGGTCGGGCGGCAGGTCCTGGATGAGATCGACGGAGCCGGCCTTGAGCTCCGAGACCCGCGTCGCGGCCGTCGGGATGGCACGGAAGATCAGCGTCTTGACCAGCGCCTTGCCCTTCGAGCCGCCGGTCCAGTAGTCGGTGTTCGCTTCCATCGTGACCTTGTCGTCCTTAGCCCACGACACGAACTTGAAGGGGCCGCTGCCGATCGGCTTCGCGATGAAGCCGGCCTGGCCCGCGCTTGTGTAGTACTTCATCGGCAGGATCGACAGGTTGTTCGCCGTCGTGTCGAAGATGCGCGCGTCGATCCGGCTGAGCTTCCACGTGACCGTGTTCGCATCGACGACGGTCGCGGATTCGACGGCACCGAAGTTGGAAGCGGAGCCCGAGTTGAGATCCTTGCTCTTGATCGTGTCGATCGAGAACTTCACGTCGTCCGCGGTGACCGGATCGCCGTTGTGGAACTTCACGCCCTTGCGGATGTTCCAGGTGATGGTCGTGCCATCGACCTTCCACGACTCGGCGATGCCGGGAACGATCTTACCGTTGGCATCCCACTCGACGAGGCTGTCGAAGAGGTTGTAGCGATACGAGATGCCGACGATGTCATAGCTCAAATACGGGTGCGTGCTCTGGATGTCGCCCCGCATCGCGATGGTGAGCGTGCCGGCCGGGCCGGCGGGCGTTGCGGCCACGGTCGCCGTGGCGGGCGCGTTCGAAGCGCTCGGGGCCTGCGTGCAGGCCGCCACGAGCGCGACGACGAGCGGCAGGGCCAGCGCGCGGGCGAGAGATCGGAATCGTCGGAACGTCATGGTCTCCTCCTTTTGTTCGCGTCGTCAGTCGTCGGCGTCGTTCCCTTCATCTACCTCCCCATCTCTTCACGCGACCGCCGCTCGTGCGGACGCGCCGGCCGATCGCTCCCCCGCGTTCACGAGACGCGCGACCTGACCGAAGCCTTTGACCATATCGACATAACCGTCAAAGAGCGGTTTCCCGGCGGGCGGGACGGCGTAGATGCGCACCCCCGTGACCTCCGGCAGCTCGCGCTGCAGCGCACGCAGGCGCTCGGCACATTCGCGTGGCGTCCCCGCCAGCGCGAACTGGTCGAGCACGTCGTCGCTGATGAGGTCGGCCAGCCGGTCGGGAAAGTGCGCCTGGGTCCAGAAGTCCCACGAGGCGAGCGCCTCGATGACGTGCTCGGGGACGTCGAACTGCTTGGGCCGGACCCAGTCCTTGCGCTCCTTCGAGTAGCGCTCCGCCGCCGCTGTCCAGAGGATGCCCTGCGCGGCAGGGCGCTTCGCGGCCCGGCGAGCCGCGTCGCGGTCTTCCGATACCGAGCAGGGCATCGAGATGTCGATCTCGAAGGTACCGATGCGCCGACCCGCGCGTTCGGCGCCGCGCTTCACGTGCTCGAGGTTCTCGCGGTGGTGCCCGGCGTTCACGAAGAACGACGCGAGATGGACGATATCGGCGAGCTCACCCGCGAGCTCGAGCATGTTCTTGCCTCGTGCCGCGATGAGGATCGGAAGGTCGCGTCGGAATGGCGTGAAGTTCAGCTTCGCCCCGTCGACGCTGATCTCCTTCCCGTGCGCGGTGACGGTCTCGCCGGCGAACATGCGCTTGCAGATCTCGACCGCCTCGCGGACCGCGGTGAGGGGCAGCTTGCGCTCGTACTCCCAGAACGTCGGCTGCTCCACACCCGCACCGATGCCGAGGATCGCGCGACCACGCGAGAGGTCGTCCATCGTCGCGTGCGCGAGCGCGGTGAGCGATGGATGGCGGACGTACGGATCCGTGACGAGGCTTTCGACCTCGAGCCTGGTCGTGGCCTGCAGGCATGCGGTCATCACGACGAAGCAGTCGTGATAGAAGCGCCAGTCGCTGACGCCGAAGCGGTCGAGGCCTTCGTCCTCGCAGAGCTTCGCGAGCTCGACGAGCCTACCGACCGGATCGACCCAGCCGATGGAGGGCAGGTTGCCGAACGTGAACTTCACCGCGCCTCCCCACGTCTCACCTTGCGAGCCGGTATGTCTCGATGCGAGACACTGCGCCGGGTCACCGAGCCTGTCAATCGTTCACGCATGCTGAGCGTCGCGCTATGCGGCCGGGCGTCCAGCGCCATCAGCGCTTCGCGCGCGCCGCCTCGAGCGCTGCTGCCGCGCCCTGCGCCATGAAGGAGATGTCGAAGCCGAGCGCGATGAACTGATAGCCGAGGCCGAGCATCTTCGACACGCCCGTCGCGGAGCTGTGGATGCCGCCCGGCACGCCGGCCGCCTTCGCGGCGTTGCGCACGCGCTCGAGGGCGCTCCAGTACTCCGGGAAGTCCGGGTCCCAGGTGTGCGGGAGCCCGAGGCTCGCGCAGAGGTCTCCGGGTCCGATGAAGTAGGCGTCGATGCCCGGGACCGACAGGATCTCCGCGGCGTTCGCGACTCCGTCGCGGTGCTCGATCTCGGCGATGAGCAGGATCTCCTCGTTGGCGTGCTGCACGTAATCAGCGCCGCCGTACAGCCGCGTGCGGGAGCCGCCGATGCCGCGCTCGCCGTGTGGCGGATAACGCGTCGCGCGTACCGCGGCCTCGGCCTCGGCCCGCGTGTTCACCGCGGGCACGATGACGCCGTACGCGCCGGCATCGAGCGCGCGGCCGATCCAATCGGCCTCGACCGAGGGCACGCGGACGAGCGGCACGGTTTCCGTCGTGCTGATCGCCTGGAGGAGCCCCTGCATGAGCGGCGCATCGATGGCCCCGTGCTCCTGGTCGATGACCAGCCAGTCGAAGCCGGTGTGTGCGAGCTGTTCCGCACCGAGCGTGCTGCCGAGGGCCATGAACGTGCCGAAGGCCGGCTTGCCCGATCGCAAGAGCTGCTTCGTCCGATTCGTTCGCATCAGCTGACGAGCTCGCGCTGCCCGACACGGCGGTACGCCGCGATGACCTCGGCGAGCGCGTCGACGTCCGCGAGATACTCCGCGAGCGTTTTCGTCCGCACCGGCAGCGGCAGCTTGAGCCGGAAGCCCGTCGCGCCCGGCGCCTCCGCCGCGATCTCGGCGAGCCGCTGCGCGCACTCGGCCGGCTCGCCCCACACGGTGAAGTCGCGCAAGAGATCATCCGTGATCAGCGCTCCGAGCTCCTCTGGCAGCTCGGGATCGCGCCACATGTCCCATCCGGCGGCGAGCGCATCGACGGTCGTCCGCGGTACGGCGAAGCCGTGCGGGACGTTCCAGTCGCGCTGCTTCGCGTAGCTGTCGGCGCCCGCGTACCAGAGGATGCTCTGCGCGGCGTTGCGGAGCGCCGCGCGGCGCGCGGCGGCTCGGTCGTGTGAGGCGCTGACGGTCACGGAGATGTCGATCTCGTACGAGCCCGGCGCGCGGTCCGCACTGCGAGCGCCCGCGGCGACGCGCGCGAGGTCGTCCGCGCGGCTGTCAGCGCCGAGGAACAGCGACGCGAGGTGCACGATGTCCGCGATCTCACCGGCGAGCGCGAGCATGCGCGGTCCGCGCGCCGCGATGAGCACCGGGATCGCCGGCGGCAACGGGCAGTCGAGCGTGACGTCGTGGACGTGGACGACCTTGCCATCGAACGTCACACGCTCGCCACGCCACAACGCGCGCACCACGTCGACGCATTCGCGCACCGCATCGGTCGCGTGCGGTCGATCGTGTCCGAAGGGCGCGACCCACACCCGCTTCGGCACCTCGACGCCGCCACCGATACCGAAGATCGCGCGACCGTCGGAGACGTCCGCCATCGCCGCCCAGGCGCAGGCGAGCAGTGTGGCGTCGCGCGTGTAGGGGTTCGTGACCAGGCTCTCGATCCCGAGGCGACGCGTCCCCGCCGCGCACGCGGTCATCACCGCGACGACGTCGTAATGGAACTGCAGATCCGCGACCGCGAAGCGGTCGAATCCCGCGTCCTCGCACCGGCGTGCCATCGTGACGATGTCGCGGAGCGGGAGCTTCCAGCCGACGGCGGGGAGATTGCTGAAAGTGAATCTCACCGCGCCTCCCTCTCACGTTGCGATACGCCGTCTCGCGATAGTATCCGGCCCTCGGTCGGCGGATCCGGGGGTGACGCGGTGGCGACAGACGCGAAGCTGCAGCCCAACATGCGGAGCTACGAGGAGACGCGCGCGTCGTTCCGCTGGCCGACGGCGACGCACTTCAACTTCGCGACCGACGTCGTCGGTAAGTGGGCCGCCGACCCGGATCTCGTCGCGATGCGCTGGATCGGCGACAGCGTGGATCGCACGCTCACTTTCCGGCACTTCGCGGAACGTTCCGATCGTTTCGCGAACGCGCTGGAGGAGCTCGGCCTCGTGGCGGGCGATCGCGTGCTCGTCGTGCTCCCGCGCATCGTCGAATGGTGGGAGGCGCTGCTCGGCCTGGAGAAGGCGCGGTGCGTCGCGATGCCGGGCACGACGCTCCTCACGACGAAGGACATCGCGTACCGCCTCCAGGCGGCGGAGGCGAGCGCGATCATCACCGACGCGGCGAACGCGGACAAGGTGGACGCCGTGTCTCCGGCGCCGAAGCTCAAGGCGAAGATCGTGGTGGGCGCGCAGCGCGCTGGGTGGAGCACGTACGAGATGCTCGTCACGAAGGCATCGCCGAAACGCGCCGCGCGGCCGACGCCGGCACACGAGCCGTCGCTCCTCTACTTCACATCAGGCACGACCGGCTACCCCAAGATGGTCGTGCACACGCACGCCTCCATCGGGATGGGCCACGAGGTGACCGGACGCTTCTGGCTCGACCTGCGGCCGGGTGACCTCCACTGGAACATCTCCGACACGGGCTGGGCGAAGGCCGCATGGTCGAGCTTCTTCGGTCCATGGCAATGCGGCGCCACCATCCTCGTGCAGTACAGCACCGGGAAGTTCGCGGCGCCCGAGATCCTGCGCTTCCTCGACACGTACCCGATCACGACCCTGTGCGGTCCGCCGACGGTGTACCGCATGCTCGTGCAGGAGGACCTCTCGAAGGTGAAGTGTCCGACCCTGCGTCACTGCGTGGCGGCAGGCGAGCCGCTCAACCCCGAGGTGATCGAGACATGGAAGGCCGCGACCGGCCTGGTCATCCGCGACGGCTACGGTCAGACCGAGACGGTGATCCTGTGCGGCAACTTCCCGCCGCTCGAGGTCCGCAACGGATCGATGGGCAAGCCAACGCCCGGCATGGATCTCGCGATCATCGATGACGAGGGCAACCGCCTTGGGCCGGGCAAGGAGGGCGACATCGCGATCCGCGTCGAGCCCGACCGTCCGCTCGGTCTCTTCAAGGAGTACTGGAAGAACCCCGACGCGATGGCGACCTCCTTTCACCACGGCTGGTACGCGACCGGTGACCGTGGGCTGTGCGATGACGACGGGTACTTCTGGTTCGTCGGGCGCGCGGACGACGTGATCATCTCCGCCGGGTACCGCATCGGTCCGTTCGAGGTCGAGAGCGCGCTCATCGAACATCCCGCCGTCGCCGAGGCCGCGGCGGTCGCGAGCCCTGATCCGGTGCGCGGCGCGATCGTGAAGGCGTTCGTCGTCCTCGCGCCAGGGCACACCGGCTCGGACGCGCTCGCCAGTGAGCTGCAGGAGCACGTGAAGAAGGTGACGGCGCCGTACAAGTACCCGCGCGAGATCGAGTTCGTCGCCGACCTGCCGAAGACGATCAGCGGCAAGATCCGCCGCATCGATCTGCGCGAGCGCGAGGAACAGCGCAAGAAGGCGTGAGCGCCCAGAGATACGACACCGTCGTCGTCGGCGCTGGCAGTGCTGGGTCCGTGCTCGCGGCGCGGCTGTCCGAAGATCCCGCACGGACCGTGTGCCTCGTCGAAGCCGGCGAGCATCCGGATCTCGCGGCACTGCCCGATCCGCTGCGCCTCTCGTCGATGGTCGACGAGCGGCACGAGCGCTGGCTCTGGCATCACACCGCGCGTGCCACCAAGCTGCGCCCGTCGCTCGCGATCCCGAGCGGACGGGTCGTCGGCGGCTCCTCGGCGATCAACACCACCGTGTACCTCTGGGCGCTACGCGAGGACCTCGATGGCTGGGCCGATGTCGCTGGCCCGGACTGGCGGTACGAGGCGTGCGCCCCGTACTTCCAGCGTATCGAGAGCGATCTCGACTTCCCGACGCCGCCACACGGGACCGCCGGGCCGATCCCGGTGCGCCGGCCGCCGCGCGCGTCGTGGTCGCCGGCGGCCCTCGCGTATGAGGAGGCGTGTCTCGCGGCTGGCTACCCCGCCGCGCCAGACCACAACGCACCCGATGCGAACGGCATCGGGCCGGTCCCGTTCAACACACGCGACGGACAGCGGATCAGCGCGGCCGTCGCGTTCCTCGCACCGGCTGCGACGCGGCCGAATCTCCGCATCGTGGATCGCGCGCTGGTGCGGCGCATCCTGATCGCCGGAACGCGCGCCCGCGGTATCGAGGTCACGCGCGACGGCGAGCGGCTCGCGATCGAGGCCGATGAGGTGATCCTCTCCGCGGGAGCGATCGGCTCGCCGCAGCTCCTGCTGCTCTCCGGGATCGGGCCCGCCGCCGAGATCGCGCCGTTCGGCATCGCGCCGGTCGTGGACCTGCGCGGTGTCGGCCGCAACCTCCGCAACCATCCGCTCGCCGCGGTCTCGTGGCGGGTCTCGGAGCGCTACGCGAGCGCGACGGAGCTCCCCATCCCGTGGCAGATCCAGCTGCGCTGCACGGCACCAGGCTCCTCGTACGTGAACGATGCGTGCCTCGGTGCCGCGGTCCTCACGAAGCGAACGCCCGATCACCAGCCGCGCATCGGCGTGTCGGCGCTGCTCATGCACGCCGTCAGCGCCGGCGAGCTGCGCCTGGCGAGCGCCGACCCCCACGTGCAGCCTGCCATCGACCTCGGGTTCTTCCGCGAGCCGGACGACCTCCGCCGCATGCGCGCGATGATCGCGCTCGCCTTGGAGCTCGGTTCACGACCCGAGCTCGCGCCGCTGCGCGCCTCACGTTCGACGCCGGAGGACGCGGCCCTCGGTTCACCCGGCGCAATGGACGAGTGGCTCCTCACGAACGTGCTGACCTCGCATCATCCCTGCGGTACCGCGCGCATGGGCTCGGCTTCGGACACGGACGCCGTCGTCGACGCCGCCGGTCGCGTGCACGGCGTCGAAGGGCTGCGCGTCGTGGACGCGTCGATCATGCCCGACTGCCCGCGCGTGAACATCAACGCCACGACCATGATGGTCGCCGAGAAGATCGCTGCCGCCATGCGAGCCGGTACGACCCCGCCCGCTGCCGCTGTGCGCGCGCCCGCCTGAGGATGACCTCACGCGCCGAGCGTGCGGCGCGCCGCATCGAGACGCGTGCCGACCTCCGCGCGTTCGTGTTCGTCGATCGTGAGGCTGGTGGTCGCGGCCCGATCGTCGCGGTGAAGGACAACATCGACGTGCGCGGGATGCCGACGCTGGCCGGCGGACGGCACCTGCCGAGCACGCCGCGCCCGCGCGACGCCGAGTGCGTGCGTCGGCTGCGTCAGGCCGGCTGCATGCTCATCGGCAAGACGAACCTGTACGAGTACGCGATGGGCGGGACGTCGCGGAACGAGCACTTCGGGGACGTGCGCAATCCGCGCAGCGCCCGACGCGATGCGGGCGGATCGTCGAGCGGAAGCGCCGCAGCGGTGGCGGCCGGCCTCTGCGACGCGGCGCTGGGGACCGACACGCTTGGCTCGGTGCGGATCCCGGCGGCGTTCTGCGGCGTCGTCGGCTACAAGCCACCGCGGGCCGCGATCTCGCGCCGCGGCGTCTTCCCGAATACGCGGTCGCTCGACACCGTTGGCGTGCTTGCGCCGGACGCACGTACCGCGGCACGCATCGTCGACCTCATGCGCGCATCACCGGTCGTGCGTACTCGCTCGCGAAGTTCGCGCCTCGCCGTGCCCTGGGCCTGGCTCGAGGGCGTCTCCACTGACGTGCGCGTCGCCTTCCTGCGCGTCGCGCGCGATCTCGAGGACATCACGCTGCCGCCGGTAGCGGAGTACGGACCTGCGGCGTTCGGTGTCCTGCACTACGAGTCGTACGCGCTCCATCGCCGGTGGCTCGGCAGCGCGCCCCAGCGCTACGGCCGTGAGGTCCGGGGCGTCCTCGCGGAGAGCGCGCGCGCGACGCGCGCATCGCACGACGTGGCACGCCGGGAGCTGCTGCGCCTGCGACGCGCGACCCGGCGCGCGCTCGCGACGGTCGATGCCATCCTCCTGCCGACCGTGCCGTACACGCCGCCGCTCCGCGCGCGCTACCCGCTGGCCCTGCGCCGGAAGCTGAGCGCGTGGACCCTTCCGTTCAACGTCTCGGACAGCGCGGTGTTCTCGATCCCGATCCCCGGAACACGGCTTCCGATCGGACTGCAGATCGTCGCGAACGACGAGGCGAGCGCGATCTCGGTCGCCCTTCGAGTCGAACGCGATCTAAGCGACGGCCGGAGCCTCGCGTAGCGCGGCGATCACCTGGCCCATGCCGCGGATCGCCCGCTCGTAATCGGCATACGACGCGGCGCGCACCGGCCGTGGCAGCTTCACGCGGAAGCCCGTGGCTTCGGGAAGAGCGTGCGCCATCGCCCGCAGGCGGTCGGCGCACTCCTCGGGCGTGCCGGCGACCGTGAAGCGGTCGAGCGTCGCGTCATCGATCATCGCCTCGAGCTCCGCCGGCAGCTCGGGGACATGCCACATGTCCCAGCCGGTGGTGATCGCGCGGATCAGCGTCTCGTCGACATCGAAGCCAACGGGCCGCTGCCAGTCGGTGCGTCGCGCGTTGTGCTTGTCGGTCCCCGCCATCCACAGGATCGTCTGCGCCGCGTTGCGCTTCGCCTCACGGCGGGCGTACGCCCGGTCCGCCGAGACGCTCACCGTCACGGAGAGATCGATCTCGATCGTGCGCGCGTCGCGCCCCGCGGCCCGAGCGCCGGCCACGACCCTGCGGATGTTGTCCCGCTGGTGCTCGGCGTCGAGGAACAGCGACGCGAGGTGGGCGATGTCGGCGACCTCACCCGCGAGCTTCAGCATCGCGGGCCCGCGCGCCGCCACGAGGATCTTGATCGGCGGCGGGGCCGGACAGTCCAGCGTCGCGCCGTGCACGTGCACGATCTCGCCGTCGAGCGTGACCTTCTCCCCGCGCCACATCGCGCGGTAGACCTGGACCGCCTCACGCACCGCGCTCGCGGGATGCGGGCGTTCGTGCGACCACGGCGACACGTAGACGCGCGTCGCGCTCTCGACGCCGCCGCCGATGCCGAGGATCGCGCGTCCGTCGGAGAGGCTCGACATCGTCGCCCACGCAGCTGCGACCAGCCCGACGTCGCGCGTGTAGGGATTCGTCACGAGGCTCTCGACCTCGAGCCGCTCGGTCGCGAGGAGGCAGGCGGTCATCACGGTCACGCAGTCGTAGTGATAGGGCAGGTCGGCGATCGCGAAGCGATCGAAGCCGACCTCCTCGGCGAGGCGGGCGAGATCCGCGATCCGGCCGGCCGGTAGCGCCCAGCCCGTCGCGGGCAGGTTGCTGAAGGTGAACTTCAACCGGTCACCCCGGCCAGATCACCTTTCCGTCCTTCAGGACCTTGTCCAGGAACGACGTGTCCAGTACGTCCTCGACCTTCGGTTTCGTCGTGATGAGCTTCAGGTCGGAGAGCAGGTCGAGCTGCGCCTGCCACTGCGGCGGAGTGACGTACCCGATGCCCTTCGTCGCCGCGATACCCGCGACGAGATCGCGGGCGGTCACGTCGTACTGGAATTCGTGCTGCGCGCGCGTCGCCGTCGTGCCTCCGTATTGGACGACGATCTGTACCGACTCGGCCTTGTTCTTGACCATGTACTCCGCGCCCTTGAGCGTCGCGCGAAGGAACGCGGTCACCTCGTTCGGGTTCGTCTTCGCGTAGTTCGTGTTCACGACGAGCGATGTACCAAGCGGCGGATATCCGAACTGGTCCGGCAAGATGAGGTCGACCTCGGTCGCGAGGTTGGTCTTCAGGGCGAACGGCTCGTTCCCGGTGAACACCGGAAGCACGTCGACCATCCCATCCTTCAGCTCGACCGAGCTGAAGCCGACGGGCACCTCGGTGATCTTGCTGCGGTCCACCTTGTCGTTCGCGAGCATGACCAGATACTCGGTCCAGGGAGAGGTCTTGATCCCGACCTTCTTGCCCTCGAAGTCCTTCGGGCGCGTGATGCCCGAGCCCTTCTTCACAGCCAGCGCGCGCGCGCCGCGCTGCGTCATCAGCGCGATCACCTTGAGCGGCACGCCCTGGTTGATGTACCCCACCGGCGCCGCGGCATCGCTCACGCTGCCAGCCTGGTACTGCCCGGTGCCGATCAGCCGGATGCCGGTCGAGTCGGTGGTGAAGTCCCAGCTGAAGTCGAGACCCTGCTCCTTGTAGTAACCGAGCTCGCGCGCGATCACGACCGGCAGGGTCGCGCCGGCGGAGACCGAGAAGCCGAAGAGCCACTTGAACGGGACGAGCGGCTTTGCCGTGGCCGCGCCACTCGCCGCGGGCGCGGGTGAGCCGGTCGCCGTCGTCGGCGCGCAGCTCGCGACGGCCAGTGCCGCGGCGCCCCTCAGCAGTGACCTTCGATCCATCCTCATCTCTCGCCCTCCCACACCGTCTCGCGCAGCGAGCGGTCGTCTCTCTACGCGAGACATTGTCTCGCGTCGCAGAAGTGGTCAAGGCCAGGGGGTTGCAGGGGGTTCTCCCCCTGCGATAAAGAGGGGTTCTCCCCCTGCGAT
>Ga0114129_10006460_pt1 | contig 16625 bp, 19 predicted proteins | sample RhiMetdeltSRZDD1_FD_80071 | JGI IMG/M metagenome (GOLD analysis project Ga0114129, IMG submission 80071) | Populus rhizosphere microbial communities from Tennessee, USA - Rhizosphere MetaG P. deltoides SRZDD1 (version 2) (version 2) | ecosystem: Host-associated > Plants > Roots > Rhizosphere >... | reverse complement strand
TTGGTGCGGTCGTCAAACATGGTGAGCACCACACCCTCGATCTCCAGGCTTGGATTGAGGTTGGTGCGGATGCGCTCCACGGTGTCCAGCAGTTCGCTGATGCCCTCGAGCGCGAAATACTCCGCCTGCATGGGAATCAGCACAGTGTCGGCCGCCACCAGCGCGTTCAGCGTCAACAGGTCCAAGGCAGGAGGACAATCCAGAACGGTAAAGCGATAAGTCTCGCGAATGCCTTGAAAAGCGTTGCGCAAGCGATACTCGCGGCCAATTGCGCTGACTAGCTCGATGTTGGCGCCGATCAAGTTCTTGTGCGCCGGCAATACAAAGAGTCCATCCAAGACGCTCGGCTGGATGGCCTGTTGGGCTTTGGCCAGCCCCATGAGTACATGGTAGGTGTTTAGGCGATCAGGATCCTTGGCGAACCCCAAGCCGCTGGAGGCATTCGATTGCGGATCGCAATCAACCAATAAAACCGGGACTTCGGCGGCGGCAAAGGAAGCTGCAAGGTTGATGGCGGTTGTAGTCTTACCAACCCCGCCTTTCTGATTAGCTACGGCGATTACACGTCCCATTGATTGTTTGCGGGGCCGCCAGAGTGCTTGCCTGAGCGCAGAGTAGAACGGTCACGCAGCTTTAGCAATGCCGAAATTCGGTGCAACAGAAAAATGTTCCACGTGGAACGAATGAGCGAACGTTCCACGTGGAACATTTCCGTCTAAGCGAGAACATTCGGTTGAGATTTGGATGCTGTTTACTATTTTGGTTCGCGATGCCAAGTTTTCCCACTCGCTTAAGATTTATCGGCAGTACTCAAGCAATAAAGATCGTTAGCGCCTCTGGGCGCGCCATTGGCATTCCACTTTTTACTAGCCTGATGCTGCCATCGCGTTGAGGATTCGAACCCACGAACTCGATCACGCATGCACAAATTCAGTTTCCAAAACCACTGTTTAGAAGCTTGAGTAGTAACAAGCGCGGTCCCAAGCGCTTACCGTCACAGATTCTGCCGGCCGTTTGTACGAGCACTGCTGGTGAAGAATTGATATTTGCAAATACCTTGCGACCAGAAAAGAGAGCGATACTCCTTCCGAGCGGGCGTCTCTGCCTAACCTGCGACCACTTGTTACAAGTTAGCTTCTTGCCTTAGGCAATACTGCCCACCATCGCGACCCTCTCGCGCGATCCAGGCAGGGACACGGCGGGCTCCCACTTGGCCTCCGGCAAGAGTTGCCGGGCGGTTGAAACCTGGCTGGAGCCGATAAGCAGGCCGATGCGGCCGGGCTTCCGCACCAGGGCGGCAGCCGTGGGCAACGCGCGCTCGAACTCTTCAACGGCGCGGAGCGTCACTAGCTCTGCTGTCTGCTCAACGTTTTCCGCGCGTTCGGAAATCACATTGATGTTCGTCAATCTCAAGCTGCGGACAACTTCGCGAAGAAACGTGGCTTTCTTGTTCTGCGACTCAATCAGAGTTATGTGAACGTGGGGAGCGAAAATTCTGAGCGGTATGCCGGGAAAGCCGGCGCCGGAGCCGACGTCAAAAGCATCAGTAAGCGGACTCGACGTGGACAACAAGCGCGCGAGAAAGAACGATTCTCCGAAGTGCCGCGACAAAATTTGCTCCGGCTCGCGCACTGATGTCAGATTCATGCGCGCGTTCCAGCGCAACAGCAGCTCCAGATAGTGGCTGACTTGATCGAGCTGCTGCGGGTCGAGCGGCTGCCCGCCCAGGTACGGTTCGAGTTGCGTGGCGGCGAGTGAGGTGAAGCTCAAGCAGCACAGAAGCTAACATTTCGCGAGCATGCAGCAAAGCGCGGCCCCAGCTATCGAGTCGACATCGCAATGCAATTGCGGCCGTTGCCCTTGGCTTCATAGAGTGCCTTGTCGGCCGCTTTAAGGACTTCATCGGGAGTAAGGCTTTGGCCTTCAGCTTCCGCCACGCCAATGCTCACGGTGACACAAGTTTCCCTTACTCGGCGGCCGTTGCTGGGGATTGGAGTCCTACCTTTTTTTCTCCTGCGGTCCGAACCGCGCACCTTGAAAGTCGTCGCCTCGATGCTGCCGCGCATGCGTTCCAAGTGCGACATGGCCTCGTCCATGGTCTTTTCTGGAAACACGATAGTGAACTCTTCTCCGCCATAACGGAAGGCCTCCCCGCCGCCGGTTACTGCTGCAAGCCTGGCGGCTACCATGCGTAGTGCCTGATCGCCGCACTCGTGACCAAAGGTGTCGTTGAATTTCTTGAAGTGATCAACATCAACCATGGCAATCACGTGTGATCCTTCGAGCTTCAGCAGGCGCTCGTTCAGAGCGCGGCGGCCGGCCAGACCGGTGAGCTCATCACGATAGGCCAGCATGTGCGAATTCTCGATGAGCGCGCCAATCAAAATGGCGCCCGCGCCGGTAAAGTAAGTAATCCGATAAAGCGCCGGAACGCTTTCGAACGCGAGAAACACTGCAACCAACGACCAGAAAAGGCCGTGCTCGATGGGGCGGCGTCCACGAAGAAACCTGTAAGCCACTACTCCCAGCGCAATCAGGAACGCGACCATCGCCGGCTGAGGTATGCGGCTGAGTGCCTCGGACTCGAGTGAAACAAACGAAAATCGCAACAGCGGACGCGCGTATTCCTGCGCGTAGGTTGCCGCCCATCCGACCGCGGCAATCTGCGCGACAATCCACGCGGAGCACAGCCGAATAACCATGGAGTTGTTGCCGCGTTCCTTCACACAGGTGAGGGCCAAAATGTTGAGCGGGAGCAGCAGCGCAATAGAGTCGAGCACCACGTGCCGTGAAACCACCGGCAGTGCAGGCAAGAGGAACGCGAGCGTGAGACTGGCGGCTGCGAGGGTTACCACCGCGAACAACACACGGCTGCGGTTGAAACGCCATCCCAGGAAAGTGGCAACCGCGAAGACCACGAGCGCGTACCAGCGCATAGCCGCCGGCTGCGGCAAAAGGGAATATTGCAGCAAGAGCGCGACCAGCCCCAGCATCACGCCGCCGGGTAGAGTCAGCGAGTAAAGGATCTTCCACATAGGTCGAAGCGGCTGTGGGTGCGGCGGGGGTAACGACCCGAGTTACACAAATCTTCAGAGCAGCGGCAATTACGCCGAGTGCTGCCCTGTATTGAACTGCGCGCAAAAATGCTTAATCCGTTCCCGATCTCTTTCGCGTACAAAAACAAATTCGAAGCCGTGGTAAAAACCGTGAAGAAATCGCACCGCGGCATAAACCTTGAGCATCGGCCCCAATTCGATCGACACAATTTCGCCGGGATAGAGCTGATCAGACATGAGCGCTCCCAGCCCGCCTTCGCCAACTTCGCGGCAACGTCCGGGAATGTTGCTAAACGGTTCGCATCCACAGATGGCGGCGCGTATCGGTCGATCCACTTTGTGGCGGGGATAACGCCGCTTGGTGGGATGTTCGGGAGTTAAATCGATTTGGGGGAGGGATTCGCTCATGTGGTTCCTCAACTCAATCTCCAGACCCATAAACAATATTGCTTGCAACAACTAACCGGAATGTCACTAAAGTCCAAGGGAGGGGGTAGCCGCGACTGGCCTGAAGTAACCATCAAGAAAAAGGGGCTATTGGCGCTGGTTTTGGAGCGTTCGCGGGCGAACTGACCAGGAACTGTCTCGACCCACGAAGGTGCATCGGCCTAATCGGGTGGGCTGAACAACTACTGCCCGTGCAATCCGCGTGAGGATGGGCGGGGCGAAAAACTAAGGCCGGCTCGCTGGAGCCGGCCTGAAATTTTCGTCAGCAGGGGATGCGGTGAGGCAATTACTTGCCTTTGGGAGCAATGTTGTCTTTCGCAGCTTTGGCGACGCGGAACTTAACCACGGTCTTCGCCTTGATCTTGATAGGTTCGCCGGTCTGGGGGTTGCGGCCCATGCGCTCTTTGCGGTGTGCTTTGACAAGGCGGCCGAGTCCAGGAACAACGAATACTCCGTTCTTCTTGGTCTCTTTGATCGCCGTATCAGCCAGGGTCTCTAGGAACGTCGCAGCGGTCTTGTTGTTGGTTCCCACTTTCTCCGCCATGTGACGAACCAATTGCGTCTTGGTCATGCCTGATGCCATTCAATCCTCCTTGCGTAGTGAGAGCAGGAACTGCTCAATTGGGCGTATCTTACACGAGAGTACCCAGCTTGAGAAGCGTTTTAGCTAGATTTTATGCGGGTTTTAGCGCTTTTAACGTGCGAAAAGGGGCAATTTACGCGCCTTTTCGCACGACGCCTGTGGAAAACTTTTGGAATGGCGCAAATCGGCAGGTGAGCCCGACTCTGAACCGTGATTCAGCGCAGGCTGTAAATCTTGGTTTTGTCGCGTGAGAAAATCGCTTCGAGGAACCTAAAGTAGTGCCGTGCGCCATTTGCCACACGCGAAAAGAAAAGCGCTATTGCCTCGCGGTTCACGACAAGATCTGCGCGATCTGCTGCGGAACCGAGCGCGAGGTTCGTTTCGACTGCCCCAGCGAGTGCGTCTATCTGCAAGAAGCGCGGCGCCGTGAGCTGCCACGGTCACTGGAAGGGTTGGATCCCGAGCCGTTGTTTCCAAAGGTCGAACTTCGGCAGCAACTGGTTTACGAGCGTGAGCCGCTGATTGCCGGTTTGAGCTTTGCGCTCGCGAAGGCTGCCCGCACCGACCGGGCATTGCATGATCGCGACCTGCTTTCTGCATTGCACGTGCTCGCTCGGCGTTACCAAACACTGGTTGATTCGGGCCTGCATTACGCAGAGCCGGTGACCTCACCGCCGCAACAGGCGATCGTGGCGGAACTGGAGAAGATGACTGCCCAGTATCGCGAAATGGAACAGAAGCACGTCGGGCACTCCACCCTGAGAGACTCAGAACTACTCCAGGTTTTGGTTTTTCTGTTGCGCACCGGCTACGCGCGCACCTCGGGAAGACCGCGCTCGCGAGCATTTATCGACTTTTTGCTGGAACAATTCCCTGAGGCAGCCATCGCCTCGCCGCAAGCCAGCAGTAGTCTAATTATTCCTTAGCAATATGGGCCTGTTCGGTTGAGACTCGCTTGACCGCGCCGGCATTAGGCGGCAACGCATCGCGCAGTTCGCGAATGGTTCGCTTAAGAACGGGATGGCGGACCTCCGGCGCGATGGCGGCCAGCGGCTCCAGCACGAAGCGCCGCAGGTGCAAGCCGGGATGCGGAATGGTAAGCGCGGGCGTGTTCACGATAGAAGCGCCGAACAGTAGGATGTCAATATCGATGGTGCGGGGAGTTTTGGTATTTGTCTTTTGACGTCGCCGGCCAAGCTCGCGCTCAATCGCCAGCACGGCAGCGAGCAACTGCTTGGGCATCAACTCCGTTTCCAACGCTACCGCGCAGTTCAGGAACCACGCTTGAGGTGGCGCATCGACCGGTTCGGTTTCGTAGAAATCCGAGGCGGCAATTACAGTACCAACCTGTCCCAAGCGGGCGAGTGCGACCTGAAGGTGTTGCTGCCGGTCACCCACATTCGAGCCTAAACACAGGTAAGTGGTTTTCTTCACAGTGGCTTCACAAGCGATTACATGCTCAGTTTAAAACACGAGAGCACCATGCGGGCATTGCACTGAAGTTAGCTCCGCGCGCGATTCTGGCACTTGGCGCATGCCTGGAACGGAAGTAAGATTAGCGCCCTATGCTCTCTGCCCTTCTGCTCTCGCAAGATGTGGAGACGCTTCGGGTGATGCGACGGGTTCTGGATGAGTGCCGGGTGCAGCATGAGAGTTGCCCGGGGTCGCAGGCGGCGCTTACAGCTCTGAACAGCCGAAAATTTGACGCAATCATTATTGATTGTGACGAGCGGAACGGCGGGAAAGACGTCTTGAAACGGGTACGCGAGACGCCATCCAATAAGCGTGCCATCACCTTTGCCATTATCGGAATGCCGACCACGGTGCAGGACGCTTTTGCCCTGGGCGCTAACTTTGTGCTCGATAAGCCGCTTTCCCCGGAGCGCGCCGCCAGGAGCTTTCGCGCCGCGCATGGCCTGATGATGCGCGAACGGCGCCGCTACTTCCGCCACCGGGTGAAGATAGCGGTTTCGTTGTTTCCGCCATCGGGACACGAGATAAAAGCGATTCTCACTAACCTGAGCGAGACCGGCATGGCGGTCGAGACGCCGCAGCGGTTTGATGAAAGGACACAGGTCAGAGTTCGTTTCAACCTGCCAACCACCACTAACTCGATTGAGGCCAAGGGCGAGATCGCGTGGACGGATAAGGCCAAGCAGTTCGGGATCCGCTTCCTGCATGTGGAGCAAAAGCAGCAGCGAGACCTGGAGCAGTGGCTGGCCAAGCGCTTCGACGGCGGCAAGTCAGGGCCGCTGTTTATCAACGCCACGGCCGGAAGACGATAGCCAAGCGTGGGCTGCCCGCCGCTCTGGGCTAAATTATTCCCGCCCCTACGGGGTTGGAGTTTGTGAGCCGGGTGCGATCCGTTCCTACCCTCTTCTTCCTTGAACTGCACGAATGATGGAGATCAATACAAACTGGTATCCGGAGGGCAAACCCATGAGCATGAGAGGAACGACAGCGGAATCGCGCGTTAGGCAAAACGCTCGGCAGCAGTTCTAGCTTCTTCGGCCGGCGCAGGCCGGACCTCATCGGCAGCAACTTCTTCCCACAATGACTTATCGCGCAGCAGGCGCGAGACCAGCGCGGTGTGCATGGCATGGCCGGCACGGTCAGCAATGATGCGTCCGAAGATGCGGCGTCCCAACAAGGCCAAATCACCGATGAGATCGAGGACCTTGTGCCGCACAAACTCGTCACGGTAGCGAAGCGGGCCGTTTAAAACTCGATCGCGGCTCAAAACAATTACATTTTCGTCACTGGCGCCGCGTATCAGTCCCATGTTCAGCATGGCCTGTTTGTCGTGCAAGAAGCCGAAGGTGCGCGCGGAGGCAATCTGTGACAGATAGGAATCGCCCGACAGTTCGACTTCAAAAGTTTCGCGGCCGATTAGCGGGTGCGGGAAGTTAATTTTGTAGGCCACGGAGTAGCTACGGTCGGCGACGGGATAAACGCCAATAAACTTATCGCCCTCGCGCAGCTCGAGCTCTTTCCGAATGCGCAGGTAGGTGCGCTTGCGGCGCTGCTTGCGGAGGCCGGCTCGCAAAATCATGTCGACGAACGGACGGGCACTACCGTCGAGAATCGGCAACTCGAGATTGTCGAGCTCCACGATGGCGTTATCCACGCCAGTGCCAATGCAGGCGGAGAGCAGGTGCTCGGTGGTGGAGATCAGCACGCCTTTCTTCATTAGACTGGTGGCGTAGCTGACCTTGGCAACGTTGCGGCTGCTGGCTTCGACCTGGTAGTTATCGAGATCAGTCCGGCGAAACACGATGCCGGTGCCGGAGGGAGCGGGAAGGAGGCGCAGTGACGCATGCGCTCCGCTGTGCAACCCCACGCCTTTGCATTCTACGGTGCTGCGGATTGTCTGTTCGAAGATCAGACTATCGATTTCTCTTACTTCGGCTAAACGGTTAAAGGTGAATAGATTACACCGATACTTGGGACCTTGTATGTGGTAGAAATGCCACAGTAAGCGTCTATTGTGAGACAGCATACGGAACTGCGAGGCAACCTAAGGCTTCTTCGCTTCAGGGTCGTAGGTGGGAGTGGCTGAAAATAAGGAATCGGCGAGCCCCGAGTTGTAGATGGTACTGGTGATAAAGCGTTGCCCAAACATCTCACCGTTCTGCTTGCGGGTGATGGTCAGCGGAGTGTTCACGCCCTGAACTAAATGGTAGTTGTCGTAGCTCTCAAGTTCTTCCGTGCGCTCGCGAGTTTCAGGATCACGAAAGGTGAATGATTTGGCGATAGGCAGTGAGTTGTTCCTGTCCAGAAAGATGGTCTGCGCCAGCCCGCCCGGAGTCATGATCGTAACCTGTTCTGCGGGCTTGTTTTCGGCGACAGCCACGCGATCATAAAAGAATTGGACGCCGGGCTGGGTGAGCCAGACACGAAACACCTGGTCGAGCGAGTATTGACGACGGTGAAGAAATTCCTCAAGGTCCCTGGCAGCCTCAGGCCGGGTTCCGCGAAACGTGATCTCGTAGCCCTTGTCACCGTTGTGGATGTAGATGATGTCGCGTTCCTTGGTGAGTTCGATGCGCTCCTTGTCGGGCCATTTCCAAAACCGCCAAAAGCGTGTGCCCACACCTTTGGCCTGCCCATGATAGAAGCCGTAACTGCGGCCCTCCTGGCTCATATCAACCACCGACAGGTAGGCTTGGCCGCCTAGCGCCTTCAGCGCCTGCTCCAGCAGGGAGCGCGCGTGTTGGGAGTTAGCCTGTTCCGGACTGGCGGGCGCAGGAGCGGTGCTGGTTTGGGCAGCGGCACTCCCGATCAGGAGTAACAAGCAAGCTATGAATCGCATGGGTCTAGAACACGTTAGAAGCACATTCAGGAATTGCAGCTGCTTGGAGGCGCCTTGGGATCAACAGAATTTTCATCCTGACAGCACCGCCCCGCCATTGACGTTGAAGATTTCTCCGGTAATGAAACCGGCGTGCGGCGTGCACAAAAACAGTATCGGCGCAGCGATTTCTTCCGGCGTTGCCACGCGGCCCAGGGGAATTGTGTTGAGCACGCGTTCGCGAGTAACCGGATCATTGAGTGCAGGAGCAGCCATGTCGGTAGCAATCCAGCCGGGGGCGACGCAGTTAACGTAGATGTGGTCGGGCGCAAGCTCGGTCGAGAGCCCTTTTACCATGCTGATGATCGCGCCCTTGCTGGCAGCGTAGTCGCAGTGGAGGGCTTCGCCACGCTGCCCGGCAGTGGAGCTGACCACCACGATGTGACCTCCGGCCTGCGCGGGATTGCCCTTCTGCTGCCGCTTCATCTGAGCAACGGCGTGCTTGATCAGACCGAAGACACTGTCGACGTTCACGGCCAAGGTTTGGCGCCACTGTTGGTCGCTCATCTGATCGATGGGAACATCCTGCGCCGGCCAAATGCCATGGTTGGCGACGAGCACATCTAGGCGACCGAAGTGCTGGACGGTTGTATCCACGAGCGCGTTCGCATCTTTCGGCGAGGAAAGCTCTGCCTGCACGGCATGGCAGGTCGCGGAGCCGCATTCTTGTACCAGTTTTTCGGCAGCGCTCCTGGCGCGATGGTAGTTGAAGACGACCTTCGCACCAGCGGAGGCGAACATGCGAACTGTCGCAGCGCCGACCCCGCGCGAGCCACCTGTGACGAGAGCAACTTTATCTCCTAGCGAAAGCGCAACCGGCATGGGCAATTATTAGAACATGCGCGGAACGTTTTAGCGCGAATGAGACTGCTGTGCGGCGCAGACAAAGGCGCGGAAGAGCGCTCGCGACGCAGATTCACTGTCAAAAGTGCGTTCCGGATGCCATTGCACGGCGAGCACGAAGTGGTCGGGCGCGGTCCCCTCAAGGGCTTCGATGACCTCATCCTGTGGGCAGCGGCCAACCACGCGCAAACCGTCGCCCACCAGCTCTGCCGCCTGGTGATGGCTGGAGTTTACCGGGAGTTCGAGCGCTGCGTTTCCCGCCAGCCGATTCCCCTGATCTTCAGCAACCCAGGCAGCGAACCGCGATTGAGGATCAACGGAAATGGTGTGTGCGCGCGCGACTTCACGGCCGGCCTCATGGTTCACCGGTGCGCGCAGCCTCGATTCGATCTGGTCATTGATGTCCTGCACGAGTGTGCCGGTGCGCCAGACGTTCAATGATTGCAGCCCGTAGCAGATGCCGAGGATTGGTTTGCGGAGATTGTGTGCGTCTTGCAGCAGCAGTTCATCGGCGGCATCGCGTAGCGGGTCGGGAGCCGCAGTCTTAGGATGACGTTCAGCATTGTACTTTTCGGGATCAACATCAGCGGGGCTTCCGGGGAGCAAGACGGCTTGGCATTGAGTAATGAGCTTGGCGATCTGGGTCGGGGTTTGGTCGAGTTGAATTACGACCGGCTCACCTCCTGAACTCTCAATGGCGCGCACATATTGAGGAAGCGACCGCTGCGCGTAATCGGGTTTCTGCGAATGCGGGACCGGTATGGCGATCTTGGGAGCTGGCGGCACGGGTTCGATTGTATTGCTATTCTCAGCCGGCCGCGGGCGGCTCAGCCGCTTGCAGCTGGCGCGAAGGTTGGATTTCAGAGCGCGAATAGTAGAGGTCTTCGACGGCGCGCTGAACTATTGGTGCGAGCTTTGCCATGTCGCGCGGGGTATATCCGGCGGTAGAGATGGGCTTGCCAACCACAACCTCTAAATCGCGCGGCATCAAGTGATAGGTATCAATGGGCAACATCTCATAGGTGCCAATCACGGCCACAGGGACGATATCTACGCCAGCCTTAATGGCGACGTAAAAAGCGCCCGACATGAATGGCTGCACCTCTCCGCTGCGGGAGCGTCCGCCCTCGGGAAACACCACGATGGGCATGCCAGCGCGAAGAGTCTGCACGGCGCGATTCATACTGCGCAAGGAAGACATAGCATTTTGCGGGTCGATATCAATTTCGCCGGAACGGCGCAGGTGCCAGCCCAGGAAGGGATAGCGGAACAACTCGTGCTTGGCCACGATACGAAATTGAAATGGCAGATACCCATAGAGCACGGGAATATCCATGGCCGAGAGGTGGTTGACGGCGTAGAGATGGGGCTGGGTAGTGTCAATCCGCTCCATGCCGATGACCTTCACCGGCGCGAGCGTGGTTCCCAGGATTAGTCGCGACCACAGGCGCGCGAGCCAGTGTTGCGCGCGTCCGGTGCCGTCGAACAGTGACGCCGCCAGGGAGAGCGTGCCCAGAACTGCGGTGTAAACGAAGATGAGCGGGACCCAAAGAAAATACGAGCGCAACCGGCTCAAAAAGTGCTTGAAGCGGGAATTCTTGTAGAGAACCTGCTGCTGCGCGGCGCTCATTGCGCACCGTGCGCTGAAGAGCTGAAGAATTCGAGCGCCTCGCCTACCACATAGATCGAGCCAGTAACCGCGACCACGCCTCCTTCTGGCGTGACTTCTCGCGCACGCGCAAGAGCTGCACGGACGTCGGAAACAGATTCAATTTCTGCTCCAGTGTGTGCGGCGGCATCGCGGATCTGTTCGGGATCTGCGGCGCGCGGTGATTTGGCTCGTGTTACCAGCACCCGCTGGCCGATTGGGAACAGGATTTGTGCCATCTCGGCAATGGCCTTATCCCGCATGGCGCCGAACACAAATGTGAGCGGCCGTCCTGAGTAAAGGCGCGCTAAGGTGGAGCGCAACGCCCAGGCGCCGGCGGGATTATGAGCTACATCGAGTACAGACTCGGGAAAGGTTGCGCTGGCGGGGAACACTTGAAAGCGCCCCGGCCAATGAGCCTCGCGAATTCCCGTTTCGACCGCCCGTGCGCTGACGTTGAAACCAAAATTGCGAAGCTCGACCGCTGCGGCAATAGCCAAAGCAAGGTTGCGAACCTGGTGATGACCAATCAACGGCGAAACAACTTCAATCCGCTCGCCCAGCACAGAAAGCGGGTAGCGCATGAAAGGCACGTTTCCAGTTTCGATTTTCGAGTTTCGAGCAGACAAGAACTCTTCTGAAGCCGGTGACATAGGGGGAAGATAGTCAGCGGCGCTGATGGCCCGTGCGCCGCATTCCAAAACCGCTCGTCCGATTACGTCGCTGGCTTCGGGGTGTTGCGGCAGAGTAATCACGACCGCGCGGGGTTTGATGATCCCCGCCTTTTCCGCGGCAATTTGAGCGATGGTGTTGCCGAGGAAATTCTGATGATCAAGGTAAATGTCAGGAATGACGGCGAAGCAGGGATCCACTACGTTGGTAGCGTCAAGCCGGCCGCCCATGCCGACTTCGAGCACCGCGATTTCAAGGCCCGTGCTGGCGAAGTATTCGAATGCCATGGCGGTGAGCATCTCAAAGAAACTGGGATGCCAGGGCAGTTGACCGCGGGAGACCAGCTTCCCAGCCGCTTGCTCCACCCGGTTGTGAATCTCAGAAAATTCCGCTTCGCTGATTTCTTCGCCGTTGATGCGGATGCGTTCGTTCACCCGCACCAGGTGAGGCGAGGTATACAACCCGGTGGTGTGGCCCGCTGCCTGCAAAATGGAGGCTAGGACGGCTGAGGTGGAGCCTTTGCCGTTGGTGCCTGCCACCAGCACGGAGGGAAAGCGCCGCTCAGGATTCCCCAAATCGGCGAGCAGCACTCGCATATTGGCAAGATCGAACTTGTGGGAAGGGGTCTGATGCAGCTCATGACCGAGCTCCAGCAACTGGGCTACGGCTTGTTCGTAGGCAAGCATTTAGTCTTAGGCACTAGCACTTAGCATACAAAATGGTGAGCTTAGAGATGCCTTTTAACAGTGGAAGGTGCCACAGCAGCATTGTGCGGCTAAATGCCGAGTGCCAGATGCTAGCGGCTGGCGGGCGTCATGAAATCCAGGGCGCGTGAGATGTAGGACTTGAGGTCTTTGCGGTGCACCACGGCATCGAGCATGCCGTGCTGTAGCAGGAACTCGGCGCGTTGAAAACCTTCAGGAAGCTTCTGCCGGATGGTCTGCTCGATCACGCGGGGGCCGGCAAAACCGATGAGCGCGCCCGGCTCGGCGATGTTCAGGTCGCCCAGCATGGCGTACGAAGCTGTGACGCCGCCAGTGGTGGGATCGGTAAGAACTGAGATATAGGGCACACGCGCCTCGTCGAGGCGGGCCAGAGCGGCGGAGATTTTCGCCATCTGCATCAGGCTAACCACGCCCTCCATCATGCGGGCGCCACCCGATGCCGAAACCAGAACCAGGGGTTTGCGTTTCTCGGTTGCGTTCTCAATGGCCCTGGTAATCGCCTCACCCACTACGGCGCCCATGCTCCCGCCGATGAACGAATACTCCATGGCGCTTACTACCACGTCGCGGCCGTTGAGCTTTCCCTCGGCGTTAATCACGGCATCTTTGAGGCCAGTGACCGACTGGGCCTGGCGCAGGCGCTCCGAGTAGGCGCGCACGTCCACGAATTTCAGGGGATCGGTAGAAGCGAGATCGGTATCTTCCACCGTGTAGCCGGCGTCCGTATCAATACCGGGAGCGACAGTGGGCTCACCGTTCGCACCATCAAGGAGCAGCGCCAGGCGGGTGCGGGCGTCTATGCGAAAGTGGCGCTCGCACTTGGTGCAGACATTCCAATTCTGATCGAGATCCTTTTTCCAAATGACCTGACGGCACTGGTCGCACTTCACCCACAGGCCCTCGGTGCGGACGCGCTTCTCGCCGCTGGGCTCGATTTCGCTGCTCTCGCGCTTAAACCAGGTCATAAGCCAGTGTTCAGAAGACTGCTAGTGAAGAAGGGTCTATTCACCATCCAGACACAATGATAAAGGAAGCGAGAAATTTCAACGAGGTCGGCTTTTTACTGACGGTATGGCTCGCGAGTCCGAGGCGCACTGGGCGCTTGTTGATCGAGCGACTGCCTATACTTAATACAGCCCTCGATGAACTGCGGCCAGTCCGGTACCACCGGAACTGGATCGGTCTTTTCCGGCAGCAGGCCCCAGAGCGCAGGATGGTGCCAGCAGAGTTGGTGACGCGTGCTGTCTCTGTGAGCGCGAATGCCATTCCGCAGCTTCTTAACCTCGGCTCTAAGTTCGTCTGGCTCCATTCGCAGAAGGTCCTCATCCATAAATGCCCCTCTAATACTCGATGCCGCGTTGGGCCATCACGCCTTTTTCGTAAGCGTGCTTCGCCTGGCGCATTTCAGTTACGGTGTCGGCCAGTTCAATAAGTGTGGGATGCGCGTTGCGCCCGGTCAGGATAACGTGCACCATCTCCGGTTTGCGTTTCAAGACCGCGGCTACTTTCGCGGGATCGAGCATGCCGTAGCTGATGGCGTAATTAATTTCGTCAAGGATGACCAGATCCCACTGGCCGCTCAGGATGGCCTGCTCGGCCTCACTCCAGGCCTGCTCCACCATGCGAACGTCCTCGGGATCGGTTTCAGCCCCGCCGACTTTCACGAAGCCGCGGCCCATCTGCTTCATAACGAACTTATCTCCGAAAGCCTCAACGGCGTCGAGCTCACCGTAATGCCACGACCCCTTCAGGAACTGAAGCATTAGCACGCGCATGCCATTGCCTACGGCGCGCAATGCCGTGCCCATGGCGGCGGTGGTCTTGCCCTTGCCGGCACCGGTGTTGACGATGATGAGACCTTTGCGAACGTCTTCGGGCATAGTTTCGAGTGTCCGGTTTCGAGTTTCGAGCAGGAAAGCTTGAACTCGAAACTTGCAATTGCTTCAGTGTCCCGTATGGTAAGGGTGGCCTTTCAGGATTGTAAATGCGCGATAGAGCTGTTCCAGCAAGACGACCCGGGCCAGCTCGTGAGCAAGCGTTATCTTGCCGAAGGAAATTACCAGATCGGCAGATTGGCGAGCTTCCTGGGTGAATCCATCAGCAGGACCGACGCCGAAAAGGACATACTGCGTACCGCGGTCCTGCTGGTCGCGCAGGAGCTGTGCAAACTCCTCAGAGCTGAACTGGCGCCCGCGCTGGTCGAGAAGAATGAAAGCAGGACGGGTGCGACCGGAGGATTTTTCTGCCAGCTTCATCAGGCCGGTTTCATCGCTCACTTCGTGCGATTCGGTTTCCGCATAGCGCGAAAGCCGCTTGAGATATTCAGCGGTAAGCGATTGGATTGCCGGTTCTTTAGTTTTTCCGACCCATGCAATGCGGAGCTTCACAGGTCTGATTTATACAGCAACCATGCAAAATGAGGTTCCCGATAAGTCGAGCCGAGGGTAGGGATTCCTCGCTGCGCCCGGAATGACAAAATCAATCCAAGCTGTAGCGCTTGCGCTTCTCCAGCAGCGTCTTGCGGCTGATGCCGAGAATTTCCGCGGCCTTGGATTTCTTGCCGCGGGTGAAGTCGAGAATTTCAGCGATATACGCGCGCTCCATTTCCTCGAGTGTTGCCTTTTTGGCGACGGCTTGCGTCAAGTACGGAGGAAGTTCTGCCAAGGAAATTTCCGCCGACGATTCTCCCGCGACGATACAACGCTCCGCCAAGTTGCGAAGCTCGCGAACGTTCCCGGGAAACGCATAAGCCTCGAGAGCGCGGATGGCTTCCGCGGAAAATGTGCGAGCTGGCTTGTGATGCACTTCAGATAGCTGGGCCGCCAGGCGCTGTGCCAGTGGCCGAATGTCACTCGGCCGTTCGCGCAGTGGCGGAATCAGCAGAGGGATTACGTTCAGGCGATAGAACAGATCCTCACGAAAGGTGCGCCGGGAGACTGCGTGTTCGAGATCGACGTTAGTGATCGCGATGACGCGAACTCCTGATTGCATTACCACCGGCCGCGTGCCGCCCAGGCGCTCAAAGCGCCGTTCATCAATCACGCGGAGTAATTTGGCCTGCATGGGTATGGTCAGGGCTGCCACTTCGTCGAGAACCACAGTTCCGGAGCCTGCCATCTCCAATCGCCCGGGCTTGGTCTCGGTGGCGCCGGTAAATGCCCCGCGCTCATAGCCGAATAATTCACTCTCCATGAGTTCATGCGGCAGGCTGGCGCAGTCGATGCTCACCAACGGCTGGTTGGCGTTGGGCCCGAGGTGATGAATAAGTGAAGCCAGCAAGTCTTTGCCGGTGCCGCTCTCACCCCTAATCAAGACAGTGGAGGCTGCCTGCGCGATTTTTTTTGCCTGTTCGAGAAGCGCGAGCGATTTCGGATCAGCGGCTGCCCAGATGGAGAGCCACTGCCCGGCGATCGCGGGTGGCCCTGCAGGCGCAAACTCGGGACCGGGGCCGCTCGACATAGAATCAGCTCTTGCGCTTACCGCGAGAAGCCGCAACTGCCGCCGGCGCTGGTCGCGCCCGGGCTCTCTTGCTGGCGGGCTTTCGCCTTTCTGGCGAGGACGCAGTCTTCAAACTGCGGGGATCAAGGCGCGTAGCCGACTTCCATAGCCTCTCCAGGTCATAGAAGCTCCGGGCTTTCGGGCTGAAGACGTGGACCACGAAATCCACGTAATCGAGCAGCACCCACTCCGCCTGGCTGTACCCTTCGGTATGCGCCGGCTCTAGTCCGGCTTGCGAGAGGCGGGTTTCGATCTCGTCAGAGATAGCCTGAATTTGCCGCGGGTTAGTGCCGGTGCACAAAACAAAGTAATCGGTGAAGGCCCCTGACAGAGGCCCAAGCCTTAGCACGGAGATATCTTCACCCTTTTTTTCCTGGCAGGCGTGGACGGCTTGCAGCAGTTGGCGGCGGGTTTGTCCGTTTTTGATGGAGTAGCTGGTCTTTGCCAATGTCCCTTTGATTCCTTGTGCGGAGCTGCAGGCTCAGTGATTTTCTAATTTTGATTGTAGCCTTGGCGCGTGAGATTCCCCGCGATACAAGTTCATTTTTTTTATGTATTCGGCAACTTGCGGTGGCACCAACCGTCCGAGCGACCGGCCTTGGGCAACTGCTTTCCGAATGTTCGTAGCCGACGCTGGTACGTTAACACCGTCAAGCAGGTGAATGGTTACACCCGCGTGAACCAGTTCTCTCGCGGCCTTGGTTCCTTCGAGCGTTTTCAGGACCTGCGGACTCGGCTGGAGCGAGGGCGGCAAGGCGCGGCCGACATCGGCCAGACGATACCCAGGCCGGCTCACCACGAT
>Ga0114129_10006459_pt1 | contig 16625 bp, 12 predicted proteins | sample RhiMetdeltSRZDD1_FD_80071 | JGI IMG/M metagenome (GOLD analysis project Ga0114129, IMG submission 80071) | Populus rhizosphere microbial communities from Tennessee, USA - Rhizosphere MetaG P. deltoides SRZDD1 (version 2) (version 2) | ecosystem: Host-associated > Plants > Roots > Rhizosphere >... | reverse complement strand
GCGCAAGAATTTGCGTTTTCCCAGCGGCCCCGCGCAGGGAGTGCGTGCCTGACGCCTGTCATGGCCGGTCGCTCGACCGCGCGGCACACTCGGTTTGCCGGTCAAACCGGTTTGCGGAGGTGAACGATGACGAGTGCGAAGACCCTCGGTGGCGCCGCGCAGGCGGCGCCTCGCCATTGGAACGTGGACGGCTTGCCGGAGATCGAGGGCGGTGTGTTGCTCGTTCTATGGGGCAGTATCCTCGCGTGGCACGCCCTGTGGCCGTCGCGGCTGAGCGCGATGGCGGCCGGGATCCTGCCGCTGCTGCTGGTCGCGTTGCTCCTGGTCGCCGACCAGCTCCTGCTCCCGCAACTGAAGGCCCGCGTCACGTATCCGCGCGTCGGGTACGCGCAGCCGCGCGTCGCACCGTATCGGCGAGCGGCCGCCGCCGGGCTCGGCGCCGTGGCGGCGGCGGGTATGGCGGCGTGGATCGCGTCCGAGGGTTTCGACGGGCGCCACCTGCCGCGGGCTCTCGCCGGGATGACGGCGGTGTTCCTGGCGTTTTGTGCCACTCGCTTCCGGTTGCCTCGGTTCTTCGCCTACGCCGCCGTCGCCGTCGTGTGCGGCCTGGCGCTGCCGCGTGAGTGGCCGGTCGATCTCGGGGTCGGCGTCCTCCAGGCCGTCGTGGGTGCGGCCGCCGTGGCCGGCGGAGTGCGGACGCTGCGCCGGTTGTTGCGCACGCCCATCGCGGAGGAGCCGTGAGTCTCGCGCGCGAGGCGGCGGAGCTCGACCGGCTCATCCACGAGCCCGCGCGCCTCGCCGTCATGGCGCTCCTGTTCTCGGCCGAGGAGGCGGACTTCCTGTACCTGCTCCGCGAGACGGGCCTGACGAAGGGCAACCTGTCGAGCCACCTCGCCCGGCTCGAACAAGCGGGCTACGTCGGCGTGCAGAAAGGCTTCGTGGGCAAGATCGCGCGCACGGTGTGCTGTCTGACGCCGGAAGGGCGATTGGCGTTTGCGGCGTATCGCCGCCATCTGAAATCGCTGGCCGGTGGGCAGTGAGCCATTCGTTGCCGGATCATCGCGAATCCACACTGCGGATCCACTTCAGTACCCCGGCGGAGTCGAAAGAAAGGCCGCATGTCGATTCGCGGCCACGGCTCTCCGCGGCGAGGGCAAACACCGCCGCGCCCAGGCGCTCTTTCAAACCCGGCTCGGTGAGGCGGAGAGCGGAGAACTCGATGAGTGTCGGCGCTCCGTTCACGTATTGCTGAACATAGTGCACGCAGCCGTTCGGCCGCCGCAACTCGACGACATTCGCGTCGCCGAGCCGCGTGACGAACAAGTGGCCGGCCGGCCCCGCGTCTCCGGTCGAATACAGGTCCACGCGCTGTGGCCTGTCCTTCATGAGCCCCCCGTCCTTCGCGAGAAGCGCGGCGCGGCCTGTCTCCCTGTACTCGTTCACGCTCTCGGTCACCGGGGCGCGTTTCAACTCCTGCTCACGGATCCGGTGGAGCAGGGTGAACAGGCGAACGCCGAAAACAGAGTAGCCACCGCCGACGTCGATCGTCTCCGTCGGCGGTGGTCCATCGGTCGATGATCGGCCGACCATTCCGCTCGGACGCGCGTCGGCGGAGACACGGTCCACCCGGAATGTCGAGCGCTCGGAGAACGGACCTTGAACGCCCTCGCTTCCCGGGACGGCTTTCCACACGAATGGCGTTACGCCAGCCGAGGGGTCGAGATGGCCGATGACGCCGCGGTTCGACGGAAACACGAGCGTGGGTGGCAGCGGTTCCGCGGCCGCGCATACGGCGCACGCGAAGATAACGGCGGTGATCGCTGCGGGTCTCATGGACACCTCCGGTCGATGGCCGCACGGCGTTGGAGAGTGCCATGGCTCACCGGGCGCCGGCCTCCTTTGTCTCGGTTCCAAGCACGATCTGCACGCCGTCTAGCCTCTGGCCGGCGCTGGTGGCGATGCCGCTGTCCTTGACGTCCTTGCCTTGATACGTGACGCGCACGACCTGTTTGTCGCGGACACCGGGCTGCAACGTGATGGCGGTGAGACCCGGTTTCAGTCCCGTGACCAGGAACGTGCTGCTAGACGGGAAGATCATCTCGCAGGACTCGTCTTCGCCTTCGCCGTCATAGTAGATGACGGTCTCTTGGCCCAGGCCGGCGCTCTGGTACTTGTGGCGAACGCCCGTCATCGATACGGCGCGCGTGCTCTCCGACCCCATGAGCCGCGCCATGCCGAACGTCCGCGCACCGACGACGGGGCCGCCGGTTCCGGCGTTGTCGACGATCGTGCCGGTGATCGTGACCCCCCTGCGCAGCTTGAAGTCCAGGCTCGCCGCCTTCACGTCGGGCGAGAGCGTGAGGCGTTCCTTCGTCCGGACGTAGTTCTGCGGCTTGGCATCGGCGTGGACCAGGAACGTGCCGGGCCCCAGTCCCTCGATGTGATAGCGGCCGGCGGCGTCGGTATAGGCGGTGACACGCTCGAACATGGTGTCGGCGTACTGGACCACGACGAGGGCGTTGGCGATCGGCGCTCCCGTGTCGGCGTCGGTCACGCGCCCTTCGACGCCGAGGCCGCCCGCTCGCGCCAGCCGAATATCCAGGTCTTCGAGCGAGGCCTTCGAGTCGAAGGTGATCGTCGTCGCTTCGGGGCGCGAGAAGGTGCCCGGGTAGAATCGGAGAGGGTAGGGGTTGTCCTTCTGCTCCGCGGTCAGGTCCTGGACGGCCAGCAGGATCGGGTGGCCGGGGAGTCCGTCGAGGCGGTAGGTGCCGTCGGCCCTCACGTTCGCTTGCTTGCGGAAGGAGCGCGCGTTGGAATCGGACGACAGCGCAGAGGCGACGACGTACAGTCCGCGCTCACTGAACGGCCGCCCCATTTCGTCCAATACTCGGCCCGAGACCAGGTACGACTTCGCCAGCCTGAACACGATGTCTCGCCGCTCTTCCTTTTCGGCGAGGGTGAACTTCGGGTAGTCGCCGCCGGCGTTCTCGGGGTCATAGGCGGCGTTCTGGTAGCCGGCCGTGTGCGTCACGGTAAGGCTGGCTGTTCCGCAGGCCACGTTCCGGAGCGCGAACGAGCCGTCCGGCGCCACCGCCACGAAGAGCGGGTCGTCGGTGATGCCATACGACAGGTAGACGGTCGCGTGACCGATGGGACTTCCGGCACGATCGTCCACGATCGTGCCGGCAAGGAGGCACGTGCCGGTGGGACGCCGGCCCGAGGGAGCGAGCCTTTCACTCTGGCCCTGTCCCGTGGCGACGGGCTCTAGAGGATACAGCTCGTGGCGCTGGCCCGATCGGGCGCTGGCCGGCTCGGAGAAGACGGACATCTCATCATCGTCGTTGCCGTAGACACCGTCCTTGCCGCAGCTCGAGAGAATGAAACGGCCTCGCTCGGTCTCATAGCGTATGGGTTCGCCCTTGGGGCTGTAGATGTCCTTCGGCAGGTCCGTCTTCAGGAAGTCGAGGCTGGCCGGGTACACCCCCTGGTCGCGTTTGTAGTGCCAGATCGCCGTGGCGAGGTTCCGGAAGACGAGGTGAAGCTCACCCTCTTTCCCCATCGAGAGCATCGCGGCTTCGGTTTCCTTGGCGGTGGGCACGGTGGCGAACAAAACCTTCACCTCGACATAGACCCGGGCGCCGCCACGGTTGGGGGTGAGCTCGATCTTGCACAAGACGTCGCGCCCGTTCGGGAGGGGCACTCCCATCCTCTCGGAGCTGCCGTCGTGGATCATCGGGGACCTTTCGCCCTTGGGACCGACCGGCCGTCCTCCGGCGTCGAGCGCACGGAGATCGAACTCGGATCCCGCCGCCACGAGGTGTGCGGTGATGCGAATCGCACTGACGGCCGCCGGGTTGGACTTTACTTTCATGTCGACGGTCTGTCCGTCGGACAGGGTGAAGCTCTGTTCGTCGCTGTATGTCGTGAGCCGTTTCCGGACTTCCTCGCCGACGCGCTGTGTCTGCGCGTCCACCGTCTCGTTCGCAGCGAGAGTCCTAGCCGCCGTGGCGGTCGGGATTGCGACCGCGGTCGGGGTGTCGCTCGCGGCGGCCACACACAGTGCGCCAACGAGAACGATGAAGGCCACGCCCAGCCGGCCGATCCGTCGATGGCCTCGATATCCGTGATCCATGATTCGCATGATTCGTCTCCCCAGCGAGCCGTGCGTTTCGGCCATTCCGATCCCGGACCCGGCAAGAAGTCCGTGGCCTTGGGTCTCCTCGAGCAGGCGCAGGATGCTCCGGCAGTAGATCCCTCGATGCTCGGCCGCGCGCCCGACGGCCAGGTCGTCACAGATCAGCTCGCGCTCGTGCCGGAGGCGCCGGTTCACGTACCAGACGAGCGGGTGGAAGAAGTAGACGAGCTGAACCACCATCTGGACCCAGTTCACGACGAGGTCGAGCCGTTTGACGTGGGCCAGCTCGTGGCGGAGCACAGGCTCGAGCTCTTCAAGGGGCCAGTCGTCGCTCATGCACCGAGGCAGGATGACGATCGGGCGCCGCACGCCGAGAGTCATGGGACCGCTCTCGCCGAGGACCGAGTCGGCCGTGCGTAGCTCGACCGTGCGGCGAATCCCCATCTGGCCGCGCAGGGCGGCAAACCGTTCCTGGAGCGCGGGCCGATCGACGGCAGGTAGTCGTTCCACGATGCGGTGCGCCTTCAGCATGCGCCCCAGCACGACACCGCTGGCCAGGATCAGGCCGGTCAGCCAACCCAGCAGCAGGCGCTCCCGCCAGCTCCAGCGCGCGCCCCCGGCCATGGGAGGGGTCGCCTCCGGCGTTCCGGAGCGGCCGGGCGCACTCGCGATCGATATCACACGATCGACGACAGGAGGCGCCGGTGCGCGGGAGCCGGCGATCTCGGCCGCATCTCGATCCTCGAGCCCCGAAAGAAGCCGGCGGCCGGACTCCCGCAGGTCGGGCATCAGTCCGAACGGCAGGCTCAGGCTGAAGGGTATGCACAGGCGCACCAAGACGACGCACCAGAGGGCATACCGGAACGAGGGCGAGGCCTTGCCGCCGAGGAACGCGGCGAGCCAGACGAGAGCGACGAGCACTGTGACCTGCTCGCTGACCGCCCAGAGCGTGGCGGCGACGCCGTCGAGAGACAGGAGAAGCGTCATGACTCATCCGCCTTTCGGCTCCGCGCTTCGTGCTCGCGGATCAGCTTCTTGAGCGTCGTTATCTCGTCGGCGCTCAGCTTCTCGTGCTGTGTGAGATGGGCGAACAGCGGGGCCAGCGTCTTGCCCAGGACGGTGGTCCAGAACGTGTCGATGGAGCGGCCCACCACTCGTTCACGCGCCACGAGCGGCTCGTACAGACAAAGAGGCCCGAGCTTCTCTCGCTTGAGATAGCCCTTCGCGGTCAGGCGGTCGAGCATGGTCTTGACGGTGGGGTAGCTCCAGGTGCGGTGTGAAGGACTCTCGTCGAAGATCTGCCGGGCCGTCGAGCGGCCCCGCTTCCAGCACAGGTTCATCACCAGCCATTCCGCTTTCGACAGGTCCGGTTGCCTTCGTGCCACGCGCCCCTCCGTGAGTACAGTCGTCATGGTGCCACTACATTTGTAGTGACTGGCTCTTTTCGCGTCAACAGAAACGTTTGCCGCAGGTCTTGCCGCCTGTCGCCGCGGCGCAGCAGGCATGCCGCTTGCTGCGCTCCTCGCGACGGAGGAGGCGGCGCGCATGAGCAGGGTCGTGGGAGAAGTGGCCGCTCGACTCTCGGGTTCCGATCTCCGATCGATCGGCCGGGCTGATGCGGTGTCGTCGGAGATCCTCCGGCGGCCGTCACTGGCCGCGGAAGCGGTTCGGCTCCTGTCGGACTCGGACGCCGTGCTGCGAGCCCGGGCGGCCGACGCCTTGGAAAAGGCCGCGCGCGTCTCGCCCTCCATCGTGCGGCCGCACCGGCGGAGGCTTCTTCGACTGCTGGAGAACGTGACGCAGCAGGAGGTGCGATGGCACCTGGCGCAGCTCATGCCTCGACTCCAGCTCACGCCGCGGGAGCGGTCCCGCGTGCTGGCGGTGCTACGCCGCTACCTGGACGATCCGAGCCGCATCGTGCAGGTGTGCGCGATGCAGGGACTGTGGGAGCTCACGGAGGACGGAAGCCGGGAACCATGGATCCGGCTATGGGTACAGAGGGCGGCGACCCACGCCGCGCCGTCCATTCGCGCGCGGGCGCGGCGGCTGCTATCGCGGCCCGGCTCGTGTATCCGCCTGGGTTCCAGAGAGTCGTGAGTCCACGCAGATGAGGCGACCGTACTTCGCGGAGATCGGCCAGGACATGGCGTACGGCCTTCGCCTCCTGGTCCGGAACCGCGTCTCGAGCCTGCTCGCGCTGACGCTGCTGGCGCTGGGGGTGGGCGCCAATACCGCGATCTTCAGCTTGTGGAAGGACGCCTGGCTCGACCGGCTGCCCGTCGTGCGGCCGCACGAGCTCGTCCAGGTGATCGTCACGGAGCCGCCGGCACGCTGGTCCCAGCTCCAGTATCCCGAGACGCGGCGCTGGCTCGACGAGGTGCGGGGGTTCGACAGCATCCTCCTCTACAAGGACCGCGAGCTGAACGTGACCTTCGGAGGCGGCGGTTTCTCGGAACGAGTCCGAGGCCGGCTCGTCTCCGGCGGCGCGTTCGCCATGCTGGGTGTCGGCGCCGCCGCGGGCCGCGTGCTGACGCCGGACGACGATCGGCCGTCGGCGGCTCCGGTGGCGATGATCAGCCACGAGCTCTGGGCGCGCCGCTTCGGGCGCGATCCGGCGGTGCTGGGGCGGGCTCTCGACATCGGCGGAACGCCGGTGACGATCGTGGGTGTCACGCACGCCGGATTCTTCGGGGTCGATCGGCTCTACGTGCCCGAGGTCACCTTGCCGCTGTCCGTCGCGCGGCCGATACCGCAGGACGTTCAATGCGTGGCTCGGCTGGCTCCGGGCATCTCGCGGGCGCAGGCGCAGGCCGAGCTCGCCAGCCGCCTGCGATCGGGTCTGGACAACGGTGACTTGCCGCAAACGGCGTCCGCGTCCCGATCCGCGCGCCGCTTGAGTGCGCAGCTCGAGCCGGCCCGCGCGGGAACGTGGGACGTCCGGCTGCGATTGTCCGAGCCCATGGGCATCCTCGCGGCACTGGCCGTGCTGATGGTCTTGATCACGGGCGTCAACCTCGGAGGGCTCGTGCAGGCGCGAACGGCCGCGCGAACACGGGAGCTGGGCATCCGGCTCGCGACCGGCGCCAGCCACCTGCGCCTGGCGCGCCAACTCCTCGTCGAGAGCTCCCTGCTGGGCGCGATCGGCGGACTGGCCGGTCTACCGGTGGCGTTCGGTCTGCATCGATGGCTTGTCGCCCTGTTGCCGCTGGGGCCGGGTACCGCCGTCCCGTTTCGTCTGGATACCCGGATGCTGGCCTTCAACACGAGTGTCTCCGTTCTCGCCGGTGTCCTCGTTGGTATCGCTCCGGCTCTTCGGGCCCTGCGTCTGAGCCCCGCCGCTGTCTTCCGCTCCGAAGCACCGGCAAGGCCCCGCCTGAGGAGGCTCTTGCGGCCGGCACTCGCCGCGCAGGTGGCGGCGTCCCTCGTCCTGCTCATCGGAACCGCGATGTTCATCCGCACGTTGATGAACCTCCTGGACGTGAACACCGGGTTCGACAGTGCTCACACCCTCCTCGTCGCGATCGATCCCGAGGAATGCCGTTTGACGCCGGAGTCGACGACCGCGCTCGCGGAGGATCTGGCGGCGCGCGTGCACGGCTTGCCGGGAGTCCGTGCTGCCGCGATCGCCGCCTGGGCCGACGTTTCGGACATGTCCGGCAGCCACAAGACGATTTGGGTCGACGGTGTCGACAAGAACGTCACCGTAATCGACCGCGCCGGGTTCGGCGTGGTGAGTCCCCAATTCTTCGCCACCACCGGCGTGACGCTCGTGGCCGGGCGCGACTTCGATGTGCGCGACCGGAAGGGGGCGCCCACCGTCGCCATCGTCAACCAAGCGATGGCCGAGAAGTATTACCGCGGTGCGAATCCGATCGGCAGACGCATCGGCGACGGACCGGGGCGCGCGGCCGGCATGGATACGTACGAGATCGTCGGCGTCGTCGGAAACGCAAGACATGGAGGCCTGCGTCGTGTGCCGCGGCCCATGGTCTTTCATGCCCTCGCCCAGCAGCCAGACAACCGGCCCTTCGTCCTCCATGTCCGCGGCGCCGGTGATCCGAAGGCGCTGGTGGCCGCCGTGCGCGCTTCCGTCCACGTGACCGACCCTCGCCTGGTCATCGCCGACACGCGGACCGTGAGCGAACGGCTCGCAGAGTCGCTCCGTCAGGAGCGGATGTTCGCCGTGCTCTCGGCTCTCTTCGCAGGCGTGGGGTTGGTCCTTTCCAGCGTCGGCTTGTTCGCGGCCGCCGCGAATGCGGTCCAGCGCCGGCGCCGCGAAATCGGGATTCGCCTGGCGCTCGGGGCCGCCCGCGACAAGGTCGTGGCGCTGATGCTGAAGGAAACTCTCGTCACGGTGGGTGCGGGCGCTGCCCTCGGGCTGCCCGCGGCCGTGTTCTGCGCCGGTTTCCTGAGGAGCCTCTTGTTCGGCGTGGCGCCGACCGACATCGGGGTCATCGTCACGGCCGTCGCCACACTCGTCGGCGCCGCGGCTCTGGCGACGTTCGTCCCCGCGCGCCGCGCGAGCCGCATCGACCCTGCCGCCGCTCTGCGGTGCGAGTGAGCCATCCATCTCCACGCGGAGGTGCTCGACGGCGGGCGGCGAGCTTGTCGGGCAGGGTCTCGGGCCTCTGCCGACCCGCAGGCGTGGGAAAATGACGGCGTGAGCGTCCTGCCCGCCGCCGTCCAGGCGCTGTTCTGGGAATACGGAGACCGCCCGATCTCGCTCGATCGCGACCGCGAGTTCGTCATCGATCGCGTCCTCTCCGAAGGAGACTGGGAGCCCATCCGCTGGCTGCGGCGCGAAGCCGGTGCCGAGGCCATCCGAGGCCATCTCGTCCGCACGCATGGGCGCCGCCTGAGCCCCCGGCAGCTCCGGCTGTGGCAGGTCCTCCTGGACCTGCCGGCCGCGGAGGTGGACGCCTGGATTCACGACGACGCGCGGCGCATCTGGGACGAGAGGGTGGTCTGACGCTCACCGGGAGTCCGTCGATTTCGATTGGTTCACCTCGTCCAGCCTCGACGATCCGATGGCTTTCGCGGGCCTCCTTCACTCCCGCGGCATCGCCGTGACGGCGCCGAAGGTGGCGCCGGGAACGCTTCACGGGCGTGTGGACGGATCTGGAATAGCCCCTAACCGCGCTGCTCCTCAGATTCCAGCGCGACGAGATAGGCGGCGGCCTCTTCCAACTGCCGCTCGCTGAACGTCCGGATGCCGGCCTGCGACAGCATCGCCGCGGTCACGCCCACGCCCGCGTCGCGCTGGCGGCGAAAGGAGCCGTCGTAGATGTAGGTGGTGGCGCACGAGGGGCTGCCGTCCTTCAGAATCGCCAGCCGAGCTCCCTGGGCCAAGGCCGCGTCGAGCGCCTTGCGCGCACCTTCGACGAACGACGCCGTCACGTCGCGGCCGGTGCTGTCGCCGACGATCGCGGAGCCCCTTAAGACGGCGGAGCCGTCACCCCCGGCGATCTCTGCGGGTGGGCGCGGCACAGGTAGACCGGCGGCCGTCTCGGGACAGAACGGGAGGAGGCGTCCTTCGGCCCGCCACCGATCCAGGATCTCATTGGAGCAAGGGGCATCGCCGCCGTGATAGCGCACCGGCTCGCCGAGCAGGCACGAGCTGACGAGGACGCGGATCAATGCCCCTCAGTGCCGCGACCGCAGGTACGTGATGCCGATCGCCAGCGTTTCCCGCCATGCCGCTTCGATGTCGGCGCTGTAGTGCGGATCGCACCGTCCGACCGTGCCGATGAGGCATTCGAGCCAGAGATCGTAGAGCTCGGGCCTTATGTCGAGCTCGCGGCGGCTGTGCTTCTCGGCCAGGCGGGGGAAATCGCCCCAGGCAGGGCTGCCCTCCTGGCCCTGCGCCACGACGGCGAGGGCATAAAGGGTGTCGGCCAGCACGCGCGCCTGCCTCACGGGATCGACGTCGCGAAACTTCTCGCGCACCTCGTCCGACGAGGCCATGAAGACGGCGTAGAACTGCTCGAGGAAGTGCGGCGTGGCGAGGCAGCGGTTGAGGCTGTCCAGGAACGTCTGTGTTCGCTCCGCCATGGCCCTATCCATGGACTCTAGTCGCGGCGGGTCCCCCCGTCAATGCTCCGCGCGGTGTCACACGACTCGCAAATTTGCGGCATTCGGTGGGCGGTTGCGAAAAGCCCGAGAGGCTCGTGACGCGCCGGGGGGCCGATGGATCAGCGGAAGTTAGTGTGATGGACCGCTTCCGCGCGGATCGAGGATGTAGGAAACGACGTCGGCGGCCGTGTACCGCCGGCCAGGGTCCGCGAACAGGGATGCCATTCCCGCGAGATCGCTGCCCGCGGTGACGATGGGGGCTTCGCGGTATCCGTTTCGTCGCTGGCCCAGGCCGGTGTTCGCCATGAGGCCGTTGCAGATGCATTTGCGGCCAACGGTGTCCTCGACGCGGCCGCCCTTGCGCAGGTAGTCCTCGACCGGCTCGGCCGGGCACCGGTAGCCGATGGTGCCGTCGGGGCGGCGGTGCAGCTCGCGGAGGTACCCGAGATCGCAACGGCGTTCGCGAGCCTCATAGGCCGAGCGATCCGAGAGCGTTCCCGCAAGCGCGGCGACCTTGAACGGAAAGCTGGTGGGAGACGCGAGCGGATCGGTGAAGACGCGGGCGCGGCCCGTGCGGACGTCTTCGCGCAGGCGGTCGCGCAGTGTCGGGTCGAGGCCCGATTCCTCGCACAGCGCGAAGGCCGATCCGACCTGTACGCCGGCCGCGCCCTGCTCGCGCGCCCAGCGCAGCCGTTCGCGCGACGCGTATCCTCCGGCGAGCCAGAACGGCAGGCCGAGCGCCTGCATCCTCGAAAGGTCGACGACGTCCCGCGGACCATACACAGGCTCACCGTCGCCGCTGAGATTCAGCGGACCCCGTGGTGGTGCGTTGTGGCCGCCTGCCACCGGCCCCTCGACGACGAAGCCGTCGACGCCGGCACCACGCCGAGCCAGGCTCTGCGCCAGCGTGGCGGACGCCACGATGGCCAGGAAACGCGGGCGCGGCAATGCGGCGCCGCCGACGGAAACCACGTCGGCCGGATCGAATCGCAGCTCGAAGCGCTCCTCACCCGCCTCCGATACCTGTAACGCCACCGCCATCGAAGCGTGAGCGCACAGGCGATCGATCATCGACGGAATGTCGCGGGGAATCCCGGCCCCGACGAGGACGTAGTCGACGCCGGCGAGCAACGCACCGTAGAGGGTCGCGGGCGTCGGAAGCTGGATCTTGTGGAGGAAGTTGATCCCGACGGGGCCGTGGTGGCCCTCTTTGGCCAGGAAGACCTCGACGAAGCCGGCCACCACCGCAAGCGCCTGTCGCGACGCGGTGGGCGTGGCCGTGAACATCACGGGGGAATCGAGCGCCGCCTGATCGGGCCGGCCTCCGGGCACGAAGTAGCGATCGAGCACCCGGCGTCCGGCGTCGCGATCGGGGAAGTGGGAGACGGCGCGTCGCAGCTCTCCTCCCGGATCGCCCAACTGGAGCCGGCGCGCGAGCACGGTGTCGAGCGCCGTGCCCGACACCACGCCGAGCTGGCCGAGCCGCGACACCGCGCGCGCCAGCCGCCAGCTCGAGACGGCGACGCCCATGCCGCCCTGGATCAGGACGGGCCAGCCTCCCCGCTCGTCTCGTCTGTCACTCAACGTGGGCCTCCTTCGAGGGTGCGCCGCGCCAGGCGGCGACTTGTTGTGCGATCGCGCGATGCACCTGGTCCCGAAGAACCGCCACGTCGCTCGCGTCGCGGCCGCCGATCTCGACGGGTGGGAACACGCGCATGCGGATGTCGGGCGGGGGGCCGAAGAGCCAGCTCCCTCGCGGCAGACAACCGGCCGAGCCATCGACGGCCACGGGAAGGATGGGGACACCCGTCCGCACCGCGAGATGGAAGGCACCGTCCGTGAAGGGGCCCACGCCGCCGTCGCGCGACCGCGTTCCTTCGGGGAACACCATGATCGAACAGCCGGACTCGAGCGTACGCGCCGCGCGCCGCAGGGCCTCGGCGGCCTTCGCGCGCCGGCCGCGATCCACCGGGATGTCGGCGGCCAGGCGCATCATCCAGCCCACGATCGGAAGGCGGAACAGCTCGGCCTTGGCCAGCCACTTCATCTCCCAGGGCAGATGGCACAGCACGGGGATGTCGGCGAGCGACTGGTGGTTGCTGACCACCACGTAGTGGCGCTCCGGATCGGGAAGGTCCCCGCGTTCGAGGTGCAATCGCGCGCGATGCAGCCGCGCCAGCGCGACACCCAGCGCGCGGAACGTGCGGCCGGTGCGGCGCTTCATGGGATCTCGATCCGTGAGCCACACGGCGGCGACGAGCGGCACCCAGAGCGCGACGAGGGCGGCGGAGACACACCAGAGCAGCGCCGAGCGTACGCCGGAGGCGAACATCGTCATGGAGCGCCACGACCATAACACCCACGTGCGAAGGGCGTATGTCACAGTTGCGCAATAGTTGAGGCACGACGGCGCCGCAAGTCTTTCGCCTGAAGCTCTTCCACAGTGCGGCCGTCGCCACGTCAACGCGGCGTCGTTGCCAGGATGCCCGCCGCCCAGTCGACCTCGGTCAGTGCCACGCGGTAGTCGCGCTGGGCGCGGGCGAGGTGCGCGCGGGCAGCGGCGAGATTCACGACGGCGTCCTCGATGTCGAGGCGGGTCTTGACGCCGAGCGGGTAGCCCTCCTCGGCCATCGAGAGCACCCGCTCGGCCTGGCCGACGGTGCCGGCCAGGGCTCGGGCGATCTCGCCGGACTCGCGCACGGAGTCCACGGCGGCACGGACCTCCAGGCCGATCGCATCGCGCAGGCGGGCTTCGTCGAGCGCCGCGCGGGCCAGATCGCTCTCGGCCTGGCGCACGCGGCCCTTCGTCTTCCCGCCGTCGAAGAAGGGAAAGCTCATGGTGACCCCGACGCTCCACGCCGCGCCGTCGGCGTCGGTGTCTCGAACGGACACCCATCGACGGCCCCAGGCCGCGGACAGGTCGAGCCGCGGCTTGTCCTGGGCCTTGGCGATCGAGACCAGGGCGCGGTTGATCTCGCGGACGCGCGCGAGCTCGGAGATCTCGGGACGGTGGGTCAGGGCCTCCGAGAGCGTGGATTCGAAGGCGGGGTACGGACCGACCGGCACCGCCAGGTCGCCCGTCGCGTCGACGTCGCCGTCTTCGGCGAGGAGCAGCCGGAGGCGGTGACGCGAGAGCCGCAGCCTGTTCTCCGCGCGCAGCGACTCCGGGCGCGCGTTGTCGGCGGCGACCTGGGCGGAGAGCACGTCGTAGTCGGTGGCCACGCCCGCCTCATGGCGGTGCCGCGCGTCCTCGAGATGCCGCTCCCGCTGCTTCAGCGCCTGCACGGTGATCTCGTGCAGCTCCCGCGCGGCGAGCACGTCGTAGAACGCGCTGGTCACGTCGCGCACCACCGACTGCCGGAATCGCCGCAGTTGACTGTCCGCATAGGCCACCCCCTCGCGTGCGGCGCGCATGGCGGCGCCGACCTGGCCCCACGTGAAGAGGGCTTGAGAGAGGCGGATCTCGGCGCGCCCGACGTCGTACTCGAGCGGGAGGAGGTCCGCGAATTCGGGCGGGTAGAGGCCGCGCTGGCTCTCGTCGCGCTGGCGCAGCGCGCCGGCGTCGAGCGTCAGGTGGGGCAGGGCGGCCGCGCGCTCCTCCTCGTACTTGCCTCGCACCCAGCGTTGGTACTCGGCCGCCTTCTGGATGTCGCGATTGCGCTCGGCCGCGAGGGCCAAGGCCTGCTCGATCGTCAGCGCCTTCGGCGCGATCGCCTCCGCCGGCCAGCACGGGGCGACGAGGGCCAGAAGCAGCAGCCCGGCCACCGTGCCCACCGCCGACGGCGAGACGCGATGCCACCGGCGCGTCAGGCCCGCCACCAGGTCCTCGAGCACCGTGTATACGACGGGGACGACGATCAGGGTCAGAAGCGTGGACGTGATCAAGCCGCCGACGATCGCCCGCGCCATGGGGGCGCGGAACTCGGCGCCCGAGCCCAGGGCCAAGGCCAGCGGCAGCATCCCGAAGATCATCGCCGCTGTCGTCATCACGATCGGTCGCAGCCGTACCCGGCCCGCCTCGATGAGGGCCGCGCGCCGATCGAGACCGCGGCCGCGGAGGACCTTGGTGAAGTCGACGAGCAGGATCGCGTTCTTCGTGACGAGGCCCATCAGCATGATGAGCCCGATGAGCGACATGATGTTGATGGTGTCGCCCGTGAGCAGGATGAGCCCCGCCATGCCGACGATGGAGAGGGGGAGCGACAGCATGATCGCCAGCGGGTCGACGAAGGACTCGAACTGGGCGGCGAGGATCAGGTACACGAAGAGGATGGCGAGGATCAGGGCCTCGCCCATGTAGCCGAAAGACTCGTTCATGGTCTCGTTCTCGCCGGAGACCACGAGACGATAGCCAGGGGCCATCGACAGGGTGGCGGCGGTGGCCTCGGCCTGGGCGACGGCGGTTCCCAGCGGAACTCCGTCGAGGTTCGCGGACACCACGACCTCGCGGCTGAGATCCGCGCGCCGGATCTCGGTCGGTGAGCTGTCGAGCCGGTGGTGGGCGATCGACCCCAGCGGGACGAGGGACGCCGCGCCCTCCGCGCCGCGCGCCGCGAATCGAAGCTGCTCGACCTGCGCGGGCTGGCGGCGGAGGGCGCCCGGCAGCCGCACGCGGACGTCGTAGGCATCCCCGTCCTCGTCTTCGAAGGTGGACACCGCCTGGCCCCCGACCAGCATCGACAGGGTCCCGGCGACGACGGCGGTGTTGAGGCCGGCATCCGCCGCGCGCTCGCGATCCACGACCAGCCGATACTCCGGCGTGTCGTATTCGAGGGTCATGTCGAGGTCGACGATGCCGGGGACGGCGTGGAGCGCCTGCTGGAGCTCGGCCGCGTGCCGCTTCAGCTCACCGAGGTCCTCGCCGCGCAGGCTCAGCATGACGGGCTTGCGGTTGTCCATGCGGCCGGCCTCGGTGATCGACGCAATGATGCCGGGGATCTCGGCGAGGGCCGCGCGGGCAGCCCGCTGCAACTCCTGCTGGCTGCGGCCACGTTTGGCACGTTCGTGCAGCTTCACGTAGATGGATCCGTCGCGGACCGTTCCGGCGTCTCCGGCGCCGATGGTCGCGTAGGTTCGCTCGACGTCGGGAAAGGCGCGCAGCGCGCCGAGAACGGCAGTGAGCCGACCACGCGTCTCCGCCAACGAGGCGTCGGGGGCCGATTGGAAGCGGACCTCGAACTCGCCCTGGTCATGGGTGGGGAAGAACTCCTTCTGGAGGATCCCGAACATGAGGAGGCCCGCCATGAAGGCGCCGCCGGCGGCGACTACGACTGTGCGGCGGTGGTCGAGGGCCCAGCCGAGCATGGACTTGTACTTGTCGGCGAGCCGGTCGAATGCCTCGTTGAAGCGGTCGAGCTGGCGCGCCACGAAGCCGCGGCGGCCCTGGCGGTGGATGTCGGGGTCGACCCATCGGGACGAGAGCATCGGGTCGAGGGTGAACGACACGAAGAGCGAGACCATGACGGCGAAGGCGACCGTCAGCCCGAACTGGAAGAAGAAGCGCCCGACGATCCCCTTCATGAACGCGACGGGAACGAAGACGGCCACGATGGACAGCGTGGTGGCGAGCACGGCGAGACCGATCTCCGCCGTGCCCTCGCGGGCCGCCGTGAAGTGATCCTGCCCCTTCTCCAGGTGCCGGACGATGTTCTCGCGCACCACGATGGCGTCGTCGATCAGCAGGCCGATGGCCAGGGAGAGCGCCATCAGCGTCATGTTGTTCAGGGACATGTGCATGAAGTTCATGACGATGAACGACGAGATGACGGAGATCGGGAGCGTGAGCCCGGTGATCACAGTCGACCGCCACGAGTTGAGGAAGCAGAAGACGATGGCCACCGTGAGCAGGCCGCCGAGGACGAGGGTCTCCTGCACGTCGGCGATCGCCTCGTGGATGAAGACGGAGGCGTCGCGGACGACGGACACCGTTGCCCCCGCGGGCAGCTCCGCCTGAACCGCGGACAGCTCGCGGCGGATGGCGTCGACGACGTCGACGGTGTTGGCGCCGGTCTGCTTCAGTACGTCCAGGGCCACCGCCGGCTCACCGTCGACGAAAGCGAGCGACCGCGGCTCTTCCACCGTGTCCTGGACGTCGGCCACATCACCCAGCGTGACGAGACGGTCCCCCCGGCGGGCGATGACCATGGACTGGAATTCGTCGACCTGGTGCGCCTTGCCCTGGATGCGCAGGGCGCTTTCGTGGGCGCCCGCGTTCAGCCGCCCCAGCGGTGTGTCCACGTTCTCGGAGCGCAACCCGGTGGCCACCTCGTCGACGCCGAGCCCGAGGGCCTGCAGTCGCGCGGGATCGACGTCGATCTGGATCTCCCGGGTGGAGGGTCCGACGAGGTTCACCTTGCCCACGCCGGCCACGTTCTCGATCCGGCGCTTCACCTTCTTCTCGACGACTGTCGTGAGGGCG
>Ga0114129_10006457_pt1 | contig 16626 bp, 13 predicted proteins | sample RhiMetdeltSRZDD1_FD_80071 | JGI IMG/M metagenome (GOLD analysis project Ga0114129, IMG submission 80071) | Populus rhizosphere microbial communities from Tennessee, USA - Rhizosphere MetaG P. deltoides SRZDD1 (version 2) (version 2) | ecosystem: Host-associated > Plants > Roots > Rhizosphere >... | reverse complement strand
GGGTCGCCATGCCGATTGCCCGTCCGACGATGCTGGCCTCGGCGAGCGGCGCGTTGAAGACACGGTCGCTGCCGAGGGTTCGCTGCAGATCATGAGTGACCTTGAACACGCCTCCCTTGCCCGGGACATTCGGCAGCGACGCGGGTCGGCTGCAGTCGGCCACGTCCTCGCCGAAGACGACGATGCGCGGGTTTCGCGCCATTTCGTCCTTGAGGGTCCGATTGATTGACGCGACCATTGTTTCCGGTCTCCCCTCAGGAACCGGATCGGTGGCGAACGCGTCCGACCGCGGATCGACATCCGGCGAAAAGACGTAGAGAGTGGCCGTCTCCGGGGAGGGTTTCTCCGAGGCAATCGCGCGGTCGATCGCTTCACTGATCTCGCGGTCGACGCTCGCGGCGATGGCGGCGAGCTGCTCATCGGTCGCGAGCTCGGATGCTTTCAGCAGCTTCGCCATCCGTTGGATGGGATCGCGGATGCTCTCCTGTGCCCGCTCGTCGGCTGTCTTGTACAGCCTCTCGTCGTCGGACAGCGAATGCGAGTAGGGGCGGATCACACGAGCATGAACGAACGCCGTTCCCTTTCGTGCGCGCGCGTACGCGATCGCATCACGCATCGCGCGGTAGCTCGCGGCGAAGTCCGTTCCGTCGATGCTCTGGACGTGGAGGCCCGGGAACGACGTCACGAGCTTCGATATGTCGCCGCCCGCCGTCTGGATCTCCACCGGCACCGAGATCGCGTAGCCGTTGTCTTCGACGAGGTATACGACTGGCAGTCGATTGATGCACGCAGCGTTCAGGGATTCCCAGAATTCACCCTCGCTGCACGTGCCTTCGCCAATCGACAGAAAAACGACCTCGTCTGCGTGAAACCGTGATTCGCGGTCCTCGATGCTGGTGACGCGCTCGTAGATGCGACCCGCGTCCGCGGCACCGATCGCCTGGAGACACTGCGTGCCGGTGGGGCTGGATTGCGAGACGATGTTGAGCTCTTTGTGCCCCCAGTGAGACGGCATCTGACGGCCGCCCGAGCTCGGATCGTCCTTCGCGCCGACGGCGCTCTGCAGCATCTCGAGCGGCGTGACGCCTAAGGTCAGACACAGCGCGCGATCCCGGTAGTACGGATAGAACCAGTCGTAGGCCGGCCTCAGGTGCATTGCCGCGGCAACCTGCACGGCTTCATGGCCCGCCCCGCTGATCTGGAAAAAGATCAGGCTCTGGTTCTTGAGCTGGATTTCCCTGTCGTCGATCCTGCGTGACAGCAGCATCGTCCGATAGGCGTTCAGCAGATCGTCAGGAGTGAGGCCTTCGGGAAGATCGAGGGTGCGTTGCGCGTTGACGGTCCTGCCGTTGACCGCGGTCGCTCTCATGCGCGGAGTGTCCCTGTCATATGCCGGCTTGCAGCGGTCAGCTCGCAGTCGTGTGCGGATCGCCCAGATAGCGTCATTTTCGTGGAGCGGAACACCGAATTATAGCATTCATGCCGGTGCTATAATTCACCAGTCCGTGCGGCCGCTCCGTCACCAGTTCTTCCACCCCATTCCGCGTAGTTCGCGCCGAGGCCTCGAATTCGCCCTTCCGGCCCGCCGGTTTCGCGGATCCGTCTGAAAGGCGATACCCTTGAGCACGCAGACCGTCAGGCTCCACCGCTGGGATGAGATCGCACTCGAGAAGGTCACCGAGATGATCTCGCGCAAGATCGTGAGCGGCGAGCGCGAGATGGTGGGGCAGATCTATCTCAAGAAAGGCGCGCTCGTGCCGATGCACTCGCACGAAAGTGAGCAGATGACGTACGTGCTGCAGGGTGCGCTGAAGTTCCTGATCGGCGGCGAGGAGATTACGGTGCGCGAAGGAGAGGTGCTGCACATTCCTTCGTGGGTCGAGCACCAGGCGGAAGCGCTCGACGACACGTTCGAGCTCGATCTCTTCAGCCCAATCCGGCAGGATTGGCTGGATCATACAGATGCATACTTTCAGAAGTGACGAAAGCTGATTCCCCGAATCCCGAACCCCGGTCAGTGAACGCGACGATCCCAGTCGCCCCGTCCGCCTGAGTACACGTCGAACTTCCGCCGGAGGCGGTTCATCTTCCACTTCAGGTATCGATACTTGATTTCAGCGCTGAGGCCCCCGCGGCCGCCCTGGAGATATAGATACCCGACCAGCAGTCCGCCAAGATGTGCCGAGTTCGAGACGCTGCTTCCACCCTGGAATGTGTACAAAAACGCGATCGCGCCAAAGATCATCACGAACACCTTGGCAGGAACTGGCACCAGGAGCATCAGCAGAATCGGGCGGTGGGGAAAATACCACGCATAGGCGAAGAGCAGACCGAACAATGCGCCGGATGCGCCGATCGTGTGCGCGGCGTACGCGGCCCTCGTGGCCGGAAACGGCAGCAAGGAGATCAGGAGCGCAATCACACCCGCGCCAATCCCGGTCACGCCGTAGTACCGCACGAAGAATCGCGTGCCCCATATCCGCTCCAGCTCGACACCGAACATCCACACGCCAAGCATGTTGATGAGGATGTGCATCGGCGAACCATGCAGGAACATGTACGTCGCCAATTGCCAGATCCATCCACGCTGAAGGACGTCGGCAGGCCGCAATCCGAAGAAATAGATGATTGGGTCCTGGACGATCAACGTAACCACGAACATGACGACGTTCGCGATGATGATCCACTTGACGGCCGGTGAGATCGGCCCCGGACCGAAGGCGTAGCTGATGGATTGCGGGCGGCTGTAGCGCGACATCGTGCCAATCGACCCGCACCTATCGTACCACACGCACTCCGACGCAAATTCGGTTCCTGCCGAGGACTGAAGCGAGTCGATGAAAGCGCGTGTTCAGACGATTCGCGATCGCACTGCGAACTACCGCTACCGAGCTGCCGGCGTCCGCTCATTGACCTGTTTCGGGTATGACGAGATCGGCGGGTGCGGAGGGAGCGGGCGTGCGAGCCCGCGCCGGCAGCGGTTGGGAGAGCGCCGCCGCGAGCAGCGGCACCAGCGCCAGACCTGCGAGCGTAGGCTCGATACCGACGCGATCCGCGATCATCCCGACGAACGGAACGCTCAGGCCTCCGGTGCCCCACGCGAAGCCCATCATCAACGAAGAGACCGTGGCAGCGCTCACCGGCGCAAGCGACTGGCCGAACGTTACGTTCACGGGCAGAGTCGACTGGAGAAACAGACCGCCGATCGAGAGCAGCACAACGAAACGCCAGCCCGAGGCGAAGGTCGAGAAGAAGAGAAACGGCGTTGCAAGGACGAGTGACCAGGCGATCACCTTGCGCGCGCCGTAGCGATCGGCCGACGGTCCACCGAGGAACCCACCGAGGCCGCTCGCGAAGAGATACAACGCCACGGCGCTGCCCGCTTGACTCACCGTGGAGCCGCGACGCGTCATCATGACAGGCACGAACGTCGCAAATGACAGTGACGTGAACGTCCTCAGCACGACGATCAGATAGAGAAGACCCAACGGCTTCGCGTACGGCCGCAGCGCGCGCAGGCTCGTGTGTGCCGACCGGTGACCCGGATACGACGGAACGCGCGTCAGAAAGAACCCGACGACGAGCAGGCCGGGAATGGCGAGCAGCGGCGTCCATTCGACGCCGAACCGCTGAGCGAACGGGGCGAAGAGCAGCGGCCCGAGTGAGAATCCAAGACTGCCGCCCGTGATGTACACGGACATCGCAAGTCCCGGCCGGTCACCGCCGAGACGATGGGCAAGCGCGGCGCCCGGAGGGTGAAAGGCGGCAGCGCCAAGCCCGCCGATGAAGAGAACGAACGCCAGCATCGTCTTCGAGCTCGCAACGCCAATCAGGCTGAGCACCGAAACCGAGATGACCGGTCCCACCATCACGAGCACGCGGGGCCGCCACGCGTCTGCAAGCCGCCCAAAACCGATCTGCGCCACCGATGCCGCCATTTGGAAGAGCATCGTCAATGTTCCCGCGGCCGCGAGCGTAAGACCGAGACGCGGAATCAGCAGGGGCAGGAGCGGAGCGTAGATGTTGCCGTAGCCGTCGACCATGAAGTGGGCGGAGGCCATCAGCAGCACGGTTGGGTGGAGACGAAGTCGTGACAGTATCAACGGCGGGCTTCCTCGCGGCGCGGCATGACTCGACGAAGCACCCGGCCGAACGCATCATCGAACTCCTCGATCGCCAGCAGTCGTGCGGATCCGACGAGCGCCGCGATGGCCAAGCCGATGGCCGCAACGAGACGAACCGCGAGCAGGACATCGACGTGAAATCGAATGACGCTCCGGCTCGGGAGGATGCCGGCGAGCGCATAGTCGGCCAGCCAGGCCACCGCACCCATGATCAACGACGCGGACAGAATCTTGAGAAACGCCCTGGCGATGCGCCGGCCGTCAATGCCCTCGAGGCGCTGTCCAAGGAGCCAGAGGAGCGCGCCGGCATTGAAAATCGCGGCGATTGCTGTGCCGAGCGCGAGCCCGCGAAACCCGAGTGCGCGAACGAGCGCGGAGTTGAGCACGACGTTGATCGCGACCGACGCCGCGCTGATGGCGACGGGAGTCCTGCTGTCGCGGAGCGAGTAGAACGTCGGCGACACAATCTTCACCGCCGAATAACCGATGAGGCCTGGCGCGTAACACATCAAGGCCGCAGCTGTCGCGATCGTGTCGTGGTCGTCGAAGCGTCCGCGCTGGAGCAGGAATGCGACAATTGGTTGGGCAAGCGCGATGAGCCCAATCGTTGCCGGAACGTTCAGCATCAGCATCAACCGCAGGCCCCGCGAGACGGTGCCGCGTACGGCGGCATGATCAAATGATGCGGCGAAGCGCGAGATTTCGGGAAGAGCCGCTGTGGCAATGGATACGCCGAACAACCCGATCGGCAGATACATGAGGCGAAACGCCACGTTCAACCAGGAAATTGCCCCCTGCGGCTGCGTGCTCGCGAAGTACGTGTTCACGAACACGTTGACCTGAACGGCCGCGAGCCCGAGCGTGCCTGGCGCCATCAGCCGCAGCATCTCCCGAAGATCAGGATCGCTGAAATCGATCACCGGTCGATAGCGAAAGCCCTCGCGGTGCAGCACCGGCCACTGGAGCGCGATTTGACCGAGCCCGCCGAGGAGCGTCCCGATGGCGATTGCCACGATCGGCGACAGGCCGACGTGCGGCATGAGCGGGGCGAGACCGAACGCACACGCGATCGTCGCGACATTGAACATCGCGGGAGATAGCGCAGGGATGAAGAACCGGTTGAGCGAGTTCAGCATCCCCATCATTGCGACCGCCACTGCGATCGTCGTGAGGAACGGAAACATGATTCGCGTGAGCTGGGTGGTGAGCGCGAGCTTTCCCGGGACGGACGCGAACTCTTTTCCCGAGGCAATCGCGTGCGTGATCGGCTCCGCGAAGAAGATGCCCAGGACAGCGAGGAGGCCGGTGACGACCAGGAGCGCGTTGATGACCAGATTCCCGAGTCGCCAGGCCTCGTCACGCCCGCGCGTCGTGAGCGTGCGCGTGAATGTCGGGACGAATGCGGCCGTCATGGCGCCTTCCGCGAACAAATCGCGGAGCAGGTTCGGTACGCGAAACGCGACGTTGAACGCGTCCATTTCCGGGCCGCCACTGGCGCCGAACACGGCGGCGAGGACCGTTTCGCGCGCCACGCCGAGCACCCGGCTCGCCATGGTCGCGACGCTGATGAGGCCCGCTGAGCGGACCATGCGGGAGCTCATCGATGGCCGACTGGGGTGGCGGGCAGTGGGACGAATCGCCCGGCGCGATGCATTCGTCGTTCAGCGTAACACACGGTCCGAATGCGGCTGAGGTCGGTTCGGGCGGTCGGCGCATCGTCCGGACGCGGACAATGTGGACAATCACTTCTCGAAAGCGAACGATTGTCAGGACGGCGCGTGGCGGCGAGGACAAAAAAGAGCCCCTGCCTCGCGGCAAGGGCTCAATGGAGGATGGATGAGAGGCTTGTGCGTGCCTTTCAAGGTGATTAGACGAGCGGACCCCCGCAAAGGTTTGGTGTTTTATGCCGCACCAAGCTTGCGCCGCACGAGCTCGTTGACGGTGCGTCCGTCGACGACGCGACCCGCGAGCTTCGGCATCACAGCCTTCATCACGCGGCCAAGATCCTTCGCGCTCGCTGCGCCGGTTTCCGCGATGGCTTCGTTCACCGCGGCCTCGAGCTCGGCGGGGTCTACCGGCGGTGGCAGGTATGCTTCGAGCGTCACGATTTCCGCGGCTTCTTTGTCGGCAAGGTCGTCCCGGCCGCCTTTGCGAAACTGTTCGATCGAGTCGCGGCGCTGCTTGATCAGCGACGCGATGACCTGCTGCGCCTCGGACTCGTCGAGGGGCCCGCCTTTCGTAACCTCGCGATTCATCAGCGCCGCTTTGGCCATCCGCAGCGCCGCCAGCCGCCCCTGATCCTTCGCACGCATGGCGGCGGCAATGTCTCCACTGATTCTCGACATCAAGAACATCGGTCTCACCAACAGCTTGTTTACCCGAAACTCGCAAACCACCCGCGCAGTTCGATGATAATCCACACAAGCAGACCGGCGATGGCCGCACGCGCGTAGCCGCCGCTCGCCCAGCCGGCAGACCCGCCGATCGCCGCGAGTATCGCGACCGCGGGAATCGATGCGAGGTAGTAACGCATATCGAGCGGTGTGAGGACGCCCACCGCGAGAAACACCACGCAGGCGAGGCCCCATCCCGTCGTCGACAGCGCCAGTCGATCGGCGGGTCCGCCCCTCCAGAGCGTCGCGACTCCCCAGCACATGAGCGCGAGTGCAGGAATCCCGAGATACGTGGCGAGGTAGTACGGGACGGTCGCGAGCCGGCTGCCGATGCCGCGTCCTCCCGCGTCCGGTGCCGCCGTTGCCGTTTCAGCGGTAAGGCGACTCAGTTCCGCGCGATACGTATCGATGAAGTGCGCATAGTACGCAGCGATCGCTACGATGAGCGCGAGAGCCAGTGCGATCAGGATCGCCACAGCCGACGATCGAAGAACAGCGCCGCCACGCCACCAGAAGAGCACACCGGTCAGAAGCGTTGCCGTTGACAGGATTGCGAACGTGCTGGTGTGCGACAGGAAGGCGCCGCTCAGAGCAATCACGAAGAGCAGCAGCCACCGCCAATTCGAGGTCCGGAGGGGCGATGCGGCCATCATCGCGAACACGAACAGCGACACCGACTGCGCAAAGGCATTCGTGAGATTGCCGACTCTGATCACACCGAACTCGAGGGGTACGAGGTGGTAGAGCGCCACGGCAAGCGCCCCTGCGATGCGGTCTCCGCGATTTCGGACGACCATGCGATAGAGACACAGCGCCGCGATGGTATCGACGCTGACCACGATGATACGGAGCAGCGCGACGTCCGCCATGCCGCGACGCACCAGGCCCGAGAACAGCGTGGCGAACAGGTAGAGGCCTGGCGCGTACGGAAACGAGTAGTTGCCTGGCGCGATCGACGTGAAGTACAGCTTCCCGGCGAGCACATCCTGAAAACGATGCGCGTGGAACAGCGCATCACCAATTGGCATGTCGGGATGCAGGAGCACGAGCAGCTTGAAGACGAGCGCGCAGGCAGAGAAGGCGGCCACGAATCGCGCCGTGTTCCGCAGCTTCTCGCGCCGCAGGATCTGCGCGCCTCCGGCGAGAACCACGAGTGCGACCGACGCGACTACAGCCACGCGCGCGCCCGTCTCGGCAAAATCGGTGTACGGCCCGAACCCGCGCGAGACACTCAATGCGATCCCTGCGGCGATAACGATCGCGCCGCCGATTGCCGTGCCCGCGGTCACGTCGAGCAGTGCCACGCCCGAACCGAGCACGCCGGCGGCAGCGGCGGTCCCCGTGAAGGCGCCGTGGGGCGGCAGGACCACGCCGGTCGGCACGAAGCTGATCGAGTCCAGCATGACGCCCAGCGGTCGCGGATCAGAGGGCCCGGGTATGAAGGTTGTCGAGCTCCGGATGGTGACGACCGCGCCGCGACGATCGGCCTGGACGGGGATCGTGATTTGGACGAGTTCGAAACCGGTCGTTGATTCGTGCGTCAGAACCTGGAGGCCATCGACCGAGAACGTCAGGGTTGGATTCTGCCGCGGATCCAATCGCGCGCCGCGCACGCGAACGCTCAACGTCCACGGCACGTGCCGATCGATGCCGGGCAGCCGCGCGGTAACCTGTTCGCGCGTCCACGCAAAGGTGAGGCTCGAGTCTGTGGCGCGTTCGGCTGGGTAGACGCCCGTGACGAGCCGCGGCGGATCGACGTTGAAATCGATGCGGAGCTCCGGCCGGAGCGCATAGAAGAGCGTCAGCCACACGACCGCCGCCAGTGCGCCGATGAACCCTGTCGCGAGGGCGCGCCCGACGCCGCGCGTCATGCGGGCCCGCCCGCGATCGCCCGCTTGTAGATGTCCAGGTACTTTGCTGCGATGTTCGCTGCGCCAAACGACCGGTCCACGATATTGCGCGTGGCCGGCAACGCGCGACGTTTGTGCTCGAGAAACCGCGCGATGGCGCGTGCGATCGCGAGCGGCTGCTCACGAGGCACGATTGCGACGTCCTGACCGAAGAGACCGTTCAGCTCGAGTCCGCCGGGATTGTCGGTCGACAGCACCGGCGTGCCGCACGCGAGCGCCTCCACGGCGACGGTCGGCAGCGCTTCGAGCAGCGACGGCAGGATGAACAGGTCCGCCGCGGCGTAGTAGCCACCGATCACGGCGTTGTCGATCGACCCCGCAAAGGTGACGTGGCGTTCCACGCCAGCCGCTCTGGCCCTAGTTCTGAGGTCCTCGAGAAGTGGGCCCGTCCCGCAGAGCACCAGCCGCGTATCGGGGTGCGCGCGAATCACCTCGTTCATCGCTTCGATCAGCGAACGCTGGTCGGCGAGCGGATGGAGTCGCTTGACGTTCAACAGGAGATGGCGATTGGAGATGCCAAGGGCCGCCCGCGCCGCTGCCTGTTTTCGTTCGTCATGCCACGTGAACTGCCCCGGCACGGGCGGGTAGATCGTGTGCATCTCCGGTCTGGAGAGGCCGAGTTCGCGTGCGCGGCCAGACAAGCGCTCGCTGTAGAAGGTCACCGCAGACGCAGCGTGGTACGCGCGGGTGAACACATCGGGGCCGATGCGCTTCGGCCGATAGTGCCAAATCTCCGTGCCGTACATTGTGAGTACTACCGGCCGACGGCGACGACGTGCAAGCACGACCGCGATCTCTGCGAGCAAGCCGTTGCTGTGCGCGTGCACGACGTCAGCTCGGGCGATTGCAGGCGCGAGTGCGCGACGGATCCGCCATGTGCTGCTGGCGACTGCACCGATCCTCAGCGCCCGGCTCAGAGCGCCGCGTTTTCTTCGCGGCACCCACGTCACCGGCCCCGGGAGCGCCGCAACAACTCCGCTGCGCCACGCGATCTGACTCGCGACAGGCGGGTGAGCAACGTACTCGATCGTGTCGCCGCGCTCGCGCATCCACGTTCCCAGCTGCCAGGGGAGCAGTGCGTTCGCGGCCTGATCGGGTGGCAGATGCGGAGTGACGTGGAGAATGCGCAAGTCAGTCGGCAGTCGTCAGGGTCCGGTCGGCAGCCCCCGGTTGCCGGTTCGACCGTCGTGCCCACAATACCGCGTCCGGAACTCCGCAAACGTGACTGGCGTTGCGCCCAGGTCACTGATCGCGAACGCACAGAACTTCTCGAGACGCTCCAGGAACGCGTCGAGCTCGCCTTGAGTGCGATTGTACGGGCTGCCCCCGACGATCGCTTCGCTCGAGTGAAAGATCACGTTGAGCACCGGTTCGCGATCGCGCGCGAGGTCGCGCGCGAGCCCCATCATATCCGTCAGAGGCGAATAGGACGGCCGCAGCCACCGTGTGCGCACGATCCTGAGCGCCCTCAATACGCGTTTGGTCGTGTACGGTCGCGGCGCCCGGGCATACGCAAACTGCAGCGCCTTCGGGAGTCGAAGGCTCAGCCCCGCGGAGACCGGCACCTCCAGTACGTTGCTCGTGCCAGGACGCGTCGCGCTGTCGTAGGCGAGAAAGTACGGGCGCAGCGGCGCTTCGACGAAATCCGGGCCGCCCTTGTGTGCTTCGTAGAAGAGCGGGGCAACACTCGATTCGACCAGATAACCCTGACGTTCGAGCGCCGACACGTGGTCGGCAGAGAATCCGAATCGGCCGGATCGATATGAAAGCGGCTTTCGTCGGACTGCGGCCTCAATCGCCTTCGTCAGACTGGCGAGCTGCTCGTCGAACCGAGCCCGCGTCAGCGTGCTCGCGTACGCGTGTCGACGAACGTCTTCCGGAGAATACGGCGGCGTCTCCCACGCGTGGTGATGCGCGCCAATCTCGCAGTCTCCTTCGGCAAGCAGACGTTGCAGCACGTCGGCCGATCGGGAGTCCCGTGCGACGGGGTAGGTGATGACGTAGGTTGGCCGGACGCCCTGGCGCCGGAAGAGATCGTGCAACCGCGGCAGCGCGTAGATGTTGGCGAACGTCTGGTTCGCCCGCGCCGCCGCGTCCCACTGGTTGTCCCCTTCCGTGTCGATCCCGACGAGCAAGAACATGTGACATTCAGGCTTGGGCTCACGGCTTTCAGCTTTGGGCCAGCGAAAACCGTTGCGCACCTGCAACCACGAGAGCCAGAGTGTGAACCGAGCAGCTCGTTGCCCAACACTGAATCTTGGCAGGGCGCGCCTAGAGCCGGGGGCCCTGAGCCGACAGCCGGTTTGACCTGTCGGCTAGATTCTAGCTTCTGTCTCTGTTGCCCCTTGCGTCACCGATCCTGATCCGAGTCGCCGAGCGTGATGTGCCAGCGGTCGGTGCTCTCGTAGAACGCCGCCGAGACCGGCAGTCCGTTCACCTTCACGACGAACTCCATCGTCGACCTGACCTGAAAGTAGCCGGCGCGGCGAAGCGCCCGGCGGAAGCCCGCGTGCATGGTGAACGTTCGAATCTTGTCGGAATCGGCGACACGAGCCTCTCGATCCACCCACCGCAGCAGCGTGTTCAAGCCGGCCTCGTCGTCAGGATCCGTGAGAAAGTCCACGAGGAGCGTGACGCGCCCTCTCGGCTCGTAAAGGTGCCGGTACACGGCGTAGCCGACGTTGCGGTTGTCGCGGCGCAGCGCGGCGATCGAGTAGCGCACGTGAGGCGCCGCGGCAAATTTCCAATTGAGATATGCCGCATCACGACGGATCGCGAGGTCGAACTTCGGCGCCAGCGTTTCCCAGAGTTCGGTGAAGGACTCGTCGAATCGTTGAATCATTCGCACTTCGGCGTGGAGCGGCCGCGAGCGCGCCACAATCTTCACGATCGGCAGCGTCAACGCGGAGACGAGCCGGTTGATTGGAACGGGCCAGTTCGGCCGGCGCAGCGCACGACGCGTCAGCGGCTTGACGAGGCACGGCACCGGACCGACATCGGGCCATCGAAGCTTCTGAAAGAGCCGATACGACGATTCCGAGAGACCGAGGCCCAGCGAAGCGCCGACATTGCGATCCCAGGTGCGAAACAACACTTCACCAAGGCCCTGCCGCTGGCGCTCGGGAGCGACCATCACGTCCATTCCCCACGATCCGCCAATTTCTTCCCCCTTCAAGGAGAGACGGACCGGCATCGTCGCGTACTGCCCCACGATGGTGGTGCCCTCGCGCGCGATCCAGATCTCGGGTTCGTGCCCGGGGTTGTTCGGGTTTCGGCGGTACTGCCAGTCCCATCGGAGGCGGCTTGCATCGGCCATGTCCGTGCCGAAGACGCGCCGGTACAGCGCCTCGACCGCGCGTTTGTCGTCCGGCCGATATTTCGTGATCTCCGCCACTGCTCTACTCGTCGACGCTCGAGCTTTGGAACACTGTCATTCCGCCTCTTGGCGTTCGCACGTCCTGCATTCGCGCTTCAGCTTTCGCCAGCACGTATTCCATGTTGCTGATCAGCACGTCCTGCGTGAGTACGCTGTCGCGCAGCCATCGTGCCACACGCGCCGGCAGTCGCCGGACTGTCGCCGTGACATGCAGATCCTCCCGGACGATGCGAAGGCCGGCGTCGGCGATCTGCCGGCGCAGCCGCTCGACCCGAACCTTCTCGAGGAGATCGTCGTGCTTGATCTCACCACGACGTGCGGCCTTGATGAACGAGTTCTCGTTCGCCGGTTCCTTCAGCGTCCAGGCTGCATTGCGTGCTAGGAACCGGAACGTTGCAAAGGCAGCGCGTCGGCCGACGATCAAATGCAGCGGGACCTGAAGCTTCAGCCGCGGCAGGTGTGCGCCCGCAAACGACAAGTATGGCGCCGTCGAGAGGTACACGTATCCTGACGGCGCGAGGACGCGCGCACACTCGCGGAGATACAGGCATGCATCCGGAACGTGCTCGATGACCGCGTGCGACAGCACCAGGTTGAATGCGCCATCGCGGAACGGCAAATACATCCCGTCCGCAAGCGCAAACTGGAGATTCGAGTGCCCGCGCTCGCGCCCGAGTCTGGCGCCCGCGTCCTGAAACCGTCGCACGGGGTCGATGCCGACGACGAGCGGTGCTTCTTCCGCGAGCGAGAGCGGCATCCCGCCGCCGCCGCATCCTGCATCGAGGACGCGGCCCCGCACTGGAACGCCAGCGCGCTCGAGGAACGCGATGACCTTCGCGCTGCGATAGTACTCGAACAGCGCGTAATCGTATTCGGATCGAAACCGGAGGTCCGCGTGCGCCTTGATGGCGCGCTCGTCAATCGTGCGCACGCCCGGTCTCGTTGGCACTGCCCGCCGCGGTCCGGTCCGCCGGAGCCGTAGCGGAGGCGGATCCGAACTTGTCGATCAGCGCGGCGCGATCGTGGCCCGAGCCAGTCTCGGCGACCTCGAACGTCGTGATGATGCGGTGATCGGGGTAGGCCTCGAGCACGTCCAGGATGACCGGATTCCCCGCCTGCGACTCGTACCCCAGGCTCGGGATCACGTACGTCAGAATATATCGCACGTCGTCGCGACGCTTCCGGTCGTCGTAATTGCCGAACCCGCGACCCACGAAAATCGGGCGGATCCCATTCTCGAGCGACAACCCGTTCGCGAGCTTGCCGTGCACCAATGTGCCGGGCGGCAGCCGGCGGCCGAGCTCGATCGAGGCCAGATAGTTCTTGTACGTCCGCCCAGTCGACCATTGGACGAACTGTGCCATTTGGCCTCCGGCGACGAGCACCGCCACGAGCAGGCCCGCAATCGCGCTCCAGCCGTCGCGTGCAAAACGTGATGGCAGCCGCGGCCACGTCGCGTAGATCGCGATCGTCGCGAACACTGCGAGCGCCGCGGCTACCCGTACGTTCGGAGCAATCTGATACAGGAATGCGATCCGGATAATTGCGCCGAAGACGACGTAGAGCACGAACGCAATCAGCGGTGCGGCCACCACGGCGCGACGACGGGGAACCATGGCAATTTCCGGTGGAAGCAGCACGCGATCGCGCCCGAGAAGGAGCGACGCGAGCGCGACCAATGCGGGGACGAAGATCAGAAAGCGGCGCTCGTTCCCGACGTCGTGGAGCATCAACTCCGCCATCCCGGCACCAATCCACAGCAAGAGAAGGCGCTCGGCTGGTGCTGCACGGCCGTGACGCCAGCGTGCAAGCAGACCGAGCGCGGCGGCGAGGCCGGTGACGACGACGAACCACATGCGAGTAAAAGTGTCATGAAGAACGGGAAACCAGCTGACGCGATCGACGAGCGACTTGATGTCGTAGCTGGGTTTCCGCGTGACGGACATCTGCCAGTTGTAGAACCGGTACTCGGTCCAGTTCGGGAGGACGAAGATCGCCAGCGCCGCAGTTCCGCAGACGATCATTGCGACAAGAGTCGTGCGCCCGGCGCGGCGAGCCGATGGGTCGTCATTGGAAGCCAGCGCTCCGATGATCGCTTCGGCCGCAAGCGCCGCGACGAAAAATGCGGCGGCCGCCTTCGTGAAGTACGAGAGGAGCGCACACGACGCGGCGAGCCATCCCCAGCGTGGGTTGCCCTGTGCGCGGACATAGAAGTACCAGGAAGCGACCATGAAGGCGACCATGGAAGCCTCCATGATTGCCGCGCGGTCGTACATGACGTACACGTAGTTCGTCGCAAGGAGCGCGCCGGCAATCAGACCTGCTTCGCGACCGCCCACGCGCGTGACGCCGAGCGCGAGCAGCACGACGGACGCGAACCCCGTCAGCTCGGATACCAGCCTTGCCTGACGGACTCCGACGCCGAATGCCGCAAACGTCGCGTACTCGAGACCGGTGAAGACCGGCGCGACGTACATCGGATTCCATTCGTCCGTTTTCCACACGCCGAACAGGGCCTTGTTCCGGGCGTTGTGCACCCAGGCGCCCTCGTCGTGCCAGACGATGCCGACGGTGGGATTCCAGGGGGGATCGGCCGCCGGATAAGTCACGCGAAGGGCGAGAGCGAGCGCCGTGATGCCGAAAAACGCGATGGCAAAGGCTCGATCCGACATCGTGTGGCTCAAGGGGTCGCGTTCGTTCGCAGCCACACCTCGAATCCGTCAGGTCCGCTGCCGCGTTTGTAATGGGACTCGAGCCAGGTCGCGAGCGCCGGCGTGCGCATGAAGAACTCCGCGGAATCCGTCACATCCGGCGCCCAGTCGCGCCGTTGCAAGGCGACGACCGCGGGTATGTTTCGTTGGAGTTCGTCGAGCAGGCCCACGATTCCGTACCCGGGCTGGCCCGCGTTGAATCCAGCGATCACGGGGCGGCTCCAGAAAAACTTCGATGCGCTGGCTCGTCCGGCGTAGACGTACGCGCCACAGGTGAAACCGAATACGTAGACGCGATCGTCGTCCGTGCTGTACCTGTGCAGGACGTTCCCCAACTGTGTGGCTGCGAGAGCGGAGTACTTTCGGTCGTCTGCGTAGCGCGCGAGGTAATCAGTCCGGCTGGTCCAGCCTAACGCGTACCGCGCGTCGAACACGGTCTGCTCGATCAGTTTCGGGAACTGATTGACGCGCCAGACGGCGATCGCAACGACGACTACGATCGCGGCACCGATGACATGCGGCCGCGAGCCCTCTAACTTTCGAAGTGCCCTCCACGCAAGCACGCTACCCCATCCCGCCGCGAGTGCGAGCGCCGGGTTTGCCTGGACGAAGTACTGGGGCAGACCGCGGCTGCCGTTGATCGCAATCGAGAGACACGCCGCCGCGACCCAGAGCGGCGGCAGCAGTCGCTTCCGCCGACCGACCGCCGACGCGATCAGGATCGCGCAACCAACGCCGCCCAGCGTCCAGAGAGCATCCACACGAGCACGATCCACGGGAAACGCGAGAAGATAACCGATCGCATACCACGGTCCCGTGTACGTTTCGCCCGAATACCGAACGTTGTAGGCAATCGTCGCATCGTAGAGCGGCCGCAACGCACCGGCAGCGGCGAAGTAGGCGAGAACGACGGCGGGCACCACCGCGAAACCTGCGGCGAGTCGTGCGACATTGGCAGAGGACCGCCGGTCCCACAGCCACAGCACGAGGATGGCGCCCCCTGCATAGACAATCGCGTTGTACTTGAGGGCGAACGCGAAGCCAAGCAGTGCGCCGGCGGCAACTGTTCGCGCATTCTCGCGGGTCAGCAACAGGAATGCGCCCGTCACCGCCAGCGCGATGAACGTCTCGCACTGACTCCTGAGGCGTACACCCGCAACGCGCGTGAACGACGGATTCGAGAGCAGCAGGAACACCAACGCGCTCGCGATGCCGATCGGATTGCCGAGCGATCCGGCGAGCCGATGCGATCCGGCCGTGACCCTCGTGACGCTGCGCTCGTCGATCACCTTGCCGACCAGGAACAGCATTCCAGCTACCGCAGCGGCGGCGAGCAAATCCGCGGCGGCAACGGCGCTGTCGTGCGGCCAGAGCGCACGCATCAACGCGTAGACGAAGTGAATCGCGGGCGGTTTCTGATCCCAGGCATCGCGGTACGGGACGTCACCGGCTAGAAGGCGCTGTCCCACGTACGCGTACAACGCCTGGTCCGCACCCATCGGCTGCACCAGCGAGGGCAGGCGCACGACCGCCAAGGCTCCAGCTAGCGCCGTCCACAGCCCTTTTTGCATCATCCCTGCGGCGCGCGTCAGTACCATTGAGAGCGAGACCAGATTATATTTCTTGCGAGCCGCACCCTTGCCCGCCACTCAACCCGCCGACCTGTCGATCGTCGTGCCCACCTATAACGAGCGCGATCGGCTCGGCGATCTCGTGGCTGCGATTTTCCGCGCCTACCCACCTGAAGGAATCAATGGAGAGCTCATCGTCGTCGACGACAATTCACCCGACGGAACGGGCGAGATCGCGGACGAACTCGCGCAGCGGTTCCGCGTCCGCGTGATCCATCGCGCGGGAAAACTGGGTCTCGGGACCGCCGTCGTCGAGGGATTCCAACTGGCAGCGGCGCCGATCGTCGGCGTCATCGACGCCGACCTGAGCCATCCTCCGCAGCTCCTGCCGCGCATGCTCGACGTGATGCGCCGCAGTTCCGCCGACGTCGTGATCGGCAGCCGCTACATTCCTGGGGGAGGCACACACAACTGGCCGCTGAGCCGCCTGATCATGTCGCGTCTCGCGTGTGTCATGGCGCGGCCGCTGACGCCGGTCCGG
>Ga0114129_10006455_pt1 | contig 16628 bp, 16 predicted proteins | sample RhiMetdeltSRZDD1_FD_80071 | JGI IMG/M metagenome (GOLD analysis project Ga0114129, IMG submission 80071) | Populus rhizosphere microbial communities from Tennessee, USA - Rhizosphere MetaG P. deltoides SRZDD1 (version 2) (version 2) | ecosystem: Host-associated > Plants > Roots > Rhizosphere >... | reverse complement strand
TCGCCTTTCGCGTCGCTGGCCGGTGTTGCCCAAACACCCGAGGCAGCACCCGTCGGATCCGGCCATGCCGGCGGCTTCTTCGGATCGTCACTTGTGGCGGTGAAATACGGCGGTAACTTCGGCGCTGGCGCCGCTGCCGCAGGTGCCGCAGGTGCCGCGGCCGGAGCCTCGGCTTTTGCAGGCTCAGGCGCTTTTGCTTCCTCGGCAGCGAAAGACAATCCTGTGAACAAAACCGTCCATAGCCCTATGGCTAACGACGCCAAAAAATAACTCCATCTTACTCTTTTCATTTTTTCCTCCCCCTGTTTCTCTGTGTGAACTTCTTAAATTGCGTCAGGCCCTTTTTCCCCCGTGCGGATGCGAATCACTTCCTCAACGTTGCTGACGAAAATCTTGCCGTCGCCGATCTTGCCGGTCTTCGCGCTCTCCGTGATAACCTCGACAACTTTCGCCGCTCTGTCATCCGGAACAAGAACTTGAATCTTCACCTTCGGCAAAAAATCGACCGAGTATTCCGCGCCGCGATAAAGTTCCGTGTGCCCTTTCTGGCGACCAAAACCTTTGACTTCCTCCACCGTCATCCCTTGAACACCCGCTTTGGTCAGCGCTTCTTTTACCTCGTCCAACTTGAACGGCTTCACGATCGCTTCGACCATTTTCATATGAGCTCCTTTGGTTAAAACTCTGCCGAAAAAATCACCGCGAAAATTTCGCCCCTGAGCAGCCTAGAGCAACCGCGGTGCCAAAAGCTCTTTGCTTCCCGCAATTGCTGCATTACCTACCGAATTAATTGAAATTCTCCCTAATCGAGTGATCAGCTACCTTTGGTGACCGAAGTGAAGCAACGCGAACAACGTGCCTATGAATTGAGCGCAATGCCCAATCTATGAGCAAGATCGAAGCTAACGAAGGAAGATCCGAAGTGGTTTGTCTTCGTTATTGGTTGACGCGGATCGGCGGGCCGGCATCGATCGGGCGGAGCGTGAAAAAAATCTCGTAAATCGATGTCCTGAATACGCCGCCCAAATTCAGCGCGTTCAGCGGCTCACTCCCGGAATCTATAATTCCGCCTATTTCGAACATGCCTTTTTGGCCCAGCAGATGGGCGTGCCCGCTGGTCGAAGGACAGCGCAAATTGTCTTCAAGAACGTAGATGAGCTTCCGACCTGGGGAGGCCTTCGGCCGGCGGTCGCAGCAATACATGCGCAACGCGTACCTGTCGTGGAGCCGTAGGCGGCGAAGTCGATACTATCCTCGTGACGGGTTCCTACAACGGGACTCTTTTTTGGAATCTGACGGTGGGCTTTACATCCCGCCGCTAAGTTCCGTCACGACATGTTCGAATTTCTTCCGGAACGCCTCCTGAGACAAACTTCGCTCCTTGCTTGAAGCGGCTTTCGCCAACTTTTCCAAGTGTTGGGGATTGGCAAAATCTTCGCGTTCCAGACGAATCATATATTCTCGCGCGACCTTATAAGAAGGTTTTGAAATATCTACGACACGCACTGATGTCTTTCTGGTCTGGGGGTCTAGGAGATCTTCAAATTTTAAATACTTGAGTTCTCCGTTCACGATACAAACCAACGCGCCTCCGATCTTTGACGCGCTCTCGTCCGGATTCAAAAGAAACTCTACCGCCCCATAGCCGAGGGTTTTAACGTAATCGCAGTCGAACGCCACCGGCGGCGCGCAGCGCAGCTCGTAGCCGATGGTCTTATGTACGATGGTAAGACCCTGGCCGCGCGCGGCGAAGCGACGTTCGACCAGAGTCTTCAAGATATAAGCGAGATCTAGCTCGGCCAAGCGTAGGTGACCATAGCTGTCGTGCTGTATCTGTACACCCTGGATTGCCGTAAGCTCCTGTACCGGCATGCGTTCCAGCAGACCCTCGGCGATCAGCGCGACGCCATCATGCCGTTCCCAAAGCGCCTGGCGTTTGAGAATTGCCCCCTCCAAGATGTCCCCAATAGTCTCGAGATGCACCGACCCCGGAAATTCCTCCGGTATAATAGACAGGCTTGCGCCCGCTGCTTTGCCCACCCCGACCGCGAGATGGCCCGCGGTCCGTCCCATTACGACGACAAAATACCAGCGTCCCGTGGTACGCGCATCCTCCATTAAGTTATGAACGATCTCGAAACCGTACTGGCGCGCCGTTTCAAAACCAAAGGTCGGTATTTCACCGGGCAGCGGCAGGTCATTATCGATGGTTTTGGGGACGTGACAAACACGCATTTTACCCGCGGAGGTTTTCGCGACCTGGCTGGCAGCATACATCGTATCATCACCGCCGATGGTTACCAGATAGCGGATCCTGAGAGTTTCCAATGCGCCGACGACACGTTCCAGATCGGCAAGATTTTTCGTGGGGTTGGCGCGCGAGGTGGCGAGAATCGAGCCGCCTTCAAAATGAATGCGCGACACGTCGTCATGATTGAGTATTCTTACCCGGTCGGTTCGTCCCGCCATCAAGTGGGCAAAGCCGTCATAGATGCCGACCACCTCTCGACCACGGTTGCCCGCCTCGAGAGTTACCGCGCCGATGGTGCCGTTAATGCCGGGTGCGGGACCGCCGCCCACGACAATGCCCAAGCGCTCTTTGCTGGAGGAATGAGTTGATTCAGTCCCTGTCATAGTTCGATCTCCCATGTTCTGATCCCAATTGCGTCTACTAACATCTCGGCTGGTCGACTAGCGAGCCCGTCAGTTCGCTAGGTCCATCTCTATTATATATATCGGCAATGCCTGTGCCAGGTAATGCTGAACGGTCACGCATTGATCCGGAGTTTCCCTTTACCTTCGTCCGCGGCGGATTTTATTCACCGTCCCGCGCTGTGGAAAATCTCATTCGAGCACATCACGCTCGCCTGGGGTCGAGATTTTTCCGATGTGACACCGCTGCGCGGCGTCATCAACGGCGGCGGAGACCCTTGAAGTAAAGACCATGGTGCAACCGTTAGAAAGCGCTGAAATGGGAGAGCTCATGTAGGGGCGCAATTTATTGCGCCCAGCAAGCTGTGCGGCAACCGATGGATTTCGCCAATGGGAGCGTGATGAAACACGCCCCTAGGACAGCCGGCGATGTTTCAGCGCCGGCAGCTCGGCGCGTACATTGGCGAGATAATCGAGATCAATTTCGGCCGTGATAACGCCGGGGCCGTCGGGAAGTTCAGCGATAACTTTTCCCCAAGGATCAACGATCATCGAATGACCGTGGGTTTCGAAACTCTTGGCGCTTTTGCCAAACTGGTCCGGCGCGATAATGTAGGCTTGATTTTCGATGGCGCGCGCGCGCAGCAAAGTTTCCCAGTGGGCCTCACCTGTGTACGCGGTGAAAGCCGAGGGAATAAAGATTAATTCAGCACCCTGGCTGGCCAGCCCGCGGTAGAGCTCCGGAAAACGGAGATCGTAGCAAACACTCAATCCCATGGAACATAGATCGGTCTTGATTACCACCATGGTTTCGCCGTGGGCGCGCGTGTCTGACTCGCGCAGCGAAACACCATTGGCAAGATCGACATCGAAGAGATGAATCTTGCGGTAGGACGCGCGAACTTTGCCTGCCGGATCGAAAAGCAAGCTTGTGTTGTAAGCTTTCTCACTGCCTGGAATCTCTTCGAGAATCGATCCGGCCAAAAGATAGATGCCGAGATCACTGGCCAACTGGGCCATCGCCGCGGACGAAGGACCGGGAATCGGTTCGGCGAATTCTCGTTCGATCCTCTTGCTGCCGCGCCAGGCGAAAACTTCCGGTAGTGCCACCACGCGCGCGCCTTCTGCCGCCGCATGGCGCACCCCATGCTTCGCTTCCTTGAGATTTGCCGCTTTATCATCCGAGGCGAGCATTTGAACCGCGGCGGCGAGGAATTTCATCGGCGCATATCCTCAACTTCAACCTTTGAACCTAACGGTTCAAAAACACCGGGCAGGGGGCATTGCGCAGCACATATTCGGTCGTGCTGCCAAGGACCATTTTGATGATGCGCCGATGACCGTGCGCGCCAATGAAAAGCAAATCGTGATTCATATTCACCAGGTACTCAATGATCTTTTGCTCCGGGTAGCCGCTTGTAAGTTCATATTTCACGTCGATGGCGTAGGAACCGAGATACGATTTTGCCTGCTGTAAATTCGTCTGGGCTAGAGATTCTTCCTTGGCGATTGTCAGCACGGTCAATGGCAAATGCAGTACTGTGCAGAATTCCGCGGCGGTTTCCATCGCCGAACTGGCGCGTTGGCTGCCGTCGTAAGCCAATAATGGTTTTTCGACTGGCTTGAATTGTTTCGTCGAGACAAAGACCGGCCGGGGGCATTTGCGTGTGATAGATTCTGCCGTGGTGCCCAAAAGACCCGTAGAAAATTCTTCATTGACGCCGCGATGGCCAATCACCACGAGGTCAGCGACCTTGGACCGTTCGCAGATTTCGTTGGCAATCAGGCCCATATCCAATAAGGTGGTATAGCGAATATGTTTCTTTTCGCAGCGCGCTGCGAAATCGTCCAGAATAATCTTGCCGCGTTCTTCGAGAATTTCCCGCATTTTGCTGGAAAAATCCAAATACGGTTCAAAACCCAGGGAACCGGAGATGTCGTGAAAAAAAGTCCCCTCGATCGAGACGGTATCGATGATGTGTTGGCCAAAGAGCGTGCCGTCGAATTTTTCGGTGATCCAAATCGCGTAATCGAGCGCGGCCCTGGAATGTTCCGAGCCATCGAGAGGCACAAGAATGTTTTTGATCATGCATCCCTCCTGATTTTTGGGTCACGAGAGAGAGATACCCGAACATGCAAATCGTGAGAATGCCTACAAGCTGCGCTCCTGTCAATTTCCTGGGGGTACGATAACAAGGCGGGATTTTTTTGCAAACAGAAAATTCATCGACCGATTTACAACGATCCGCCTTTGAGAGATACTAAGTCAACCTTCGAACAGGGTAGGTATGGCGCAGTCAAAGCAAAAAAACGAAGCCCGCTTGCAGGAGCTCATCGCAGCGGCAAGAGCCATGAATCTCGAGGTGCGCACGGAAAAGTTATTGCGCGAAGCGGGTTACCGTGCTCACAGCGGCCGCTGTCGTGTCAAAGATCAGGAGCTGATCGTGATCGACCGTGACGCTTCGATCGCCGAGCAGATTGAATTTCTCAGCACGGAGTTGGCCGGGTTACAACGGCAACAGCATGCATCGACCGAAACATCTGCCGATCAAAGACGCGACTAAAGCTTCTACAAGCCAGTTGTGAGCGACTGGTTTTAGTGGACGCGGATCTTTTTTGCCGCCTCGATCCCCAAAGAGAACTGATCCTCCCCCACCTTTAGAGTCATGATGCCGAGCGAGGGCGCCACGTCCAGCACCTGAAGCTTGGCACCGGGCACTAACTGATGGTCTTGTAAAAAGCCCAAGAGCCGAGCATCGCGCTCGCCACCTTCGGTGATGTAATCGAGCTCCACTTCTTTTCCCGCCGTAATGCTATCCAGCGGAGTCCTCGGACCTTTTTTCGTCCGCGCTGACTCCCTACTGGGAATCGGATTTCCATGAGGGCAAGTCGTCGGATAACCGAGCAGCTTCGCGAGGCGGTCCTCGACATCCTGTGACAGCGCGTGCTCGAGTCGGTGCGCTTCCTGGTGGGCCTTGCCCCAATCCAGTCCCAATAAATCCGTCAGGAAACGCTCGAGAAGGAAATGGCGCCGAAGAATTCTCTCGGCCACCTGTTTCCCCTCGGTCGTCAGGTGAATTTCTTTGCGCCGCAAGACCTTCAGATAGCCCTCCCCTTCCAGACGGCGCAACGTAGTCACCATCGTCGACGGTGTGACTCCGACTTCCTCCGCCACACGAGCCGCGATGACCGGCTGGACCTCTTCCTCAAGGGCATAGATGGTTCGGAGATAGTCCTCGATCGCGGGGGTGATCTTCGCGTGAGTCATAGTTGACAAAGTTCTTTTATTTCATTATAGAAACTTTGGAAGTTAGATCATACTAACTTTTTAATGTAGGTGCAATCAGGAAGCGTTATCTTCTCTGCCATATAGTCATGGCGGGGAAAAAGTTCAAGCACGGAGGGCTATAAATGATTAGAAGAATAATCAGTAAGATGGCCTGTCTAATTACGCTCATGGCGCTCGCGAGCTTTGTCTTCGTGCCATCGGCGTCGGCCCAGGCAAAGCTCGTCGTCGCGATCCAGCCGACCGTTGCCAGTGATGAGATCTTGGCTAAGGCAAAACCGCTCCAAGAGTTTTTGGAGAAAAACATCTCTCCCCGGCCCAAGGTGGAAATCTATGTTCCAAGTAGTTATGCCGCCGTCGTGGAATCGCTCCGTTTTGGTCATGCGCACGTGGCGTTGATGTCCGCGTGGCCGGCGCAATTGGCCGTGCGTCTCGGCGGCGCCCAAGTCGCTCTGGCTGAGGTGCGCCAGGTGATCCATGGGAAGGAAAAAGTCGACGCGCCGCATTATTATTCCTATTGGGTTGTGCTGCCTGACTCACCGCACAAAGATCTACCATCAATGAAAGGCAAGAGCGTTTGTTTTTCGAGTCCGATCTCGACTTCAGGATACGTTGCCCCGATGGGACGGCTCGCGGAGCTGGGTCTCAATCAAACTTCCCCAGGTAAAGAAGCCGACCCGAAAGCCTTCTTCAAAGAAGTGCTGTTCGGCGGCGGCTACGGGCAATGCTGGCAGGCACTCAAGCAGGGGCAGGTGGATACGACGATCATCGCCGGCGACGTGCCGGAAAAATTATACAAGGAAGTGTTGGACTCCACTCGTATCATTGAACAGCAAGGGCCAATCCCGTCCCACGCTGTGGTCTTGAGTAAGGAGCTTAAGGATCCTCTGCGGGCGCAAACCGTTCAAGCGATCACCAAACTTGGCGCGCCGGAGCACCGTGACCTGATGCGCTCTTTTATCTCGAGCATCTTCGTCGGCTTTAAACCAACCACCGCAGAGGAGCACCTGGGATCGCTCGACCGCTACTTAAAGCTTGTCGGGCTCAAATACACGGAGCGCTTGTGACCCTGAACGGCGGCGCGCCCGCCGCCCTGCACGCGGAGCGACTCTGGTTTTCATTTCGAAATCACGACTGGGTCCTCAAAGATGTTTCGCTGGCGATCCCGGCGGGCAAGCATACCGTGATTATGGGGCCGTCGGGAACCGGCAAAACCACACTGTTGCGGGTGCTCGCCGGCCTGTTGAAGCCGAATCAAGGCCAAGTTCGGGTCTTCGGTCAGCCCACCCAGGAACTAAAGTCGCGCGAATTAAGCGCCCTGGTCGGGTATATTCCCCAACAATTGGGACTGGTGCGAAATCTGTCCGCGCTCGAAAACGTCTTAATGGGCGCGCTGGGCAGACTCGCCGATAGCAAAGCCCTCTTCGGTCTATTCCCGCGCGATGAAATGGACAAAGCCCGCGCAGCGCTCGAAATGATGGGCATCGAGCACAAGGGCTCTGAACAGGTCTTTCGTCTTAGCGGCGGCGAGCGCCAGCGTGTCGCGATTGCGCGTACGCTGCTCCAGCATCCGCGCATCGTGGTCGCCGACGAATTCGCTTCAGACCTCGATCTCGCGTTGGCGTCTGAGATTCTCGCGCGTATCCGACGCGCAGCTGAACAAGAAAGGATTACTTTCATCATGAGCATGCATCGGATCGGGCTGGCCCGGCAATTCGGTGACGCGGTGCTGGCGCTTAGAAACGGCGAGTTGGCTCCGGGTTTCATCGGCAACGAAATCCTCGAGATTCCATCAATTGAGGCGCCCGTGTGAGATCAAGTTTCGTTCTGCCGATTAGCGCCGCGCTTTTTTTGTTGGCTGTGCTCGCCCACCTTGGCTTTTTTGATTGGGCGCGGCTTTCGCGCGGTTTTCGCAACCTGGGTATTCTCGGTGCGGACATGGTACCGCCGGATCTGGGAATCCTGCCGGTCGCCGGTGCGGCTTTGTGGGAAACCGTCGAGATGTCCTTCGCCGGTACCCTGCTCGGATTTCTCGCTTCCCTGCCTTTGAGCATCCTCGGTACTCGCCGTCTCTTTTCTCGATGGGTTTCAAGCTTGGCTCGTTTCATCGCAGCGGGTATTCGCACGATTCCCGTGCTCCTCTGGGCGATCGTTTTCGTCATTCTCGTCGGCCTCGGACCGCTCGCCGGCACGTTCGGCATCGCCGCCTACACGGTCGGTTACTTGGCGAAGATTTACGCCGATCTCTTCGAAGGTACGGACCCCGAAATCATGGAAGCGGTCCAAAGCACCGGTGCCTCCAAGCTGCAACTGGTTCGATTCGTCGTCATGCCGGAAGCAGCCAATGCGGTGCTCGCTCAGGTCTTGTTCATGCTCGAGTACAACATCCGAGCGTCATCGATTCTCGGCTTCGTCGGCGCCGGCGGTCTTGGTTTCGTCATTCAGATTTACTTGCAAAATCTCGACTATCGCCGCCTGGCAACCGTCTTGTTGCTCGTCCTCGTGCTAGTGCTGCTCATGGACGGAATCAGTGCTTGGCTGCGAAAACGCTTTCTTCTATCCGCGCACGCGGCGTAAGAAAATGATTCACTCGGGCACCAGGATTAGCCGCATCTCAAAATCAATGGCGATCCGCGCCCGCTGCGCGATCCCGTATCCTCGCTTTAACCGGCTTTATATAGTGCGCTGGCTCGCTGTGTTGGCCTTCTTGCTGATCGCCTACCCCGCGGCCGCTCAAGATCAGGCCAAACGTCTAGTCGCGCTACTCGATTATCTCGGCAGTGATTACAAGAACGCAGTTCAAGACGGCAAGGTCATAAACCAAGACGAGTACGGCGAGATGCAGGAATTCGCCAAGCGTAGTCTCGATCTGTTCACGCAACTCAAAGAGCTCGACAAGGCCGACAAGGCTGGAGTCGAATCGAGCTTGAAAACGTTGGCGGGACAGGTCGACAGCAAAGCCGATCCCAAAACTATCGCCGAGTTGGCAAACACGGCGAAAGATAAACTGATCGTCGCCTACAATATCGTCCCTTACCCGCGACGGCTGCCGTCTCTTGCCAGCGGCAAACGGATCTACGACGAGAACTGCGCGCAGTGTCACGGCGCCACCGGCAAAGGCGACGGACCGGGCCGTGAGTCCATGAATCCAAAGACGCCCCAACCGGCGAACTTCACGGACCCTGAGCGTATCGGCGGCCTATCGCCGTTTAAAGTCTTTAATACGACAAGTTTCGGCATCGAGGGCACGGCGATGGCTTCCTTTGCGGCGCTGAGCGAAGAACAGCGCTGGCAGGTCGCGTTTTACGTCTTCTCGCTACGCTCATTGGAAGAGTCGGCGAGGTCAGGCGCGCAGTTCGCTAAGGCCAAGAAACTGCCGTCCGAGCTTCAAACCGTCGCTACGCTGGCAACCAACGCAGACGAACAACTATTGGAAAAACTAAAACCATTTGCGAACGCATCCGAAGCGATAGACATGCTCGCCTATCTGCGCCGCGGCGTGCTCGAAGCGAACACCGCCGATCCGCTATCGATCGCGCGCCAATTCTTGCGTGAGGCCGTCGATCTCTACAGCCGAGGGGACAAAGAAAAAGCGTATCAAAAGGCAGTGGACGCGTATATCGATGGCTATGATCTGGCGGAACCAGCCTTGTTTGCCAAAGACCTGACTTTTGGTCGAAACCTCGAGGCCCAATTTACGGAATTTCGCAACGCGGTCAAACAAGGAATATCCGTCGAGGAAATTCAGAGGCGCTATCTCGATATTGAGGCCAAGCTCGATCAAGCGGAGCAAATCCTGGCGCGCGACGATAATCTTTCTGCTTACTACACCTTCATCAACTCCGCGCTCATCATCCTGCGGGAAGGCCTCGAAGCGGCACTCATCCTGGCCGCGATCCTGGCGATGCTGAAAGTAATGGGAGCGAACGAAGCGATCCGCTACATCCATTTAGGCTGGATTTTTGCCCTGCTCATGGGCGGAATCACATGGCTAGCCACCCAGAGTGTTTTAACGCTAAGCGGGCTGCATCGCGAAAGCATGGAAGGCTTCATTTCGGTTTTCGCTGCGGTTGCGTTGTTCTATGTGGGTTATTGGCTCCATACCCGGGCCGAGACCAAGAAATGGCAAACGTTCATACAGGACAAGGTCAAAACCAGTCTTTCCAGCAAAAGCATTTTTGGCTTGATGGGAATTTCATTTTTCGCCGTCTACCGCGAGGCTTTTGAGGTTGTGCTCTTTTATCAAGCGCTATGGCTCCAGAACGAAAATAGCCATCACGCCGTTGTGTCGGGTTTCGTAGCGGGTTTGGTGGTCCTTGTCATCGTAAGCTTTAGTATTTTGAAACTTGGCCTCAAGATTCCCCTCAAATATTTCTTCGGCGTCACTGGAACATTGCTGTACATTGTTGCATTTATCTTCGCCGGCACCGGAATCAAAGAGTTGCAGGCGGCCGGCTGGGTCTCAACAACGCCGCTCAAATTTCCACGGCAAACGCCGCTACTCGGAATCTACCCCACGGTAGAGACCCTGGTAGCCCAAGGACTGATGCTTTGCGCCTTCATCGCGACTTTTTTTTGGATGGCGCGCGAACGGAAGAAGGCTTAAATGCAATCGCCTTTGCAGTTTCAGCAAAACAAAACCGGCGCAGCGCCGAAAACTGAAACGCCGCTTCGTTGCGATTGCGGCAGTTTGTTGGCGCGCGTAGTTCCCACCGGCGTGGAGCTCAAGTGCCGCAGATGCAAACGACAGGTAATCATTCGGCTCGATATGAAAGGAACATTGAAAATATCAGTTTAACTCGATAACGAAATTTTTTCATCATAGTCAGCGGCCAGAGGTCCTGAACCCAGAGCCCGGCGGTCCACCAATATATGGTGGGTCCCGGGCTTTTGTTTTTTTTAAAAGAAACTTTTTCAGGCTTCGCGAAAGTCATTTTGAGTCTTTGTGGAATACGCAACAGCCAAACCATAAATCGAGAAGGAGATAAAATGAAATTTGTTATCGTGATTCTGTTGTCGCTGCTAATTCTGCCTGCTCTCTGTGCTGCGCAGGAAAGCGATCTCGCAGCCGAGGTTCGAGAGCTTAGGGCCAAGCTCGAGCGGTTGGAGAAAAAAATGGCGGATGAGGAAGCCCAGAAAACAAAAAAGACCGAGGCTGAAAGGGCCGCGATCACCGAACAAGTTAAGAAGGACGTGATGACCGACGTTGCCGCCAAGGGCCAGAGCTACTTCGGCAAATTGATCGAACAAACCAAGGTTGGCGCCTACGGTTCGATGCGCTACGGAACGTCGAATCTCGACGACCTTCATAACACATTCACCTTCAGACGGTTCGTCATGACCGTAGATTCTCCTATCTACGAGCGCCTGAAAGCGTACATGGAGCTGGAGTTCGAACGGTTCACCAGCCTCGAGCTCGATAAGAAGCTCACGCGAACCGCCGGGGGCGGGCTGACCAGCGAAGTGGCGATTGAAGGCACCGCGAAGTCGGAAATTTCCATGGAACAGGCCTGGATGCAGTACGATATTACCGACTGGCTCAAGTTCCGCGGCGGCGCCGTTTTGGTTCCGTTGGGACGATTCAACATCAACCACGACGATAACCGGTGGGATTTACCACGGCGAAGTTTGGTTGATAAAGGCACACCTGTGCTGCCGACGACCGCTGCGTGGCCGGAGCTTGGCGCCGGTTTCCTCGGAGATATTCCGATCGGCAACACGGGAAAGCTGAGCTACCAAGCATACGTTATGAATGGCGTCGCCTTAAATTCAGAAATCGAACAGATCGGCCAGACGCGGGCCGGAGACACGACGAAACTGGCCTACGAGGTAAAGCTGCAACCGTCCCGCGGGACATTTTCCGATGACGTCAAAAAGGGCAAAGCCATTGGCACCCGTTGGGCCTACAGTCCCGGGCTCGGTGATGAAATCGGCGCTTCGGTTTATTGGGGACGCTACACTCCCGATTTCCTGCCGAATAAGCCCGTGTTTTCCTTTGCCATTGACGGCAAAAAAACGTGGGGACCATTTGAAATCGAGGGACAGTATGTAAATACTCAGTGGAGCGGAGTGCGTGGCGTCGCCCGAGGTCTAGCACAAAGGGCGATTAGCAGCTCAAGCGAAGCCGAGATCGGCGATGTTGAGACGGAAGTTGAGTTTGAATTGGCCAATTTGGCGAGTCGCAAGCAGGGATATTGGTTGGATTTTCGCTATCACTTCTGGCCTGACTTCTTGAGCAACACGATCTTCGGCAAGCACTTCCACAATCCTCAACTCATAGCAACGTTTCGTGCGGAACAAGTTTGGTTCAGCGAACTTCTAAACTCAGTCGCGTTCACTGGTGGCGCGCTAACCGACTTTAGAACCGCGAACCGGCTTCTCAACCGTTTCACACTGGGATTCACCTATCGCCCGGTTCCCCTCGTCGCCCTGCAACTCGCTTACGAGTATACCCGCACGAATCGAGGCAAGAGTCTTTCCAGCGTGACCAACTTTCTTCCGGCACGAGACGGTGAGTACTTCCAGAATGCTGTCCTTATGGGGCTAACGTTCGGATTCTGAAAATGAACATCCTTGGGAAATGGCTCTGTCTGATTTGGCTCATTTACTCGCTGGGAAGTCCCCTCTTGGCATCGGCCCAGGAGGGGATCTTCCTCAAGGAGGAGGAAGCCACCAAGGCGGTCTTTCCCGACGCCACATCTTTTTTGCGTAAGGTCATCCCTTCAAATGATGAATTGAAAGATAAAATCAAACAGCGAATGGGAAAGACGCTCACGTCTCTCTGGGAAGATTCTTACGTAACCTTCGTTGCCAAGAAAGGTGAGACGATTTTAGGCTACGCGGTCATCGTTGAGGAGATCGGCAAGCACCGCCCCATCACCTTCATCGTGGGCGTGGGCAGCGACCACAAGATCAAGGATGCAGCACTAATGGTTTACCGGGAAGCTTATGGCGGTGAAGTCAGAGACCGCCGCTTTCTTCAGCAGTACAAAGGAAAACAACTGAAGGATCCGCTACTCCCCTATCGTGATATTCAAAACATCAGCGGCGCAACCATGTCCGTTGAAGCGATCGGAAGAGGCAGCAAGAAGGCTTTAGCTTTGGTTGAAACGGTTTACTTGGAAGGAACGGAGCGAAAGTGAAAACGACTGGAACTCTGCTGCTCCTGCTACTTATCGGGCTGCTGCCGGCGACAACCACCGCGACGATGCATGAAGCGCGCGAAGTTCACTATCAAATGGGAACTTACCTCGAAGTCACCGTGTGGCACGACGAGCCGGAAACAGCCAAGCGGCTGATTCGCGACGCCGTGCGCGAAGTTTATCGTCTGGATGAAATCCTGTCGAACTACGATCCGGACAGTGCGTTGTCTCACTTGAACCAGCGCGCCGGCGCGGGAGCCATGCGCGTGCCGGCGGAACTCTTCGAGCTTCTAACCAGTGCCCGTGAATTCAGCGAGAAGACCGGCGGCAGCTTCGATGTCACCGTCGGTCCCTTGATGGAACTATGGCAGCAGGCCGCAGCGGACAATCGACTCCCGAGCGGAAAACGACTGGCCCAAACACTCGCGGCGGTTGGTTACAGGAATCTTGTGCTGCGCCGACCGGATGAAGTGGAACTCGCCCGCGCTGGCATGAGCGTCGACCTCGGCGGCATCGGCAAAGGCTACGCCGTCGACCGGGTCACGGAAATCTTCAGAACTGCGGGGGTATCCGCGGCGCTCATCAATTTTGGCGGCAGCAGCATGAGCGCCATCGGCGCTCCTCCCGGAAAGCATGACTGGGAGATTGCTGTGCAAGATACCGACGACCGTTTGCGCGGCGCGATCCATCTGCGCGACGCGGCCCTGTCGACTTCGAGCAGCATGGGCCGCTGGTGGAGAATTGAAGGAAAGAAATATGGCCATTTGATCCATCCGATGAGCGGCATACCAATAACTGAAGGCCGCACGGCTATGGTCATCACGCGTAGCGCCACCCGAGCCGAAGCGTTGACAAAGCCATTGGTGCTGCTCGGCAAGAGCGCTTTGCCAATCGTCGAAAAATTTTCCCACACTGAAGCGATCGTCCTCCCGGCAAGCGGAGCGCCAGCCTTTTCCCGACAGTTTCGCACCCAATCATCCTGGAGAGACATTTCCAAAAAATGAAAAACTTCGCCACTCCATCCTTTCGCTTGCGCGACGCGTCGTTTGAGATCCGTCTGGTCTATAGCCTTTTTCTGCTTTTCATTCTGGGCGGACTGGCAACCACCTGGTTTTTTCAATTTCAGCGCATCGGCATCAGCTATGAGCGTGTCGTCGCGTACTATCTCGGCGGCGAAATCGGCGGGCAGATATTCTTCGCCAAGAACCTCAACGCGTTGCTCGAAGAGACCCATTTTCACGCCTTCAGTATGAGCGTCGTATTCTTGATTCTGGCGCATCTGTTCATGGCAACTTCGCTGTCCAAGAGAGTCAAGCTGTTTTTTATTTTGACGACGTTTTTCTCAAACATCTTTGATATGGGCGGCAGCTGGCTAACGCGACTGCTATCGCCGACGTTTGCCTATCTGTTGATCTTTTCGTGGATCGGTTTGTGGCTGGGCTACTCGGGAATGATTCTGGTGCCGCTCCACGAAATGTGGCTAAGGCCTAAGTCAAAAACGGAATAGCTCGCGGACGTTGCATGTCGTAGTGCGAGCCACTTCTTCCAAAGACACTGTCTTTATCTTGGCGACCATATCGGCAACGAACCGTACATAGGCCGGCTCGTTGCGCTTGCCCCGGTGAGGCACGGGCGTGAGATAAGGCGAATCGGTTTCAACAAACATGCGTTGCAGCGGCACTTTTCGCACTACTTCGCGCAGCGGCTCGGCATTCTTGAAAGTGATGATCCCGGTAAACGAGAGATAGAAACCTAGATCGAGATATTCCCGAGCTGCCTCGTAAGTGCCGGTGAAACAATGAATTACACCCCGAAGTTTTCCGCCACCTTCGGTCCGTAGCATTTCAACAGCGTCGTGGGCAGCGTCTCGTTCATGAACCACGATGGGCAATGCTGTCTCGCGCGCCATGTGGATGAACTGGATGAACACCCGGCGCTGAACATCGTGGGGTGAGTGGTTGTAGTAGTAATCGAGCCCGGTTTCTCCCACCGCGATCACCTTCGAGTGTGAAGTCAATTCGCGAATTGCTCCCAGCACATCGTCACCGACATCTTTGGCGTCGTGGGGGTGCATGCCGACCGTTGCGTAAACGTTTGGGAACGACTGTGCCAGAGCAACAGCCTCCGTGTTGCTCGACATGTCGCCGGCGCCACCGACGGCGATGATTTTTTCGACGCCCGCTTCACCCGCTCGTGCAATGAGGGCATCCGCTTCGCCCGCGAATTCTTTACCCTGAATATGAGCGTGGCTATCGATCAGCTCCATGGGACGCGCGTTCCTAGACTTCTCAATATCTTTGAGCGGCCAATCTCTCACTTAGCGGATCATAAGTCCCTTGGCCTGTATCTGTACGAGATTACGATTCATTGTTGACCTTTACTTCGAGTGGATCTGGCAGTGCTTCGAGGCGCGGAAAAAGAATCTTCGGGCTGTTAATTTTGTGTCCCGGGTGGAAACCCTGGCCCCACGGCGCAAGCAAGGCTTCTTGTCCTTGAGGAAGAGCGAGCATCCCGTGCAGTTCCCTCGCGGTATCCGGCAAAAACGGAGCAAGTAATCTCGCAAGCGTTCTGAGGACTTCAAGCAAATGGTGCAGCACTTCCCCTACCCGAGCTTGCTTTCCCGGGTCTTTGATCATCGTAAACGGCGCGGTCTGAACGATATAGCGATTGGCGTGATCGAGCGCCGACCAAATCGCTTCAAGAGCGCGGTGAAATTGCAGCTCCGCCATGTGGCCCCTTAGCTCGTCTTCTGCTTGGGCGAATTTGTCGCGCAGTTGGGAATCCTCCGCCGCCCAATTGGTCCCTATGGGCTGAACCGAGCCGGCGAAATATTTTTCCTGCATGGCAAGCACACGGCTCACCAAATTGCCCAAGTTATTAGCAAGGTCGGCGTTGATGCGCATCACTAACGCCTGCTCGGAAAACTTGGCGTCCTGGCCGAACGCCATTTCGCGCAGTAAGAAATATCGAAACGGGTCCATGCCTTTAAATCGCTCTTTCATTTCCAAAGGACGAACGACGTTGCCGAGGCTTTTAGACATCTTCGCGGAGTCCATCACCCAATAGCCGTGAACGTTCAGATGGTCGTAAAGCGGCAGGCCTGCGGCCATCAGCATCGTCGGCCAGTAGATCGCGTGCGGCTTAAGTATGTCCTTGGCGATGAGGTGTTGAGCCTTTGGCCAAAAAGATTGCACTGAGTCCCCGCCCCGGTATTCCAAAGCACTCACGTAATTAAGTAATGCATCGAACCAAACGTAAGTCACATAGTTGGCGTCAAAGGGGAGCGGGATACCCCATCGCAAACGGCTGGTCGGCCGCGAAATGCAGAGGTCTTCGAGCGGCTCCCTCAGGAAAGCCAAAACTTCCGTGCGATAGCGCTCAGGACGTATAAGATCCGGCTTGGCCTTTATTGTTTCGATTAGTGACTGCTGGTATTTGCTCATGCGAAAGAAATAATTCTTCTCGCTGATGTAATCCGGCACGGTTTGGTGGTCCGGGCATTTCCCGTCGACCAGCTCCTTTTCAGTGTAGAAACGCTCGCAACCGTA
>Ga0114129_10006454_pt1 | contig 16630 bp, 18 predicted proteins | sample RhiMetdeltSRZDD1_FD_80071 | JGI IMG/M metagenome (GOLD analysis project Ga0114129, IMG submission 80071) | Populus rhizosphere microbial communities from Tennessee, USA - Rhizosphere MetaG P. deltoides SRZDD1 (version 2) (version 2) | ecosystem: Host-associated > Plants > Roots > Rhizosphere >... | reverse complement strand
TCGGCCTGCGTCGGCCGCCGTCCCTCCCACCGGCCCTCTGATTTTCCTTCGTATTGACGACCCGTTGCGGTCATTCCTCCCGAGCTACCTCGCATGGTACGGCCTTTGCCCTGTATCAGACTATGTTGCGCATTCGGGAGCCCGTGCATAGCCACAGCGAGACCACACTCCACGTGGAGGGGCGCATCGTGTCGGAGTGGGTGGGGGTGTTGCGGGAGGAGTGCGGGCGGGCGCTGCAGGAGCCGGGCCGACGACTCCGGCTGGACCTGAGGGGAGTGACGTTCATCGATCCGAGCGGCGTGCGGGCCCTGCGGTCGCTCCCGACGGACCGCGTCACGATCGTCCACGCCCTGGACTTCATCGACGCCCTGCTGAAGGGCGATGGCACGTCGTGAGCCCCGTGACCGGCGAGCAGCGCTGGCAGGCGGCGGAGCTCGGACGCGAGGCCCTCGCCTATGCCGATACCCTCCACAACCTGGCGCGTTACCTGACACGGAACGCAACGGATGCCGAGGATCTCGTCCAGGAGACCTACACGCGCGCGTTGCGAGCGGCCGCGCAGTTCACGCCCGGCACGAACCTCAAGGCTTGGCTCTTCCGGATTCTTCGCAATACCTTCATCAGCCTCTACCGTCGACAACGTCGTGACCCGATCGTCGGAGGGCTCGATACCGTAAACCCGAGTCAGCACGATGCTACCGACGGCGGGTGGCTTCGAGGCGATCTGGAGCTGGAACATCTTCGCACGGTCGTGGGCGAGGAGATCGAACGGGCGCTGATGAGCTTGTCCGAAGAGGCGCGCACCGTGGTTCTGCTCGACCTCGAGGGCCTGAGCGAGCACGAGGTCGCCAGCGTGATGGGGTGTCCCGTGGGCACCGTAAAATCGCGGCTGTCGCGGGCGCGATTGGCGCTCCGTCACCAGCTCGCCGACTACGGAAGGACGAAAACACCAGGACCGACCGCCCCGTGTTCAACGAAGCCATCATCGTGAGAGCAGAACGGAACGAACTCAGCGCGCGGCCGTCGCCTTCAGCGCATCCGGCCAGCCGCCGCGTCGAGGAGATGGTCCAGCCGGAAAGAGTAGCCGATGCCGACGAAAAAATCAGGCGCGGCGCGCGACACGCCCACCCCGATGTGGAGGTCGACCTGATTCCTTGGCGTGATGCGATAGGCGGTGCCCGCGTGGAGGATCGGCCGCGGGCCCCCATGCGCGGGATAGTCGGCCGCGTACTCGATAAACACGTCCCAGGGTTTCGTGAGTTGACGCTCGATGTAGAACGTCGGCTGCCACGTGGCGTTCCGACGATTCGCCTCGGTCAGCCAGAAGAAGGACAGCATGCCTCCAATGGACCACGAGCGACCCAGCTCCAGTGACCACGGAAGTTTGACAAAGGGATCGTAGCCCTCGCTGGAAACGCCCCGTGCGCCGGTCGGCAGGCTCACCCCGGCGATCACGGCGAGCTCGAGCTGCCGGAGCAACGGGCCGAGTTGCTGCTTGAAGCCCACGGAACTATCGCCGAAGCCACTCGCGTCGGGCGTTGACCCGAGGGCGGCCACGTAACCTGGCACCCCGAGCCGCAATTCCGTTCGCGGGGTCACGCCGAATCGGATCAGCGATTCCGTGCCATCGAGTATTGGGTTGCCGTGATCTCGGGTGAATGTTACGCCGTTTTCGACCAGGAGGCTTCCCCGCGGCACGACGGTGGCGGCATCCGTCACGTCCGGCCGATCGGTGATGATCGCGGGAATGGTATCGCTCGCTTCGGCCGCCGACTCGGAGCCCGCCGGGGTTCGCGCCTCGCGCAGCTCCGCCTCCACGAGGTCGGGGAGTGCGAGGCATAGCACGACGACCAGGGCAACCATGTGAGTCCGCGCCGGACTGCGGACAGACTGTCCCGGCCGCCGCATCAAACGTCGGCCGGGAGGTTCAGAGTAAGGGCCTCCTCGTGCGTCTGGGGTAGTGTGGCCATCTTCCACTCACTGTTGCGAACGTTCCTCTGCTGGACTGGTTCCCATGCGGCGCGTTTCAGGTCCTGTGGCGAGTTCCAGTTCTGCCGTTGGGGACGGCGGGGCATCCGGGCGAGTCGCGGGCGTCGATGGACTGGAAGGGTAAGACTTAGATCGAAGCGAGCGAAAAGCGGTTCAGCGCTGGGGCGGAGCTAGCGGAATACTGGAACGGCTCCTCACCCCCGGCGGGCGATGCCGAGCTTCTTCATGCGGGCTTCCAAGGTGGTCGGCTTCATGCCCAAGAGCTTGGCCGCGCCACGCTCCCCGCTGACTCGCCAGCCCGTTCCCTCGAGCACCGCCAGGATGTGTTCGCGTTCAATCTCTTCGAGGGTCTGGGTACCCGCGCGAGGGGGCGAGCTCGGCCGCGGAAGCCACCCGCCGAGGTCCAACTGCGCGCCCTCGCTGAGAATTACGGCCCGCTCGACGACATTCTCGAGTTCCCGGACATTCCCAGGCCAGGGATAGGCCTCCAAGACGGGCAGGGACGCCGGCAGGAGGCTCGGGATGCGCTTCCCCAGCCGCGTGCCATGCTTCTGCGCAAAGTATCCGACCAAGAGTGGAATGTCCCCCGCCCGTTCGCGAAGCGGTGGCAGGCGAATCGGGACGACGCTCAACCGGTAGTAGAGATCGGCACGGAACGTACCTCCTTGAATGGCCTGCTCCAGGTCGCGGTTTGTTGCGGCGATCACCCGCACGTCCACGCGGATGGTCTGGTGACCGCCGACCCGCTCGAAGTCGCCCTCCTGGAGCACGCGGAGCAACTTCGGTTGCAGCTCTAACGGTAAGTCCCCGATCTCGTCCAGGAAGAGCGTACCCCCGTGGGCGAGCTCAAACCGCCCAACGCGTCGAGTCAAGGCTCCTGTGAACGCGCCCTTTTCATGGCCAAACAGTTCGCTCTCGATCAGGCCGGCGGGCAAGGCGGCACAATTGACCTTGACCAGCGTCCGGTGACGTCGCGAGCTCAGATTGTGCAGCGCCCGGGCCACCAGCTCCTTGCCGGTTCCCGTTTCGCCGACGAGCAAGACCGTCGCATCGGTAGGCGCGACCGTCTCGATAAGCCTGAACACCCGCTTCATTTCTGGACTCTGGCCGGTGATTTCCTCGAAGTTGTGCTCGGTCTTGATCTCCTCCTGCAGATAGCGGTTCTCCTCTTCCAAGCGGGCGCGAAGCCGCGCGATCTCCTCATACGCCCGCATGTTCTCGACGGCGAGGGCAATCTGCTTCGCCACGCCTTCGAGAAACGGAACGTCCTCGAGCGAGTATCGATCTGGCGCGAAGCTCGCCAGCAATACGGCTCCGATGGCCCGGTCCCGCGCGATGAGCGGAACAACCAGGTACGAGCGCACTCCTCCGGCGAACAGGATCTCGTCCCCGGGGAGCCGCGACTCTATCGCGAGGTTGTGGCTGAGGCGCGGCTGCTGGTGTTCGAAGGCCCAGCCGACGGCCGTGCCGTGAGGGCTGACCTCCCTGTGTGCACCATGCGAGTGCCCTTCCAGCTCCCGACCCTCCAACGCGATCGTGCGAAGGACATCCTTCTCCGCAACGTAGAGCAGCGCGCGATCAAACGGGACGATCTTGCGCAGGGCCTCGCTGATCGCGTGGAAGAGCGACTCCTGGGTGAGGTTCGAGATGATCGCGTTGTTGATTTCCAACAACGTGCTGTACTGCCGCAGAGGCTCGCGAAGCGCCGGGATGGGCTGTTCGTGGGTCTGTCCGCGGTCCCTCTGGTCGGGAGGCCCGTCCGTCTCAGGCTCCCTGCGATCCTCCACGTCCTGCCTCCATCGTGATCAGGCGCGTCTGGCCCCGATCTCTGCCGCGAAGGTCGTTCGGTCGGCCCCAATGGCCTCACCCGCGCACTTCACGCTAGATCATGCGGGTCACGGCGGGGGTTTCCCTCCCTGACGAGTGCGTACCCCGCATATAGTACCAGTCGACCGTCAAAGGATTTGGCGCCCGCTGGCCTCCCTATTGCCCAGGTGGTGTCTGCTGCGGGACGACCTGCAGCCATCCCGAGGCGCATTCACGCACGTAGGGGTAGTAGGCCCTGGTGTCGTTGCAGTAGTACCAGGCGGACGCCGGCTCGGACTGCGTCGCGGTCTGGGGCGATCCCGGGGAGATCCCCAGCAGCTCGACCTCGAAGACGAGAGTCGCCCCCGGCTTGATGAGCGGGGGCCAGCCCCGGTCGCCGTACGCAAGGTCGGCGGGGCAGACGAGTCGGCTCTTGCTTCCCACCTTGACGATCTGGAGGGCTTCGGTCCAGCACTTGATCAACCCGTTCAGCGGCACCGTTGCGGGCCCGCCATGCTGCCTGGAGCTGTCGAAGACCGTGCCGTCGGTGAGCCGCCCTTCGTAGTTGACCGTCACCGTATCGGCGGCCTTGGGCGAGGCCCCGGTCCCCGGCGTGATCGGAATCATGACCAGGCCCGAGGCGGTTGTTGTCGCACCCGGCTCACGGGCCGCCTGGTCGAGGACGACTTGGCTCGTCTTCTTCTCGGCGGCCGCTACCGCCGCTACGCGAGCCTCCTGGAACTGTTTGATCCTCGGGCCATAGGTCTCGAGGTCGACCTTCGGTGTCTTGTGCAGGCTCCCATCGGCGAGGCCCGCCTCGACCAGTTCCAGTTCCGACGGGCTTAGATTGAACGGGCTCAGGCTGCGATTGATGGTCAGACCAAGCGCGTAGAGGGTCTTTTGGTCGTCCGTCTCGAGCGTGAGTTCACCCGCCCGCGCGGAGACCGCGGTAGCTAGGATGAGGGCCGTTGACCAGATCACGAGCGTGCGCATGGGGATTCCTTTCTCGCGGAACATTGGAGCCATCAACCGAGCGGGGAGGGGACCACCTGGAGCCACCCGCCCGGGCACTGTCTGGTGTAGGGGTAGTACGCCTTGGCGTCGACGCAGTAGTACCAGTACGTCGAGGTCGCTGGGGAAGACGGCTGCGGCCCGGACACCTGGGGCTCCGGCTGGATGACGATCGGTGGTGCGTAGGTGTAGGCCGGGTACGGCGACGGGAACCAGAAGGGATCCCAGAAGAAGGGATAGACCCCGAACCCGAATGCAGGCCCTACGAATCCGAAGTCGCCGAAGAAGCCGAACCGGTGGAAGCGCTCGAACCGCTCCCGTCCGCCGCGGAACCCGCCACGGTGGAACTCGCCCCCGCGGAACCCGCCGCTCCGGAACCCTGCCCCACCGCCGCCATGGAAGCCGCCCCCAGGGCCGCCGTGGAACCCTCCCGCGGCCCCACCGCCGCCGTGGAAGCCGCCGCCACCACCGCCGCCGTGGAACCCGCCGCCACCACCGCCGCGGGCGAGAGCGGGCGTCGTTGTCAGAGTCAGGATGGCCAGTACGAGCATCAGCTTGCGGATCATAGGGCACCTCCTCGATGCCACGTCCCCTTCACCTCTTCAACGCACGAAGCTCGGCCGACGAGGCGGAGCTGGGCACCTTGTCATCGGCGTCTCATCCTCGTCTCATCATCGAGATCCGCGGGGAACCACGACCTCTCCGGCGCGTTCGCACGGTTGGAGGCGACTCCGTGCGGCCGGATATCCCGAGAGCGCAGCAAGAGGACGCGTGTCGTGGGCGCGGCAAGGCGCCTGACGCGTGCGACAGGAACTCCGACGTCCGTCTCGCCTCATTCAGGCGCCTTGCCGTCGGTGTGGTTGGCACGCTCGTTGTTCTTCTGCTGTCGGTGCGCGAGGGCCGCGCCCAGTCGGTGGCCGGGGTCACGGTGCGGAGTGACTGCTCGGCTCCGCTCGCGGAGTACCTGAGGGAGCCGAATCCGGGCGAGTTTTTCTACGTCGAAGACGCCCAATCCAGCAAGCACACCTGTGGGTTCAGCGTCCAGGAGCCAGGGGAGTTCGACCGGTATCCGAGCTCAATGCAGACCGCCTTCACCATCTGCCAGAACCGGGCAGATGAGCGGGGCATCCCGGCGCGCTGTGCGCTCATCGCCCGAGGCTCCACTATCGTGGCTCATTCCTATCGGGAGGCGCAGGCGCGCCAGAATGGCACGGGGATGATCAACGATGCGACGCGCTGCGGCCAAAGGCCGCTCAACCGATGGTTCTGGGTGGAGCGGGCGTTCTGCGACCAGTCATGGCACGGGCCGGCCAAGGCCAGCGGGGTCGTGATCTGGAACCACGGCATCCTCGGCACCGTGGCGCAGTATTCCGCTCCGGTCCCGCCGGTGTTCAGACTACTGCAGGCCCGGGGGTGGGACGTGCTGAAGATCGCTCGCAACAACCTCGCGGAGAACTCGGCCGAGCAGTCCCTCTATCGAGCCGTGGTTCGGACGCTCGAGGAAATCGCTACGCGACGGCGTGAGGGATATGCACGGGTCATTCTGGCCGGGCAGTCGTTCGGGGGCGCTATCACCCTGGAAGCCGCCGAATCATCCAAGGACGTCTACGGGGTGGTGGCCATGGCTCCCGGTCTGCGGGCGATTGGTGGGGCGGGTCGCCTCGACGCGGCCGTGACCGAGCGGACAATCGGGCACCTCGCGGTGGATCGGCTGAGTCTCGTCTTTCCGCGCCAGGACTCCATGTTCGGCGGCCTAGAGCGAGGTCCCGGAGCCACCAGCGTGCTCGCCGGGCGCAATGGCTCGTTCCTCCTGCTCGATGAGAAGTACGACATCGTGGATCACGGCGGAGGAACGACCGGGAAGTTTGCCATCAAGTACGGCCTTTGCTTGATTGAGTATCTGACGAGTCTCGAGGTGGGCAACGGAGCCGTCCGCTGCCAGGACAGTCTGGCGGAGGAGGGCAGAGCGGCCAAGGAGCTCCTGCCCAGGCGCCCCGACGCGGTCAGAGTCGTGCATTCCCCTGACAACCTGGCGCAGGATCTCCAGGGATTTGCCGGCTCGTGGTATGGGGTCCTGGAGCCCTCTGGAGAAGTTGTCTCGTTCGCCATCGTCGATCTCCCGGACGCTAGCCGCCGGGCACTGTTCAGCTCGATGTCCGGAGGGCGGCGGGGAGGGCTCTACGAGTTCTCAACCGGGAACGAGAGTCTGATGTTTCGTCTGCCCGGACGAGCGAGTGTTGTCATTAGGGGCACGACGCTGACGTGGACGCCTGAAACCGGCAGCGACCCACAGACAGCCCAGCTCGCCCCGCTGCCCGAGGAGTGAGCGGGCCGTCCGGAGGCCTCGCCGCGTCAGCCCCTACTTCACTCGAGCCAAGTTGAACTGGAGGCGTTCCTGCAACTGCGAAGACCCACTCATCCGCTCACCGGCAACCATGAACTGATTGAGGCCCGTCGCGTCACGCGTCGCCCAGTGGAGGGTCAGGACATTCCCCTCGATTGTCCCATCCACCGGTCCGCCGGGGTTGGCGTCGAGCTCGCCATTCAGCCAAAGCACGCCCGTGACCTTGGTGCCGGACTGTTGGAGCGTGGCCCACGCCTCGCCCGCGCCAAACCCCGTGCATATCCACGTCCCGCTCCACTTTCCGGTCACGTCCACCGGTGCGGCGGGAGCGGAGGCATATCCGAAGCTGACCAGGGCGACAGCTATGAGCAGCAGCCAGCGCATCTTCCTCATGTCGCATCCCTCCCGCGATTCGGGTCAGTGCATGCGGGCGCCTCTACGGCCGATCAGTGCCTCGCGAGGCGCTCGACACGCTAAAGGATGCGACAAGAGTATCACTTCGTCAAGTGACGTTGGGCCGGGCTGCGGGGGCCCGGGGGGCGGCGCTATCTTGCGTAGTCCCTGAGTTGCTGGCGAAGTGCGGCTCGGGCGCGCGCGAGCCGGGACTTGACCGTACCCACCGCGCAGCCCACAACCTGTGCGACCTCAGCCTCCGTCAGCCCCTCGAAATCAAGGAGGACAACCGTACGGGCCGGCTCCGATAGCGTCATCAGGGCCCGCTCGATGTCCTCGCGCACGACGTTGCGTAGGCGATCGAGTTCGAGATCGTCCCGTCGCCGCTCGTGATGGCCTCGATCCGTGAGGCCGGCGAGCGCGGCGAGTCCGCCGATCGGCAAGTGGAAACGCCGCCGTCGGTGGAGGCTGAGGAAGGTGTTTCGCAGAATGCAGAATAGCCAGGCTTTGAGGTTCGTGCCGCGAGCGAACTGGGTCGCCGCTCGCATCGCGCGGACGTAGGTGTCCTGGACGAGGTCCTCGGCGTCACGGGCGTTCCGGGTGAGATAGTAGGCGACGTTGTATAGCGCACTGGCATAGGCGAGGCCCTCATGCCCAAGGAGAGCCCCCGGGGCGTGGCCCTCTCCGGGCTCGCGTTCCTGATCGCCACTTGTCGTCTTGGCCGCGAGGTACCAGCGGGCCAGGCGGCCCCGCACGCGGGGCCTAGCGGAGAGCGGGGGGGGCTCAACCCACGGCGGCGTGAGCAGGCCCGTGGCCGTCGCCCCTCGATCGGGCGATCCGTCGGTTCGCCTGTGGGGTATCACGGGCATTCTGCACCGGCCTGCGAGCTCAGTGGCTCGGCTCGTCGTTTGTGGCCACGTCATGGTGTCCTCCTCCCCCACCGACAGGCAAGCTAGAAGGAGAAGCGGATGCGGCTCGACAGTATGTAGGCGTCGTTGACCTGGAGGTCCTTGCGGTTCGGCGGCGCGCAGCCGATTACCTGTCCCGCCTCGCAGTACGGAAGAGCGACGCTCCGGTGGCCGAGGGCCCCGCCGGCGAACAGATAGCCCGCCCCGGCGTCGAACGCGATACCGTCCGCGATCCGCCAAGTCGCTACTGCCATCAACTCGTTGCCGATCAGCCTCGCGTCGCCCTCTGGCCTGGCCGAGCGGCCGGTCTTCCGGTCGACGAACGACGGCAGAATGCCACCGCCAGGCACCACGATGCCGTCGGTGTCCACGGACTTGTCCGTCCAGATGATGTTCCACCCGCCCATGAAGCTCAACGAGGGAGTGAGCTGATAGGTCGCCTTGAGACCCAACTGAATGCGGCCATACTTGTCGAGCCCGACGGCGCTGCTCAGGTTGCTCGCTCCCGGGGTAAGGACGGCGTTGTATTCCACGGAACCGATGGAGGTGACCTGGGTGCCCCAGTCGAAGAGATATGTCGTGTCGGTATCGAGCACCTGGTAGAAGTTGACGTTTTTCCTCAGGTTGTCCTGAGCTCGGTTACCGGACGTCCACATCGTCAGGCCCTCGAAGAGCACCGGTCCGAGCTGATAGCCCGCCCGGACATCGACTATCCACGCGCTGAGCTTGGCCGTGTCCTTGGGACAGTTCGTCGCCACATTGCCCGAGCCGTTGCACAGAATGCCGTAGGCCGGAGTCACCGTGTTGAAGGAGTTGCGGTTCCCGAACTGGTAGAACACGGTGGGATCGAGCGAGAACGGGCCCGATCGCCAGCGCCCATCCAGCCCGATCGTGTGCCGGTTCTCATGGATGCCCGTACCGACGCCGTCGGCTCCGGAGACGTTCTTGGGCGCGAAGGGACTGCCGCCGGCGGTGCCGTTGGGCGCCGTGGAGGCGGTGATGCTGTAGCCGCCACGGCCAACGCGTGCCGCAGCGCTGGTCGTACCGTCGGCGAAGAAGTACGAGTACATCGGCTTGAGCTGGAGCCCCTTGGCGATGCCGGTGAACTCGGGTGCGATGATGAACGCGAAATTGTCGCCGCGACTTTGGGGGACGTTGGACCCGGCCGGACCGATGCCGAGCGGGGTGTTGGCGATGTCGTGCTTGCCGCTCAGGTTCTCGTCCACCGCCACGTAGGTGAAAAGCAGCTTGATGTCCGGTGTGATCGTGCTGGTGACTACGCCTCCTCCGAAGTCACCGGAGGCGTACGTGGCGAGCTTGTACGTCGCCGCGGTGCCGAACGGCTGAGCGCCCAGCCGGGCGACCGTAGGCACGGGAATGAGCGGCACGGGGAACTCGGTGTACAGCCACTTGATCTTGATACCACCCTGTTCGTCGGTGTTGAGGGCGAAGCCCGACTGCTCACCGGGATTCTGCGTCCCGCAGGCGACGCCGCTACCCGTATTGGTGACGCAGTTCAGGGAGTTGGTGTCGCTGAAGCCGGTCTGGCCCCAGACGCTATCGACCTCGAGGCCTAGCACCCCCTTGGCCTTGCCTATCTGACCGGTGATGTCGAAGCGGCCGCGCGTACGACCGTATAACGATTCATCGCTTCGTGCCCGGGCAGAATCGAAGTTTCCGAAATTTCGCGCGTACGCCGCGACGTTGTCGATGAACCCGTTGATGTTGACGGTCGGGGTGGGCGCCTGGGCGACTGCGCCCGGGGTGTCCACCGCGAGCAAGGCGAGGGCGGCGAGCGCGCCGCCGACGAAGACTCGCTTCATGACGATCTCCTCGTGCGTGGATGATGGTGTGTGCGTCTGTCACGGCCCAGGTCACGAAGGTGAGCCGACTCACTCACCGATGGGAAACGTCGTGGCGCACGACACGTTCCGAAGGAAAAGAGGAAACCTGTTCTGGGAACTGTCTCCGCGAGTCGGCGTTCTGAGCCACGGGACGCGCGCGCATGAATGGAAGGACTCCAGACACAGAGAGGCCGGACGTCTCGCCCGGCCTCTCTGCCTGTTGGAGAGAGCTCGACGTGATCAGGGTGACTGGATCTTGTCGAACCGCTGAATCGGCGACGGTCCGCCGAGCTGCGAGCTGGAGAACGTTCCGCTACCGATGCCTTCGGTGGAGGAATCTGCGCTCGATCCACCCGGGATACCGGATGTGAGGGCGCAACCGCCCAGCACAAGCGTACCGCTCACGAGCAACACTGCCGCCGCCGTCGTCCGCACTAGGACTCTCGCCACGTGTGAACCTCCTCGAGTTGAGATGTTGGGTCGTCACCGCTGAGTGCCTCACTCGTTCGAACGCATCGGCTCGTACGTAGTTCCGCTCGCGATGGCTGGTAGCGGGAAGGCGGCGAGCGGACGCACCTGCGCGCAAACGTGCGAGGGGCGGAATGGTTCCGCAACCTGAGGCGGGACGGCGGGCGGAACGAATCGTGGACGACGGCGTTCCGATTGATTGGAAGGTGGGAGTCGATCGTCTGGAGCGCGGAGGTGAGGGTCATGAAGGGAAGATCTCGAGGTGGTGGGCGATGAGATATTACAGCTACGGACGCACCGGCGTCGCCGGAGCGGTGAACTATTCACGAATGTCTGCCCGCGGTCGGAAGACGGTACCGGGGGCCGGCGGCTCCGTGAGTGCCGGCGCTTACACGTCTGGGTCGCCGGCAGACCGGGCGGCGAGAGAGCTGCGTGCTGATCGTGTCACGTATTCTGACTCGAGGGCGCGACGAGGAACCAGGCGAGAAGCCCCAGTGGGCGGTGAGTTAGCTCCAGTGCACTGAACGGGCATGGAGACGTTCTGAGGAGAGAGAGCGTATGGGACGAGGCGAGAGGCTTGTAATCGGAGCACTTGTGCTGATGCTTTCCGGGTGCGCCGCGACTGGGAGGAGCACGGCCCCGCCGAGTGTCGATGTCAGCGGAAAGTGGGTCGGGACTTGGGTGTTTCGGAACCCGTCGATGGGTTCGGGAGATGTTCTCGTGGATCTCAAGCAGAGCGGCGCCAAGGCGGCGGGCCATCTCACGGTGACCGGCGACACGACGGCCGACCCCACCTACTTCGAGGGCATCGTCAGCGGGAGCACGATCATCCTGAATGTACCCTACCTGTCCGGGACCCTGGATGTCCGCGGCGACGAGATGAAGGGAGTCGTCAACGGCATCATGCCGGCCAATGTGAGTCTTCGGCGTCAACGATGAGCCGATAGTCGTACTGGATGCGGGCCGCGTTGCGGGTGGGCCCGGGTCGGGCGGTCGGAGATCGTGTGTGTCCCGCCGAGGTGGTCGGGTCGTAGCGTCAGCACGTCGGCGTGCTCCCGAGTGATCCCATCAGGAGCTGGTGGCGAGCCTCAGGGCGAGCCGGGTGAGGTCGGCGGGGTCGACATCGGAGATCAAAGCACATCCCTGTTCGCCCTTGCGCCAGAGGATCACGTGGAACCCACGATCGGCGGTCCGGTAGGCGCTCACGGGGCCGATGGAAGCGAGCCCGCTGGTCGGCCACGATAGGCCGCGAGCCGGGAAGACGATGAGCGAGATCGCGTGCAGGCGCCGGTGAAAGACGAAGACCGCGGCCTTGCGATCGACGAAGTACCCGACGGCGCCCCCGGCCAGCGGGAAGTCCGCGTCGCCGAGGAAGGAGACGACGGGAGCAAAGTCCAGGCGCCCCTCGTACCACGGCTTGACCTGGTGCATGTCGCCGCTCTCCACATCGAGGGGATGCTGGCTTGCGAGGAGCCGCAAATGGTCGGTGACCGCTTCGGCGACCATGCTGGGGGGCCCGCCGCTCGGCGATTGCCCGGTACGCTCATAGTAGATAGGGACGGAGATGAGGAGCACCGCGGCGGTCGCCAGGGCCGGCACGAGGCTCCGTCTCCATAGAGCCCACCTGGAAGGCTGCGCCCGAGGGGTTGGAGGCCACAGCGTGGCGAGCCGGCGCTTCAGCGCCAGCGGCGCCGCATGCTGGGGCAGCCGGTGCTCGAGGACTTCCGTCAGCAGAACCTCGGCCGCGACCTCGTGCGCGCACGTGGAGCAGGTGTCCAAGTGAATGCGGACGTCCTCCTGAAGCTGTGTTGAGAGCCGTCCCCGCTGGTAGTCGAGGAGCCGGAGCCGCACATCGTCGCAAGTCATGTGTTGTCCTTTTTCCCGTAGTCCTTCAACTGCAGTCGGAGCGCAGCTCGGGCGCGGGCCAAGCGTGACTTTACGGTGCCCACGGCGCAACCCACCACGTGGGCCACTTCGACTTCGGTCAACCCCTCGAGATCGAGCAGGATCACGGTGCGGGCGTCCTCGGACAGGGTCATCAGCGCCCGCTCGATCTCTTCACCCACGACGTGGCGCAGGCGGTGGAGTTCGAGGTCGCCCTGCAGCAACTCCTCGTGGGCGAGTTCTGGAGCGTTCGAATCCACCGTATTCAGGCCACCGACCGTTGGATTGTGACGCTGCTTCCGGTACGAGCTGATGAACGTGTTCCGAAGGATTCGGAAGAGCCACGCCTTGAGGTTGCTCCCGGGAGTGAACTGGTTCGCGGCCTGGATCGCCCGCCGGTATGTGTCCTGGACGAGGTCTTCGGCGTCGGCCGTGTTCCCCGCGAGATGGCGCGCCATGTTGTAGAGCGAGTCGGCAAAGGCGAGGGCGTCGCGGCCCAGCGTTGGTCCGTCCGGTTTACTCGAGTGCTCCAGTGGTTCTGGGTCGTCGAGTCGCGATCTGAACTGAGACCACTCGAGAGACCGTGACGTTGCCGTCCACGTGGTTGTCATCACTCTTGCAAACGCGCTGTCACTCATGCCGTTCCTCACGATCCCGGCGGGACCGACGGGAACGCCGTCCCGACCCGTGCGTTCGCAGAGGTAGACGGCTCAGAAGTCATCCCGGGTGAGAGCAGAGGAGACGGCGTCATGGACAGACCGACGGTGGTGGAGGGCCTGATCGGGGGCACGATCGGGGCCGGCACGGTCGCCGGCTGGTTCTTGATCATTGACGCGTCGAAGGGGCGACCTTTGTGGACTCCCGCCCTGCTGGCCGCGACGTTGCTGGACGGGGTTCGAGATGTGCAAACCCTCCACATCACGGCCCGGCTGGTATTTTCATACACCGTCGTCCACTGGCTCGCGTTCCTGATCTTCGGGCTGCTGACGGCGACGGTGCTGGCCGCGGCGGATCGGGATCCCGGCCTGCTGTTCCTCGTCGTGATGTTGTTCTGCTGCTTCGAGGTCTTCGCGCTGGCGCTGATCTCGGTCCTGGCCGAGTGGTTGTTCGAGGTGCTCGCGTGGTGGACCGTCGTGGTCGGCAACCTGCTGGCTGCCCTCAGCATGCTGAGCTTTTTCCTCGGTCGACATCGACGTGCGTTGCACCGCGTCGGCAGGCTATCGAACTAACGCTTCACCCGGCTATTCGTTCCGAGAAGGATCCGCCGACGGATGGGAGCGGGTCACAAACCCGGCCGGGAACGGCCGGTCAGATAGCGCGTTAGGAGGAATGGAGAGTGACCGCTGCCCCCTCACTTGGTGAGGGGGCAAGCTCATCGTGAAGTGACCACCACCCGAACCGCCTAGGAGGGCGCCATGAGAGATGACAATGTGAGCCAGGATCGCGACACCGAGAGCCCGGAAGTCCTCGGGGGGGACGGCGTGGACCGTCGCGGGTTTCTCCAATGCATGGCGTGGGCCGGCACCGGGCTTGTCTGGGCCGCCACCGGGGGCGTCTTCTCGTCCCGCATCCTGAGTCAGGCCTCCGCGGCGGAGGGGGCTGCTTCAGACTTCAGCTTCGTCCAGATCAGTGACACGCACATCGGCTTCAAGGGCGAAGCCAACAAGGATGCGCTCGGCACGTTCGAGCAGGCGCTGGCCCGGATCAAGGCCCTGGACCCGGCGCCCGCCTTCATCATCCACACGGGCGACATCACCCACGCCCAGAAGGCCGGCGCCTTCGACACGGTGACGGAAGGGATCAAGGGGACCAAGATCGACCGGGCCTTCTACATTCCGGGCGAGAACGACGTCTTCGCGGACGGGGGCAAGGAGTATCTCGGTCGGTTCGGCGGATCTTCGGGCACCGGATGGCAGAGCTTCGACTACAAAGGCGTTCACTTCATCGGCCTGATCAACGTTCTGAACTTCAAGGCCGGCGGCCTGGGGAACCTCGGACCGGCTCAGCTCGACTGGCTCAAGAAGGACGTCGAGGGCCTGGGCACCAGCACGCCCATCGTCGTGTTCGCTCATGTGCCGCTCTGGGCGGTCTATCCGAAGTGGGGCTGGGTGACGGACGACGGCGGGCAAGCGCTGTCCTTTCTCAAGCGGTTCGGCTCGGTCACGGTCCTCAACGGCCACATTCACCAGATCATGCAGAAGGTGGAGGGGAACATCAGTTTCCACACCGCCCTGTCCACCGCGTTCCCCCAGCCGGCCCCCGGCGTGGGAGAGGGGCCCGGGCCCCTCAAGGTGCCAGCGGAGCAGCTGCGGAGTGTACTCGGAGTCCGAGCGGTCAACTATGTCCAGGGGAAGAGCCAGCTGGCCATCGTCGACTCGACCCTGGCGTAGGCGGGGAGCGTTCTGTGACGACGGGGCCTGGCTCAGGCCGGAAGGCCGGGAGGCGCTCGTGCGGAGCGTGCGTGGGCTAGGATTCCTTGGCATAGCCGCGCTGCTCTGGCTGGGCTTGGACACGCCCCCGGCTCAGGCCGTCGAGTACCGGCTCGAGATCGTGAGTATGTGGGAGAGCGGCTTCACCGGCTTCGTGAAGCCGGGCGAGCTCGGCGATGGAGGATCCGGTCCCGGTCTCGACCACCTCGCAGGAAGCCTTGACCGGGGCGACGCACCCGGAGGGCCGCTGCTCTCTGACCGGACGGTCCGTTGGGCCAGCGAGCGCGTGGCGCGGGCCTATGGGGCTGTCCACGTGCTGGCGGAGGTCAAGCCCGGCGGAGAGGGCACGGCCCAATGGGACAGCGTGCGATGGGACGGGAAGACCGGTGAGCGCAGCGTCTTCGTCGTCGCACCCAGCGGCCGCGGGCGGCCTCAGGAGCTCTACCATGTCGTCCTGAAAGGGACCGGGCCGTTACGCCATTTCATACCCTATGCAGCACCGAGCAACAGGCGAAAGCTGGCCACGGTGCGCTATCCTCTCGAATTTCTTTGGTTCCACGAAGAGGGAGCAGATCTTTGGGACAAGTTCCTGTCCCAGGCCATGGATCTCGGCAACGGGATCGGCGTCGTGGTCGGCAGCAGTCCGAACTCGACGTTCCCCGATCAGGCGTATGTGGTCGTGAACCAGGCCGAGCAGCCGACGACCTACAAGGTGATTCTCGTATGGCGTGAACCGCCGAGCAGCCTGGAAGGTCCGGCAAGTCCAGGACCGATGCGTTGACAATTCGGCCTGCTGTTTCATCAGCCAGTCGACACGAGCTTCCGCAGGAGCTGCCGCTGCTGGGCGAGCGGTTCCCGGGTGCCCGCGGGCGGCTCTGGCTCTGGACGACGGGAGTAGGCTAAGGCCCGTAGTCTTAGACAGAGCCGTTCCGGGTTGCGATATCGAAAGCCGCACTCGATGTCGAGAGGAGACAGGGTATGTCCTACAGCATATCGACGTTGCTGACCCGCAATCTTCACGACGTCTTCGGTGAAAATGATCCCGCGCGTCGGCGCGCGGCCGTTCAAGAGCTCTACACGGAAGATGGTGTGTTCTACGACCCCAGCAAGGGAGTCTATCGTGGTCGCGACCAGATCGACCGCATCGCGGGCGAGATCAGGGCTACCCACCTCGACTTTCGGTATCAACCAATTACCGAGCCCGAGGAAGTGGGTAACGGCGGGCGGGTACGATGGGTAGCAGGCCGCCCCGGTGAGGCGCCAGCTTACGCCGGGACTGACTTCATCATTGCCCGGGACGGCCGGATTGCCGCCCTCTATCTGTTTTTCGACAAGCTACCCTGAGCGAACCGCACGGTAGCACCCGTGTTTCGTGGCGATCACGGTTACCAGGTGCTGACAGCGCCACCGGCATACGAGCAGATCGTCGGCACCCAGTTCCAGCATCTGTCGACAGTCCCTTCCTCGTCGTAGCGCGGCTTCCGGCGGCAGCACCGGAATACGCTACTCATGCCGGCCGTCCAAGCCGGGGAGAGGAGGGACATTGACCATGAG
>Ga0114129_10006453_pt1 | contig 16631 bp, 14 predicted proteins | sample RhiMetdeltSRZDD1_FD_80071 | JGI IMG/M metagenome (GOLD analysis project Ga0114129, IMG submission 80071) | Populus rhizosphere microbial communities from Tennessee, USA - Rhizosphere MetaG P. deltoides SRZDD1 (version 2) (version 2) | ecosystem: Host-associated > Plants > Roots > Rhizosphere >... | reverse complement strand
TGCAGCAGCCCATCGCGCATCATCATTTCCGCACCGCCGATTTCCTCTCCATTGGTACCTTCCTCAGAGGGCTGGAAACAGAACTTGATCGTGCCGTTCAATTGATCACGGTAACCATTAAGGATCTTCGCGACTGTCAGTCCGATCGCTGTGTGCCCATCGTGCCCGCAGGCATGCATCGCCCCCGGATTTTGTGAAGCATATTCTGCACCGGTCTCCTCGGTGATGGGAAGGGCATCCATATCGAAGCGTAGCAAGAGTGTCGGACCGGGTTTTGCCCCTTCCAGCAGACCGACCACGCCCGTTTTCCCGACTCCCTTCGTGACCTCAATCCCAAGTGATTCCAATTCCTTCGCGACAATCCCACCTGTACGAATCTCACGGAATCCCAGCTCGGGGTGCATGTGGAAGTCACGGCGCAGGGATTGGGTATAGGGAAAAAGCTCTTTCGCTTGCTGGAGGAAGTCAGGCATGGAATTCTCCTTCGGGTTCTAATTTTCTAACGCGAATTGTACTGTACCTTCCAGATCCATAATCCTGCCTGCTTCCCATGCAGATTGAAAATCTCCTTCCGTGAGTCGTTTCCGGACCGCTGCGAGTGTTTGATCATAAGGCTCTTGCACTTCAGGTTCGATCTTCAAGCCAATGGATTCAGCAATCCCCACGGCAGCAGACAGCAGAGTAGCAGATTGCGCATACCGCGCTTCACGACTAAAGAAACCTGCCAGGCCGATCAGATTGTAAACCGTATAAAGTTTGATATCGCCCTGATGCGCTATCGTCAAACCCTCCACGAAGGAGTTGCGGGCGGCTTCGGGTTGGTCCTGCGCCAGGGCTAATAGTCCTAAATAACAATGCAGCAGCGACAACCCAACCTTGTCGCCCATGTCCCGGTTCAATCCCATGCTTTCCTGGTAACACAAATTGGCTTCCACGAGCTTTCCCTGTCGAAACAGAGTGATCCCCAGGGACGTCAGTGCGATGGACTTGACATATCGATCATCCGATTCGCGCCCCAATTTCAAAGCTTCTTCATAATAGTTTCGCGCCGTCTTGAAATCATCCTTCAAATAGAATATATTGCCCAGGTTATTCAATGCCAGCGCGATCCCACGCTTGTCGCCGATCTCGCGGACAGCTGCCAGGCACTCTTCCAACAATTTCTGGGCAGCTTCATAATTTCCTTCATAATAATGGGTATTGGCGTAGTTATTGAGAATGCCAGCAATTCGCCTCTTGGCGTTGATCTCCCTGGCGAGCAGAAGAGCTGTCTCAAAAATCTGACGGCTTTCCGCAAATCTGCCGACCTGTGCCTCCAGTTGTCCGGTCACAGTCAGTGCGTAGGCTTCCCGTACCTTATCTCCGATCTGGCGCGCCAGATCAATTCCGTGCTGCAAGTATTGTGTGGCGCGCTCAAAATTTGCCCGACGCCATTCGATGATACCAAGCTCACATAACGAGTCGCACATTCCTGCCAGATCGTTAATCTGCGTGGCATGCAAATATGCCTTTTCGAGCCATTCCTCTGCCTGGGGATAATCCGAATACAGTGTCCAGACATTTCCTAGTTTGATTTCACATTCGACGATCTTTGGCATAAGCTGTTGCGTAATAGCAATCTGTAACGCCTGCTGAAAATGGTTAAGAGCTTGCCCCCACTCACCGATCAGTTGAAGCACCGTACCTGTGCTGATATGCAAATCGATGGCTTCTTCATGCTCTGCGGAAGACGCCAGTGCCTGTTGATAATATTCCAGGGCCGTTGCATTCGAGTAGGCTGCCCGCGCTGCGTCCCCAGACTTCCGCAAATATTCCCGCTTTTTAGGGAGATTATTACTTCGACTGTAGTGATATGCCAGGACTTCGACCGGCGCATCGCCGGGATACGTTGTCTCCAGGTAGCGCGCCAAAAGTTCATGCAACTGAGCTCGCGTGGTATACGCAAGGCTCTCATAAGCTACTTCCTGGGTGACGATATGTTTGAAGAGATACGCCAGTTCAGGATCGGGCGTGTCGAGAGGCGTGAGATCCAGTTTGGATAACTGAGCAAGCTGGTCTTTGACTATGTTTTCCTCGCCGAGCGAAGGATAATAGCCGTATAACCAGGAAAATAGGAATACACGACCGATAATGCTTGCCACTTTGAGTGTGACCTTCAGCGGCTCCGTCAGTTGATCGATCCGGCTTAGGATCAGGGTTTGCAAACTGGCAGGCAGGTCCAGTTCCTGGAGCGCGCGCGTGTCATATGGATTCAACCCGCGGTCATGCAAAAAGTTGATCAGTTCCTCAATGAAAAAGGGATTGCCCTGGGATCGTAACGTGAGCTCACCCGCCAGCGCTTTGGGAAGAATACCTGTGCGCTCCGGAAAGAGCAGGGCGAGCTTGGCACGGATCAACTGCTCCGCATCGGATGCAGTTAGATCCTTAAGTTCGATCTTTGTGAAATTGGGCAGCTTTTCTACGCGCGGTGGTTGAAGGCGCTCAAGCTCGGGAGGGCGGTATACAAGGACAAAGCATATGCGCAAATTCTCACTGAGGCGTGCCAGTGTTTCCAGCAGATCATGTGACAGCGCATCGATCCAATGCAGGTCTTCCAGCACGATGAGTAAGGGTGTCTCGCTGGCTGCCGACTTGAGACAATCCTCAAGGAGCGACTCGAGCGCAGTCTTACGGTCTTTTGGCTCAAGCCCACGCGTGAAATCGTTATCCGGCAAGGGTAAATCCAGGATCAGTCCCAGCAGTGGAAGGCAATCGACGCGTGTGGGCACGCGGTCTTCCAGCTCACCTTCCAGAAGCCGGATCTGTTTTCGTTGCGGCATCTCAGGGTCAAGGTCAAAGAATGCCTGCCAAATGGGCTGCCAGACAAGATAGGCTGTATTCGTTCCAGAGGACTGGCAGGCGCCGCCATATCCAACAACGCCACGTTTGCGTGCCAGCCGAATGACCTCGGCCACCAACCGGGATTTCCCCATGCCGGCTTCGGCCGTAATGCCAATGACTTGACCTTTCCCCTGGAGCGCCAGATTCAACTTTTGATCGATGATGGCGAGCTCCTGCTGCCGTCCCACCATGGGCAGGCGATAGGCAGGTTCCGGCAAACGCGTGGCGCGGTGATGGCTGATGCCCGTGACAGCGAACACAGGTTGTGGCTCTCCTTTGCCCTTCATCGGGATCGGTTCACGCGGTTCCAGGGTAAACGTATCGGCAATCTCAGCTTGAACCCGCCCTGTGACCAGAATTTCATCAGGTCTGGCAGTGGTCATGAGCCGCGCTGCCAGGTTGACATCGTCACCCAGGGCTGCATAGGTTTGGCGCGTGGCATTTCCATAGGCCCCGACACGTAATGTGCCCAGGCTAATACCCGTCTGCAGGGGTTGGATGTAGACGAGCTGTCCGGGCGTTTGTTTGATCTCCAGCGCTGCGTACGCCGCTCTCTGTGCGTCATCTTCGTGTGCTGTGAATGCGCCAAAGACTGCATAGGCATAACTGCCTTTATCTCCGATGACCAGCTGCAGCAGGGCCGCATCATATTTTGTGATGATGCGCTGGATGTGCACTACAAAGGCATTAAGCTTCTCGACTGCATTCTCATCGTTGTCGTAGTCAATCCCGGAAAAATTCACAAAGAAGGGAACCGCTGGCCGCAGTTCAGTCAGTAAAGAGATCGTACCGGCTCGTTCACGCTGGTAGACCGGCGCCAACAACCATGGACGCAGGCGTTCTGCCGGCATGGATTCTACGTCCAGGTGCGGCAAAGCCAACCCTTCACAGGGATTCACAAGGGAACGAAGAACTGAAAATTCTTCGGGTGTACCGGCGCCTCTTCTTTGTTCAAGTGTGGTGATGTTCTCCCGGACCTGTTGAAAAGTAGCTTCGTCCAGCAGCGTCTCACCGTTTTGGGCAAGTCGTTCCGCGGCGGCGAGACGGGCAATCGTCCTGCCCGCCAGCGCGTCTATCAACTGGATGTTGGGATCTCCCACTACGAACCGCCGCGCCGAACCGCTGGTGATGGCAACCTTCAGCGCCAGCTCCGGGAATTCTCGCATGTTGACCTGCATCTTTTGCGCGCAGGTGACAGTTCTCAAGGCGGCGCACGGGGAGGGGGAGTCCAGTTCCTCGAACCAGCCGATAATGGAATCGCCTGCAAAGCTGATGACGCTGCCTCCATAGCCCTCGACCTGGTCGATCAGTGCCTCATAGACGGCATCCAAATGGCGCGACAATGCTTCCACACCTCTGCGCGGACCGAGGGTCTGAGTCAATTTCTCGGTGAGACGTGTAAATCCCGAGATATCTGCAAATATGGCAGAGCCGTTGGTTCGGTCGGGCAATGAGTTTCCCGTGATCAATGCCCGCAAACGATCTTGAGGCAGATACGTTCCTAATCTATCCATAACCGCTCCTGGAATATGTTCGATTGTAATGTTTATTTGGGGAATTGCTAATACGATTTCGTTACAAGCCGGGATCAGCGAGACACGGAATTATCTATCTACCATGCCCGGGGAAAATCCTCGTGATCTTATGCTGACGGATCTTATCCCAACTGGCACGCGTTGTGAGGTCATCGACGTCCATGAAGCTGGGGTGGAGATCGCCGGTAAATGCAAAGCCTTCGTCGAGGATCAGCGTTACACTGTCATCGCTGTGTCCAGGCGTGTGGAGGATCTCTCCGTCCAAGCCAATCCCGGCAAGAAATTTTCCGCTGTCTTCCACCTTCAACACGAGATTGTCATTTTGTGTAATGGGAACGTAGGGAAATTTCTTGCCTTTGAAGAATTCGGTGAAGGGAGAGATGAAGTCCCTTTGGCATTCCAGGAGGATCAGCTTTATGCCCTGGTCTTTTAGCTCCTGTGTGAGGCCGGCATGATCCGGGTGGAAATGCGTGACCAGAAGATATTTGATATCTTTGAACGCTATCCCTTTGCGCTTGAGCTCTGCCATGAATTTTCGAAGGGTTCCGGGCCAGCCGCAATCCACCAGGAGCGTGCCGTCCCTGCCTTCGATGATGTAGTAGTTCGTCGAGTCGTAGCCGACGTTAATAATGTTCATATTGACTTCAGCTGGCGTCCGGTCATTTTGCTTCCATTGCGCAGTGCAGAGCGCGATGTTATATGACTTCAATTTCCATCAGCCATTTTACCCAATGCCAGCCTCTTCTCGAAGGGACCACAACTCGGAGCGGAAAGCCGTGTGTGTGATTCAAAACCTCTCCGCTCACGTGAGTCGCTAGCAGGATCTCCTCTGCCTGCGCCAGCGTGAAGGGTGCGGTGTAGCCGGCAACACCTCTCAATATGATACCTTTTGCTTCCGGGCGGATCTGGGCTTGCGATAACAAATCCGTAAGCCGAATGCCGCGCCACGTCTGCACAGTGTACCAGCCGCCTGTGCAATCGAGGGTGGCGGTCACATCTGAGATGGACAAGGCGAGCACCTCTGCATACGATAATTCAAAAGGCGTTGTCACTGCGCCGGAAACCCGCAAGCTCCATCTGGCTGGATCCAGTTTGACTTTTCCCTCATCGGGGGCAGTCGTAACGGGGTGAGCATTCCCGGCAAAGGAACCATCTTCACGCGAACCCGTGAAGCGGCGCGACGCCCCGCTGCCTTCCGCGAGCTTCGCGAGAGTTTCAGCAATGCCCCAACTGAAGAGTGCGGCCGCGCCCAGTCCCATCAATCTCATTGCCTGTCTTCGTCCCGTGAAATCCACTTTTTTCGGGCGCGGCCAGCGCTGCCAGACATGGATGATGAAAAGCGGCGCGAGTCCCAGCGCAATTCCCCAATGCCAGCCGATGCCGGAGTAGGCATACGGCCCGATCCAGACGTAATCCGAGCCGATCTGCCAGGTCCACATGATGACGAGGATCGAGATCGTGACCGTTGCAAGTGTTAACAGGATCGAAACGAGAAGCATCACATTACGGCTAAAACGGCGATCTACGCCGCGGCTCAGTGAACGCAAAGCGATGGCGCTTTTCCATGGGATCAAAACGATCAGCGCCCAGCCAGCAATCCGATGAATTTCAAAAAGGGAGGAGGGGAAAGGCCAGACCAGGCCATACAAGCCGGTGAGACCGAGAACTGAAAAAAGAATGAGGATGAGAGCGTTGATGAACCGTAGATTCGTGGTGTTTATCAAGGGCTCCTTTTGTTTACTAGTATGTCGTTGCGAGCTGTTTGCTGGCGAAGCAATCTCCTGTTTCCACGGAGATTACCTGGTGCCGGCCCTTCGATTGCGCAGCACGCAGGGCCGAGTGCTCAGCGATACTTCACCACCCGGAATCGTTCTTCATACCTCGGATTTTCATCGGTGCTGTCTTCGGCCCGGCGGCTTTTCATCCGTTCGATGAATTTATCGGTGTCGCCGATCTGGGTTTTGTGCTGGAGAAGGGCTTCGAGCTTGATAGGCCAGGTATCCGTCACGTCGAGCACCACATTGGGCTGCATGGTTAGCGAGCACCAGATTTCCTTGGGCATGTGCGGCAAGTGACCTTCGATCAGGAGTTCCGGGAAGAAGACTGGGCTACCCGCCGCCGGGAAGACGGCGTCTATCGTGGCTTGCCCGGCGGCACGGTGATCCGGGTGGTTAATGCCGTAGACCGCGAACAACGTTTGAGGGTCGCAGGTGACCAGGATATCCGGCTTGAACTTCCGGATGACACGAACGATGTCGCGGCGCAGGTCGATATCCGGGACAAGGTAGCCATCGGGACAGTCCATGAAATGGACCGCATCCACGCCGATGACCTTTGCCGCAGCGAGCTGCTCTTCGTGGCGGATGGCGCACAGCGCATCGGGTGTCATGCCCTCGGGCGTGGAATCGTTGAAGCCTTTGTCGCCACAGGTGAGAAGCTGGTAGGTGATACGATGCCCGAGGCGCGCCCAGCGCGCGAGAGTCGCGCCGCAGAAGAACTCGGGGTCATCAGGATGCGCCAGGACGACGAGGATGTTTTGAGGGGTTTCCCAGGTATCAGGGAGGGTCATCGTTCAGGTTTCTGTTTTCAGGAATTGGCGAATGGCGATTCAAATCTGGCTTCAGCCACAGTCAAAGAAAGTAATAAAAGAATGAAGACACGGAGTTATTAAATCTCTGTGTCTTCTATGCATGGTGAACGATCAGTTCTTGCGCCGGCTGCTTTTTCCGCAGGTACATCCGCCGCTGTTATGACGGTCGCAGGGCGCTTGAGATTTACGCCGCAGAGCTTCCAACTCATCCCAGGGCTGGAGGTCCTGATGGTCAAAGACCTCTGTAAAGCGCTTGCCTTCCTCGCCCTCGAGCAGCACAATGACTTTGTTGCTCATCGGGAGGACATCCACAACTTTGCCTTCCCCCTTCGGTGTGATGACGCGCTTGTTGCGTTTGGGCAGGTTCTTGCGGGCTTCCACATACTGCTCGTATTCGTAGATCAAACAGCAGCGCAGGCGTCCACACATCCCTGTAATCTCGTTAGGCGTGAGCGAGATGCCCTGTTCCTTCGCCATCTTGATTGAGATGGGGGAGAAGTCCGTCAGGAACTGGGAGCAGCAGCGGGTTTCGAGACCACACGCGCCCATCCCGCCGATGATCTTTGCCACATCGCGGGGACCGATCTGACGCATCTCGATGTGAGTGCCGGGGTACAGGTCATGCATGTCCTTTTTGAGGGACTTGAGATCAACCTTTTCCTCGCCCTCGGTACTGAAGAGGAAGGTCAGGCGTGATCCATCGTAGTTGTATTCGGCAGCGACGATCTTCACTTCTCTTAATCCAAGCTCGGAAGCGCGGGCGCGGCAATTGATCATGGCTTCGGTTTGCCGGGATTGCCAGGATTGAAGCAATAAAAGGTCCCGTGGGGTGGCGCGTCGTTCCACAGACCGCCAGCCCCCTTCCGGCTTCGCAGGTATTTCCTTGACGATTTGAACGACCTCGCCCAGATGCCTGCCGCGCGAAGTATCTACAATCACGTGCTCGCCGAGTCCCAGACCCGGGACGGCAGCGGAATCGAAGTGGTAAATCTTGCCTACTTTGGTGAATCGTACACCGATAATGTTAGGTTGCATGCTGCCAATTATACCGTATTGGAAAATGTAGAGCCTGTGAAAGACTGTGCCAGGCGACAGGCCCAAGCCTGCCCGGGCGCTTTGCATTGAGATTTGACATATTCTTATAATTTTTCCTGACGAAATTTCCTATACACTTGAGTCTCAAGCTACCTAGCAGACTTTTTTCAAGTATTCTGCGGGCAGGAAGTCAGAGGAATTTTCATGAGCGAACGCAGGCAGGAAACCCGCCGTAGATTTACGGCATTTTCACCAGTTTTTGACCTTTACCCCAGGGTTCTTCTGGGCTATCTTGGCGACCTTAATCTACGTGGTGCACTCGTCATTGGTTCCAAGGTCACAACCATCAACAAAGAGACCGTCCTGGAGATCATTTTCCCCGGGGAACTGGCGGAACTCACTGTGATCCCCATCACCATTCCTGCGCGGATTGCCTGGTGTCGGCCGGATGAACGTTCGCAGGGATATAACATCGGGGTTGAGTTCACCGAGCTGACCCCTCTCCATAAGGACTTATTCCAGCAGATTTTGGAACGATACCATTTCCGCTACAATCTTTCCGATGCTGACTTCGATCCGGGGTAATGGATCTCACAGCCGGGCGATCAGGTGATCAGATGGTCCGGTAAGTGCTCTGTCCGGTTCAGATAAGCAATATTGATTTCTTTTTCGTGAATATCAAAGCGGCTGATCGAGCAGTTATTGAGTATGATCCAGGATCTCATCCCCAGGGCAGCCTGCCGCCAGGGAAGCTTGAGCATGGCGCACACCAGGCGCATGAAAAATCCCCCGTGACTCACGAAGGCGACACGCTGGGGCGCTTGACCTTCCTGGTCGCGGTGGCGGGCAAGTAGCTCGGCAAACACCTGATCGGCGCGCGGTTGGCGCTCCTCATCCGCCTCGAAGGGGCGGTTCCACCAGCCTGTTTCGTCCAGATCGTCCGGGAGGGTCAGCGTGCGAAAGTTCTGCATAAAAAACGATCGAGGCCGCCCAGACAAGCCCCGAACATTTGATTTGTCATCCCGGCTATAAATGCCGCCCTCCTCGTGGATTTCCTTCCATGCAAGGAGCGGGATATCCAGCGCCTGGGCAATGGGCGCAGCCGTAAATGCAGCCCGCTCCATCAGGCTGCTGTAAATATGGGTGAGACCAAAACCATACTGATTTTGAATATTCCATTCCCGGTCATTTGTGATCGTTTGACGTTTCTTTAAATAGTCTGCCAGAATTTGTGCCTGTTCATGTCCGATCTCTGTCAGAGTGGGGTCCGGGCTTTCCTGAAACTCCGCATTATTCCAATTTGCGTTGTTGACCGATTGTCCGTGGCGGATGAAATAGAGTTCCATAAATTCGTCGATTTACCTCTTCCTTTGAGTCTCTGCTCATTATAGTCTGAAGATCGTAGAGAATTTCTACAAGATAACGCAAAGAGTGCACCGCACCTTGACCGACCCGTGCGGCGCGACGCACTGCGTAAGGTGAGTTATTAATTCGGGGTGATATAATAATTCAGATAATTTTTGCCCAAATCAAATTAACTGCATAGATTTTGTTGGGAAGGAGGTCAACTCTCAGAGTGACTCGTATCTCCACACAGCGATTGCTTGGTACACTTCAGTCTTTTATTGGAAAGGATAAGGAGAATGAAACCAACACGATCTATGCTATTTATTGCCAAAGCGATCACGCTTGCCCTGGCGCTGGTATTGTCAGCCTGTGGAGCAGCTACGCCTGCTGCGCCCGCCACGGAAGTGCCCCCCGGGGAATTAACCGGCAGCCTCACGGTCCTGGATTGGGCCGGATATGATGCCGAGGATTTCTGGGTTGATTTTAAAAATACCTATCCCAACGTGGATGTTAGCTTTGAAATCGGCTCCTCCGATGCCGATATCTACGGCAAGATGAAGGCCGGCGACCAGGCGGATGTCTTCCATATCTATACGGGCTGGCTGCAATTTTACGTCGATGAGGGGCTTGTAGAAGAAATCGATACCAGCAAACTCAGCAACTGGGACAAGGTCCCGGATAATTTTAAGAAGATCGGCCAGATCGATGGCAAACAATACTTCATCCCCTGGGATTGGGGCTTTACCTCCATCCTGTATCGAACCGACAAAGTGCCGGATGGGGTTGATTCCTGGGCGGCGTTGATGGATCCCAAATTTGCGGGGCATGTGTCAATGTGGGATGACGGTCCGGGCGCCGTAACGGTCTCATCCTATATTCATGGGTATGATGAGACCGCGATTACAGCCGACCAGCTGGCTTCCGTCAAGGATGAATGGATCGCGCAACGCGACCTGAATCTTTTCTACTGGGCAGGAGAACCCGAGCTGGTCGAGGGCATGAAATCCGGCGATGTCTGGGTGGCGTATGCCTGGCAGGGAGCCTACGCCCTGCTCCTGGGCGAGGGCGTGCCGGTGGCATATGCAAATCCAAAGGAAGGCCGCAACTCGTGGGTTGGTTTGTACGGCATCCGCAAAGGGACCGAGAACACTGATCTGGCATTAAAGTTTCTCGATGCAAAACTGGCCGAGTCGACCGGAAAAAATGTTGTCAATCTTTTCTACTACGGACATTCGAACCAGGATGTAATGAATGGCATCACCGATGAAACCCTTAAACAAGCCTTTTCAGTCGATGACCCTGAGATTCTGAATAAGACCAACTTTACGCCGAACCTGACTGCCGAACAGCGTGACGCGTGGACAGCCATGTGGGCTGAAGTAAAAGCCGCCCCGTGACGACCACCCCGTCCCGTCCTTCGGGCACCTTCCCCCAAGTTCACAGAATTTGGGGGAAGGCAGGCTGGGGGCTAGATCGCCGCGCTACCTTCTGGTTGATTTGCCTGCCACCTTTATTCTGGTTGACAGCGTTCCTGGTGATGCCTGTTCTATTTATGGCGCTATTTAGCTTTCGCCCCGATATGCGCGGTGATCTGTTTCAAATCTGGACTCCCACGATTAATCAATATGCCAGCATCGCTGGCACGGGAAGTTATTGGAGACTCCTGGGGATATCCAGCCTGACGGCCCTGGGGATTGCGATTAGTGCGGTTATTCTGGCGTACCCTCTGGCATATTTTCTGGTTTTTCATGGAGGCTCTCGAACTTCCTTCTATCTCATTTTGCTGCTGATCCCCTTTTGGACAAGCTATTTATTGCGGGTCATGGCATGGAAAATCCTGTTGGGGACGGAGGGCGTAATCAATTCCTTTTTGATCTACACCGGGCTTATCCAGGAACCCCTGAGTGCCTTGCTCTACAATCGCACGGCGGTTATCCTGACGCTCATCTACGTCTGGATTCCGTTCGCGGCGCTTCCCATTTTTGCCGCCCTGCAGCGCATCGATCGTAGCCTTTTCGAGGCGGCGGCAGACCTCGGCGCCCGTCCCTATCATCAGTTTACACGAGTCACAATTCCTCTGAGTGCGCCGGGTATACTGGCGGCGTTTTTTATGGTGTTTATTCCCACGGTCGGGGAATACGTGACCCCTTTATTGGTGGGAGGCAGCCGGGGATTTTTATATGGCAATATCATCCAGGACTTTTTCACAAAGGCTGCAAACTGGCCCTTAGGATCTGCCCTTTCGATGGTCATGCTGGCAGCCACTTTGATCCTGGTGATGCTGGCTGCACGGCTTATTGACTGGAGGCAGTTGTTCGAATGAACGCCCGACGCAGCTCCGTGGTGCTTGGAGGGTATTACTTTAGCCTGATCCTGTTGTTATACCTGCCGATCGCCCTGCTGTTTTTGTTTTCTGTGAATTCAAGCGCATCGCTATCGTTCCCCATCAACCAACTGACGCTGGAGTGGTACCGGCAGCTTTTCGATGCCGGTGCAGTGCTACGCTCGGCTCGAAACAGCCTGGTCGTTGCCCTCGGAAGCAGCCTGGCTGCGACAGTGCTGGGAACGATGGTCTCGCTCCTTCTGTTGCGTTATAAATTTCGCGGTCAAAGTATTCTGGTCGGACTGGCAGTCCTGCCCTTGATTGTTCCTTATGTGGTGCTCGGTGTGGCCCTACTGATCCTGTTCTCCGCTCTCCAGATCGACCGTTCGCTTTGGACGATCGGCATTGCTCACACTGTGGTGGCTTTGCCGTATACATTGTTGATCATAGCCTCGCGCCTGGCAGGGTTTGATCCCGGGCTGGAAGAAGCTGCCATGGATCTTGGTGCTGATTACCCCACCACGCTGCGGCGCGTCGTCCTGCCGATGATATTTCCGGCAATGGTCTCTGCCTGGCTGACGGCGTTCACAGTGTCCTTTGATGAATTTGCGCTGGCCCTTTTTCTTTCCGGTACACAACCAACCTTCCCTGTATATCTTTTCAGTCAGCTCCGATTTGCGAATCGATTGCCAATCATGATTGCTCTGGCCGTCTTATTGATGATAGGCACGCTCACGCTGGTGTTTATTGCGGAACGATTCCGTCAAAGAGAAGCTTGAAACATCTGCGAGGGACATCCCGGTATGGATAAAGCGTTGAAATTGCTTACGTGGCCAGACTATATAAGTCCCCGGACTCTTCAGGAGTTTGAAGCCGAGTTTGGGATCAAGGTGGAACTCGATATCGTTCCCAGTGCAGTGGAACTGATTGAGCGGATGCGGACCGATAGCGCCGGTGTAGATGTATTGGTCCCTCCAGATTATGCCGTCCGCGAGCTTAGCGCACTGGGTTGCCTGCTGGAGCTGGATCCGTCGCAGCTGCCCAACCTTGAACACCTCGAATCACATTTTTATCGAGGGCGGGCGCATGACCCGGAAAGCCGTGTCAGTGTAGTCAAAGATTGGGGGACGACAGGTTTCATGTATCGCACCGATAGGATCTCCGAGAGTCTGGAATCGTGGGAGGATTTCTGGAAACTTTCCGAAAAAATGAGTGGAGCCGCGACCGTACTGGACTCCCCGGGTGAAGTCATCGGCGCAGCACTAAAGTTGCGAGGTCACTCGTATAACGCCTCCTCCCCTCAGCAATTGACGGTTGCGCGTGACGACCTGTTGGGACTCAAACCTCATCTTCTGGCGTTCGAGACAAACTATAAGCCACTGCTTGCCTCAGGCGAAGCCTGTCTTTCCCTGGGCTGGAACGGTGACGCGGCCGCGTTACTCGCCCAGGGAATCCCTGTTCGATACGTTCTGCCGCGAGAAGGATCACAGATCTGGGAGGATGATTGGGCGATCACCGCCGATTCACCAAACCCTGACCTGGCGCACGTGTTTCTCAATTTTGTTTTGCGTCCCGAGATCGCAGCGCAGGAAGCGAGCTATACCCGTTATGCAACCGGCAATCACTCGGCCCGGGCTCTGCTTGACGAAGAAATACGGGACGATCCCTCTACGTATCCACCACCGGAACTGCTGGCGAGGCTTGAATATGGGATGCCGATACATATTGAGGGACAGAAGAGGCGCGAACAGTTATGGAGGGAAGTAAGAGGATAGCATCTAAAACCTTGCTCTAGCTTCTCCACTCACCCCTAAAGAGAATTGTTGAAACTCCGGAGATACTTCCATCTAAGCAGGAGAGGACCAAAAAGCGGAATCCCAAAAACCCAGGGGACTGTGAGCAAGGTCGTGATCGTCCAATAGTCCCAATAGGATTTCAACGGACCGTCGAGTCCCCACGACCACGTATCCAGCTTCCAGCGCCACAGGATCAGGTACATCAGGATGCTCACCTCGGCTGTGAGGCTAAATAGGAGGGTACGCCAGAAGGCGCGTGAGGTTAGCCCCAATGCAGCAAACGGCATCAGCCAGAGAGGGTACCAGATGCGAAACGTGGTCCCAAGCAGAAGCTGGCCGAAGTAAGCTAAGAATCCTGCCTGGAACAGAGTCATCTTATGTTGGGCCAGCCTGACCAACAGGTAGACGAAATAAACTACAAACAGGAGATGCACCGTGCTGCCGATTGCCTGCGTGATCGCAGCCTTGTTTCGAAATATTTCGCTGGCGATTACGTGAATGGCATAGGCGGGCGTGTAGCCCCAGCGATCGAACAATGCATGCCTGGCACTGATCAGCACATCTGGAAACGGTCCGGTGATACGATACGCAATAGCCGCCGTGAAGAGAAAAATCGAAGCAATACCCAGACCGCGCAAGATCCGCGTTCGCCAGTCGGGTGCGGCAGCTAGCACCGCCACCGCAAAGAGCGGCAGGAGAATGAGTCCCGCCAGCTTGATCAACGTGGCAAGAGTAAGAGCAAACGCTGCCCATGCCCACCGACCTCGCTGCCATAATACAAGACCGAGGGTCATCAATGCAAGCATGACTATATCATTATGTCCGTTGCCGATCGCCTCCATTAAGACCAGCGGATTGAGGGCAAAGAAGGTCAGCGCGGTCAGGCTGCTGACGGTGTAGCGCGATGTCTTCTGCGGGGAGTACCAGCCGATCAGCACCGCCATGGCAACATAAGCGCCCAGGGCGATCATCTTCATTGCCATGACTCCTGCCCCAATATCCAGAATGCCCAACCGGATGGGGATCTGGGCGATCAGTTCCCAGAGTGGACCGTAAGGGGATGGCTCCTTCGCGAATTCCCCGGCAAAGCCGATGTAGGGATCCTGCGGAAAGTGTGCCGGCCAGGCAAGCAGGGGACTGGCGCCGTACAGAGCCCACAAGCGTGCCCGTACGACATATAGAACGACATCCAGCGCGGTCAACGGATACAAACCAATCAACGGCACTGCGCAGAGCAAGCTCAATCCCAGCACCCAAAGGCGCAACGACTTTGCCGCTTCCAGATCGTCTCTCGAGAGACCGTGAACCGTACTCAGGACGCGCCAGTATGCGTAGAACAAGGCGAAAAGCCCCAGGATATAAAAGGGGGCGAAGGATTTTCTTCCGTGCCGGAGCATCTGCTCGATTTCAAGGACATGGTCATTCTGATAAATGGTGGGAAGGAGTGGAAAGACGAGCAGAAAAACTACATAAATGGATAGCATGAGCGCGCCCCACTTGACGAGCTCCGCCTGCGCGGCTTCAAATGGAGTTGCCTCCGTTTTTGATCGAGCGGTTGTTAAATCCATAAGAAACCTCTAAGGTACGTGAACTACAATGCCCACTGCTTTGTAACCCGATGTTTACCGGGCGTAATTCCCGGTTCCTATAACATTAACGAGTCAACGATGAAAAAACGACGAAGTTCTCCCCGGTTTTCTGAAAACGCGACCTACACTAATCTCCTTCTTAAGAATTCAAGGATGTCCTCAGGCTTTTCCGAGATATCTACTGCAATGACCCGGTCACCGAGTGTGATTTCATTCGCCATACGGCCGGTGCCGCGCATCACAACGGCTGTGCGATCTTCCAGCAGGCTGTACTGGACATCTGTTCGCGAGATATTACCACCGTTGACCAGGATTGTCATCGATTTCTGGTCGCCAGCAATCGCGGTGGCGATCTTCGAGATCCAGGCAGATTCGTCGCCCCAGTCCTCGCCTGGGATCAGAAAGAAATGGGTGTGATTCGGATCCAAAACGGATTTTGTATCCTCCTTCATCAGTAGGCTGTCAAAAACTACGCCAATCAGTGGAAAAGAAAATTTATTCTGCTTTCTCTGTCTGCCGATCTCCGTCATGATGCCAGCCTGTGTGCCCCCATCCACAACCACAGATTGAGTCTCCTCGGCGAGGTGAGCGATAATCCGGATGGCTTTGCGCATGGGGAATTTATCCCAAAAGCCGATGCCACCCGCACCGCCCACCAGAACGATCACCGTGTTGGGGTGAGGGATCTGTAGTTCTGTCAGTGCCTCAGGGATCTCTTTGTCATCTGTGATGTTGGCGCCTCTGGCATTCAAGCCCCGTTCTAACGGTATTTGCCTGGTAAGCATATTTCTCTCCTCGATCTATGACGCATGGTCCGAGACGAATTCATTATACTGTTTAACGAAGAAGACCTGACAGGTGTACCTGTCAGATCTTCAAATTCTGGGGCTAACAAATCCTGGGTAACTTATTCGACAATGTTGATTGGCAACTCGTTTTGCGCGCTCAACGCCGCCACGCTGACCTGTGCAGCAATTTTTTGAGCGATCTCTCGCAGGGCATTTGCTACAGGTGATTCAGGATGAGAGACGAGGATGGGCTTACCGCTGTCGCCGCCGATACGCACATTCTGGTCCATGGGCACTTTGCCGAGGAAATTGGCTTGCGTGGCCTGTGCCAGCTGTTCGCCGCCGCCGGAACCAAAGATGTCCATGCGCGTGCCATCGGGCAGATCCAGATAGGACATGTTCTCCACGATACCAAGGATGGGCACTTCCAGTGTGCGGAACATGTTGAGTCCGCGGCTGGCGTCTTCGAGCGAGACCAGCTGCGGGAGGGTGACGATCACCGCGCCGCTGAGGGGGAGTGCCTGCGCTAGCGACAGAGACGCGTCACCGGTGCCGGGGGGGAGATCAACGATCAGATAATCGAGCTCGCCCCATTCGACATCACCCAGGAACTGACGGATGGCGGAGTTGAGCATCGGTCCGCGCCAGATGAGGGGCTGACCCGGCTTGACGAGCAGACCCATCGAGATCATCTTGATGTCGTAGGCCTGCGCGGGGATAAGTCTCTGCCCCTGTGGGGGAGGAAGCC